>Ga0209456_10000156_pt1 | contig 37418 bp, 31 predicted proteins | sample COG_11_FD_184755 | JGI IMG/M metagenome (GOLD analysis project Ga0209456, IMG submission 184755) | Pelagic marine sediment microbial communities from the LTER site Helgoland, North Sea, for post-phytoplankton bloom and carbon turnover... | ecosystem: Environmental > Aquatic > Marine > Neritic...
AGCGGATTGCATTGGGCGTCGCCAGTATCGTGCTGCCGCTGCGTCATCCGGCGCATGTCGCCAAAGCCGCAGCGAGCGTGGACGTGCTGTCGGGCGGGCGCCTCATCCTGGGGTTGCCTCGGGCGACAGGCCGGGTGAATACCCGGCACTCAACCTTCCCTTTGCCGAGCGGGGTGCCCGTTTTCGCGCCGGTTTCGACTATATCGAGCGCATGTGGGAGGATGCACCGGCATTCGAGAATGCCTATGGCAGCCCGCACAGCGGGATGGACATGTTGCCCAAACCGACGACCGGCAGACTGCCATTGCTCATCACCGGCGGCAGCCAGCAGGATCCGGACTGGATTGCGCGCCACGGCGACGGCTGGATAACCTATCCACGCAGTACGGCGGTACAGGCACGCATCATCAGCGACGGGCGTGCGCGTGTTGATGCTGCCGGCGGCCGCGCGAAACCTGCGGTGCAATCGCTGTACGTCGATCTGGCCAAAGACCCGCAGACACCGCCGCAACCGATCCATCTGGGGTTCCGACTGGGCGCTACCCATCTTCGCGCGTATCTGAAATCATTGGAGGAAATCGGCGTTAACCATGTGGCGTTTAACCTGCGGTTCAACCAGGCGGACACGGAAGAAACCTTGAAACGTCTCGCCGACGACATCCTGCCGGAGTTTTCCCATGTCTAAAACCATCCTCATTACCGGTTCGACCGACGGCATCGGGCTGGCGACAGCTAACATGCTGGTCACCCAGGGCCATCATGTTTTGCTGCACGGACGCACTCCGGCGAAGCTGGAGAAAACGCAACAGTCGCTGTCCAGGCTAGCCGGAGGCGGGCGCGTCGAAGCTTACGTCGCGGACCTGTCGCATCTGCCCGACGTGGCGGCGCTCGCACAAACTGTCACCGAGAAGCACACTGAACTTGATGTGTTGATCAACAATGCCGGGGTCTTCAAGACCGCCGAGACAAGAACGCAGGATGGGCTTGATGTGCGCTTCGCGGTCAACACCCTTGCACCCTATCTACTCACGCAAAGGCTTCTGCCGCTGATCGGAACATCCGGACGGGTGATCAATCTATCTTCCGCCGGCCAATCTCCGGTCGATCCGGAAGCGTTGGCCGGACGGGTCAGCTTGTCTGACGACTTCACCGCCGACGCTCAGAGCAAACTGGCACTCACCCTATGGTCACGCAGCTTGGCGCTTTCGCTCAAGGGCGACGGCCCGGCGATCATTGCGATCAACCCGGGGTCGTTGCTCGGCACCAAGATGGTGAAAGTAGGCTTTGGTATGGCCGGCGGCGATATCCGGATCGGCGCGGAAATACTCGTCCGCGCGGCGCTCGCAGATGAATTCGCAGCGGCTTCCGGCCGGTATTTCGACAACGACAAAGGTCGGTTCGCCTCGCCGCATCCCGACGCGCTGAATCCGCAGAAATCCGGGGAAATCGTCCGCGTGATAGAGGCGATTCTGGTCGCAACAACGTAGTCGGGTCAGTAAGAATAGGATTAAAGGGGTCGGTGACAAAACACAATCATTCTCATTTGTCACCGACCCCTTTAATTTTAATTGCCTTTAATTATTATGCAGCAATATCCGCAATCTTTTCGAACAACGCCAACAATGCCGAGTCATCCCGCTTTATTATGAGGGTTTCGTATACCGATGAATTACTCTGCAACATAGCCAGCGCATGTACGGGCGGGATGCCTTTTTCGACGGCCAGATGTAATAAATACTGAGTTATCAATCTGCCGGCATTCAGAAGGCTGCACTGAAGATCCGTGCTCTCAATGCCGTACTGCCTTGCCATACGCTCGACTTCGGCCTGCCGGGTGCCATTACTCAGCATTGCAAGTAACAGCTGTTCAGCGCTGGGAGTGCTTAGCGGCATCTTTTGTATGGCCTCGTTGACAACTTCGATTACGTTATCTGTTTCTGCATTCATTAAATCTGCCTCATACCTAAGAAGCCATCAAACCGGCTGCCTGGAATTGCATCGTATGGCATGAACTTACTGATTGCGGTGACAGGATTCACTGCGCCGGCGTGATATCTTTCTCAATTAAGAAAAGGGATCGGTGACAAAACGCAATCAATCTCATTTGTCACCGACCCCTTTATTTTATTTACTCTAAGGAAGAAAAAGCGATAAGTTTTTACTCTGACCCCAATTATTCTACACTTACGCCACTGTCCCACAGCCAGGTAAAAAACAATGACATACAATATTGAAGAAATCAGCCGCGGTTTCCAGGAAGCCATGCAGGAAGCGCGCGACGTAAGCGTGGATACCGATATCGACAGCCAGCAGCGCACGCGCCGTCAACGCGTACTGGATATGTGGAGCGATGACATCGGACGCGCGCTGGCCGCGAACGAGGACCTGAAGCTCGATGACGCCCATCTGGCCGTTATTTACAGCCTGCGCGACCATTTCCTTGAACACGGGTTCGCGGAAGCCGGAAGGGTACTTGGAGACATGCTCGACGCACGGTTCGAAGATGCCGGTGGTCGCAAGTACCTGCGACGCCTGTTTCCGAACGGGCCGGTCGCCCAGGGTATGAGGATAGCTGGTCTGCCGGTACCGAACCTAACTGAGGACAAGGGACAGGGAACGGCGCGTTAGGTTGGGGTGTTTGGTTCTGGCCGGTTAATCAAGCATATGTTTGAAGATGCTGTGCTGGTGCGTGAGGTGCGTATTCAGGGGCGGGGGTTGTTGTTACTGTAGCTGATTTCTCCGCTGAACTATACTGTTCGTATGATCAAATGTCGCTGGATTGTTTTCGGTCTTCTGCTTGCGCTGCCTCTCACGCTTCATTCAGCTGAGTGTGTTCCGACACCGCATAGGACCACCGGAACCCATTACAAACCTGTTACCGAGTACAGAATCGATGTCAGCAATGGCCTGCTTATTCGTGGCCGTGTGCTTGCTGAACCCGATTGTGAACCTGTCCCCAATGCAAGAGTCGCCCACTGGCAGGCGGATGCAAGTGGTGAATACGTCGACCGGTTAAGGGCCTATCTGTATACCGATGATTCGGGGCATTATGAGTTCCGGACTGAATGGCCGAACCTGTCCGTACCGCATATCCACTTTATCATTATGGCGGATGGCTACCAGACGCTGGAAACGCAGTGGGTCGGAGAGGAGCGCGTAAGCTCGGTGAGTTTCAATATGGTGTTGAGAAGGCGATAGAGAGATTCTAAATTTTAATTCGGCGCCTTTAATTCCTCCTAGCGGAAGTTGTTCCTCGCCCCCGATTTTCTCAGCGGATCGAACAGGTGTTCCAGTCCGTTGATTTTGATCTCGTGCACAATGCGCAACATGTTGCCGAGTTCTCCCTTGGGGAAACCTTCGTTGGCAAACCAGATGACGTAGGGTTCGGGCAGATCGATCAGCAGCCGGTTGGCGTATTTGCCGAATGGCATGCGGTAGGAAGCTAGTTTGAGTAACTGTTGCGGCTCAAACAGTAACGGCTGGTCCGGTTCGACTGTCACGGTTGCATGGTGACGCAGGCAGCAGCGGGAACTTGCTGATCGGTCAGGTTCTGCACCGAACGCACAAACCTTTTGGGCGAGGTAAGTTTATCGAGGATGAGCAATATCGACCCGAGAATCACGCGTACCGTTTTGAAAAAGAATCTGAATAATAGTTTCACTATTTAAAACAATCATATATTCAGTATAGTTAATGTGAAGAATTGACCTATCACGCACCCAGTATAACGGGCGCAGCAAACCTGCAGCAAATACTATACTCGCCATCTCCTGAATGCCCAAACTCCCGCTTGATAGAATTAGATTCAACAACGCAGTTATGAACTGTACGTCCAGTTTTGGTCACGCATGGCCACGGGGGGGTAGGGTGTGTTTTTTTAAAACGGTGGCTCACGACAAAACGGCCCCTGAAGGGATTGAACGCTAAACATGGGAGGGGCCACGCAAATCCTGGTTTTCGGAAAATGGGTCAAGACGGTCAATTGGGAAGATACAAGGTAACTTGGATTTTGCGCAATTACTGCAACCTGCCATTCACTATGCGGACCTTGGCTACGTGGTAAGCCCGGTGATCGCGCGCAATTGGAAAGACAGCGAGGCGCTACTCGCGGCAACCCCCGAAGCAAACGCCGCCTATCTTGTCAACGGCAAAGCGCCAGCCGCGGGGACCGTACACAGGCAGCCCGATCTCGCAGCCAGCCTGAGTTTGATCGCGGCACGGGGAAAAGAAGCCTTTTACCAAGGAGCTATCGCCGAGGACATTGTCCGCTTCAGCGCCGCACACGACGGCCTGCTGAGCCTGGATGACTTTGCCAATCATCGTTCAGAGTGGGTTATACCTATTCATACGGAATATCGCGGTTACAAGGTCTGCGAAATTCCACCGAACGGTCAAGGCATTACCACCCTGATGGCACTGAATATTCTTTCGCAGACGCAGGTGTCGCGGCATTCGCATCTAGGCGCCGATCATATTCATCTTTTAAGCGAATCTTATTCTCTGGCGATGGCGCAACGTGACCTTTATGTAGCTGACCCGGCATTTAACGAACTGCCGGTCGATGAGCTGTTATCGAATGGATTTGCCTCCCGCCAATACGCACGAATCAAACATGACCGGGCGAATCCTCGGCCGGTTGAGTCCCTGTTGCCCGGTCACAAAGACACCGTATATTTGACGGTGGTCGACAAAGACCGTAATGCGTGCTCCTTCATCAACAGCGTTTTCAATTCCTGGGGCAGCGGCCTGGTTGCCGGTAAGACCGGCATCAATCTGCAGAATCGCGGCTGTGCCTTCACGCTCGAAGAAGGGCATTTTAACCAGCTGGAACCCTCGAATGATGGGACAAACCTATGTCCTGTCCAATTGGGTCGACTATGGGCTGGATATTCAGGAATCCATCGATGCAGCCAGGTATTTTCTTTACGGCGGCGAGTTAGCGGTTGAAGCCGGAGTGCCTGCATCGAGCAAAAGCCAGCTCGCTGACATGGGATACAATGTCGTCGATGCGGCTTCGCCGCACGGCGGCGGGCAAGCCATTGCCATAGACTGGAACAACGGGGTCCTGCATGGCAGCTCAGATCCACGTAAAGATGGATGCGTGGCGGGTTATTGAGGTACTTCTGAGAACGGGTAAATTTCTACGATACGAGGCGCGACGCTTTCGAGAAGCACGGTTTACAAGAGCATGGTAGCATCTCCGGAATTGCCACGACGCGGTATTCATGGAAATTGGCGATTTCTGGAGGAGCCCTTAGCTTTACAGAGGTTATCAATGTCAAACTGGGTTCGATTTGCTTATGATGACGACATTCACTTCGGCGTGCTTGAAGGCGGCCTGATTGTCGAGTATGAAGGTGCCTTATTTGGCGATAATACCCCTTCGGAAAAGCAGTTTGACCTTAAAGACGTCACTGTTTTATCGCCTTGTGCGCCGAGCAAGATCGTCGCCCTCTGGAACAACTTCCATGCACTGGCGGAGAAGCAGAAAAATAAAATTCCGGACGCTCCGCTTTATTTTATCAAACCCTCGAGCTGCGTTATTGGTCCGGAAGCCTCGATCGTCAAACCATCGTCTTATCCAGGCAGAATATTCTACGAGGGCGAACTTGGTATCGTGATAGGCGAAACCTGCCGGTCAGTATCAGAAGCGGACGCATTATCCCGTGTAAAAGGATATACCTGCGTCAACGATGTCACAGCGATGCAGCTGATCCGAGAAGATGAATCATTTGAGCAGTGGACCCGAGCCAAGAGTTTCGACACATTCGGTCCCCTGGGACCCTCTATCGCCGAACTTGACGACCCCGGACAACTGCGTATAAAAACCCTGGTCAACGGGCGGGAGAGGCAGAACTATGAAGCGGCGGACATGATTTTTTCGCCCGCGAAACTGGTCAGTTTGATCTCTAGAGACATGACACTGGAACCCGGTGATGTCATAGCCTGTGGTACTTCGTTGGGCGCATTGCCCATGAAAGAAGGTACGGTTGTCGAGGTAACTATCGAAGGCATCGGAACGTTGCGCAATCGATATGTCGAACAAGCCGGTTAGGGTCCCGGATGTTAATAAATATCCGGAAATTGCGCCGTTTTTAGAGTCTGCCGCTGCCTGATGAGCGAAAATCGACAATAACTCATTGGTTCTGGGTGACTTTGCAGAATTTTAGCAACAGCAAACAAACCAAGCACCTCAGACGATGTATACTGGCGGGCAGATAAGCGGTTTGCTGAACATTTTTTCAAACCCAAACAATAACCTATGCGCCAATGATTATGATTCAGACAACGAGCCGACTACTAAGCAGCGGTCAAGATCAGGCTATTGCCATTCAAGCCCCGGGCCGGCCGGACTTGAGCTATGCGTCGTTGCGCGATCTGGCTGCACGCACCAAGGATGCCTTGAATGCGGCGGGCGTGGGCCAAAACGACTGCGTCGCGATCGTTTTGCCCAATGGCCCGGAGATGGCTACAGCCTTCGTCACCATCGCAGGCGCAGCTACCACCGCGCCCCTCAACCCGGCATACCGACAAGAAGAGTTTGAGTTTTACCTGGGGGACTTGAATGCCAAGGCACTGGTTGTCGAGAAAGACAGTGATTCACCCGCGGTGGCCGCTGCGAACAGACTTGGCATCGGCATGGTCGAACTCTCTACTTCGGATGATCGACCTGCGGGCGATTTTGACCTTCAGACATCGATGGGTGGCGAGGCGACCGACGTCGGTGACGCCAATCCGGATCACGTCGCGCTTATATTGCATACTTCCGCCACCACGTCACTGCCCAAAATCGTGCCCCTGAGTCACGCCAATGTGTGCGCATCGGCAGAAAATATCAAAGACACATTGGCGCTCACCGAAGATGATGACTGTTTGAATATAATGCCCTTGTTTCACATACACGGGCTGATTGCGGCGGTATTGTCCTCGCTGCGGGCAGGTGCAAGAATCTACTGTACGCCGGGATTCAATGCGCTCAAGTTCTTCGGCTGGATGGAAGATGCCAAACCGACCTGGTACACGGCGGTTCCAACCATGCACCAGGCCATACTCACCCGCGCCTCGCGCAACATGGATACGATCAGATCCCTGCCACTGCGTTTTATTCGCTCCTCCTCTTCTTCTTTACCGCCGCAAGTCATGGCGCAGCTGGCGGAGACCTTCAAGGCGCCGGTAATCGAAGCTTACGGAATGACCGAAGCCGCCCACCAAATGGCAAGTAACCCGCTGCCGCCAATGGCCCAAAAGCCGGGCACGGTCGGCATTGCCGCGGGCCCTGAAGTTGGAATAATGAATAAAGCGGGCGAAATACTGTCACCGGGCCAAGTCGGCGAGATCGTTATCCGGGGTAACAATGTAACCAAGGGTTATCAGAACAACCCGATAGCGAACCAGGAAAACTTTACCGACGGCTGGTTGCGTACCGGCGATCAGGGCGTATTTGACGCGGAGGGATACCTTTCGATTACGGGACGCCTCAAGGAGATCATAAACCGCGGCGGTGAAAATATTTCTCCCCGTGAAGTCGATGAAGTTCTGATGGACCATCCGGCCATACAGCAATGTGTGACCTTTGCCATACCGCATTCCAAACTCGGTGAAGAAGTGGCAGCTGCAGTCGTACTGCATGAACGGACAACGGCAGAAGAGTCTGAAATACGCAGCTTCGTCGCAAAACATCTGGCGGACTTCAAGGTGCCAAAAAAGGTACTTATTCTTGACCAGATACCCAAGGGCGCAACGGGAAAGCTGCAACGCATCGGATTGGCGGAAAAGTTGGGGCTGGCATAAGTGAAAATTGCAATATATGGTGCCGGCGCTATCGGCGGATATCTTGGAGCCTTGCTCGCGAAGTCCGGAGAAGAAATTTCGCTGATTGCCCGGGGGCCGCATCTTGCATCCATCAAGAAAAACGGCTTGACCCTGGATATGGGTGGCGAGCGAATTGTCACCCACCTCGCCGCAACTGACGATCCGGCCGAATTGGGCGCCCAGGATTACGTCATCGTATCCTTGAAAGCCCATTCTGCGGTGCACATTGTGGATGCGATGCAGCCCTTGCTCGGCAATGATACCGCGGTGGTTACCGCAGTGAACGGCGTACCCTGGTGGTACTTTTATAAATCAGGCGGAGAATGGGAAAACCGCATAATCGAAACCGTTGATCCGGGTGGAAAACAGTGGCGTGGTATCGGGCCGGAACGGGCAATTGGTTGTGTGGTCTATCCGGCCTGTGAAATTTCCGAACCGGGAGTGATTCAACACACCTATGGGAATCGCTTTACGCTGGGCGAATCTTCCGGAGAGAAAACCGATCGCGTGCAGGCGTTAGCGAAAGCCATGATCAATGCCGGTTTAAAGGCACCGGTGCGTAACATTCGCGACGAAATCTGGGTGAAATTGTGGGGGAACCTGTGCTTCAACCCGATAAGTGCGTTAACGCTGGCAAAGCTGGACGAGATTGCTACGGACCCGGGGACGCGGGCGGTGGCGAAAAACATGATGCTGGAAGCCAGGGAAATCGGCGAAAGGCTTGGCGTCCGTTTTCGCATTGATGTCGAGAAGCGTATCGACGGCGCGGCGGCCGTAGGTGCGCACACGACCTCCATGCTTCAGGATTTAACGCTGGGCAGACCAATGGAGATCGATGCCCTGGTTACGGCTGTGCAGGAACTTGGAAGGATTGTCGGAGTGGCAACGCCTACTATCGATACTGTCCTAGCCATCGTGCAGCAGCGCGCACGCGTTGCGGGTTGTTATTGAGGGTCTGACGTAGATGCGTGATCCTCAGTTTCCCGGCCGCTCACCGGTGATGAGCACCGAGGTGATGGCGGCCACCAGCCAGCCAATGGCAACACAGGTCGCGCTGCAAATTTTACGCGAGGGCGGAAATGCGCTGGATGCCGCAATCGCAGCCAGCGCAACCCTGGCGGTGGTCGAAAGTTACTCGACCGGTATAGGCGGCGACTGCTTCCTTTAGCCAATCGTTGATGCACTGTCAAAGGGGTCGGTGACAAAACGCAATCATACTCATTTGTCACCGACCCCTTTAATTCAGGCCTGTACACGCTGCATAGCTTGCCGGGAAAGACTTCCCTACAACCCGTATAACCACGGTAGCAACCAGCTAAAAGCCAGCCACATGATCAGTGTCAAGGGCACGCCGACGCGAATGAAGTCAGAGAACTGGTAGCCGCCAGCGCTCATCACCAGCAGGTTGGTTTTATAGGCAATGGGCGTGGCGTAGCTCATATTGGCGCCGAACAGCACGGCAAGTACGAATGGCTCCGCCGGCATGCCGAGTTGATGTGCGATGCCAATGGCAATGGGCGTACCGATCACAGCGGCGGCATTGTTGGACACGATGTTGGTCATGACCGCCATCATCAACATCAGTCCGCTCAGCATCACCCGGGGTGACGCGCCAGCCGAGGCGGCCACGAACAGCTCGGCCAGGTAATCCGCGCCTCCAGTTTTCAGCAGGGCGGAACCCAGCGCCAGACTGGCGACCACGATCATCACTACCTGGGTATTCAACGCGCGGGTGGCCTCGCGCCAGTTCAGCACTCCAGTCATGAGCATCAGCAACACACCACACACGGCGCTGGTCGCGATGGGCAGGATGCCGAGTGCGGCGACCAGGATAATGGCGGCCATCAGCAGCAACGCCAATGGCGCACGCCGGGTACTCGGGAGATCCGAGGTGGCGTCCAGTACCAGTAAATCGCCGCGTCGCTTGAGATCGGTGATCTGCTCACGCGCCCCTTGAATCAACAGCACATCACCAATTTCAAGCACCATATCTGAAATACTCTTGTGCCGGGTGTGTTGTTTCCAGCCGGGCCGGTGCAGGGCCAGAGTGACCAGCTGGTAGCTTTCCGCGAAGTGGTTCCGTGCCAGGGTGCTGTCGACCAGCGGTGAACCCTGGATCACCACGACTTCCGCCACCTGCTGATCCTCGGCTGCCAACGGATGTTCCTCGTCGACCGGCTCATTGCCCGAATACAGGGTGGCGCCTAGGGCGCTCTCGTAGGCTTTCAGCTCGTCCGACGTATCGCTGAGGAGTAGCCGGTCACCGGCCAGAATCACCGCATCGGGCAGTGGCATCAGGGAGGTTTCCTCGCCGCGCATAATACGCGACACCCGCATACCGCCGCCGGCCTGTTTAACGCTCTCGGACAGCGTCTTGCCCACCGCGTAACTGTCTTCCGGTATCAGCATCTGGGCGGTGAATATGCGCGGTGAGAGATCCTCCAGGTCGGATTTGCGTTGCGGCAGCATCAGCGGAGCAACCAGCCACAGGTAGACAATGGCGATGCCACCGGCGATCAACACCGGTACCACGAAGTCAAACATGGCAAAGCGGCGCATGCCCATATCGGCGGCAACACTCACGACCAGCAGATTGGTCGAGGTGCCGATAGTGGTGCTCATTCCACCGATCAGGGTGGCGAAGCCCATCGGCATCAGCACCCCGGACACCGAGGTTTTGGTACGCACGGAGACGCTGATCAGGATCGGCAACAACAAGACCACGATGGGCACATTGTTCACGAAGGCGCTTAAAACCGCACCGACGATAAGTGTCAGTAACAGGGTGAAGCGCGGTGCGACACCCCAGATGCGTGCCAGTCCGCGGCCGACCGGTTCCAGCGCACCGGTACGCACCAGGCCCTGGCCCGCGATCATCAGCGCGCACACCGCCACCAGCGCTTCATGACCGAACCCGGAAAAGAAGTCGATCGCGTGGAGGGTTTTACCATCAACGCTATAGGGAAACAGTTCAAAGCCCACGGTGACCGCGACCAGCACGAACAGGCTGGATGATTCCAACGGGATGCGTTCACGGGTGAACAGCACCAGGGCCAGCAGGGTTAGCGCCAGCACGGCCAGGGCATGTTCATTGGGCGGAGGAATAAAGGTCATGTATCACCTGTGACGTGTTGTAACCTGGATCCTTGGCGACTGCGGCGAGTATACGTCATCTTGAGGCCGGTAAAAGGGGACGGGTAAAATGGGATCAGAGCCAATTAACTAGTTCAGCTTATCTGACGGAAATCGGCTCTGGCCCCATTTATTTAGACCCCATTTATTTTTTGCATTTATTTTGGCGATGGAAAAAGCGAAAATGGACAGGGGTGAACACAGTGAGTAAGCACAGCGGCTGATGCGCGAGCGGCACCGAAAATACCAGAGCCTGGTTGCTGCGCTGACGCTGGCCCTGATCCTGGGTGGAGCCGCTTTCTACATGACATACATGCCGAATAAATCCTGGTCCGATGAACTACCGCCGCTCACAGCAGAACAGGCAGAGATTGCGGATCGTCTGCGCCGACACATTCAGGTGCTGGCGGCTGACATCGGCGAACGCAACGTCTGGCGGGAGGACACGCTGGAAACGGCGGCCGAGTATATTGAAACCGCTCTGCAGGCGGTCGGCTACGCCGTGTCATCCCAGGTGTTCTCCGTGCAGGCCACCGGTGTACGCAACCTGGAGGCGATACTCGACGGTCATTCACCCGCCGAGGATATCGTGGTGATCGGTGCGCATTACGATACCGTGCCCGGATCGCCGGGTGCCAATGACAACGGCAGCGGTGTTGCCGCGTTACTTGAAATCGCACGCCTGCTGGCCGGCGAACCGCTGGCGCGCAGTGTGCGCTTTGTGGCCTTCGTGAACGAAGAGGCGCCGTTTTTCTATACCAGGGAAATGGGCAGCTACCGCTACGCCGATCGGGCGCGCGAGCGCGGTGAAAAGATCAGCGCCATGCTGTCGCTGGAAACCATCGGTTACTACGCTGACGCCAGGGGCAGCCAGCGCTACCCCAATCCGGTGTATGCCTGGTTTTATCCGGACACCGCGAATTTCATCGGTTTTGTCGGCAATCTCAAATCGCGCCGCCTGGTGCGCCGCTGTCTGGGGTCGTTCCGGCGCCACGCGGCTTTCCCCTCCGAGGGCGTTGCTGCACCCGGTAATATGCTGGGCATCCACTGGTCAGATCACTGGTCGTTCTGGCAGGCGGGTTTTCCGGCGCTGATGGTGACCGACACCGCACTGTTCCGCTACCCGCACTACCATGCCGCGACCGATACCCCGGAGCGGATCGACTATGAGCGTCTCGCCCGGGTGGTGAGCGGGCTGGCTGCGGTGACGGCAGACCTGGCGGAGGCGGGGCCGTAAAAAAACCCGGCAGCCTGGGTTTTCTGCCGGTACAGAGAGGATGGATACGTGGGCGTGCAAGAGACCGGGCGTGGATTCTTCCTCATGTCGCCAGACCGCGACACGGAAAAGTACAGCAGGGACCGACTACAATTCTCCCCCCTCAGCAACTAAAGGGGTCGATGACAAAACGCAATCATTCTCATTTGCCACCGACCCCTTTAATTCTAGGTTTTTCACCGAGTCCTTTAATGCAGTAGTTCACGATAACCTCATTGAGATCAGCCGTGATAAAGCACGCCGATAATTGAACGCGCGTTCATAACGCTTCGGAATCCCGTGTGCGGCCGTCCAACGGAAAGAACTTCGGATGAGCCGAGGCCTCCGATGCTCTCGAATTGCCACAAGTTCCTGAACTCACCTGGAAGCGCTCCGCCCACACGCTTGAAAATGCTTGATCCGTCATCAAGAGTCAGTGCAACAAGTGTATTCGTGTACCGTCCGAGCTCATCAATTGCAATGTGATTACCACCGAGCACCACCTGTTTTTCAAGCGCGAGAGGAACTGCGCTATCATCGACAACGCGGAAAGCAATCTCGATGCGATCAATAATGCCGCTCACATCTACCTGCACAGCTTCATCGCGACCCTGTTCGACCGTCATGTAATGATCAAAAATTATTCCAACGACTTGATGGATGGCAGCTGCGGCTTCATCGAGAATGATTGTCTTCGGGGTTCTTGCCCGAGGGTCTGGGACTTCCGCCGTGAGGCCGATTACGCCCGCGTTCGCGCTGCGGACTAGGCGACGCGCGTACATGACGCTTCCATGCCGTGCGATGACAAGCAACCGATCTGCTGCGGGTCCTGGTACGGCCTCAACTAAGGCAAGCGCCCCGACCGGTGCCGCAAATCCAAAATTGGGCCGGCGGAGATAAAAGGCCGCGGTGTTATCGAGAAGGTCAGGGTCGAGGTGTTCTAGAAGTTCTTGTGATTCACCCGAAGGTGCGTCCTGCGTGAATGCGGCAAGATCTGGACATACCACGACGCTCAGCTTGGGATGAGGCATGGGTGTGAGAGCAGGTGGTGTCTCAGCGGCAATCGGATCCTTGGTCGCGTCTCTGCGCCGCCAGCGATAACACTCCTCGTACATTTGCTCGACGAGATCGAGAAGTTCGACTAGGTTATCGGTACACTGAGCAACATCCGCAGCTCTAATCTCTTGTCGTCGACCATGATGGGCTTTGTTCATTATGGTGAGTACACTAGAGCCGTCGGCTAGCGCCGGATGATCGACGAAACGGCGGAAGACATGCGCACTGAACATTCCATGGGGGGTCGATTTCACAAGTGGTCTCAGGCGCTGGATAAACGTTGCGAGAGTCGGATTAGGATTAGCGATGGCCCAAAATGCATGAGCCGGGTCATCAAACATGTCGCCGAGTTTCGCTTCGAAAAAGATGCGACATCCGTCCGCGAAACTGCGCGCGGGCTCCTCTGCGTTTCGGTCGGCATCAAAACGATTCTTGCGCTCTTGAATCTCTGGTAATGATGGCGTAGTTCGCACGACGGGCTGTTGGCGCGTGGCTGGATGTACTTCAAAATGCTTGATGCCGCTGGCGATCTGAAGACGTGATACACACCCACAGAAGCGCGGATCATAGGAAGTCAATATCACTTGCGCCCCTGCCGCAACGAGCGGGGCAAGTGCCTCCGCGAGGCGTTCCCGATTTTCGTCGTCGAGCAGTTCTTGAGGGTCGTCGAAGACCAAGGTCGTCAGACCACCGCGCTCTTTCAGCACGTACTCCCAGAAGGCAAGAAAAAATGAGACCAGGCTGGCACGCAGAGCCGATGCGTTGGTCACATGCTGCGCGGGCGCAGAGACACCATCTGCCTGCACAACAAGATCTAATTCACCCTTTCGGCCCATTCCGGTGTCGATCAATTCGTGTGCGGTGTCAGGGAATGCACCGAGATAAATCCGAGAACGCCAGTCAGCGGCATCCTTGCGCAGGGTCCTGCGAAGCTGATCGACCTGCTCGTCGGCCAATCTTCCCAATCCGACGAGGTTCGCGAGAGCTGCGCTTGCAGTGGCGTATTCGCCGAGGCGCTTTTCGGCAGCTCGGCGTGCCGTTAGGTGCTCCTTAAGTCTGCTGCACTGAACGAGTGAATCCGAGACGGGCTGTGCTGCCTTAACCGTTCCTTGAAGGTCAAGCAACTTTCCGGTGAGCGTGATTTTTTCGCTCGGGTCACCCTCCTTAGGCACGCGCCCCAGAACGCCAGCGACGATGCCACGAGCCAGCGTATCATTTTCCTGCCGCCATCGTGCAAACCGGATTGCGCAATTGAGTCGCTGCAGGGCCTTTTCAAGCGCATCGCATCCTTTTGGGAGTGCGATTTCGACAGGCTCGGCAAGCTCCGCACGATCCTTGACTGCTTCATCGAACGAGGATGCGGTCTGCGTCTTTAATTCCGACAATACACCGCGAAACGGATCGAAGGCGAATAGTTCATCGACGATAGCCGCGCGAATCAGGTCACATGGACGGGCCGGCAGATCTTTTGCCGTTTCGGCGCGCAGTGCTTCAGGTAGATCTCGCATAAGATCACCCTGCGCGTTATCAGCCCAACGGTTAAGCGTTTGCGAAAGCAGTGCGGCATCCGCGGCTGCCTCATGCAGATGAATATGCACAGATCGGCCGGTCACGGGATCCAGCGCGTGATCGAGGGTGCCGCCGCAGACGACACAGGCGTCATCCTTCCGCTGCGGGTCGGGATGGTCCGCAATCCAGGTCGCCACGCGCGCATAGAGACGGGCACGGGCAGCTTCTGAGGGATTCTGCGCTAAGGTATCTAGTGCCTTTGCTTCCGCTAGAACCGCCTGGATCTTAATTTCAGCGACGTTTAATTGTTCCGGCGTGAGCTGGCGTAGCGCTTCAAGTCGGGCCGCGGATGTAAGGCTTTGCGGTTGACTGACGCGCTCTAGCGCTCAGTCAATGTTTTTCTCCAGATCGGAAAGCAGCCGGGAGTTGGTGGGATCGAAGCGCTCACCCAGAATGTCCCGCGCGGATTCGAACGCGGCGGCTTTTGCGTTTTCGAAGTGCCTGGAGGTGGTGTCTAGCGTTTGTTCTATCTCCTTGTCGTCGGATGGAGTCGGCACGGGCTGCGCTAGAGTCAGGCTCGGATTCACATTCACTATCTTTTCAAGGTCGCCTTTTGCGGTGCCGTAGTCACGGTCCGCCCGGTCGCGATCCCCTATCTTTGCTTTTACGTAATCCTTGTCGATCTTATTCTTAGCGCGCCGCACATGCTCGGCAAGATCTACGAGCGCGGATAAACCCGTGAGCTGCGATACTGCTCGGCCTAATTCGGATTCCGATCCGACTTTTATATGAGGGAGAAGCCCCGGCATGATGGTGCCGATACGCACCGCAATTGGGTCGATGTCTAGAATGGTGAGATCAGGTGGCGTTTCCTTCAGTTTACCCTGCGGCGACCGGATCTGGCTGCGCCGGATCCCCGGCAATGCCGCTCCGGTCTCGTCGACAAATGTCAGCTCCACCCATGTGTCGGCAGGTACCCACGCCTTATCGGGGCGGTACTGCTCCACATTGGGCATGGGCGTAAGGGGCGACAATTTGTGAGCGGTACGTTCGTCACCTACACTTTCCGCTGCGACCCAGTACTCGAAGTCTTCCGCAGATTCGGGTTCACGCTGCGGGCGCAGCATCTCTCCTGTCAGAGCCCAAATAATTGCGTTGAGTAGTGACGTCTTACCCGACCCGTTTCTGCCTTCGAAAAGTGTGAGAGGCGCTGTGAATTCGTGGACATAGTTTGCAGGCGCGCCGTCGGGCGTTCCGAATTTATGGAGACCGGCGAACCTGTGTGCCTCTAACTTCTTAAGCGTCAGGCGCCTGCTCTTGGCGTTCGCTGGCCGCGCGGGTAATGCTGGCAATTCGGGCGGTGGCAGAAGAATGGCATTTACTAGGTCTTCACCATTAGCTGCGCTGACGTTAGCGGTCCACGCAGCGGCTCCCTTCGTGCGGTACCACTCAAGGGCACTGCGCGTCCGCTCGTCCGGCAAAACAAAAGGATCTCCTGTAGCTGTTTCAACCGCTCTGCCGCTGACTAGGTCGGCGATTAGAGAATCAAGCGTGTGTAGATGCAAGGATCGTGATTCAGACTCGGGCACGCTCCCTCCTTATCCCTGTCCGTAAATCGAGTTTTATTTATGCTGTTTTTCTATCCTGATCCGCATCATACCCCAACACAGGCGCCAGCCACCTTTCCGCTTCCTCCAGCGTCATCCCTTTCCTCCGCGCATAATCTTCCACCTGGTCCCGATTAATCTTACCCACCCCAAAATACTTCGATTCCGGATGACTGAAATACCAGCCGGAAACCGCCGCCGCAGGCATCATGGCAAAGTGATCCGTCAGAGAAATCCCGGCATTGGTGACCGGGTCGATGAGTTTCCACAGCAGGGCTTTTTCCGTGTGCTCGGGGCAGGCGGGGTAGCCGGGGGCGGGGCGGATGCCTTTGTATTGTTCTTTGATGAGGTCTTTGTTATTGAACGCCTCGTCGCCGGCGTAGCCCCAGTGTTCCTTGCGCACGATTTCGTGCAGGCGTTCGGCGAAGGCTTCGGCCAGGCGGTCGGCCAGGGCTTTGAGCATGATGGAATGGTAATCATCATGGTCGGCCTCGAAGCGCTGCACGTGTTCGTCGATGCCGATGCCGGCGGTGACGGCGAAGGCGCCGATGTAGTCTTTAAGGCCGCTGTCTTTGGGCGCGATGAAATCGGCCAGGCACTGGTTGGGGCGGCCCGGGGGTTTCTGGTTCTGCTGGCGCAGGTGGTGCAGGGTGGTCAGCACTTCGTTGCGTGATTCGTCGGTATAGACTTCGATGTCGTCGTCGTTGACCTGGTTGGCGGGGAACAGGGCGAAGACGGCTTTGGCCTGCAGCCAGTTTTCGTCGATGATCTGTTGCAGCATGTTCTGGGCGTCTTCGAACAGGCTTTTGGCGTGTTCGCCGACGACTTTGTCATCGAGGATTTTCGGGTAGTTGCCGGCGAGTTCCCAGGTTTTGAAGAAGGGGGTCCAGTCTATGTAGTTGCGCAGTTCTTCTAATGGGTAGTCGTCGAAGACGATGATAATTGTCCCCTCTCCCTGGCCCTCTCCCGGGGGGGAGAGGGGATTGTCTAACATGGCTGGGCGGGGTGGGGTGTAGTTTTCCCAGTCGATCTGGATTTTGTTGGCTCGGGCGTGCCTCAGCGTCAGCCATTCGGTCTTGCGCTGTTTGCCGGCGTGCATGGCGCGCACTTTTTCGTACTCGGCTTTGATCTCTTCGACGTAGGGAGCCTTGTGGTCTTCGCTGACCAGGTTCTGCGCCACGCCGACGGCGCGTGAGGCGTCTTTCACGTACACGGTGGTACCGTGGTAGCCGGGTTCGATTTTCACCGCGGTGTGGACGCGTGAGGTGGTGGCGCCGCCGATCAGCAGCGGCAGCTCGAAGCCTTCGCGTTGCATTTCCTTGGCGAGGTGCGCCATTTCATCCAGGCTGGGGGTGATGAGCCCGGACAGGCCGATAATGTCGACGTCGTGTTCTCTGGCCGCGTCGAGGATTTTCTGTGCGGGCACCATCACGCCGAGGTCGATGACTTCGAAGTTGTTGCATTGCAGTACCACGCCGACGATGTTCTTGCCGATGTCGTGCACGTCGCCCTTGACGGTGGCCATGAGGATCTTGCCTTTGGCCTTGGTGGCTTCGCTTTTTTCCGCTTCGATGTAGGGCAGCAGGTAGGCGACGGCTTTTTTCATGACGCGTGCGCTTTTCACCACCTGTGGCAGGAACATCTTGCCGTCGCCGAACAGGTCGCCGACCACGTTCATGCCGTCCATCAGCGGGCCTTCGATTACCTGGATGGGGCGGTCGAACTGGGTGCGGCATTCTTCGGTGTCTTCGACCACGAAGGCATCGATGCCTTTCACCAGGGCGTGTTCGAGGCGTTTGGTGACGTCCCAGCCGCGCCATTCGAGGTCTTCTTTCTTCTCTATGGCTTTGCCGTCGCCCTTGTACTTGTCGGCGATGTCGAGCAGGCGTTCGGTGCTGTCGTCGCGGCGGTTGAGCACCACGTCTTCAACGGCTTCGCGCAGTTCTTTGGGCAGGTCGTCGTAGATGGCGAGCTGGCCGGCATTGACGATGCCCATGTCCATGCCGGCTTTGATGGCGTGGTAGAGGAACACGGCGTGGATGGCTTCGCGCACCGGGTTGTTGCCGCGGAACGAGAACGACACGTTGCTCACGCCGCCGCTGATCCTGGCGTGCGGCAGGGTCTTTTTGATGTCGCGGGTGGCTTCGATGAAGTCGACGCCGTAGTTGTTGTGTTCCTCGATGCCGGTGGCGACGGCGAAGATGTTGGGGTCGAAGATGATGTCTTCCGGCGGGAAGCCCACCTGTTCGGTGAGTATCTTGTAGGCGCGGGTGCAGATCTCGACCTTTCTTGGTTTGGTGTCGGCCTGGCCGGTTTCATCGAAGGCCATTACGATGATGGCGGCGCCGTACTTGCGGCACAGCCTGGCGTGTTCGATGAACTTGTCTTCGCCTTCCTTCATGGAGATGGAGTTGACGATGCCTTTGCCCTGGATGCACTTCAGGCCGGCTTCGATGATGTCCCACTTGGAGGAGTCGATCATGATCGGCACGCGCGAAATGTCGGGTTCGCCGGCGATCAGGTTGAGGAAGGTGACCATGGCCTGCTCGCCGTCGAGCATGCCTTCGTCCATGTTGATGTCGATGACCTGGGCGCCGCTTTCCACTTGGTCGCGCGCCACGTCCAGCGCTTCGTCGTACTGTTCTTCGAGAATCAGGCGTTTGAATTTTGCAGAACCGGTGACGTTGGTGCGTTCGCCGACGTTGACGAACAGTGAGTTGTCATCGATGTTGCAGGGTTCCAGGCCGGACAGGCGCAGCACGAAGTTGTTGTCGACCTTTTTGCGCGGCGGGAACTTCGCTACCGCCTCGGCAATGGCCTCGATGTGCGGCGGGGTGGTGCCGCAGCAGCCGCCGATGATGTTCAGGAATCCGCTCGCGGCCCATTCGCCGAGTTCTCCGGCCATGTCTTCGGGGGATTCGTCGTATTCACCGAACTCGTTGGGCAGCCCGGCGTTGGGGTGGACGTTGACGTAGCAGTCGGCGGTGCCGGCCAGTTCCTCGACATACTGACGCAACTGTTTGGCGCCCAGCGCGCAATTGAAGCCCAGTGAAATCGGCTTGATGTGGCGCAGCGAGTTGAAGAAGGCTTCCGCGGTCTGGCCGGACAGGGTGCGGCCGGAGGCATCGGTGATGGTGCCGGAAATCATCACCGGGCGCGTGTTGCCCGACTCTTCGAAATAGCTCTGCACGGCAAAGGCGGCGGCCTTGGCGTTCAGGGTATCGAAAATAGTTTCGATGAGAATGATATCGGCGCCGCCGTCGACCAGCGCCTTGGTGGCTTCGTAATAGGTGTCTTTCAGTGCGTCGTAGCTGACGTTGCGGAAACCCGGATTGTTGACGTCCGGTGACAGCGAGGCGGTGCGGTTGGTCGGGCCGAGCACACCGGCGACAAAACGCGGCTTGGCCGCTCCCCCAGGGGACCTTCTCGCCGCAAGCGGCTCACCTTGTCCCGGCGTCCTGCCTCCCGCGGCACTCGCACCTCCATGTGCATCGTTTTCTGTGCTGAATTCATCGGCGGCGGCACGCGCCAGTTTCGCAGACTCGAAGTTCAGCTCATAGACCAGCTCTTCCTGCTGGTAGTCGGCCAGCGAAATGGCGGTCGAGTTGAAGGTGTTCGTCTCAACAATATCGGCGCCGGCGTCCAGGTAGGCCTTGTGGATATCGCGGATGATCTGTGGCTGGGTCAGCGACAGCAGGTCGTTGTTGCCCTTCAGGTCGCAGGGCCAGTCCTTGAAGCGCTCGCCACGGTAACCGGCTTCATCCAGCTTGTAACGCTGGATCATGGTGCCCATGGCACCGTCCAGAATCAGGATGCGCTCCTGTAACAATTCTTCTAACTTGTTCATGTTGCTTGCTTATCTGTCGCGGAGACGAAATGCGCATTCTACCAGAGTATGGTCGTGAGTACGCACAGGCCCGGAACGGCGGGAGCGGGGACTGTCTAGCGGAAAAGCCTCGCGCTACAATGGCGGCGCCAAAAACAGAAACAAACAAGAGGAAAAATCATGAATGCAAGGATTTTCAGCGCAGTATCCGTCCTGATGCTGGCCCTGTCGCCGGCCACCCGGGCAGACTCGACCATCACCATGGAAGACGCCGGTGGTACGACACAGGCTGTTATCGAGGTGAAAGGCAACATGGCGCGCATGTCGACGCCGGGGCAATCGGATTACATCGTGTTCGATGCGTCGCGTGATCTGGTCATCAACGTCGATTCCGAGGGCCAGGAGTATATGGAAATCGATCGCGCCACCCTCAGCGAGTTTTCCGCCGCCATGTCCCAGATGCAACAGGAGATGGCACCACAGATCGCCCAGATGCGCGAACAGCTCAAGTCCCTGCCGCCCGAGCAGCGCGCCATGATCGAGCAGCAGATGGGCGGTATGGTGAGTCTCGGCGCGGCCGAAACGAAACCCGCCGAACCGATTGAACTGGTCAAGCGCGGCAGCGATAAGGTCGGTGGCTTCAAATGCCAGGTCTATGACGCCATGCAGGGCAAGGAAAAGCTCAGCGAGGTGTGCCTGGCGACAGCCGCCGACGCGGGCGTATCCAAAGCTGATTTCGCCACCCTGTCCGCCATGATGGCCTTCATGCGCGAAATGGCCAGCAGCGCACAGAAGTTGAGCGCCGACCTGGGGGGCGGATCACACATGATGCTGGGTGGCGCGGAAGGTGTGCCGGTATCCGTGAAGGAGTTTAAAGGCGGCCATGAGTACGCCGTTGCGGATGTCTCCGACAAGTCCCTGAACGATGCCCGCTTCAGCGAATACAAGACCTACCGGAAACAGCAGATGCCGAGCATGCAGTAGACGTCATGACAGCTATGACAGTTATGACAGCTAATCTGACATGACTGCCAGGTTGCTGTCATGTCAGGTTGCTGTCATGTCAATTTGACGGTATGTCAACATGACATGACGCTTAGTTAATGCGTTTTGTTAAAAATACATTATATATTGTTTATAAATATAGAATATATTATATAAATCGCCGCCTCTACCTGTGACGGATTATATCCTGGCGGCATGTCAGAAGACGATTCCACGCCGCAGCACCGCCCTCCAACGCCATTGGTGTGGCAGACCATTGCGGTCAGGCGGCGGCTTGCTAAGAGTGGTTGTGAACGCTCCACTCGCCGGCCTGCAGGTAGCTCAGAAAGTCATCGTGTGACAGTGGCCGGCTTATCAGGTAACCCTGCGCCAGGTCACAGCCCATGGTTTCGAGCGTCTTCAGCGTTGCCGCGGTTTCCACGCCTTCTGCGACGGTGTTCAGGCCGAGGTTGTGCGCCAGGTCGATCGTGGAGCGCACGATCATGGCGTCGTCTTTATCGCCGATCATATCGCTCACAAAAGAGCGGTCGATTTTGAGTTGCTGTACGGGCAGGCGTTTCAGGTAGCTGAGCGAGGAATAGCCGATGCCAAAGTCATCCACCGATAAGCCAACCCCCATCTTGTCCAGTTTGGTGAGAATATCCAGACTGCATTCGGGGTCGCGCATAATCGCGCTTTCGGTTATTTCCAGCGTCAGGCAGTGTTCACCGAGGTGGGAGCGGGAAAGAATTTCGGCGATCTGCCGGGGCAGATTTTCATCGCGCAGGTTGTGCATGGACAGGTTGACGGCGACACCGAGTTCATACCCCTTGTCCCGGTACACCTTGCAGTAGCGCACCGATTTTTCGAGAATCTGCAGGGTAAAAGGTTTGATTAAACCGGTTTGTTCCAGCACGGGAATAAAATCATACGGGGGAATAATACCGCGCTCGGGATGGCTCCAGCGCGCCAGAACTTCCACACCGGTAATCACCCCGCTGTTCAGATCCAGCTTGGGCTGGAAAGCGATACCGATCTCCTGCCGCTGGATTGCCGCACGCAGGTCGCGCAGCAGTTCCAGGCGATTGGGATTGTAGTCGTCATGCACCGGATCGTAGACGGAACATTCATCGCTGTTGCGTTTGGCGACATACATGGCGACGTCAGCACACTTTAACAGTTCGGCCGGATCGGCACCGTGATCCGGATAGAGCGCTATGCCCATGCTGGCGCCTATGGAAAAACTGCTGTCTTCAACCTGCACCGGTTTTTGCAATGCCGCCTGTAGTTTGCCGGCAACAATGAGCGCCGCATCTCTGTCGGCCTGTGGCAATACCACGGCAAATTCGTCTCCGCCCAGTCGCCCCAATGTATCGGGTTTCCTGAGCACGGTTTGTAAGCCTTCGCCGACACCAACCAACAGTCCATCGCCGACGGGATGCCCCAGGGTATCGTTCACTTCCTTGAAATGGTCGAGATCGATCATGATCAGGGCCATGGTGTTTTGATTGCGCCTGGCGTTGAAGATGCCCTGTTCTATCCGGTCCAGTATCAGGGTGCGATTGGGCAGGCCGGTCAAGGGATCGTGGACGGCCAGATGCTGAAGATCTTCATTGCTGCGCGACAGCCGTTTGTTGGACTCCTGGAGCTTCTCGCGGTAAGTCTCGGCGCGCTGTTTGGCGGCATCCAGTTCCTCGAAAAACATGGCGTTTTCGATAGCGATACTGACCTGGCTGGCGAACATGGTCAGCAGGTCCAGATCCCGTTCATCGAATTCACCGCCACCGGCTTTATCGATGCCGGCGATACCGCCCAGAAACCGCTGTTTGCCTATCAGCGGTACCAGGATGATGGTGCCGGCTCTCTGCTCCCATTGATTGCGTTCATTGCCACTGAGCTGATCCAGGATGCCCCGCCACCAGGCCTTGCGGTGACGTAGCACCCAGCCGCAAATGCCGATATCGATGGACAGCGTGGCATCCAGCAGTTCGTCGGCGCTGGCTCCAATGGCGGCACGGTAGGTATAGGTCGATTGATCAGGCGAAAGAACAGGGATGACGAGCGTTTGCGCCCCTATCAGTTCGTAGGCACGCGAGGCGACCAGCTCGAAGACCTTCTGCAGGCTGTACTCGCTGGCTATGACTTCGGTGATTTCCTTGAGCATGGCAATTTCAGCTTCTTTCTGCTGAAGCTCAAATGTCATCGCCCGGAGTCTTTGCTGGCTGGAATCCTTTCTTTCAGTGCCCACGCCTGTCCCGGTTTCCCCAACTTTCTAAAGAGTATAGAGGAATCGCCCTTACTTAAGCTAATGCCAGCGAAATAGCCACGCAAAACGCGGAAGGCACGGAAACTGTAAAAAGACAGTTACGCGAACAATTTCTGAACTTCGTCAATTTCCTCGGCGACATCGGTAAGCTCGATTTCGTGGACATCCACATCCAGTCCGAGGCGGTGAAAAGAGCTGATCTGTGTCCACTCCGCCTGGCTCAGGGGGTGATCGTTGTCGATATGGCTTTGCAGATTGGCGACCTGGACGATATCAACGAGATCCGCGGGGCCATCGTGACTGCGGCCCAGGTCTTCGTGCTCGGCAGCGACAGCGACCAATGAATCGGGGAATTTCCAGTGTTTGAGGATGGCACCGCCAATACGGGCATGCAGCCGGGAAATCAATTGATCGAGCAGTTCGGGGCTGTCCAGAAGCTCGTCACATTCCTCCGCACGGTACAGGATGGGCAGGGTGCCGATATCGTGGAGCAGCCCGGCCAGCATGGCCTGATCCGGCATGACACCCGGACACTGGCCCGCCAGTGCCCGGGCAATGGCGGCGACCTGTACACTGTGTTCCCAGACGGCCCGCAGCCGCTGGTCGATTACGTCGTTGGTCGCCTGGAACATCTGCTTCATGACCTGGCTGGTCACCAGGTTGCGCACCAGCTTGTTGCCCAGCCGGGCGACCACCATCGACAGCCGGTCGATTTCCTGACGCCCTCGATAGAGGGGGGAATTGGCGACCTGAATCAGGCGTGCTGACAGTGCCACATCCTGGCCGATGATCTCGGCAATCTGGCCGGCGTTGGCATTTTCGTCATCGACAACTTCGCGGACCCGCAGCGCCACTTCCGGCAGTGTCGGTAACTGTAACTGCCCGCTTTCCAGGTCCTCGAGCAGTTCGGTAACAAAGATTTCTTCAGATTCCATGCCCGCTCCTGGGGTCGCGACGGTATTCCCTCTTTAGCGACAATCCGGCGGGATATTTTAGGAGCGGTCTGCCGACCGCGATGGCACACCCATGACAAGCGCGCCGGCGGGTGCGCACCTATTCGCTGGGAAACGGGTAAGGCAGATGCTCCAGCTCGATAGCGGGTCCGGCGCTTGACCCCAGCCGCAGTTCGGATTGGCCTTCAGCGCTGGAAATCTGCAGCACCACGAGCATCGAATAGCCGCCATCCGGATGCGGCGCGGCGGATACCAGCGTACCGACACTCTGGCGTTTGTCATCGCCGGCATAGACCTCGTCGCCGGCGTGCGGCTCTGCTTCGCTATCGGAACGGGCGCGGTACATGCGCCGTTTCAGTTTGCCCAGGTACTGCATACGGGCGACGATTTCCTGCCCGGTATAACAGCCCTTGGTGAAACTGACGCCATCGATCAACTGAAGGTTGGCCATCTGCGGCACAAAGGCTTCGCGGGTTTCAGGAGAAATCATCGGGATGCCGGCCTGTATGTCGAGAAACTGCCAGGCCACCGATCCAATCGGCGCACTTTGCACATTGAGATTGCTCCACAGCTGCCCGGCCTGCTCAACGGTGGTGAAGATTTCGAAACTGGGATGAATGCCCGGCACACGGATGATGGCCTGGTCTTTATCCTGCGTGACCTCGTGTGTGTTGGCCGGCAAATCAGCGGCGAATTTGCGCAGATCCTGTTCAGCATCGCTACCGGATATGCCGAGGTGTACGAAGGTGTCGCTGGCTTCCTCCAGCGTCACATTGGAACGTAGTACAAACATGCGCAGGCGGTTGATAACCGTTTCGATCATATCCGTAGGCAGGCACAGGTAGTAGCTGTCACCGCGATGAAAAACGCGGAAACTCGCGAGCAGGCGTCCCTTGGGGTTGCAGATGCCGCTGAACTGGCTGTAGTGGTCGTCCACTTTGCGAATGTCATTGGTCAGCTGGCCTTGCAGGTAGGCTTCTGCATCATCGCCGTGTACCGAAATCAGACCGTAGTGTGAAAGGTCAGCAAAGACGTTGCCGGTAATAGCGACACTCAGCTCGTGTCGTAAATTCCCGTAATGAACAACACCCGCGTCGTTGAATTCGGCGCCGGCGGTCAGCAGAAAGTCCTTCCAGTCAGTAATCATAATGCTCTTCCCTAAAACCCTGCGCTGAATATTAGACAATCTTGCGCTGGGTGTCAGCCATAACACTGGCAGATTGTCTGAGCAGGTGGTATAAACCCTCAGACTTCCTGGGGCACGTTGAACCCGATGGCCAGACAAAAACCAGCGCCAAAATTTCTGAACCTGCTTCTCATCAAACTGCCACCCGGCGGCATAGCTTCCATCGGTCACCGTATCTCCGGTGTCCTGATGTTCCTGTGCGTTCCCTTGCTGGCCTGGTTGTTTGGCCTGTCGCTGGAGAACGCAGAGGGATTCCAGCAAGCCCGGCAACATCTGCACTCAACCCCGTTCATGCTGTTGTCAGTGCTGCTGATGTGGTCTTTAAGCCACCACCTGCTGGCGGGCATTCGCCACCTGCTGCTGGATATCCAGATCGGTCTGGAAAAAACCTCCGCCAGAGCCAGCGCCTGGCTGGTGAACCTGGGCGCCATACTGGCCACCGCCTGGTTCGCGGTGACGCTGCTGTGAGCCGCGCGGCACAGGGATTACGCGCCTGGTTGCTGCAGCGTTTCACCGCGATTTACCTCGCCATTTACCTGGTCTCGGTACTGTCCTACGGCGCCCTGCGCGATAGCTTTAGCTATAGCGAGTGGCGTGCCTGGCTGGGCGAACCGTGGATGGGGGTCACCACGGCCCTGTTTGCACTGGCGATCCTGCTGCACGCCTGGGTGGGAATTCGCGATGTGTTGATCGACTACATACACGCCGTCTGGTTACGTTTGCTGCTGATGGCGGCGACCGCGCTGGTGTTGCTGACCAGCCTGCTGTGGATCGTACGGGCACTGACTCTGGCGGCCATCGGGAGCACGGGCTAATGAATATAGCCAAACGCAGTTTTGATAGCCTGATCATTGGTGCCGGTGGCGGCGGCTTGCGTGCGGCACTGCAGCTGGCCGAGGCGGAGGCCCGCGTCGCGGTGGTCTCCAAGGTCTTCCCAACCCGCTCCCATACCGTCGCCGCCCAGGGCGGGGTGAACGCGGCGCTGGCTAACGTGCTGCCGGACAACTGGCACTGGCATATGTTCGACACCGTCAAGGGCAGTGACTACCTGGGCGACCAGGATGCCATCGAATACATGTGCCGGGCAGCACCGCGGGTGGTGTATGAGCTGGAGCATTTCGGGGTTCCGTTTTCACGCCTGGACACGGGCAGGATCTACCAGCGTGCCTTTGGCGGCCAGAGCCGCGATTTCGGCGGTGACCAGGCGGTGCGTACCTGTGCGGCGGCCGATCGTACCGGCCACGCCATCCTGCACTCGCTGTACCAGCAGAATATTCGCGCCAAAACCCATTTTTTCGACGAATATTTCGCCGTCGATCTGATCCGCAACCAGGATGGCTACTTTCTCGGTGCGCTGGCGATCGACATCGCCAGCGGTGAACCGATCCTCATCGAGGCCAAGACGACCATCCTGGCAACCGGTGGCGTGGGACAACTGTTCCGCACCAATACCAATGCGCTGGTGAATACCGGCGACGGTATGGCGATGGCCCTGCGCAGCGGCATCCCGTTACAGGATATGGAGTTTTTCCAGTTCCATCCCACCGGCATTGCCGGCAAAGGCATGCTGATTACCGAAGGTGCGCGCGGCGAGGGCGGCTACCTGTTAAACGGTGATGGCGAACGTTTCATGGAACGCTATGCGCCGAACGCCAAGGATCTTGCCAGCCGCGACGTCGTCAGCCGATCCATCGCCACGGAAATACGCGAAGGGCGCGGCGCCGGACCCAACAAGGACTATGTATTGCTGAAGCTCGACCATCTGGGCGCCGACATCGTCAAGAAGCGCTTGCCGGGTATTCGCGATACGGTGATGACCTTTCTGCACATCGATCCCGCAGAAGCCCCTGTGCCGGTTTACCCGACGCTGCATTACACCATGGGTGGCATTCCCACCGACCGTCACGGCCAGGTGGTGGTACCGCTTCAGCAGGGTGCCGAAGAGCCGGTGCCGGGCCTGTATGCCGTTGGCGAGTGCGCCTGTGTTTCGGTACACGGCGCCAACCGGCTGGGTGGCAACTCGCTGCTGGACATTCTGGTGTTCGGCCGTGCCGCGGCCAACCACGTTATCGACCAACTGAAAGAGTCCCGCTATCACCGGCAGATTCCGGATGATGCCGCTGAACCGGCCATGCAACGCCTGGCACGCTGGGACCGGCAGGGCAAGGGGGAATCGGTATCCCGCCTGCGCCAGGAACTGGCCAAAACGATGGAGGACCATTGCAGCGTATTCCGTAACGAAGACGTGTTGCAGGAAGGTCAGAACAAAGTCCTCGAACTGCGCGAGCGTCTGCAGGATGCTTATATCGATGACCACAGCCAGGTCTTCAACACCGCCCGCATCGAGGCCATGGAACTGGAAAACCTCATGGAGATCGGGGTTGCAACGGTCACCTCCGCCCTGGCACGCAAGGAGAGCCGCGGTGCACACTCGCGTATCGATTACCCGGATCGCGATGATCAGCAGTGGTTACGCCATAGTCTGTTCAGTCTGAAAGGAGACAAGATGGACTACAAACCGGTACGCATGAAGCCGTTAACGGTGGAAACTTTTCCGCCCAAAAAACGGACATACTAGTTATGAAATTCTCAATCTATCGTTACGACCCGGATCAGGACAGCCGCCCCTACATGCAGGACTATGAAGTGCGGGACGATGAGATCGAGCCGGGCATGATGCTGCTGGATGCGCTGCTGCTGATCAAAGCGCAGGATGAAAGCCTGAGCTTCCGGCGTTCCTGCCAGGAAGGCGTGTGTGGCTCGGACGGTATGAATATCAACGGTCGCAACGGACTGGCTTGCGTGACCCACCTGTCCGAACTCGGACATCCCGTCGAGATCCGGCCATTGCCCGGCCTGCCGGTGATCCGCGACCTGGTGGTCGATCTTGACCAGTTCTATCAGCAATACCGCACGGCGAAGCCCTATCTCATCAACGACGAACCCTGTCCCGAGGTCGAACGCCTGCAGACACCGCAAGACCGGGAAAAGCTCGATGGCTTGTATGAATGTATTCTGTGCGCCTGCTGTTCAACGTCGTGTCCGTCATTCTGGTGGAACCCGGACAAGTTCCTGGGACCGGCCGCGCTGTTGCAATCCTGGCGTTTTCTGGCCGACACGCGCGATCAGGCGACCGAAGAACGTCTCAACAGCCTGGAAGGGCCATTCCGGCTGTTTCGCTGTCATACCATCATGAACTGTGTCGAAGCCTGCCCCAAGGGCCTGAACCCGACCCGCGCCATCGGACGCATCAAGGAATTAATGGTAAAACGTTCGCTGTGAGCGAACTGGCACGCATGCGGTGGAAGTGCCGGCGTGGCATGCTGGAACTGGATTTGCTGTTGAGGGATTTCCTGGACAGCGGTTACCAGGATCTGGACGAGGCGGGTCAGCAGCTTCTTGACCGGGTACTGGATTACCCGGACGCCGTTTTACTGGAATGGTTGATGGGACGAATAAGGCCAACCGACAAGGATGTCGCACAACTCGTTGACAAAATTCGATCAGCCGCTGCTGGTTGAGCTGCAAGCTTCACGACTTCTGCTGCTCGCCCTGGCGGCGGTATACGCGTTGACCGCACTGGTGTGGTTGTGGGTGCCGCTCTCCTGGCCGGGTCGTCTGGCGCTGTTCGTACTACTCGGCGGGCACTTCGTCTTTCTCTATCGTCTCCATGTCAAACCGTTACGGCGGCGCGCGGTGCGGGCCTTGCGGTGGGACACAGCCCGGGGATGGCGGCTGCGCTGCCATGGCGGGAAATGGTGTCCGGCACAACTGCTCACTCCCGCACTGGTCACGTATCACCTGGTTGCCGTGCGTTTCCGCGTCGGCCGCTTCGGCACGCGAAGCGTTGTCGTGGTCGCGGACCGGCTGAATGAGAACGATTTTCGCCGTTTGCGGGTGCGCCTGTTACAGTCCGCCGGTTGATCGCTAGTGGGCAATCTGCAGCTGCTGGTCCTGCAGCCACTGCTGCAGGGCGTCCCCGGGCAGCGGCGGGGAGAGGTGAAAGCCCTGCGCCCTGTCACATTTCCGCTGCTGCAGCTGTGACAGGGTTTGCTGGCTTTCAACACCCTCGGCAATAACGCTGAGTCCCAGGTTGTGCGCCAGATCAATGATAGAGTGGACAATGATGGCATCGTTCTCGTCTCTGCCCATATTGATCACAAAGGACGTGTCGATTTTAAGGTCATTGACCGGCAGCATCTTGAGATAACCCAGTGATGAAAAGCCCGTACCAAAGTCATCGACAGCGAGATTGACCCCCATTCCACTGAGCTGCATGAGTACCCGGCGCGCCCGCACCGGGTCGCTCATCATGGCGCTTTCGGTGATCTCGAGCGTCAGTTGTCCCGCAGGCACAGCGTATTTTTCCAGTATCCGTTCAACCACACCCGGCAATCCGGGATCCTGCAGGTTCCAGGCGGACAGGTTGACGGCCACGCTGAAGCGTTTGCCGGCTTGCCGCAGGTGGCTGGTTTCCGACAGGCTGGTATCTATGACCCATTGGGTGAGCGCGGCGATCAGACCGGTGTGTTCCGCCATTTTGATAATCTGTTCCGGCGAGATGAGACCCAGCTGCGGGTGGGGCCAGCGCAACAGCGCTTCGACGGCGACCATCTCGTGACTGAACAGATCAATCTGGGGCTGGTAGTACAACTGCAGGTTTTTGGTGTTTTCCAGTTCCTCGTGCAGATCACCCACCAGCGCCAGTTTGTCCACCCGTTGCTCGTCGCGTGTCATTTCATACAAGCTGTAGCCCAGGTTGTTGCGTTTGGCGTTGTACATGGCGATGTCGGCATGCCGGATGAGAGTGCCGGCATCCGTGCCGTGGTGAGGGTAGATGGCCACGCCGATGCTGACCCCTACATAGAGATTCTGTTTCCCGATCGGGAACACATCCTTGATGGCTCCGGCGATTTTCTCCGCGAACTGTGCGGCCTGCCGGTTATCGGTGTTGGGTGCGACGATGGCGAATTCGTCACCACCGAGGCGTGCCACGGTATCGGAGCTGCGCAGCAGCGCTTCCAGCCGCTGTCCAACCTGTTGCAACAGCTCATCACCCACCGGATGTCCCAGGGTATCATTGACTTCCTTGAAGCGATCAAGGTCGAGCAGCAACAGGGCCATCGAACCATCATTGCGTTTCATCATCTGCAGAGCCTGTTCAAGGCGGTCCTGCATTAACACCCGGTTCGGTAAGCCGGTGAGGGCGTCGTGCAGGGTCTGGTGTTCCAGCGCCATCTGCCGTTGATGGACCTGATGGCGCATGACGTTGAACGCCGTGATCAATCGGTGAATCTCCCGACTGCTGCGCTTGCCCAGGCCGGTGAGGGTTTCTTCACCGTGCGTAGTCAGGCTTTCGGCGATACCGGCAATAGGCTGCAATACCGAACGGTCGATCATGAGATAGACCAGGATCACAAACGCCAGCGCGACACCGGCGAGTCCCCACAACACATTACTGATCTGACCGGCCGCCTGCTGGACAATGGCAACGTTTTTTGCCGACCAGGTGGTGATGTCTGCTTCAATGGTTGCCAGCGCGTTGTAGACCTGTTGCTGATAGCGGTAGATCTCCGATTCCATGTAATGGATGTCGGCACGCCAGGTACTGGAGGAGCGCAGTTCTCTGGCGGTAGCCCAGTTTTCCTGCCAGTGATCTGACGCCTCCTGCATCTGTTCCAGGGCGGCCGCGGATTCCACCCCCAGTTCCCCTTGCGCCTTCTGCCTGTGCAGCGTCGCCAGCCTTGCACCGATTTTCTCGTGCAGATTGGCGATATTCTGTTCCTGCGGTGTCACATCGATACTGTTCAGCCCGACAAACCCGATGACCACCGCCCTGAAGTTAAGGATTTTGCTCCGCCACAGATCACGCAGCTGGTCAAACTCGCCATACAGAGGCGATGCATAGGGGCGCCCGTCATCCTCGGCGATCTCCTGCAACGCCCGGGCAGCAGCGGTTTCAAACCTGTTGTGCGGTTCCAGAAGCTTCTCGTTGATAAACGGCAGCAACGGATAAGTCCAGTTGAGATCCTGGCGCTGGTCCATCAGATATTGGACTTTTTCCGTCAGCAGCGAGAGATTTTCCCTGAGCACTTGCACCTGATCCGAAAGCCCGGCGGTCGCTATGGCCGGGTTGGCCGCCAGCGCAGCCAGCTCCTCTTGCGCCTGGTCCAGGGTGGTGATGATGTCGTATTCGTGTACGGCACGGGGGGAAATCAAGGTGGCATTCAGCGCATTGTCAGCCTGCCAGATCCTGCTGCGGATTGCGCCGATGCTTTCTGTTACATCGTTCCTGAGTTCCAGGGCTTCCGAGTTATTGCGCGACACATCCCTGGCATACCAGTTGGCGACGATGGCGCCGCTGATCAACATAATGCAGACGAGCGCTGCGACAAGCAGATAACGGCTTCTGAGGCTGTGTAGTGGTTTGGCCGATGTAGTGAAGTTTTCCAACATAGAATCCCGCGTGGTGTAGTCCCTTATGATACTCAAATATTGAGCCTGCGCCATAACCCTGTTCTAATCGTTGCCGGGTTCAACAGGCTGTCAGTGACAACCTCAACACGAAAACAGGCTTGCACTACTTGACACGATAAAAAACACCAACAGCCGGCCATAAGATGCCAGACAATTACATCCATATAAAACTTTCTGAACAGCGCCTTCGTTTATGGGAAAACGGTGTGCTCGCGCGCGAATACCCGGTATCGACTGCCATAAACGGGCCGGGCGAACAATCGGGCAGCGAAAAAACTCCGCGCGGCCGGCACCGGATACGCGCAAAGATCGGCGCGGGTTGCGAAAGCGGTACCGTGTTTGTGGCAAGACGGCCGACCGGGGAGCGTTATTCGCCGGCACTGGCAGCCGGAAATTCTCAACGTGACTGGATACTGACGCGTATCCTGTGGCTGTGTGGCGAAGAGCCGGGTAAAAACCGCCTGGGTGATGTCGATACCATGCGGCGTTTTATTTACATCCATGGCTGTCCCGACAGTACGCCCATGGGGAAACCCGGTTCACATGGCTGCGTCCGGATGCGTGATCAGGATGTCATCGAGCTGTTCGACAGGGTCGCGCCCGGCCTGCCGGTACTGATTGAAGAATGAGAGGGTTGATGTTAAACCAGCATGGCTAGAGTCGTTACCGTCACCAGCGGCACCGCTGGCGTTGGTAAAACCAGTATTTGCATACACCTGGCTGCCCAGCTGGCGCGGCGCGGCCGGCGTGTGTGTCTGCTGGATGCCGATGGTGGCGGGTCTAATGCCGGCTTGTCGCTGGGACTCGAACCACGCCATACTCTCAAAGACCTGATCCTGTACGGCGTGGCGCTTGATGAGGTGCTGATCCGCAACTGCCAGGGATTCGATATGGTGCCGGGCAGCACCAGCGTCGACTGGCTGGACGAGTTGACATCGGCACAGCTGCATCACCTGGGGGCTTCCCTGAGTCAGCTGGACGGCTACGATTTCGTGCTTATCGATTCTTCTACCAGCACGGCGCACAATGCGCTGTCATTCGCGCAGACCAGCCCGGAAGTCATTCTGGTGATCACCCCGGCGCCGATATCACTGCCCGACGCTTATTCGCTGCTCAAGCTGCTGACTTCCGAGCACCCCGAAAAGCGCATTCATATTGTCGTAAATAAGTCTATCAATCATACAATTGGAAGATATAGTTACGGCAGTTTCAGAGAATTGGCTCAGTTCTACCTGGGCATGCAGTTACCCCTGCTGGGCGTGGTAAGCGAGGACCAGGACCTGCAAACTGCGCTGCGCCCGCAACAGACGCCGGTCAGCGCCGATTCGCAAGCGGCCGCCGCAGGCAATATCAGCAGTCTAGCCGACCAGTTGCTGAGCGAAAATGCTGACCACCCCGAAGGTGAGTTGCACAGTTTCTGCACTCGCTACCTGAAGGCGATTGGCGTAACAGAAAGCGGCCAGATGTCAGCCGAGTACGTGCTGAAAGTACCCGTCGACCGCAAACAGAAACTGCGGCAGCAATTCGAGTGCCTGTCCAAGCAGGTGGACGACCTGATCAAGGAAATCGTACGACTGCGGCAAGCCCCCGAAGCCCCACAGGGCACTGTCCCCGCGTCTGTTACGGAAACCTCTATTGCTGCGCTGGCGAGTGGCTCGGAAGCTGCCGCCTCGCTGGGAGAGACCTTTTCGATATATTCGACGCAAAGCTCAAACGGCGACAAACAATACTTTGCCTGCCATAGCCCTGATGACTGTCCGCAGACCGCTGACCCCGTAACAGTCTCCTTGATGGAAAACAGCCGTCATTCAACGGACAATTGAACAAACACCGTGGGAGCGGCCGCCCGGCCGCAATGGCGCGCTGAAAGACATTGCTCCTGCAGTTGGTATTATTCAGCGAATTAACGCTAAGGAGTCGGATTAATGAGCATCGGGCCGGTGATGGCGGATCTCCAGGGGCTGGAACTGCAGGCGGAAGAGCGGGAGATGCTGCAACACCCGGCGGTCGGTGGTGTGATTCTGTTCAGCCGTAACTACGAGTCAGCGGAACAGGTACATCAGCTGGCCGACGACATACACCGGTTGCGCCAGCCGCCGCTGCTGATCGCGGTGGATCAGGAAGGCGGGCGCGTACAGCGCTTTCGTGACGGCTTTTTCCGCCTGCCACCGGTCGGCCGCCTGGGCACCATCTACCAGAAGGATCATCAACAGGCACTGCGGCTGGCCCGGGAAGCCGGCTGGCTGATGGCCAGCGAAATCCTCTCGGTGGGTGTCGACCTGAGTTTTGCACCGGTACTGGATCTCGACCTGGGGGTTTCCACCGTGATCGGTGACCGGGCTTTCCACCGCAAACCCGAGGTGGTGACGGAGCTGGCACTGGCCTACCAGCGCGGTATGCACCAGGCCGGTATGGCCAGCGTCGGCAAGCATTTTCCCGGGCACGGCGGTGTCGTTGCCGACTCGCATCACAGCCTCCCCGAGGATGAACGTTCCCTCGCCGACCTGCAGATGAAAGACCTGATTCCCTTTGAACGCCTGATGCATAACGGCCTGAACGGCATTATGGCGGCACACGTGTTGTATCCTCAGATTGATTCACAGCCCGCCGGCTTCTCGAAGCGATGGCTGACCGGCGTGCTCCGGCAGATGCTCGGCTTTCAGGGGGTTATATTCAGCGATGACCTCAGCATGGGGGGTGCCGAGTGGGCGGGCGATCACCCGCAACGGGCGCACATGGCACTGCAGGCCGGCTGTGACATGGTACTGGTCTGCAACCAGCCGGAACAGGCCGCACGGGTTATCGAATCGCTGAGCGACTATAATGACCCCGCCGCCCATTTACGCCTGGCCAGAATGCATGGTGCTGCCTTTCCGGATCGCAACACATTGACGGCCTGTCAGCGCTGGCAGTCTGCCACCGCCCTGTTGGAGCAGTGCGAACCTGAACGCTGGCTGGATATGGATCTGGAGTAAACTTATGCACTCATTGCAGTGCATCCCAGGAAAAACAGTGCAAGTAAATGCAAGTAGATAATGACAAAACCAAAGAGAAGGTTGCAGAAGAAGCCTTAAAGCTCAGCCAGGATAAATATCGGGCGCTTGTTGAGACAACGGATGATTTCGTCTGGGAGGTCGACGCCGAGGGGATCTACAGCTACTGCAGTCCGCAGGTAGAAAGAATTCTGGGACATGCTCCGGAAGCTATGCTGGGCAAAACTCCGTTTGATTTCATGTCGCCTGAGGAAGCCGGAAGAATTGCAGAAAAGTTCCGCGCCATTGTCGAGAAAAGGGCGCCATTTTCATCACTGGAAAACACCAATCTGCACAGCAATGGTCACGAGGTTGTTCTGGAAACCAGCGGCGTTCCTTTTTTCGATGAAGAAGGGCATCTGGCGGGTTACCGGGGTATCGACCGTGATATCACAGAACGCAAGCAGGCGGAACGCAAGCTGTGGGTACAGCAGGAATTTCTTCAGTCGGTCATCGACGGTGTGCACGACGCTATCATGGTCATCAGCGAGGATTGCGGCATACAGCTGATGAACGATGCCGCAAGGGCCGCGATGAATCCGGACTTTGTCGCTGACATTAACAATCCAAGCTGTTATGAAGTGTTCCACCGGCGCAATACACCCTGTGACGGGGAAGATTATCCCTGTCCCTTGAGCCGGGTTATTGAGTCGGGGAAGCCTGTTACCGTCGTCCACAACCACCCCGGGCCGGATGGCAAGCTGTCACACGTGGAACTGATTGCGACACCGCTACGGGAAGAAGACGGGACGATTCGCAGTATTATCGAAACCGCACGTGATATCAGCGGACACCTGTCCGCCCAGCAGAAGCTGCAGGAGCAGAAAGTATCACTGGTGCGACTCGCTCATCACGATGCACTGACCGGCTTGCCCAACCGGCTGTTATTCCTGGACAGGTTGCGGCAGGCGATAAAACAGGCACACCGCGAGGATAATCAGCTGGCGGTCCTGTTCGTTGACCTGGACAGATTCAAGCAGATCAATGACAGTCTCGGCCACACCATGGGCGATGCCGTTCTTCAAGCGGTGGCCCGCCGCCTGCAGGACTGCCTTCGGGAAGAGGATGTCGTGGCACGTCTCGGTGGTGATGAATTCACCATCATTATGGGGTCCCTGCACAAGCCTCAACACGCTATGGCGATGGCGCAAAAGCTGATCCGTTGCGTGCAGCGACCTGTCAGACATGAAGATCATGAACTCTATGTCTCCGCCAGTGTGGGTATCAGTCTCTATCCGCAGGACGGAATAAACGCTGATATTCTGTTGCAGAATGCCGATGCGGCCATGTACAAAGCGAAACACGAGGGCCGCAGCAACTTCCAGTTCTATACGGCGGATATGACTGAACTGGCCTTTGAGCGGGTCCTGATGGAGGCCCACCTGCATCGGGCGCTGGAAAGAGAACAGTTTGTCGTTTACTACCAGTCCCAGGTTGATCTGCTGACGGGCAAGCTAATCGGCCTGGAAGCACTGGTTCGCTGGCAGCACCCGGAGCTGGGACTGTTGCTGCCGACAAAATTCATTCCCCTGGCGGAAGACACCGGGCTCATCCTGCCGCTGGGCAGATGGGTGTTAGAGACGGCTTGCCGGCAGATAGCCGCCTGGCATAAGGCGAATCTGCGTCCCGGACGAATCGCCGTCAACCTCACCGGGAACCAGCTGAAAAACGACAAGCTGATAGCCACCATAGAGCGGATCCTGGCGGACAACAGCTGCCGGCCGGACTGGCTGGAACTGGAGATTACCGAGAGCGTTATCATGGAGCAGCACGGACGCTCGTTCAATATCCTCCAGCAACTGAAAGACCATGGGATCGAGTTGGCCATTGACGATTTCGGAACCGGCTACTCTTCTCTGGCCCACCTCAAACGCCTGCCGGTTTCCCGATTGAAAATCGACCGGTCATTCATAAGAGATATCCCGCAAGACGCCAGTAACAAGGCCATCGCCCGCGCCGTGATTGCCATGGGCAAGAGTATGGGCCTCAGGGTAATAGCGGAAGGGGTTGAAACAAACAGGCAGAAAGCGTTCCTGGCGGCAGAACGGTGTGACGAAATTCAGGGTTATCTTAACGGCCACCCGCTGCCCGCAGACCAGATGACACAGATATTGAGAAATCGGCCCGGCCTGAACATCTCACAAGCTTGAGCACATACCATCACTGCTGCGCCTCTCCCCTCAGGAGGGTGTCGCAAAAGGTTGTAACCCCTTCTCCCTCCGGAGGGTGTCGCAAAAGGTTGTAACCCCTTCTCCCTCCGGGAGAAGGTTGGGATGAGGGGATATAAAAATCAATAAGTTGACCTTGTTGATCCCCTCTCCCT
>Ga0209456_10000160_pt1 | contig 37017 bp, 35 predicted proteins | sample COG_11_FD_184755 | JGI IMG/M metagenome (GOLD analysis project Ga0209456, IMG submission 184755) | Pelagic marine sediment microbial communities from the LTER site Helgoland, North Sea, for post-phytoplankton bloom and carbon turnover... | ecosystem: Environmental > Aquatic > Marine > Neritic...
TGCCGCAATCGGCAGAACAGATCGATGCAAACATCCGCGGGCTGGGTTTCGACCCTCTTAACATCAAGGCGATCCTGGTATCGCACGCGCATTACGATCATGCGGGCGGAGTTGCCGCGTTCCAGAGATTATCCCGAGCCAATGTTTATACGAGCGAGGCGGGCGTTGAGGTTCTATCGAGCGGCCGACTTGGTGAAGATGATCCGCAATACATTGCCGATTCGGACGCGGGCAGCTTTCCACCGGTCAAGAATATTGTCGCGATTGGGGACAGCGAATCCGTATCCGTCGGATCCTTAGACGTGAAGGCGGTTTACACGCCCGGCCATACGCAGGGCAGCGTGACCTGGACCTGGGAGTCCTGTGCGCTGAGTACATGCTATGACGTCGTTTACGCCGACAGCATGACAGCCGTTTCGGCGCCCGGGTTTTCGTTCGGCGCCAGCGGCGCAGCAACCAGGATGGTCGAGAGCGCGGGCGCAGTCGCGGACCTCGACTGCGACATCCTGTTATCGCCGCACCCGTTCTTCTTCGGCATGCACGACAAACTGGAGCGTCGCGAGGAAGGCAACCCTTTCGTCGGTGAATTCGGATGTGTGTTCTATGCCGAGACTGCGCTGGACTGGCTCGAGCAGAGGCTCGACGCGGAAAGGCGATAGTACCGAATTCAAGATCGAATGAGTTCGCGCGTGAATGTCCGCTATACATCCCTAAGCAGCCATTCAGGTACTATGTATTGAATGACGGCTACTGACCCGAAGCAGCCACTGGGGACGGGTAATGGTTCGTACACGCAGAGTAGATCCGGAATCCGAGATTGTTGGATTCAATAGCAATTTGACTGCCGGCCAATACGCCAATGAACATGACCTTGGCGAACATATTGAGGGAATGACTTTTGGTGTTGCGATCATGTCCGAAAATGCGCCTCACAACGGCGAGCGGCACTTGGCCGGAGATGAAGTGCTCTATCTCATTGATGGCAGGGCGCGATTAGTATTCACAGACGATCCAGAACCGGATGTCGATCTTCGATCGGGAGACGTCATCGTCGTTCCAAAGGGACTGTGGCATCGGGTCGAAATCATTGAACCTTGCCACTTCGTCTATTTGACGCCAGGTCATGGTAACGAAGTCAGACCTCTGGCAGTAGGGTCCAGCGCGTAGCGCATACCGACGCGCATCCGGCTACTTCTGGCCGTCTCCAGCCGCTCACCTGGTGTTAGACTCAGTGGCTGGTACTGACCCAAACCGGCCGGTCGCGAAACAGACCATGAGCGCAGATGCCTGACGATCGAACGAGATTCCTAAGCACCGCAGTCAAGATTACTCTGGTCATAGGGCTTCTTATCGCAGCCATCCCATTTCTTGGGTCGCTGAGGCCATCACAGGTCGCCAATGAACTGAATCGCTTTGAGCGACTCGACATCACGAGCTTTGATAGAAACTCGTCACGCATCGTCAATATTCGCCCGCCGAAGACGTGGGAGGAAGGAGACACAACCAGTGTCCGACCGGGCCGCGCGTGGCTTGTAGTTCGCGACAATGCAGGAGTTTTTCGTGTTTTTGGTCTGCCAACATGGGACGGCAATATCTTGATGGGCCTTAGATACTGGGGTCAATTCGAAGGATACTGCGAAGATTTAGGGCCAGCACCGGACGCTGGTGTTTTCGATGCTGCGACAGAAATCCAATGTAACGACGAAAACAACGACTCTTATTTTTTTCCACATTGGAGGTGGACTCTGGACGGCAAGAACATCTCTCGCGTTATAGTCGACATGGAACTAATTCGCTCCGAAATACAGCAGGACGATCTAGTGATATTCGATCCCGTGTGGAATCTTGACTGACCGCTTCTGGCCGGGACCAGCCGCTCGCCTGGTTGTATACTCACCGGCTCCTTCTGGCCGTTCTGAGACGGTTGCTATTGAATTGCGCGAGCGGCAGGTATGCTCTTTCTGTCAGCAAAAGTGGTACGTCCGTGTAGGTGTGCGAAGAACCACTGGAGGAACGAAAAACCCGCTAGCTAGCAAATAGAAGGGCAATGGGCCAGAGCCGCACAAGCATTTGATTTTTGGCCACCTCGTTGCCTGAATTTAATCTCTGGTAGGCTTGACTCGCCCTATGGATCGATATTCTTTAATGTATTCAAATCTTGCTCGGGTTCGACCCCGGCGTCTGCGCGGCTAGGATGTGGCGAAGATCACTACCGGAGGGCCTGTCGTTCACGGGCGATGTGCACGCGGCTTCCAGTGTAGCGTTCCTGGCCGACTTGACCTGGGTAGATTCAGAGGGCTCGCGGCACAGCAGCCAGAAAATATTCGATGCCGCATTCGAGATGATCGGTCGTGCTCGGCGCCTAGTGCTGCTGGACATGTTTCTCTACAATGACTTTCCGATGGGGGAATTCAACCCGATACGTCCGTTGACGCGACAACTGACGGACCTGCTATTGCAGCAGAAGCAGACGTATCCTGATATCAGGATCATCGTTATTGCGGACCCGGTTAATACGGTCTACGGTTCTGTTGCTTCCAGTACGTATGCAGAACTCAGGGCCGCCAATATCGATGTCGTGATCACAGACCTGGAACGCTTGCGCGACAGTAACCCAGTGTATTCCATTTTCTGGCGTCTCTTCATACGGCCACTCGGGAATTCAATTGGCGGACAATTGCCCAACCCGTTCGATCCGCACAGCAAAGTGACGCTCAGAAGTTATTTGGCCATGCTGAACTTCAAAGCCAATCACCGAAAGGTATTAGTCACGGATCATGGGGATGAACTCGTGGGCATGGTAACGTCTGCGAATCCGCACGATGCGAGTAGCGCGAACACCAATGTCGCGTGCACATTCGACGGCGCAGCCGTCAACGATCTGTTATCCGCCGAAAACTCGGTATTGAAGCTTTGCAAACGGACGCCGGCGATAATGTCGGCAAACGACAGCAAGGAAATGAGCGCTGTCACCGTGCAGATACTCACCGAGCGGGCCATTAAGTTATCCGCATTGGATATCATCAATAACAGGCGGCGCGATGAGCGCGTCGACCTCGCGAGCTTTTATCTCGCGGATCGCGATGTTATTAAGGCGTTAAAACGCGCGACAAGCCGCGGAGTGCGGCTGCGCGTGCTGCTCGATCCAAACAAGGATGCATTTGGCCACAACAGGTTCGGCATTCCCAACCGATCTGTAGCGGCAGATCTTACGAGGTCGGGCATCGAAGTCCGATGGGGTCACACGCATGGTGAGCAATTCCATGCCAAGATGTTGCTCGGAGTGAACGACGAACAGCAGGCGCAACTGCTGATCGGTTCCGCCAACTTGACCCGACGCAACCTCGATAACTTCGATTTGGAAACCAATGTCCTGATTCGTGCGCCACTCTCGGCGTCGGTCATGACGGATGCCGTGGCGCACTTTGATTGGCTCTGGCACAATCGCCCGGATCAGGTGTTCTCCGTGCCGTATGAACAATATCGTGACGAGTCTGTATTCAAACGTGGCTTGTATCGGATCATGGAGGCGACCGGTTTTTCTACGTTCTAGACTTGTCGCCGCATTGATAATCGATGCCATCCCAGGATCATCACGCCGGTGGCCGGGTCCAGTCGGTCACCAGGAAGAAGAATGAACGGCTGGTGTGCACTCACAAGCAGTCGTTCGAGGTTCCTGAGTTACAATGACGGCTACTGACCCAAAGCAGCCTGTTGAACAATTAGCGAGTTTCCGCCGGCGCGCTTCGTGAAATTGATGCATTCAACAATCTTCAGATCAGCTTTCTCTTTCGCGGAGATTGTAATTGGGCTCGCCTCTGCGGCCGTCGGTTCCTATTTTTTGTATCAGAATCTGGACTGCCCACCAGAGGTTGGTGGAGAGTGTACTGCGTGGGGCTTACTTGGAGCTGCAATGTTCTTGCTCCCAGGAGTCATTGTGGCCGCAGGTGGTGTACTTTCATACTGGTGGAGAGATATGCCACTAATGAAGATTCAGGTTGTGCTTGTCGGCATCTTGATCGCGTATTTTGTGTGGTTGTTCGCGCTTCCGTGAGCGTCTGCTCTTGGCTGCGGTTTCAACCGGTCGACAGCAGATAATCGAATGACTGCTATCGGTGAAAGCGGCCGTTCCACGTTACCGCGGGAACATTCCTAGAATTCACTTTAAGTTTCGTAAATAGCGTCCCCTCGCGGGGGGATCACCGTTTGGGCGTAAGCGACCCGGCGGCTAGAACACACCCCAGAGGTGGAAGATTGCTGTCCCGGCGAACGTGCCCAGTGCATAGCCGAGAACACCGACCAGGACACCCGGCGTGACGAGGTCGTGCCAGCCGCGAGCCGCGGCAAGGGCAGGTGCTGTAGTAGCGCCCAGCACTGCAGCATTGGAAGCGGTGACAAGCTCCGGGACGGTTAGCCGGAACAGGCGACCGACGCTGAGCAGCACGACAAGGTGCACACTGAGCAGAATCACCACGAGGACGATTAGCAACGGTGCGATCGTCACCATTGCGACGAGGTCGGCACCAGCCGCGATGGCCGCGAAGAACACAAACGCCAGGCCGACGCCGAGCTCAAAGCTGCCGTGCAACCTGTCCATCCATTTCGGAAATGCGGTTGCAACGATTAGCACGAGCGTTGTGATGATGGCGTAGCGCAAGCTGGGTATTCCTATCAGTGCCGTGAGCGCGTCGCCGATGGCGACAAAACTGATCGCTGCTGCAACAGCCAACGTCAGGCTCGTGGACGTGATGGGCAGGGCTGCAGCCTCTTCAAGTACTTTCTCGCCGTGCTCGTGGGTGGTGAACTTCTTCGCCAGCCAGTTCCAGCCAGGCAGCAGGGCCAGGATGCTCAGGAACACTGCGCTAAAAAGATTGTCGGTGGCTGTTGCTGCGGAGAAGAACGACGCATCGGTGCGGAGGCCGGTAATTTCACCGAGTGCCGCGTAGTTGACCGAGCCGCCAATGTAGGTCGATGCGAACAGTCCGGCGATTCCCGCTTCTCGCATCGCAGGATCGATGTCTGCGGCTGGTGCGAGCGAGCCCAGGTCCATGAGTCCGACCGCGATAATCACGCCGAGGATGGTCCCCAGGCTGGCGATAAGAAAGGCCAGCGTCATACGCGTCGTTTCGAACATGATCTTGCGCAGGTTCGCCTTGAACAGGAACATCGGGATCAACACCGGCACAAAGTAGCTGAACACGAAATCGAAGGCGGGCGCCGAGTGCGGAATGATTCGCAGGTTGGCCGCGGCAATAGCGGCAAGGATTGCGATGACGGCGCCGGTCAGGTGCGAGCCGATACGTGTCTTTTCGGCCAGGAAAGACGCGCCCGCGATCACGAACAGAGCGGCCATCAGGGCGAAGTTGTTGTCGGGGCTGATCAGTGTCATCGGGCGTCCTCAGTGGGCGTCGATATATTGTGCCCGCTATGGCCCGAATGTTCCTGCGTTCCAGTGAGCTTCATGACAGGCATCGCGACGGTCGCCAGGCCAAGGACGACAATAAGAAGACCTGCACCCACGCGTTTGCCGCTCATGAACTGCGCGAGTTTCGACGCGCTGACACCCGTGGCCAGCATAGCCGGCATCGTGCCAAGCCCGAATGCGATCATGACCAGGGCTCCACTGACCACGTCGGTCGTGGTCGCAGCCAGCAGGAGCACGCTGTAGACGAGCCCGCAGGGCAACCAACCCCAGATGATGCCGAGCCCCAATGCCTGCGCCATCGTCTCGACCGGAACCAGTCCCTTCGCGGCCGGTGCGACACGCTTCCAGATTCTCGCGCCGGTGTTCTCAAGCGGCGCGAGAATGCGCCAGCCGAACGCGAGTTGCAGGCCGACGAGTATGATCAGGATGCCACTTGCAAGCCGCACGGGCGCGGCCATTTTCGGGATGAGTTCGACCGTGGTCTTGCCAAGCAGTGCGACGAGGCCGCCGAGAATGGCGTAGGTCAGGACGCGCCCAAGGTTGTACATGATCGCCTTTGGTATTTGCGCGCGAAGGGTCGTTACACTGGCGTTGACGGCGAACAGGCCCGATATTCCCCCGCACATGCCGAAGCAGTGTGCGCTGCCCAGGACACCGGTGATGAGCGCGGCAGCCAGGACAGGCAGGAACTCACTCACGACGAATCGTCCTCGTCGGGTTTCGTGTCGTCATCCATCACGATGCGTACGGCCGGTGTGTCCAGGTCATCGAACTGTCCACTGCCGACGGCCCAGAAGAATGCCCAGACAGCGACGCCCAGCAGGAGCAGGGCGAGGGGAATCAGCACGTAGAGAATGGACATGTTTATTCGAACCGGTTTAGACGCAGCGCGTTCAATACGACGACAAGCGAGCTTGCGCTCATGCCGATCGCGGCCAGCCACGGCGGCACGAAACCCGCGGCCGCCATAGGCAATGCCAGCGCATTGTATACGATCGCCCATGCCAGGTTCTGGCGCACGATACGCATGGTCTTACGCGACATCTCCACTGCCGTCGTCAGCGGCGCAAGCGATTCGCCGAGCATGATGACGTCCGCACTGGTCTGTGCGAGCAGCGCACCGTGCGCCGGCGCCACGGACGTGTCAGCTCCGGCAAGCACGGGCGCATCATTGATGCCGTCCCCGATCATGACGACACGTTCGCCGCGCTGCTGGGCAGCCTCAATGATCGCGAGCTTGTCCTCGGGCGTGCATTCGAAGTGCACGTCGTCGATCCCGAGTGCCGCCGCCAGCGTCTCCACGGCGATTCGATTATCTCCGCTGACCAGTGCTGCGTTGATGCCGAGGCCGCGCAGTGACCGCAGCGTTGCTTGCGCCTCGGGCCGCAATTCGTCTTCGAGTTCAAACCAGGCAACGGCGTTGCCGTCGACCCCGAGAAAGACGTGCGTTGCTGAACTGTCCTCGGTCGCAAATCCGCCGCCAACAAATGCTGCGTTGCCGAGCCGCCATTGGCGACCGTCTATGTCGCCACTGATTCCCTGACCAACCTCGATCTCATGCGATGAGACCGCCGGTAGTTCATCAGGCAACTCAAACGCGTTAGCCAGGGGATGGGTTGACACACTTTCGAGCGCCGCGGCGATCAGGCGGCAGTCTTTCTCGGTCCACGCATTGTCGGTGACGAAGACGGCGGTAATACGCGGCTTGCCCTCGGTCAACGTGCCGGTCTTGTCAAAGACGGCGAGCGTGACTCGTGACAGGGCCTCTATGGCATTACCGTTCGTGACCAGCAGGCGCAATTGCGATAAGCGACTGCCGGCGGCGGCAAATGCGGCAGGCGTAGCGAGCGCCAGCGCGCAGGGGCAGGTTACGACCAGCACCGAAAGAGTAATGACAAATGCGCGCTGCGCGTCAGCGAAGTACCAGAACGTCGCGACGACGGCGGCGACGAGCAGGAGCGCGACGACGATGTAGCTGGCTATCTTGTCGGCGAGTGTGACGAAGGCCGGTCTTGCGTAGCGGGCCCGTTCGCTCAGTCGGCTGATCGTGCCGAGCGTCGTATCGCCGCCCGTCGTGGTCACGTTCATTTCGATCATAGTGTCGAGGTTGATACTGCCCGCCGAAAGTTCGTCGCCCATGGCCTTTAACTGCGGCCGCGCCTCGCCGGTCAGCAGGGCCTCATCCACAGTCGTCGAGCCGGAAATGAGTGTGCCGTCTGCAGGTATGGACTCGCCGGCGCGAATCAGCACCGTGTCACCCGCAGCAAGCTGGCTGACGGGAACGGTTGATTGCACACCGTATTCCATGCGAACAGCCGTGTTGGGCAGCAGTGACGACAAGGCAACGCCACGGTCGATCGAGCGATGCCGTGCCCGCATCTCGAGAAAACGGCCGAGCGTCAGGAAGAAGACGAACATCGTTACCGAGTCGAACCAGACCGCCTCACCGCGAGTGAAGGTCGCGTATACAGACGCAGCATAAGCTGAGCCGACCGCTATCGAGACAGGCAGGTCCATGCCGGGTCGGCGCGCGGCAACGCCGCGCCAGGCGCTTGTGAAAAACGGTTTCGCAGCATAAAACACGACGGGTGTGGTGACGAAGAAACTGACGAGTCGCAGGAAATGCTGCATCTCCTCGTCGACGCCCTGGAAGTCCATGGCATACAGGCCAACCGCGAACATCATGACCTGCATCATGCCGAGGGAAGCAACCAACAGGCGCTTGAGTGCGCTGCGTTGTTCAGTTACCTCGGGACGCGCAACGCCTTCGGGCGACATCGGTTGTGGCTGGTAGCCGAGATTCGCAAGCGTCGCAAGGTACGAGGAGAACTGTGAGCCTGCCGCGGAGAAGCGGAGGCGCAAGCGATGCGTGATCGGGTTGACTTCAGCGGAAGCGACGCCGGGTTGCTTCCCGAGTGTCGTCTCAATAAGCCAGCTGCAAGCCGAGCAGTACATACCGCCGACATAGATCGTGGCTTCACGCACGTCGTCATGTTGAATGGTAAACGCGGCGAGCATGTCCGAGCTGTCGAAAACACGCCACTCGGCGGCTTCCTCGGGTGGGCGACCGACGCCTGGGTCGGGCGCATCGCGAAGATCGTAGTAGCGAGACATGCCCGTATCGCGAATGAGTTCAGCAACAGCCTTGCATCCCGGGCAGCAGACAGGTCTTCGCTCGTCCTCGAACTCTACCGTGAGTGTGCAGTCAGTCGGGACAGGCAGCGCGCAGTGGAAACAGGTGTCAGCGGCTGTCATCACTTCCGGTGCCGCCCGGCCTGAGTAACAGGCTGGCGTCACCTTGCCATTCGGCGGAGAGTCGCCATGCGTCTCCGGAACGCAGCACGGCGTAGAAGCGCTCATTGGGAACAGAGACCAGGTGGCCGACCCAGACCGGGTTGCCGTCCGCGTCCGGCATGGCCTTGTTGAGCGTAATGAGCCGGTCGCGATCCGCGAACGCCGGGTGCGAGAGCTCGAACTGGAGTTCAGCAGGAGCCTCGTCGAGGTCGCCCGAGCGCATGACAGCCGAAACCACGCCGGTCGTGGCGTTGATTTCGACCAGCGCCGCGAGGTCCAGCTCAGATGCCAGGCGTTCCGCCGAGATGCGACGATCGGTCGCATTCCTGACGCCGTCGTCGGACCTGACGACCAGCGAGTCCGTGGTCTGCAATGAAATCCACAGCGTCGTTATCCCGGCAACCACCGCCGATGCGGGGAGCGCGATGATGAACCACGGCCAGAACTGCCGGTACCAGGGCTTGGTGTCTTCACGAATCATGGTGTTGGGCCGAGGAAGCGACTGTCTTCTTCGATCGAATCGGCCGCGTCGTCGGTCGCCGTAACGCTGAACTTGATCGTCATAATGCCATAGGCATTGTCGCGATGGACGCGCGCACGGACTGGCAGCGACAGGACCCCACCGCCGTCGACGTTGACAATATCATCGTCGCCAACACCGTCGAGCGAGATGCCCTCGACGCCGCTGATGCCCATGGCGAAGCTGCGCGCCCTTTCAGACTGGTTAATGATCTTGATCGTGTAGATGTTCTCGATTATGTCACCGGGTAGCTCGCGGTACAGCGAATTTCGGTCACGAATGACGTCGAGGATAATCGGCGTACGGGTCGCCATTGATGTGACGAGTCCAGCGCTGAGGACGAACAGCAGGGTCGCGTAGACGAACATGCGCGGCCGCAGGACATGCGTCGTTTCATTGTGAACGGCGTGCTCGGTCGTGTAGCGAACCAGGCCGCGCGGGTACTCCATCTTGTCCATGATCGAATCGCATGCGTCGATACAGGCGGCACAGGCGATGCATTCGTATTGCAGGCCCTCGCGAATGTCGATACCCGTCGGGCAAACCTGCACACACAATTGACAGTCGATGCAGTCACCCAGTCCGGCTTCCTTGCGGTCAACGGAACGCTTGCGTCCGCCACGTGGTTCTCCACGATTCTCGTCGTAGGAAATGATCAGTGTGTCCTTGTCGAACATCGCGCTCTGGAAGCGAGCGTACGGACACATGTACTTGCAAACCTGTTCACGCATGTAGCCGGCGTTGCCGTAAGTCGCGAAGCCGTAGAAGAGGCCCCAGAACAAGGTCCAACTACCGACATTCAGAGCAATGATATCTGCGCCCAGATCCCGAATCGGCGTGAAGTAGCCGACAAAGGTGAAACCCGTCCACATTGAGAACGTGATCCACAGGAACTGCTTGGAGCCTTTGCGCCGCAGCTTGTTCCACGACCAGGGCGCTTTGTCGAGTTTCATGCGCTGCGAGCGCTTGCCCTCGGTCCACTGTTCCATCCAGATGAAGATTTCGGTCCAGACGGTCTGTGGGCAGGCGAAGCCGCACCAGAGGCGGCCGGCGAGCGCCGTGAAGAAGAACAACGACAGCGCCGCAATAATCAGCAGGAGGGCGAGATACGGAAAATCCTGTGGCCAGAGTGTTAGCCCCACGAGGTGGAACTTGCGTGCCGGCAGGTCGAACAGGACCGCCTGGCGCTCATCCCAGCTCAGCCAGGGTACGCCATAGAAAAGACCGAGCAGGGACACGGTCGCGATTTTGCTCAAATTGGCAAAATGCCCACCGATCTCCCGCGGGTAGATTTTCTTCGCGCTCTCGTACATCGAGGCGCTTTGCGGTTTATTCATTGTTTTCGGTGCTTGGCATCCCGTTTGGGTGCCGTACGAACGAGGTAGGCAGTGATCCCGGAGCAAAGTGCGCACAGAGCCCAGAAGAAAAAGAACCCCACTGCGTAGCCGGCGTCGCGCCCGATATCGAGACTGTCGTCAAATATGCCCGTCAGGTCGACCGGGTCGAACAAGGCGAAGAACACCATGGTGCCAATGGCGGCCACAAGGAACGAGATCCACACGACCGTGAAGACCGCCTGCTTGTCGCGGCTCCATTGCTTGGCACCCCGGTACTCTTCGCTGATCACTCTTGCGACAGACTGTAGACGTAGGCTGCCAGGATCTTGGTGCGATTGTCACCGAACAGATCGCCGTGTGCCGGCATGACGCCACTACGCCCTTCTGCAATCGTCGTGCTGACGACGTCAACGGACGAGCCATACAGCCAGGTATCATCGGTCAGGTTTGGTGCGCCGAGCAGCGGGTTACCCGTGCCATCAGGCATGTGGCAGGCAGCGCAGAGCGTCGTAAACTGTGTTGCCATAGCCTGTGCCGCCTCGTCGGCCTCCTCGAGGCCGGACAGACTGCGTACGTATTTCGCCATGTTGGTGACTGCGTCCTCCGAGCCGAGGATCTGGCCCCAGGGCGTCATGATGGCGTTGCGGCCCATGCCTATCGACGTGGTAATAGCTTCTGCCGTGTTGCCCCATTGCCAGTCGCCGTCCGCCAGGTTTGGATACCCCACTGCACCGCGCGCATCAGAACCGTGGCAGGTCGTGCAGTAGCTGGCGAACAGGCTTCTGCCGAGTGCCTGGGCATCCGGATTCTTCGTGAGATCCTCGAAGTCCATCGCCGCGAACTCCGCATAGATGGGCTCGTAGGTTTCGGCCGCGTACTGCATTTCCTGTTCGTACTGGCCCTCTTGCGACCAGCCGAGCATGCCCTCGTAGCTGCCGAGGCCCGGGAACGCGATCAGGTAGCCGATGGTCCAGGCAATCGTGATGAAATACAGGTACAGCCACCATTTGGGAGCCGGGTTATTCCACTCCTCGAGGTCGCCGTCCCACTTGTGGCCGACGAGGTCATCGTCAGCGACATTCGCAGGGCCCTGCTTTGCCGACCAGCTGACCAGCCAGACACACCAAATTATGAAAACGATCGTGCCAGCAGCAACGAACCAGTGCCAGAATGCAGGCATCAGATGTTCTCCCGCTTATTATCAGAAATAGTAGTCATGTATTGATCTTCTTCCAGCGGCAATGCCGCGGAAGCGTCAAAGTCTTTCTTACGACGACTGCTCCACGCCCACACCCAGATGCCGATGAAGGCAAAAAAGATGATGGCCGTCAGGATGCCGCGAACGTCGTTGATATCCATGCGTTACCTGCGATTTCGCCGGTTGGTGCCGAGACCCTGCAAGTACGCGACGATGGCATCAAGCTCGGTCTTGCCTGCGACGTCTCCAGCCGCCCCGGCGATTTGCTCATCCGTGTACGGGTCGCCCAGCATCTGCAGCGCCTTGAGTTTCGCGGTCACGAGGTCGCCGTCAACATCGTTGTCCGCGAGCCAGGGATAACCCGGCATGTTGGACTCGGGCACCAGTGCGCGAGGATCCATCAGGTGCAGGCGTTGCCAGTCATCCGAGTACCGGCCGCCGACACGCGCGAGGTCAGGGCCCGTGCGCTTGGAACCGAACTGGAAGGGGCGGTCGTAAACCGTCTCGCCCGCAGTCGTAAACGGACCGTAGCGCTCGGTCTCCGAACGGAACGGGCGAATCATCTGCGAATGACAGTTGTAGCACCCTTCGCGTACGTAGACGTCACGTCCGGCGAGACGCAGCGGGCTGTAAACCTCGATTCCCTCATCCGGCTCCGTCGCATCGGAACTCATCATCAAGGGAACGATTTCGACCAGTCCGCCGATACTGATCGCGACAACGATCAGTACCATCATCAGGTTCAGACTTTTTTCAATTACTTCATGGCGCATCGATGAACTCCCCTGTTACGCCGGATCCAGTACCGCAACGGGTACCGGCTTCTTGTCGCTTACCGTCTTCCAGACGTTGTAAGCCATGATGAGCATGCCCGAGAAGAACACGAGGCCGCCGAGCAGACGGATGTAATGGTATGGCTCGACTGCCTTCAACGACTCGACGAATGAGTACGTCAGCGTGCCGTCGGCATTGACCGCGCGCCACATCAGGCCCTCGGTTACGCCGGCGATCCACATCGACACGGCATACAGGACGACGCCAATCGTCGACGTCCAGAAGTGCACGTCGATGAGCTTGGTCGAATACATGCTGTCGCGGTTATACAGGCGCGGCAGCAGCGAGTAGATCGAACCGATCGTCATCATGGCCACCCAGCCGAGTGCGCCCGAATGCACGTGTCCAATCGTCCAGTTCGTGTAATGCGAGAGAGCATTCACGGTCTTGATCGACATCATCGGGCCTTCGAAGGTCGACATGCCGTAGAACGACAGCGCGACGATCATGAACTTGAGGATCGGGTCCGAGCGCAGCTTATGCCAGGCGCCTGACAGCGTCATGATGCCGTTGATCATGCCGCCCCAGCTGGGTGCCAGCAGGACGATCGAGAACACCATGCCGAGCGTCTGCGCCCAGTCGGGCAGGGATGTGTAGTGCAGGTGATGAGGACCCGCCCACATGTAGATGGCAATCAGTGACCAGAAATGCACGACCGAGAGGCGGTAGGAGTACACGGGCCGACCGGCTTGTTTCGGCACGAAGTAGTACATCATGCCGAGAAAGCCGGCAGTCAGGAAGAAACCGACAGCGTTATGGCCATACCACCACTGCATCATCGCATCGACGACGCCGGTGTAGATCAGGTAAGACTTGGTCATCGTGACCGGCAACGCGAGATTGTTGAAGATGTGGAGTACAGCGACCGTAATGATAAACGCGCCGTAGAACCAGTTCGCCACGTAAATGTGTTTGATCCTGCGCTTCGCTATTGTGCCGAAGAAGACGATTGCATAGGCAACCCAGACGACCGCAATAAGCAGGTCGATTGGCCACTCGAGCTCGGCATATTCCTTGCTCTGGGTGATACCCAGCGGCAGGGTGATCGCTGCAAGCAGGATGACGAGTTGCCAGCCCCAGAAGGTAAACGCGGCCAGCTTGCCGAACGCCAGGCGCGTATGGCAGGTGCGTTGCACAACGTAGTACGAGGTGGCAAACAGTGCCGAACCGCCAAATGCGAATATGACCGCGTTGGTGTGCAACGGGCGCAGGCGGCTATAGGTCAGGAATGGCAGATCAAAGTTGAGCTGCGGCCAGATGAGCTGTGCGGCGATAAGTACGCCGACGAGCATACCGACAATGCCCCAGATCACGACCATGATCGAAAACTGGCGGACTACCTTGTCGTTGTAGGAAGCTGCTGTGTCCAACGTAGGACCCCTGTTTGGATTTGGATTGACTGACAGTACTACTGGCGCCGACGGCTCACTGTCATGCTGCTCTTATTTTAGTCGCAGTATAGTCGCGTACTGCGGTGGCAGGCTATCAAGCAAATCCTAATATACGTATAGGTGACGATACGTATGGACTTGGAAACCCAATAAATGTCCGAATTCGCAGCTTTCTACGCCTATAATTCGGGGACTATTCGTGCAGCCTGGAAAACCCCTTGATACAAGTTGACCTACCTACCGTTGTGATTAGCGACATTCTCAAGACGTCGGCAGACGCGCATATCGTGACCGATAAGGACGGTCGCATCCAGGGCGCCAATCGCCGGGCTGAAGAACTGTTCGGCTATGAGCCGGGCGAACTCGACGGTGAGCCGATTGAAACACTGATTCCCGGCGAGCATCGCGATCATCATCGTGAGCTGCGCGCCAGGTACCAGGCCTCGCCGCATGCGCGGCCGATGGTTTCAGGCCTCGAACTGCACGGGCAGCGTAAGGATGGCACGGTATTCCGGGCGGAAATTGCGCTCAATCCGGTCAAGACGAGCGAAGGGCTCGTAGTGACGAGCACGATTCGCAGAATCGACGAGGCTGATATCTCGGAGGCGTACTTTCGGATGCTGCTCGAATCGGCCCCCGATGCAATGATCATCATTGACGAGGAGGGCAAGATTGCGATCGCCAATGCCCAGTCAGAGGAGATGTTCGGGTATGAGCGGCAGGAGATACTCGGGCAGCCCGTCGAAATGCTGCTACCGGAGCGGCTGCGGGAGACTCATGTAGGTCACCGTGGTGTGTTTTCGGCAGAACCGCGCTTACGCCCGATGGGCTTTGGCCAGGACCTGCTGGCCAGGCGCAAGGATGGCAGTGAATTTCCCGTAGAGATCAGTTTGAGCCCCGTTCGCTCGAGTGCAGGAAATTTCGTCTCCAGCGTTATCCGCGACGTCACCAACCGCAAACGAATGGAGCGCGAGATTATCGCCGCGCGCCAGGAAGCGGAACGGGCGAACAAGGCGAACAATGCGTTTCTCGCGGCGGCAAGCCACGACCTCAGGCAACCGGTGCAGGCCTTGAGCCTGTTGAACGGCGCATTGCGGCGCACGGTCAAGGACGAGCGTGCCCTGGAGATGATTGACAGCCAGGAGCACTCGCTGATTGCCATGACGAACCTCCTGAATTCCTTGCTCGACATATCGCGTCTCGATGCGGGTGCGGTGTCCCCGGAACTGGAAGACTTTCCGGTTCAGCGGCTCATCGATCGTCTCTCGGACGAATTTTCGCGACAGGCGCAACATGTCGGCCTCAAGTTTAGCTCGACGTCGTGCGCGACGGTCATCAACAGCGACCCGAACCTGCTGGCTGAGATCATCCAGAATTTCGTCTCGAACGCGATTCGCTATACGGACGAGGGTAGCGTGCGGCTCGAATGTACGGATTGCGACGGGGAATGTGTCATTGCCGTGACCGATACCGGCATTGGTATCGAGCAGGACCAGCTCGACGAGATCTTTCGGGAGTTCCATCAGTGCAAGGCGCCTGGGGCCAGCAAGGAAGGCTTCGGTCTCGGTTTGGCGATTGTGAAGCGTCTGTCAGACCTCCTTGGCCTGGAAATCAACGTTACTTCAGACATTGGCAAAGGGTCTACATTCAGCGTGTCGATTCCCGCCGCAGAACGGCCCGCGGCCAGTGAAGAAGCCGAGGTTGTAATCGATACAGGCGATCATGAGGAAGCCAGCGGACTCGTGGTCCTTATTGAAGACGACGTCAATGTTGCGAATGCCTGGGGCATGCTGCTCGAAGCGGAAGGCTATAGAGTGGCGATGGCCGCGTCAGCAACGGAAGCGCTGGCGCTGATGAAACACGTGTCCGAAACACCCGCATTGCTGATTTCCGACTTTCACCTGTTGGATGGATCAACGGGCGTCGAGGCGGTGAGCGCAATCCGCGAGTACTTTGATGAGCACATCCCGGCGTTCATCGTGAGTGGCGATACGTCAAAGGTCGTCAAGGAGGCTCGTCTCCTCGATAACTGCACGCTGATGTGCAAGCCGATCGACACGAATCGCCTGCTTACCGCGGCGCAACAGGCCGTCAGCAGTGGGGTCGTACCTCAGGATTAATTGGTGCCAGTCACCTAATTACCAGTCTAAACTGGGTCGCGTTTAGACTGGTAATTAGGTGACTGGCACCATTAGCCAGCTGAAGGGCGACTTGGTAAAAGCCACGCCGGCGATGTAAGCGAACGCTGACACCGCACCGACCAGTGCGATCACTCGGATTCGTCGTGTCCTGCCGCGCTTGATCGCGATTGTTCCCAGCAGGACGTAGGCAATCAGCCCCGTAAATTTGGCGACCAGCCACGGCTGCGTGAACGGATTCATGTGCAGGAGCCAAACCATGGCCACGCCGGACAACAAGAAGATGGTGTCGACTACGTGTGGGGCGATCCTTGTCACACGACGTTGCAGCTCGTCCGACTCTGTCAGCATCCAGTAGCCACGCAGCAGGAAACCCGAAATCGTCGTGGCAGCCGCCACGAGGTGTACGGTCTTGAGAATGAGATAGGTCATTGCGGCAGATTGTGTCACAGATCAGTGGGCGGGCACCCGCAGCACACTACGGGTACCTACTTATGGTCCGACTCAGGGGATTTTGTCACCGTAGCGGCTGGCAAAATGTCTTCACGGCTAACTACTAGAGCGCAGTAGGAAGCTGTAAGCGGCGGGGCCCGGCTCAGGTCGGGCCCTGTTTTTTTTGGTCGGCAAAAAGATCGGGGTCAGTTACCTATCTCAACGGGAGATAGGTAACTGACCCCGATCTGCCTCTCAGATCCTGGTAGGAATCAAGCGGCTTCGTGATTATCGAGATCGACCGGTGTGCGGAACCAGTCGGGTTTGATGATGAGCAGATCGCAGGGCAGGTCTTCGAGCGTCCGTTCCGCGGTTGCTCCTATGAACAGGCGTTTCCAGCGATTGCGGGCGACGGCACCCATGACGACGACATCGGCCTTCAGTTTATTTGCAATCAATGGCAGTTCCTCATGAGTGACGCCCGCCACAAGATGGGCGTTGCTATCCTCGAGTTTGTGGAACTGGGTAATTTCTTTGAAGCGCTTCTGATGATCCTCGTGCATCTGCTGCTCGATCTCGTCGAAAGGCAGGGATACCGGGATGTAAGCATTGGCCGTCGCTGTCGCTACAGCGATACGTGGATCGTAGGAATGGAAGGCGTGAACTTCTCCGCCCACGTTTTCGGCGACGCTCTTGCTGATATGCAAAATCTCGTCGTCCAGCGCTGCGGGTTTGTCGTGTTGATGCATCGGGTCAATGGCCGCGACAAACACGGGTTTTGCGGCCAGATCCTGCGGCTTGACGAGCCACAATGGCATTGGGCACGTGCGTAGCAGATTCCAGTCGGTATTGGTCAGCAGGGCGCGGGTCACCGCAGAGTGGTGATGTGTGTCCTTTACGACGAGATCAGCGCCGGTGTTCGTCGCATGGCGGACAACGCCCTCGTAAAGCGGGTGGTCCCAGACAGCAGACGTCTTGACGACAAGGCCGTCAGAGCGCAGCGGCTCGGCCAGCGACTCGAGAAACTGCTCTTGATTCAGAATGACTTCGTCGCGGGCTTTCTCCAGCGACGGCGAGTCAAACAGGCGATCACCGCTGAGATATTCATTGTAATAGCACACGAGCAATTCGAGCTCGGCATCGCTTTTCTTGGCGAGCCAGGCAGCTCGATGGGCTGCAGGTTGATCCTTTACGGTGGGATCGACAACCGCCAGGATCTTCTTGAGTTCATTCATTGTCACACCTGACATTGAGGTTTGGTCGTCCAGGTACAGTTCTGAGCATACGCCCCGGCAAATAGCATTCCATAAGGCGTGTTGCTTAATATCCCGCGGAATGTACTTATTACGCGGTAAGTGCTTCTACTAATTACGGGAATGGCGCGGTTGCGGTGAAATACGGGAACAGAAATCGCTCGGGAGGCGAGCATGTCGGCCGCAAAATATGAGGGACTCAGAGAAGCCCTGGAAGCGAAAAAAGAGGAGCTGACGATCAGGCTGGATCGTATTCACGCTAACCTGCGTCGTGGCTGCGATGCCGATTCCAAGGAACGCGCTAAACAATTTGAGGATAATGAAGTTGTCGACGCGCTGGGTAACGAAGCGCGCGAGGAGTTGGCCAAGATTTCGGCTGCGTTGCAGCGCCTCGACAAAGGCGACTACGGTCTATGTGTCGAATGTGGCCTGGAAATCGAGCCGGGCCGACTGGAAGTCTACCCGTACGCCGATGAGTGTATTGAGTGCGCGGAGTTTGACGAGCGCCGGCAGCGACGCCTCTAGGCAGTCATATGCATCTTGACGAGATCAGCTAATGATCTTGCCTGCATCTTTTCCATAACGCGAGCGCGGTGGATTTCCACGGTGCGCTGGCTAACGCCCAGCTCGTAGGCAATAACCTTGTTTGGTTTGCCGGTCACAACGAGGTCGAAGACTTCGCGTTCGCGATTGGTCAGCCGCTCGAGTCGTCCGGCGACTTCCGCATGGTGTTGCTGCTCTTCGCGACGTTCTTCGTCGGTTGCGAGCGCCTCGCGAATTCGATCCAGCAATTCCTGGTCGCGGAACGGCTTCTGGATGAAATCGACGGCACCTTTTTGCATGGCCTCCACGGCCATGGGCACGTCGCCGTGGCCCGTGATGAAGATGATCGGCAGCGTGTTGCCGCGTTTGATCAACTCTTCCTGTAACTCGAGTCCACCGAGGCCGGGCATGCGGATATCGAGCACGAGGCATCCGGGACGCTGTTCCCCGATCTTCTCGAGGAAATCGTCCGCCGAGGCGAAGATTTCGTGGTTCAGATTCACCGAATCCATGAGTGCCTGCATCGCGAAGCGAATAGCCGCGTCGTCGTCCACGATGAAAACCGTGGGGGCCTGATCTTTTTGAGCTGCCATGGGGCGTGATTGGACCAGATTGAGCGCAATTTTGCGAGTCTTTCGGCTAGAAAATCAGTCCAGCCGCTTGGTGAAGCGCAATGCCGCAACCGTCATCGCGACCAGCGTGAATCCGACCAGGTAGAGGAAATCGGGCGTCAGTTCGAGCAGCGGTGCATCTCGTAACATGATGCCGCGCGTCAGGCGAATGAAATGTGTCGTCGGCAATACCTCACCGATGAACTGTGCGGCCCTCGGCATGCCATCGAACGGAAACATGAACCCGGATAGCAAAATCGACGGCATCAGGATGAATACAGTCATCTGCATCGCCTGGAACTGCGTGTGCACGAGGGTAGAGATCAGCAGGCCCAGTGAAAGTTTTGCCGCGATGAAGGCCGTTCCGGCAATGTAGAGGTCCAGTACGCTGCCGCGCACCGGGACGTCGAACAGCAGACGTCCGACGCCGAGAATCAGGGCCAGTTGCAGCAATCCAATCAAAATATACGGGGTCACTTTGCCAACCATGAGTTCGGCGGAGCTGACGGGCGTATTGATCAGGAGCTCGAGGTTGCCACGCTCTTTCTCGCGCACGATGGCCACGGCCGTGAACAGCATCATCGTCATCATCAGGATGACGCCCATCAGGCCCGGCACAATATTGACAGGCGTGCGCCGTTCCGGATTGTAGTAAGGCCTTGTCTCGATGAGTTCCACCGCCTGGCGCTGCGGCGTAAACCCGAATTGCACCGGAACATTGCGCAGCTGAGTCGCGACGCCAAGGACGGTCGGATCGCTGCCATCCACAAGGATGTGGACGGCGGAGCGCGTCTGGTCGACGATGCGGCGGTCGAAGTCCGGCGGTATGAAGACGCCGATGGATACGTCGCCACGGCGTAACATGGCCTCCAGTTCCTCGGCTGTCTCAGCTTCATCCACGAACTTGACGACCTGCGTCGCGGCGATATCGGCGACAAACTCACGCGACAGGCTCGTGTTGGCCTGGTCGGCGACCGCGGCGCGCAGATTGCGTACATCCGTGTTAATTGCATAACCGAATAACAGGATCTGAATGATTGGCAGACCGAAGACCATCCCGAAGGTGAGGCGGTCGCGCCGGAGCTGTCGTACTTCTTTCTTGATAATGGCGCCGAGTCGGGACAGTGAGTTCATGCGGCGCGCTCCTCGGGACTCATCGTGACGGCGACGAATACATCTTCAAGCGTCGCCGATGAGATGATCGACTGCGCCGCAACTCCCGCCCGCTGCAATGCTGTTTCGACTATCTGCAATGGCTGATCGTGGCGCTCCGGTATGAGCACGCGCAAGCGAATACCCAGCTGAGTGACGCTGGCAACCTCGGGTAGATCGTAAATTGCGGCCTGCGCCGCGTAGGGATCTTCCGCGATGACCTCGACCACGTGCATTCCGGTCGTGGCCTGCAGGTGTTGTGGCGTGCCATCGGCGACTTTGACGCCACGATCGAGGATCGCGAGTCGATGACAGCGTTCCGCCTCGTCCATGTAGTGGGTCGACACCATAATCGTGGTGCCGCCTTCTGCCAGGCGAAACAGGTTGGCCCAGAAGTCGCGGCGGCTCTGCGGGTCGACCGCGCTGGTCGGCTCGTCCAGCAGCAGCAGGCTCGGCTTGTGAAGCACGGCGCAGGCGAGTGCCAGGCGTTGTTTCTGGCCGCCACTCATCGTGCCGGCCATCTGCCTGCGTTGCTCGGTAAGGTCGTAGCGCACCAGCAAGTCTTCGATACGGCTCTTCCTGTCCGCCTTCGGATAGGAATAGATCTCCGAAATGAATTGCAGGTTCTCCAGCACGGTCATGTCGCCGAATAACGAGAACTTCTGCGTCATGTAGCCGATCCTGGGCCGCAGGTCGCGTGCCTTGCCCGGGATTTCGGTGCCGAGGACCGTCGCGGATCCTTCGGTGGGCGTCAGCAGCCCGCAGAGCATGCGAATCGTCGTCGACTTGCCAGAGCCATTCGGGCCGAGGAAGCCGTAGATCTGGCCGCGCGGCACCTTGAGGTCGAGCGAACTGACGGCTTTCAGATCACCGAAGTGCTTGGACAGGCCGCGAGATTCGATTGCGTAGTCGTTGCTCATCGCGATCGTCAGTCGATCAGGAATTCGACTTCTACCGGCACACCGTCCGGCAGGCGGTCACGCGGGGTCGTGATGTCGACTTTCGCGACATAGCTCAGGCGAGCGCGATCGCGCTCGGTCAGCGCATAGTAGGGCGTAAACGCCGCCTCACTGGAAACCCACCGGACGCGGCCTTCAAGCGCCTGGTCGAGGCCATCGACGTAAATCATGGCGGCGGTCCCGGCCGTCACGTGCACCCGAATGGTCTCGGGCACGAACACGCGCGCGTAGGGCTGGTTGCCGCCAAGCAAGATCATCATGGGCTGCCCTGGGGCAGGGCGCTCACCGACCTCAAACAAACGGGTGTCGGCGATCCCGGCAACCGGTGCTCGCGTTGTATGACGATCGAGGTCGACCTGGACGGCATCGCGCCTGGCGGCAAGCTGCTTGACTGATTGTTCTGCCTGCGCGAGTTCCTCGATAGTGGTGCCGGCCAGCATTTCTTCGAGTTGTGCGAGGCGCAGCTTGAGATTCGCCTGCGCCGCATCGAGCGCCGCGGAAGCTTTGTCCAGCAAGTCCGGGGAGGCGAGGCCACGGGCATGAATTTCTTCGATTCGCTTCATCTCGGTCTGGCGAAATTCCAGATCCTGGGTCGCGCCTTCTACGTTGGCGCGAGCGGCGGCTATCTGTTCCGAACGCGGGCCACGGACGAGTTCGTCGAGGCGCGCCTGTTGTTGTGCGAGCGCGGCGGTACTCTCCGCGAGAGCGGCCAGCACGCGCATGTCGTCCTGGCTCAGCAGTACCTGGCCGGCCGTTACTGCTTCACCCTCGGTAACGTGAAGCACTGTAATGGGCTCGCCAACTTCCGCGGTGAGTTCATAGCGATCGGAAGCGAGTTCACCAACCACCCGGTTCGGATCTTCGTCGTTGCTGCAAGCCGCAAGCGCAAGTATCGCGGCGAGCATCGTAATGCCTGTTCTCATTGCCATTGCTCCACTCACGCCTTGAGTTGCGTGAGCAACATGTCGACCTGGGATTCCATGAGCTGGTCCGTATCCAGTTGTCTCTCGTTGAAGATCAGTCGCCAGATGATCGACAGCATCATGGGCGCCAGCACCAGGTGTGGCTGGAGCCCAAGGGCCTCACGTCGAAATTCGCCGCGCTCTACGCCACGTTCGATAAAGGCCTTGATTGCGCCAAGCCCTCGGGCGACCACGTTTTCGTAGTAATAGTCCACGAGATCGGGGTGCCGCGGGCCTTCCGAGATCAGCAGCCGAATGACGATCGCGATTGGCGAACCGGGGACCTTCTTCATGAAGTCGAGCAGCGGGCCGCGAATGAAGTCCTCCGAAGACAGCTCGGTGGACTCGACGTCCCCGATCAGGACGTCGACACGTCGCACGACCACGTTCTTGACCACCGCCTTGAACAGATCTTCCTTGGTTTTGTAGTAGAGGTAGGTCAGCCCTTTGCTGATGCCAGCGCGTTTCGCGACGTCGTCGATGCGCGTCGCGGCATAGCCTTTCTCGGCGAAGGTGGCGAATGCCGCATCGGCGATCTCCTGGGGACGATCCTCCTTGCGGCGCTGGTATTTCGGCTGGTCTGTCATCGCAGTGTCATTACTGACTCTATGGTCATTAACTATACTTAATGACTGACTGGTCAGCAAGTGACAGGCGTCGCAAAATTCGCCGAATCCTGCATAATCCGCGGCATGTTCACCTACATTGATCCAACGGTCCGCGAACGGCTGACCGAGCAAGGCACGCTGTTCCAGATCGATCGCGATGGAGCGCTAATCCAGCCCGGCAGCGCGGTAGCGGGGGGCCACTCGATCAGCATCCTGGGGCCGATACCCATGCCGTTGCGGCTGTGCGAGCGGGAGATCGACGTGCTGTGGTACGCGTGCGTGCGCAATACCGAGCTCGGCAAGATCGAAGAGCTGGCCGATGATCTGCGTGCACAAAACGGCCAACGGTCGTTCTCGACGCTGGCGTCCTACATGGCCGTCAACAGCGTCATGGTCGTGGGAGACCCGAAGAAGTGGGAGAACCCGCTGGTCCGGGTTCACTCGAGCTGTCTGACAGGCGACGTGTTCGGCTCGCAGCGCTGCGAGTGCGGGCCGCAGATGCAAGCGGCGCTGGAACGCATTCGCTCGGACGGGAACGGCGGCATGCTCGTGTACATGGCTGGCCATGAAGGCCGGGGGATTGGCTTGTGGGCCAAGGCTGCAACCTATCTGCTGCAGGACGCGGGCGAAGATACCTACCAGGCAAATCGCACGCTCGGGCTTCCCGATGATTCGCGCGACTTCAGCGATGCCGCGTCGTTGCTCAAGTATTTTGTCGGTGGCAAACCGTTTCGCCTGCTAACCAACAATCCAAAGAAGGTGAATGACCTCGGCGACTTCGGTGTCAGCGGTATTACGCGCGTCAAGCATGTGACAGGCGTGACGGACAGCAACAAGCGCTACTTGTCCGCCAAACAGAGCTGGGGTCACGAGCTCTCCGAAGAAGATATCGGTTCCGACTGACTACTGACGCCAGAGGCGCAGGTTCAGCGCCGGTTCCCGGGTGTTAGTACGTAACGGATTGATGTCGATGCCACCGCGCCGTTGGTAGCGCGCGTGTACCGTCAGTTTCTCGCAGGCGCATCGCTCGAGCAGATCGACGAACATGCGTTCGATACAGGCCTCGTGGAAATCATTGTGCTCGCGGAACGAGACGATGTAGCGCAGCAGCCCCGCGCGATCGATCTGCGGGCCGCTATAGCTGATTTGCAGGCTGCCAATGTCGGGCTGCGCCGTAACCGGGCACAAGCTCCGTAAGAGATGCGAATGCAGGTCCTCGGTGACGGGTGTTGACGCGTCGGCCCGCAGCAGGTCGGCGTTGACTTCCCAATCCGCGCAAGAGACCTCGAGGTCATCGAGACAGTCGCCCGCAAGCCTGGCAGTCTGCCGGGCTTCGGTGCCCGAGACCGGCAAGACGCTGACTTTGGCAGGGGCGCCAACACAGGGCGAGAGATCGCGGGCGATCGTTTCTGCCACGGCCGTCTCCGACGCAAATGAACTCATCGCAAACGAATTCAGGTAAAGCTTGAGCGACTTCGATTCCACGATATGCGGAGAGTCCGCCGGCACGTGGATTTCGGCCGTCGCAACTTTCGGCAGGTCGCCCGGACCCAGCCAGGTCAACTCCCAGGCATTCCAGATATCGACGCCCGTGAACGGCAGTTCGTCAGCCAGACCGAGCGGCTCGCGGGTCTCGCGGCGAGAAATCGAGCAAAGGACCTCCGGTGCGTACTTCTGCGGATAGTCGGATTCCCGGCCCAGCGGTAAGTTGGTTTCTTTCACAGGTGCTATTTTGCAGCATTAGGAGCAAGAATTGCCCTTTTCTTGTGTAGAATAGCCGCCTTTTTCGCCCCCCGAGCTATGCATGAGTCCCGCAAATAACATCGACGGCGCCAACCGTGGTTACATCATCCCGATAGGCGGCGCAGAAGAAAAACTCAATAACCCCGAAATTCTCGACCGGTTCGTCGATGTCTGTGGCGGCAAGGACGCCCGTATAGGCATCATTCCAACGGCCTCGGAACTCGAGGACACGGGGCGCAACTACGAGAAGCTGTTCCGTCAGCTCGGCGTCAAGCACGCCAGGGTTCTGCACTTTGTTACGCGCGAGGACTGCCAGTCAGACGAAGACCTGGGCTACATCGACAAGTGCGACGGCGTGTTTATGACGGGTGGCAACCAGCTGCGGCTGTCAACGACCATCGGTGGGACGGCCATAGCTCAGGCGATTCGTCGCCGCAATGCCGAGGGCATGCACGTCGCGGGGACTTCGGCAGGGGCCGCATTCATGCCCGAGCACATGATTGCCGGCGGCAAGGAAGGCAGTACCCCGAGCCCGGATATGGTCAACATGGCGCCTGGACTCGGCCTGACGAACTCGTTCATCATCGATCAGCACTTCCGTGAGCGCGACCGCCTGGGGAGGCTGCTCACGGCGCTCGCGTACAATCCATTTGCCGTCGGCATTGGTCTTGACGAAGACACGGCTGCGTTTATCCGGCCCGGCGACGAGCTCGAGGTTGTCGGCAGCGGTGGCATTACCATCATCGATCCCAGCGATTTGAAGTATTCTTCCATGGACAAGGCCCGACGTGGTGAGCCAGTCAGCCTGATCGGTGTAAAATTGCATATCCTGGTCTCGGGCGGTCGTTTTGAAATCGACTCCCGCGACGCGTTCGCCAAATAACGATAAGAACAGGCAGGCCAACGTTATGAGAATCGACAGTACCAATGTCTATGTGGGGCCGAACGTATTCGCGCGTTTCCCGGTCATTCGTCACGTGCTGGATCTGGGTGAGCTGGAGCATTGGCCCACAGTCAGGCTGGGTGAGGACTTCATAGGTCCGTTGCTGGAGATGCTCCCGGGCCTGCACGAGCACGGCTGCTCTTACCAGGAACCCGGTGGTTTCGTGCGGCGCCTGCGCGAGGACGAGGGAACCTGGCTCGGTCATGTCATGGAGCACGTCGCGATCGAATTGCAGGTCGTTGCCGGCTCGGACGTCACCTACGGACGGACCCGCTCGATTGACGACCAACCCGGTTTCTACAACATGGTGTTCCAGTACAAGGACGCCGCGGTCGGACGCCAGGCGAGCAAGCTGTCGCTGGACCTGATCGGCAGCCTGCTTCCCGAGGACCTCAAGTTCGAAGGCGCACCCGGCGACAATTGGCACTTCGAAGACGAGCGTGACCGGTTTATTCGATACGCACAGCGTCGCGAGTTCGGGCCGAGCACGGCATCGCTCGTGAAAGCCGCGGAGGAAAGAGATATTCCGTGGTTGCGGCTGAATCGCTACAGCCTGGTGCAGTTCGGCCACGGCCGGTACCAGCAACGCATCCAGGCGACGACGACAGGACGGACCAGCAATATCGCGGTCGATTTGGCTTCGGACAAGGAAGAGACCAATGAGATCCTTCGCGATCTCGGCCTGCCGGTACCCAAGCAGATGCTCGTGCGGTCCGCCGGTGATGCGGTTCGCGCAGCCGAACGCATTGGCTACCCGGTCGTGCTCAAGCCGCTTGCCGGCAATCACGGCCGCGGCGTTGCCATCAATCTCCGGACGCCCGACGAAGTCGAGGTTGGCTTCGAGAAAGCGAGAGAGCACGGCAGCACGATCATCGTCGAGAGTTACATTGAAGGCTTCGATCACCGGATCCTCGTCGTCAACGGAGAACTTGTTGCCGCTGCGAAGCGTGTGCCCGGGCATGTCGTCGGCGATGGCAAACACACGATTGAAGAACTCGTGGCGATCGTCAATGAAGACCCGCGACGCGGTGTCGGCCATGAGAAGGTCCTGACGCGGCTGGAGTTTGATCACCAGGCCGAGCGCCTGCTCGAGAAAGTCGGTTACGACCGCAGTACCGTGCCCAAGAATGGCGAAATCGTGTATCTGCGCTCAACAGCTAATCTGTCGACGGGCGGCACGTCGATTGACGTTACCGATGTCATTCACCCGGACAATCGTGAAATGGCTGTTCGGGCGATCAAAGCCATTGACCTCGATATCGGCGGCGTCGATTTCCTGACCAAGGACATTACGGAGTCCTATCGCGAAGCTGGCGGAGGCATCTGCGAAGTCAATGCCGGCCCCGGATTCCGTATGCATGTCGCACCTAGTGAAGGCACTCCGCGCGATGTCGCAGGACCCGTGATCGACATGCTGTTCCCACCGGACTCGCCGAGCCGCATTCCGATTGCGGCCGTCACCGGAACCAACGGCAAGACGACAACGTCACGCATGTTGGCGCACATTCTCAAGATGTCTGGACGCACTGTCGGCCTGACATCGACGGACGGTGTCTACATCGACGGCAAGCTCTCGGTACCCGGCGACATGACCGGACCGGTTTCGGCGCACATGATCCTGCGTGATCCGTCTGTCGATGCGGCGGTCATGGAAACGGCGCGCGGGGGAATGCTGCGCAGCGGCCTGGGCTTCCAGGAGTGCAACGTTGCGGGTTGCCTCAATGTCACGGCCGACCACCTGGGCCTGCGCGGCATCGACACGCTCGAACAGCTGGCCGAGGTCAAGCGCGTCCCGATCGAGATCGCCAAGGATGCTGCGGTTCTGAACGCTGACGATCCGCTTTGCCTGCAGATGGCCGACTACACGGATGCCGAGACAGTCTGTTACGTGACGATGAACCCGTCGCACCCACTGGTGAAGCGTCATATCCAGGCGGGCGGCCAGGCCTTCGTACTGGAGCAGGGCATGAACGGCCACCTGATCACGATCTACGATAATGAGTCGCACACACCGCTGGTCTGGACGCACCTTATTCCAGCGACGATCGAAGGCCGCGCGTTGCACAACGTGCAAAACGCGATGTTTGCCGCGGCGCTGACCTACAACATGGATATCAGTCTCGAAGATATTCGCCAGGGACTGCGGACCTTCGACTCGACGTTCTTCCAGGCACCGGGACGCATGAATATCTACGATGAGCATCCGTTCCGCGTCATTCTCGACTACGCGCACAACCCGGCTGCCGTGCAGGCGATGTGCGACCTCGTCGACCGTTTCGACGTCGATGGCAAACGCATCATCGTATTGTCCGCCCCGGGAGACCGGCGCGACGAGGATATTCGTGAGATCGCGCAGATCGCGTCAGGGCACTTCGACCACTTCATCTGCCGCGCCGACGACAATCGTCGAGGCCGGGACCAGAACGAAGTCCCGACGATGTTGAAGAACAAACTGCTCGAAGAAGGTATTTCGACCGACCAGATCGAAGTGATCCCGGATGAACAGGAAGCGAACACGCGTGCGCTCGAAATGGCCGAGACCGGCGACCTAATTCTCGTGTTGGGTGATCACATCAAGCGCACCTGGAAGCAGATTATTTACTTCAATTCGGGATCGCGCACGGATAACAGCGGCAATAAATCAGCCACGACGGTCGACCTGCCAGATTTCGGGGACTTCAATTTTGCGGACGACCTCGAGATCATCAGCGACGAACGCGGCGTGCGTATCGCACGTGAAGAGGGCGACTGACGCGCGATGATGGAGTTCATCGATGCACGCCGGCTGACAGGGCCGAACGTTATCTTCGATGGCGTGGGATCGATTCTCGATGTCGCGTGCACGGCCGAAGAAGGTGAAAAGCTGGTTCCCGTCTGGGCTGACAATGTCGGTCGCATGCTGGAAGCGCTCGACTGGCCCTCGGCCGAGTTTGCTTTTGTGAGCCTTCAGGGTGGCATCAGCCTGGCGTTTTCCGCGCCCATCGATCAGCTGTACGCCGCGTCCGAGATCAACGAATGGGCGTGGGCAGCCAGTGCATTCGAGCTTGGCGTATCCGAGGAAAAGCCGGATTTCGATGAGGCCGTCGCCACGCTGAGAAAATCAGCGGCAGACGAAGCCAATGTTGAGCTCATGTGGCTTATCGATGAGGCCGCCGCGCATAACAAGACCCTGCTCTGGGACGACGATGAAGTATCCGTTGGCTTGGGGGGTGATTCGAAGACCTGGCCGGTACGCGAAATACCCGACGCGCTCGAGTGGGAAGAGTTCAGCGATGTGCCAATCGGCATCGTGACGGGAACAAACGGCAAAACGACGACGGTACGGTTCGCCAAGCACATCCTGAGAGTCGCAGATCACAACGTAGGTGTGAGCTCCACGGACTGGATCGCGGTCAATGAACGGATTATCGATCGGGACGACTGGTCGGGCCCGGGTGGTGCGCGTGCGGTATTGCGCGAGCAGCAGGTCGATGTCGCGATACTCGAGACAGCGCGCGGAGGGCTGCTACGGCGGGGCCTGGGCGTGGAGCGTGCGGATGCCGCCCTGATTACGAATATCAGTGAGGATCATCTCGGTGACTTTGGCTCCCGCAATCTCGACGAGTTGCTCGCTATCAAGTGGGTAGTCAGCCATGCGGTGCGCAAAACGGGACGGTTGATACTCAACGCCCAGGACCATCGACTGGTGAATAAGTCGAAAGGCTATGACGGCGAGCTTGTCTGGTTCAGTCTGGATCCCGCCAATGAAACGGTGACGGCTCACGTTGCATCCGGCGGTACGGCATTTGCGCTCGACGGCGACGAGCTGTTGAAGGTCGAAGGCGGCGAGCAAGAGCTGATTTGCCATGCGGGCGAGATCCCACTGGCACTAGGTGGTGCGGCGCGACACAATGTGGCCAATGCGCTGGCTGCCGCCGCGCTGACCTGGTGTCTCGGTGTATCCCTCGAGAAGATTGCCGAGGGTCTGAAAACCATGAAGCAGGATGAGAACCCTGGGCGCTGCAATATCTATGACGTGAACGGTTTCAAAGTCCTTGTGGATTTCGCACATAACCCGGCCGCTATGAGCGCCTTGTTCGATATGGCCCGGGCAATTCCCGCGGAGCGCAGGGCACTTTGTTTTGGACAGGCCGGCGATCGTACGGACGAACTGATTCGGGATCTGGCGCGCGATGCCTGGGAGATCGGCCTGGATCGCGTAGTCGTCTCGGAATTGCCGAAATACTACCGTGGCCGCGAGCCGGGCGAGGTGTTTGCCATCATCAGTGATGAGCTGAAAAAGCAGGGCGCTACTGATGAGCAGATCGGCCATAACGACAAAGAACTCGAAACATTCGAAGAGGCCCTGTCATGGGCGCAGCCGGGCGATCTCGTCATCATGTTGGCGCTGGGCGGCGCGAAGCCGATACAGGAACGCCTCAGGGAACTGGGCGCTCAATAAAGTCGACGATCGCGTCGGCGAAACTCCTGGTATTGCCGGGTGCCATGATGTCGCCGGCCAGCACGTGGTCACTGGCTTCGCCGGAAGTGTCAATCTCGATGAGCTCTTTTGCGGGCGATGTTGTCGCGTTAATCACAGTGAGCGCTGCTTGTGACGAGACAACATCATCATCCGCGGAATAGAACACGAGTACGCGCTGGGATATCTCTGCGGGCAACATCCGGTTGGCCCGATCGACCAGGCGCATTACCTCGACGACCGTCGCGGTCGGATAGCAGGTTGTCCAGTAGAGCGCCTGCAATTCGTTTTGAGCTTCCCAGCAACGTGTGTCCCCAATCGCGAGTTGCGCGATCAGCGGACCGGCGGGACGGGTCAACCACGGCGCCGCTCTGCTCTGCGGTTTGAAATTGGGCGAAATCATGACCAGCGTATCGATGCTCTGCGCCGCCTCCTGGTCCAGCATGGCGGCGGCAAGCGTCGCTCCAGTGCTCGTGCCAATCACAATCAGTTTGTGGCCCAGTTCGGCGCCGCGCTCCAACGCCGCCACCGCGTCACGAAGCCAGTGCTCGGCCTTGACTCCCTGCAGCGCGTTCTCGGCGAGTCCATGGCCCGCCAGGCGCGCCTCGAACAAGTTCGCACCGAGTTGATTCGCCACGGTCTCTGCCAGAGGGGCCGTTTCCTGCCGTGTAGCGGAAAAGCCGTGTAAAGCAACGACTGCCCACTCGGTGCGGTCGGCGGAAACTCGGATTACGCGCTCTTCGGTGCCGGGAATCAGCCTGGCATGCGGAAGGTCGGGAAGGCTCGCTTGCGCGTCAAATTCCAGCCGAGACGGCGTCGTCGCCCAGAGTCCCGCCGCCAACAGTGCGGCCGCAATGAAAAACCTTTTTTTCTTCACGGCTTACTCGAGGCTCAGGATCTTGTTCCAGTGCTTCTTCTCGATGGGCATGATCGACAGGCGATTGCCCCGGCGAGTCAGGATCATGTCTTCGAGGCTCTTCTGGGCCTTGATCTCGGTCAGCGTGATATTGCGATCCAGTTTGCGGACGAATTCGACGTCTACGAGTATCCACCGAGGGTTGTCCTTCGTACTCTTGGGGTCGAAGTACCTGGATTTCTTGTCGAACTGCACGGGATCGGGATACGGCTCGCTGGCCACCTTCATGATGCCGACGATCCCTGGTTCCTTGCAATTGGAGTGGTAGAAAAAGATCTCGTCGCCAATGCGCATGTCGTCGCGCATCATGTTGCGGGCCTGGTAGTTGCGAATACTGTCCCACATTTCGCGGCCGTCACGTTCCAGGTCGTCAATGCTGTACACATCGGGTTCCGACTTCATTAACCAGTTTGCCATGTCGTAGTTCTACGGATTGTCCGGTTGCGAGAAAGGCGCGAAGTTTAGCATGCCGGATGGCGCGAATTGAGCGGATTCACATGGTAGGATTGCGCGTCGCGCATCCGAACGCGACCCTGGGGAGGGAAGTTCTAATGGCAAACATGCTGGCAAATATTTTCGGCACATCGCCGGTGCGGCCGCTCGAGAAGCACATGGATATCGTGTATCGCTGCGCGAAGAAACTCCGGCCATTCGTCAACGCCGTTATCCGTCGCGATCTCAAGCGAATGGCGGAGGTTCGTGCGCAGATCGAAGCGCTCGAGCATGAAGCCGACAATCTCAAGAAAGACATTCGCATCCACATGCCCAAGAGCCTGTTCATGCCGGTCCCACGCGAGGATCTGCTGGAGCTATTGCTGGTGCAGGACAAGATCGCCAACCGCACCAAGGATGCGTCGGGCGTCATTTTCGGGCGCAAGATGAAGATTCCCAAGCAGATCGCACCCCAGTTCATGGAATTCGTCGATCGCAACATCGACGCGGCGAAGCAGGCACGCAAGAGCGTCAGGGAACTGGACGAGCTTTTCACAGCTGGTTTCAAAGGCGCCGAAGTTGCGCTTGTTGCTGACTTGATCGAAGAACTCGATCGTATCGAGACACATACCGATGAGCAGCAAACGGTTCTGCGCTCGGCGTTGTTCGAGATCGAGAAGACCCTGGACCCGATTGACGCGATGTTCCTGTATGAAGTCATTGAGCTGACAGGCGAGATCGCGGACATGGCCGAACGCGTCGGCCGGCGGCTCGAGCTACTGCTCTCCTAAGACAACAAAACAACAATTCGGGAATGCTTGCATACCCGGAGGACCCGTAATGGAAGCACAATATATCTACATCGGTTTGGCCGCGGCCTTCGGTTTGTTCATGGCCTGGGGAATCGGTGCGAACGACGTGGCCAATGCGATGGCCACGTCGGTTGGCTCGAAAGCGCTGACGATCAAACAGGCAATCCTCGTCGCGGCAATCTTCGAGTTTGCCGGCGCCGTATTGGCCGGTGGCGCTGTGACCTCAACCATTCGCAAAGGCATCGTCGACACGGACCTGCTAGCTGGTTCGCCGGAATTGCTGGTCTACGGCATGCTGGCGGCATTGCTGGCGGCGGCGACATGGTTACTTATCGCATCGAGAAACGGCTGGCCGGTTTCCACCACGCATTCCATCGTCGGCGCCATCGTCGGTTTTGCGGCCGTTGGTATCGGCGTTGACGCGGTGCAGTGGGGCAAGGTCGGGACAATCGTCATGAGCTGGGTTGTGTCACCTCTGACCGCGGGGTTCATTGCTTACCTGATCTATCGCAGCGTGCAAAAGCTCATCCTCAGCCAGGACGATCCGTTGGCCAGGGCCAAACGTTATGTGCCGGTCTACATGTTCCTGGCCGCGTTCACGATTACGCTCGTGACGATTCTCAAGGGCCTGAAGCACGTAGGTCTCGAAATCAGTCTGACGGACAGCTACATACTGGCCACTGCAATTGCTCTTGGCATCGCAATTCTCGGTGCAGTGGTTATCAGCCGCATTCAGCCGGACCCCAAGGCGGAAAAGAGCCAGCACTTCTATACTGTCGAACGAGTGTTCGGTGTGCTGATGGTGATCACGGCTTGCGGCATGGCTTTTGCGCATGGCTCTAATGACGTCGCCAATGCAATTGGTCCGCTGGCCGCGGTGATTGGTGTTGCGACATCTGGCTCCATCGCTGCGAAGTCGTCATTGCCGATCTGGGTCCTGATGCTCGGCGGTGGCGGTATTGTGATCGGCCTCGCAACGTTTGGTCGCCACGTCATCGCGACGGTCGGCAAGAAGATCACACAGCTGACCCCAAGTCGCGGATTTGCTGCCGAGCTTGCTGCGGCAACGACTATCGTCATCGCTTCCGGTACCGGTATTCCGATTTCTACGACGCACACGCTCGTAGGTGCGGTGCTCGGTGTCGGCATGGCACGTGGTATCGAGGCGATCGACCTGCGTGTCGTTGCGAGGATCCTCGTCTCATGGGTAGTGACGATCCCGGCAGGTGCTATTCTCGCTATCCTGTTCTTCTTCATATTCAAGGCCGTATTGCCCTAGAGGGTCCTTAATGCGCCAGCTGTTGCTCGCACTCCTGTGCGTGTCGGTATTCTCATACCCGGTGTCTGCCGAGTCCCCGGCGGCCCCGATCGTTCGCTATGACGCGCTCACGCACCCGGAGTACGGTCGCTTCGGGATGGTGGCCGCACAGAATCGGCTGTCGTCGGAAATAGGCGCTGCGGTACTGGCCGAAGGCGGCAACGCGGTCGATGCTGCAGTTGCCGTCGGCTTTTCGCTAGCCGTGGCCCTCCCGAGGGCTGGAAATCTCGGCGGTGGTGGCTTCATGCTGATTCACGATGCCGCGAACGATGAGTCGATCGCAATTGACTATCGCGAGCAGGCACCGCGACGGGCAACGCGCGACATGTACCTGGATGCTAATGGCGATGTTGATCGGCAGCTGTCAATGTTCAGTCACATGGCGGCCGGCGTTCCGGGCACCGTTGCCGGTTTCTATCTTGCGCACCAGGAATACGGGAGCCTGCCCTGGGAGCGCTTGCTGCAACCGGCGATCGACATGGCGCGCAACGGGGTGGCAGTGAGTTTCGACCTGGCGACACTTCTGAGCAGGCGGCAGGAGCGGCTTTGTCGCTTTGATGCGGCTTGCGGCTACTTCTTCAAGGAGGGAGGAGAGCCATACAGCCCCGGGGAAATTCTCGTACAGGACGATCTCGCGGATACGCTGGAACTCATCGCGAAGCATGGCCCGGATGCCTTCTACAAGGGACCGATAGCCGATCTGATCGTTGCGGAGATGGAGCGTGGCGGCGGATTGGTCGATGCCGAGTCCTTAGCTGCCTACAAGCCAGCCGTGCGGGAGCCGGTCCGTGGAACGTACCGTGGCTACGAGGTTATTTCGATGCCGCCGCCGAGTTCTGGTGGAATACACATCGTGCAGATGCTGAATATTCTCGAGAACTTCCCGATGACGAGTTTCGGTTACGGCAGTGCCGACAGCTTTCACCTGCTCGCCGAGACGCTTCGCCTGGCGTTCGCGGATCGGTCGGAACACCTTGGCGACCCCGACTTCTACGATGTGCCGCTCGAATGGCTCATGAGTAAGGAGTACGCGCGCGAGCAAGCGGCGACGATCGACATGACAAAGGCGCGCAAGTCTGAAGACGTCGCACCCGGCGTCGCTCCCGTGGCCGAGAGCGAGGACACAACCCACTTCTCGATCATCGATGCCGAGGGCAATGTCGTTGCCAACACCTATACGCTGAATTTCTCCTACGGCTCCTCGATCGCAGTCGCCGGTGCGGGCTTTCTACTCAACAATGAAATGGATGACTTTGTCGCCAAGCCGGGTGTGCCGAATGCCTATGGATTGCTCGGCGGTGATGCCAACGCCATCGCCGCAGGCAAGCGCCCGCTAAGCTCAATGACACCGACGATTGTTTTTGCCGACGGCGAGGCGTGGTTCGCAACGGGGAGCCCGGGCGGTAGTCGTATCATCTCGACGGTGCTGCAAATGATCGTCAATGTTATCGATCACGGCATGAACATCGCTGAGGCAACCGCGGCACCCCGGATTCATCACCAGTGGTTCCCGGATAGATTGCAGCTGGAGCCCGGCATCAGCCCGGATACGATTCGCTTGTTGGGCGAACGCGGCCACGAGCTCCAGGAATCGCGCTCGACCATGGGCAGCGTGCAGGCAGTGGCGGTTCGCGATGGCGTCTTTCGTGGTGCGGCTGACCCACGCCGCCCGAATGCCGGTAGTCGCTCACCCGAAGAAGTACGCGCTCATTGAACGGACCTGACCCGACCCAGACGACGGCCGCCCGGCGCTACGCGCTGATCGTCCTGGCTGTCGTGTACATGTTCAACTTTATCGATCGGCAGATCCTCGCGATCCTGCTGCCGGCGATTCGCGAAGAGTTCGGTGTTTCGGACGCGTGGCTGGGGTTCCTGACGGGAACCGCATTCGCCATGTTCTACATTGTCCTCGGTATTCCCGTCGCGAGGTACGCAGACCGGCACAATCGCCGCAACCTGATCGCGCTCGCCGTCGCCGTCTGGAGCGGCATGACGGCCCTGTCGGGAATGGCCGCAAACTTTGCGCAGTTGGCGCTGGCCCGTATCGGCGTTGGTGTCGGCGAGGCTGGCTGCAGCCCGCCCGCACATTCGATGATTGCCGATCTGTATCCACCCGAGAAGCGCTCGACCGCGATGGGCGTGTACACGATTGGTATTTCGGCCGGCATCATGATGGCTTACTTGCTAGGAGGATGGGTCGCACAGAACGTCGGTTGGCGAGAGGCGCTTCTCGTCGTCGGCTTACCGGGCCTTGTCCTGGCGGCGATCGTTCGTTTCACGGTTACGGAACCGAAGCGAGGGCATTCCGAAGGGAGAGAAGCGCTCAGCGAGCAACCGTCGTTTTTCAAAACACTGCGATTCCTGTCGCGCAGGCCGTCTTTCGTTCACATGACCGTAGCGGCGGGTCTCTCGTCCTACGTCGGTTACTCCGTAATCAGCTTTCTGCCGAGTTTCCTCGTACGGAGTTACGGCATGCCCGTCGGAGAGGTCGGTGTCTACCTTGGACTGATTATCGGCATCGTCGGTGGCTCGGGCTTTTTCCTCGGCGGGTACATCGCGGATCACCTGGGGCAGTCGAATCACCGCCGCGCATTGTCGTTCATCGGAATTACGGTCCTGCTCACCGCAATTCCGTACGCGGCGATGTTCCTTTCTGATACCTGGCAGATCGCGTTGCTGCTTTTTCTTGTTCCTGCGGCCACTGCCAATGTCTACCTCGCGCCGGTCTTGTCGCAGGCACAGGGGCTCGTATCTTTGCGCATGAGGGCCATGGCATCGGCGCTGGCGTTGCTGATCATCAACGTCATAGGCCTGGCACTCGGCCCATTATTGACCGGTGTTCTTAGCGATGTTTTGGAAGCGCGCTTCGCTGAAGAGTCGATACGCTACAGCCTGCTCATGGTTACAAGCGTCATCTTGCCCTGGGCTGCCTGGCACTACATACGCGCCGGCCGCACGATCGATGCGGACCTCGAACGTGCGGCCAAACACGACTAGGTTATTCGTTCCTGGTCGCTAGTCTTCCGCTCCAATTGGTGAGTGGCTGCTATGGGACCAAAAGCAGCCGTTCGGGTATCATCAGCTAGACGACCGCTAATGACCCGAAGCAGCCGTTCAATTTAAGTTCGATTTAGAGGCTCATTCCAACTAACGAATGCACACCGCAATCCGCACATTCGGCAAATCTGGAGAACCTGGTGCTGGGTCAACGCATTAGTACGTTTTTCCAAGAGCGAGACTGGTTCGCTGTATGGTTGGAAATTTTTGTCGTATTCCTTGGCGTTTTTATCGGCCTTCAAGCCAACAATTGGAACGAGGCGCGGATCGCCAGAGCAACGGCGAATACCCACTATGCGAGACTCATTGAGGATTTTCATGCGGAAGAACGGACGCGGCTTGCTCGCATCGCCTATCTTCAGCGCACTAAGCTTCATGGCGAAGCGGCGCTGCGTACGCTTGAACAACCGGAAAGCGCGCCGGGCGCGGAGTTTTTGATCGACATTTATCAGACGACCCAAATTTGGTACTTCAATGTAAATCGGACAACCTATGACGAGCTTCTTTCTGGAAACATTGCAAACGCTATTCCGGATTTCGGGTTACGGACGCGGCTGGCAAACTTTTACTTAGGATTGGAAACTGGCACGACACTACAACGAGAGACCACGCCACTTCGCAACAACCTCAGACGCTATATGCCCCATGCTGTTCAAAGCGCAGTTCGGGAGGCCTGCGGC
>Ga0209456_10000161_pt1 | contig 37007 bp, 37 predicted proteins | sample COG_11_FD_184755 | JGI IMG/M metagenome (GOLD analysis project Ga0209456, IMG submission 184755) | Pelagic marine sediment microbial communities from the LTER site Helgoland, North Sea, for post-phytoplankton bloom and carbon turnover... | ecosystem: Environmental > Aquatic > Marine > Neritic...
CCTCGCAGATTCACTCGACGCGATTGCTCACGAAGGTGCCCGAGTTTTCTACGAAGGCGAGATCGCACGAGCGATCGCCGATCATTGTCGAGACGGCGACGGGATGTTGACGCTCGAAGATCTGCAAAGCTACCGCGCGATAGAGAGAGTTCCGCTGATGAGCAGAATCGGCGCCTGGCAACTCGCGAGCAATCCGCCGCCTGCCGTCGGTGGGGCTATGTTGACCGCCATGCTGCTTGCCTGCTCCGATCTTGATATCGAGCGCTGGGATAGCGACTCGCTGGGGCAGCTTATTGACGCGCAACGCGCCTGCCTGGATTTTCGCCAGCGACGCCTGGACCTTGCCGAGGATATCGGTGCGGAGGCCGCGCGACTCGTGGAGACGGCGCGCAGCGGCCGCCTGCTATCTCGCTGGACTTCAGCGTCAACGGTCCACACATCGGTCGTTGATGACAGCGGCAATGGCTGTGCCATTACAGCATCCTCGGGCTACGGCTCGGGTGAGATGCCAGCCGGCACAGGGCTGTGGCTGAACAATTGCCTGGGCGAAATCGAACTGAATCGGCGCGGCCTTGATGCCGGGCCGCCGGGCGCAAGATTGCCGTCCAACATGGCTCCGAGTGTTGCTCGACGTGACGGCGCAGTGCTGGCTGTCGGCTCTCCGGGTGCAGATCGAATCACGACGGCGATGCAGCAGTTCCTGATCAACTACATGCAGCTTGGCATGCCGTTGGCCGATGCCGTTGCGCATCCGCGCGTGCATGTCGATACGAGCGGCGAAGAAATTCAGCTCAAGGCGGAACCGGACCTGGACCTGCCGGCTATCGACCTGCCGGTCACCGTATTCCCCGAACTCGTCATGTATTTTGGCGGCGTCGGTGCCGCCGTCTTCGACAAGGACGACGGGTTCGACGTCGCGGCCGACCCGCGTCGGGAAGGCGGAGTATTCAACCCCGACGCATGATGACCTTCCGCTTCGCCGCAATAACCGCTGCCCTTCTGCTCAGTGCCTCCCTTGTAAGCCTCGCAGACGAGACGCTCACACGTGGCAATAACCTGGCGGTCGATACATCTCCTGATGGCCGCCTGGCCATGGATCTTGCAGGCGGCATCTGGGTAGTCCCGCATGGTGGCGGTGAAGCCGATCTCGTTACTGCGAAGCTCTCGTCGGCGCACCGGCCGCGCTGGTCGCCGGACGGATCGAGCATCGTGTACACCGCGACCGCGGATGGCGACAACGGTATCTGGCTCCACGAACTTGCAAGTGATACGACACGCCGCTTGAGCGATAGCTCCTACTTTGACCTGCACCCGGCCTGGCACCCTTCCGGCGAGCGCATCATCTACGTATCGGACCGCAAGGGCACGGGCTATGATCTCTGGGAAGTCGATGTGCCAACCGGCCTGCACTGGCGGCTGAGCGGCCAGTCGGGCGATGAGACGGAACCGGCCTGGTCCGCGGACGGCCGTGACCTGGTCTATATCCACCAGGAGGGCGACCAGTGGTCGCTGGTGCTGCGCCGCCGGGGAGAACCCGAGGAAGTGCTGGTAAGCAGTACAGATCGACTGGCCGGCCCATCATGGCGACCCGATGGCAGCCTGGTGACTTTCTGGCGCGAGAGCGACGCCGGTACATCACTCGACATGGTGATCCTGTCGCGACCGCGGCTGGTTCGCCGTTACGCAGATGGTGAAGACTTCGTCTCCGCGCCGGTCAGCTGGCTCGACAGGCACCGCATGTTCTACTCGGCAGGCGGCGTCATTCGGCAACGCCTCTTCAATTCGTGGTCGTCGAAGACGGTGCCGTTTCGCGCGACGATCGTTGCCAGGCCGGGAACCTTTGTTGAGCCTGTGCGCCGCGGCCTGGCGCGTGTCGGCGAACCACAAGGGACCCTCGTTATTCACGCCGCGCGGCTGTTTGACGGGCTGGGCCGCGACTATCGCCAGGATGTGGATATCGTCATCGACGGCGGTCGCGTGCGCACGGTCGAGGCGCATACGGAGCGCCCTGGCGCGATCGTCATAGACATGGGTGACCTCGCCGTCATACCCGGGCTGGTCGATGTGCACGCGCGCCTGCCCGCCGACACCGACGAACTCACAGGTCCAATGCTGCTCGCGGCCGGTGTAACAAGCATTGTGAGCGAGCACCCTGACGCCGAACACCTGAACACGGTCTGGTCCGGAAAGGACATGCCCGGGCCTCGCATTTTGCCTGCGGCCGACTGGCCGGTCGGTGAATATTCCGGCCTGGCCGACAGCAACACACCGGGCATGGAATCACTGCTGAGATCACGCCAGGCCCGCTTGATCGGTTTCGACGATGTCGTGGTACGACGCTTCAGTGAGCCACCGTCGATCGAGTACGGCGCGAGCGACATGGTGCTTGGCAGTAGTCCGAACGGCCTGCCCGCCGGCATCGCGCTGCATGCAGAGCTTCGGGCCCTGGTCGCCGCGGGCCTTCGACAAGACCAGGCCCTGCGGGCCGGCGGCGTAAATGCCGCGGCAGCACTCGGCGTTGACCCCGCCCTGGGGCGCGTAGCGACCGGTGCGGTCGGCGACCTGGTCCTGGTCGACGGCGACCCGTTACAGCAGGTCGATGACGCCATTAACGTTGTGGCAGTCGTAAGAAATGGTCGCTTCTTCTCCGTCGCAGGACTGATTGACCGGGTCGATGCGGCCCAAACTGTCGAATAATTTGACAAAATATGATGCCCTTCGGCTCGCGGCTTGTTTTATCGCTGATTAATCAGGCATTTAGCGCCGGCTTTTGCACGAATAGATTAACCGACACGGCCAAAACCGTCGGTTTTTTTTACAATATCGGCCAAATATCCGCGACGCCCAGCTTTGAGCAACTGCTAAATCATTGAATTTCTATCTTACCCGGTACTGTTGGCACAGCTCTTGCTTTTAAAACTCTGCCCAAGCGAAGTGCAACTGCGCGAGGGTACGTGTATCGGTCAGAAATGGGATTTAGACGCCAGAAGAATAATAAGAACAAAAAAAGAAGATCAGAATCCAATAACTATAAGAAAGTATCTGTCTCCGGTTACCCGATTCGCAGTTGCCTCTTTTGAAAAAAAGAGAATCCAGCCCCGCCGCTCACGCCGCGGGGCTTTTTCTTTGGCTAGAATGGCAATTCACAGAGGGGACCGACGATGAGAACAACGACAGGAACGACGCTTGCTACTGCGGCCAGCGTTCTGTTCGCCCTGACGCTGAGCGCTTGCGGGAAACATGCAGATGAGGAACACGCGCCCGCAGCGGTGGCGGAGGAAGCGCCGGCAACATCCGTTTACGAGGATGCAGTAGCGAACGAGGCTCGACCCGAGGCCGACCGCGCACGCGACGCCGAGCGCAAACCGGCCGAGGTTCTCGAGTTCCTGGGCATCGCGCCCGGTATGACCGTGCTCGACATGTATTCTGGCGGCGGCTACTACACGGAGATTCTGTCGCATCTCGTTGGCGAAAGCGGTCGTGTCATCGCGCAGTCCAATGAGGCCTACCTGCAATTCGTTGGCGACGAGTTCGAGAATCGCTACCTCGGCGGTCGACTCAGCAACGCACAGGTCCTGATGGCCGAAAACAACGAACTGGAACTCGTGCCGAACTCGCTTGATGCCGTCATGCTCGTCCTTTCTTTCCATGACCTGTTCTACGCGGCGCCGGAAAGCGGCTGGCCTGCAATCGATGTGCCGGCATTTCTCGCCGAGCTGCACGGCGGACTGCGCGCGGGCGGCATCGTCGGGATTATCGATCACTCCGCAGCCGACGGCGCGCCGAGCGAGACGGGCAACACGACCCATCGAATCGACCCGGCAATCGTCGTCGCGGCGATGACCGACGCCGGCTTCGAACTGGACGGCCAGAGCGACATACTGCGCAATCCTGAGGACGACTATGAGAAAGTCGTCTTCGATCCGGAGGTGCGCGGCAAGACCGATCGCTTTGTCATGCGCTTCCGCAAGCCGGAGTAGGGTATGCGGCGGCTATGGCTGGGCATCGCGCTCGCGGCACTAACGGCATGCTCGGGCGCCAAACGGGATTTCTCCGAGTCGAGTATCGCCGAACTGCACGACCAGATGCAGCGCGGCGAAATCTCATCGGTGGAGCTCGTGGACTGGTACATCGACCGTATCGAAGCGGTCGATCAGGCGGGGCCTGCTCTCAACTCGATTATCGAAATCAACCCGGATGCCCGCCGGATCGCGGCGGCGCTGGACGAGGAATGGCGCAGCTCGGGCCCGCGTGGCCCATTGCACGGCATACCCGTCGTACTCAAAGCAAACATCGATACGTCCGACCAGATGTACACGAGCGCAGGTTCCCTCGCGCTCGCCGAGCATGTTCCTGACGAAGACGCATTCATCGTCAAGCGCCTCAGAAATGCAGGGGCCGTTATTCTCGCCAAGGCCAATCTGAGTGAGTGGGCCAACTTCCGCTCGGAACGCTCGTCGAGCGGCTGGAGCAGTGTCGGTGGACAAACACGTAATCCCTACGACACAGCACGATCACCCTGTGGTTCATCGAGCGGTTCTGGCGTTGCTGTCGCGGCCAACCTGACCGTCGTTGCCGTCGGCACCGAAACTGACGGCTCCGTGGTGTGCCCTTCGGGTATCAACGGTATCGTGGGAATCAAGCCGACGGTAGGTCTCGTGAGTCGAAGCGGCATTATTCCGATCGCGCACAGCCAGGACACGGCAGGTCCAATGGCACGCTCGGTTAGAGACGCGGCAATCCTGCTGACCACGATGACCGGAGTCGATGCCGACGACGCGGCGACAACCGATGCCGAAATTCATCATGACTACTCGGCGAACCTGACTGCAGACGGTCTCAGCGGCAAACGCATTGGCGTCATTCGATCGTACTACGGCGCAGGCTCGAACCCGAAAGTCGAGGCTATCCTGACGGCGAGTATTGCGGCCCTGGAGGCCCAGGGCGCCGAAATCGTCGACGAGATCAGCATCGAAACCGGCAACCTGTATGACGATGAGTACGAGGTACTCCTGTACGAGTTCAAGGCGGACCTCAGAGCTTACTTCGAAGCATCGGGTGCGCCGGTAGAATCGCTGGCCGATATCATTGCGTTCAACAAGGCGCACACTGACGCCGTCATGCCGATATTCGGGCAAGACGTTTTCCTGTTGGCAGAGGAGAAGGGCCCGTTGACCGACGAGGCCTACCTGGCCGCACTTGCAAACAGCAAGCGAGTTGCCCAATCCGGAATCGATGGGGCGCTGGGCGAGCACGGCCTCGATGCGTTGATCGCTCCGACCAATGGGCCGGCCTGGATGATCGACCATGTGAACGGCGACAGCTTCGGCATTGGCAGTTCCTCGCTTGCGGCAATCTCGGGATATCCGAGCGTCACGGTTCCGGCCGGGTTCGCCTCGGGACTGCCAATCGGCCTGTCATTCATAGGAAAGCCCTGGAATGAGAAGCAGCTCATAGAGATCGCCTACGCGTTCGAGCAAGCTACGGGAGTAAGACGCGCCCCGGACTTGTAGCCGGGAAACCGATACTCGCCGACAATTCTCACAGGCAAGCCGATGTTCAAAGCAGTACGTATTTCGATATTGCTGTTTATCCTGTTCTTCGTTGCGGTCAGCCAGCTCCTGACCCAGGCGAGAAGCACGGACTGGAACAACAGCCTGTGGGTCAAGATCTACCCGATCAACGCGGACGGCAGTGCTCAAGCGACCAAATATATCGACGGGCTGGACGTCCGGACCTTCGAAGGCATCGAGACATTTATCGCGCGCGAGACAGAGCGCTATGAGAATTCCCTCAAGCGCCCCGTCCGCATCGAGTTGGGCGAGCCGGTGCTCGAGCAGCCACCCGAGCTGCCCGCGGACCCCAATATATTCTCGATCATGGCCTGGTCGCTCAAGATGCGTTGGTGGGCGGGCTCGACTACGGACGCCCAGGACGACATTGAACCGGATGTCCGCATTTTCGTGCGCTACCACCGCCCCGACATGGCAGTCACGCTCGAGAATTCTGTCGGCTTGCAGAAAGGCATGGTCGGCATTGTGAATGGCTACGCGAGCCGGCGGCATCGCGGTACCAACAATGTCATCATCGCTCATGAGTTCCTGCACACGCTTGGTGCGACCGACAAGTACTCGCCCGTCAACGGTCATCCGATCGGCCCGGACGGCATTGCCGAACCCGCACGTTCGCCTCTGTATCCGCAACGCTTCGCGGAGATCATGGGCGGCCGCATCGCGCTGGCTGAGGACGATTCCGTCATCCCCAAGAGCCTCAAGTACGCTGTCATCGGTCCGCTGACAGCCAGCGAAATCAAACTGATCGATTGAGGCGGCTTTTGCTGCTCGTCCCGGTGAGCTAGGCTCAGCTTATGAGCGAGCCCGGCCACACGTTATTTTCCTGCCACAACCTGCGAGTCGACGTCGCGGGCCGCAACCTCGTTGACGCACTCGAATTCGAAATCGGCCACGGCGAGCTGTTGGCCGTGCTCGGGCAAAACGGCTCCGGCAAGACCCTGACGATGCACACGCTGGCTGGACTGCGGCCGGCATCGGGTGGCAGCGTCCGGCTTCGCGGGGAGGATGTTGCCGCATCGGGACGCCAGGACGTTGCGCGGCATCTCGCCCTGTTGCCGCAGCACGTCGATGACATATTTCCGGCGACCGTCCTCGAGACGGCGATGATCGGACGACACCCGCATATCGGGCGCTTTCAATGGGAATCAGCTGCGGACGTAGGGATCGGCCGTGCGGCACTGGCGGCTGTCGATCTCGGCGACCTTGCGCGCCGTGACGTGCTGACCCTGTCGGGCGGCGAACGGCGCCGGCTGGCCATTGCGCAGGTACTCACGCAACGACCGGACGTTTACCTGCTCGACGAGCCAACCAACCACCTCGATCCGCAACACCAGCTCGACGCGTTGCGCTTGTTCAGGGAAAAAGCCGATGAGGGGGCCGCGGTTGTTGCCAGCCTGCATGACGTCAATCTTGCCGTGCGTTATGCAGATCGGTGCCTGCTGCTGTATGGCGATGGGCGCTGGGACCTCGGCAGGACGAATGAGGTGCTTGACGAGCAGCGGCTTAGCCGCCTGTATTCAACCCCGATGGAGGCGGTCGACTGGCGGACGACTCGCCTGTTTATTGCCTCAGGCGACGTAGCCCCGTAGCGACTCCAGGTACTTTGCGTGTAGCGAAGGGTTTGCGGCCAGCACCGAGCGAATCTCCAGCGTTGGCCGCTCCCCGTTGAGATTGGTGAAGACACCACCGGCCTCGGTGACGATTATCGATAGCGCTGCAATATCCAGGATATTCACATCCGACTCGATGACCGCTTCGATCTTGCCCGCTGCGAGCAGGTGGTAGTGATAGAAATCGCCGTAGCCACGAATCCGGTCGGCGCGCTCGACAATACCGCCGAGTGAGGCCCAGCCCTCGCTCCCGGCCAGCGACTTCAGATTACCGACCGATACGGCCGCGCGATCAGGGTCATCGATGCGACTTACCTTGAGCGGCTTGCCGTTGAGCCACGCGCCCTGGCCTTTTTCTGCCCACGCGAGCTCATCCATCATCGTGCCACTCGACACACCGAGGATAATTTCCCCGTTGTGCATCAGCGCGATCTGCGTGGAGAAGAACGGGTACTGCCTGACAAATCCCTTGGTACCGTCGATCGGATCGACGAGCCAAAGGTACTCGGCATCCTCCTGGGTTCGCCCGGTTTCCTCCCCATAGAAACCATGGTCTGGAAATTCCTCCAGGATAATTTCCCGGATCGCCTGTTCACATTCCACGTCGGCCTGCGTAACAGGTGTCAGATCATCCTTGGTCGTCACGGTGAAGTTACCGGCGTAGTAGGAGCGGCTGATCTCCGCAGCCCTGTCTGCCGCTGCAAGAGCGACCCTGAGAAAGCCGGATGCGGTGTTTTCGTCGAACGTGTTCACGGGCAGACTATGGCCGCATCCGAGCCTCGAGACAAGCACGATTCTTGACAGTGTTGCGGTCGCTACCTAAGGTCGCGCCATGGGAAATCGACTTAGCAAGATCTACACGAAGACGGGCGACGACGGCTCCACGGGATTGGGCGACGGCAGCCGCACGCCGAAGGACAGTGTGCGGGTAGAGGCCTACGGCACGGTCGACGAAGCGAATAGCGCGATCGGACTCGTACTCGCCAGCGGCGCGGTACCACCGGGCGTCCGTGAGTGTCTGACTGAAGTACAGCACGACCTGTTCGAACTCGGGGGTGAGCTCTGCATACCGGGTCACAGTGCGGTAGACGCCGCGTTTATCGACAGACTCGAGCGGGACCTCGATGCATTCAACGAGGACCTGCCGCGCCTCAAGGAATTCATACTTCCCGGCGGCGGACCGGCAGCAGCAGCGTGCCACCTGGCAAGGACAATTGTGCGTCGCGCTGAGCGACGGGTGTTCACGCTGTCGCAAACAGAAGATGTGCGCCCGGAAGCCATCAAATACCTGAATCGGCTGTCTGACCTGTTGTTCGTTGTGGCTCGAGTCCTTGCGCGAGCAGAGAACGGCCAGGAAGTTCTTTGGAACCGGGAGCGGCTGTAGGAGCCGCACGAATCTCGACACTCATTGCTCTGCAGCACGGTTGCTGCGCGCCTGATCGAGAGCAATACAGACAGCCCGGCCCGCTATCACCAGTCGAGGTATCGGCCGGCCAATGGTCTCGTCCGGCAGCAAGAACTGGTTTCCATAGCGATTCGAGGCAAGGCCGGGCCAGCGAGCCCACTCAACGAATGCATCGTCACCCAGGTTGGTGCCTGCGAGCATCACCTCCGGGTCCCGGTCGAGAACCGCCTCGACCGATACTGACGGCGCCATTTCATCCAGATCGTCAAAGATATTGCGGCCACCGCATAAGCTGATGATCTCGCCGATGAAGTGCTCCCGGTTGATCGTATAAAGCGGGCGAGTCGAAATCTGGAAGAACACGTCGATCGGCTCGGCGTCGCGATACTGTTCGGACAATTGGTCGAGCGCGCCCGTAAACTGCTCTGCGGCTTTCCCGGCCCCGTCCTGCTGCCCGGTCAGCTCCCCAAGCGTGATCATGGCCGCGCCCACATCAGCCAGGCTGCGGGTGCGAATAGCCTCGACGCGGTAGCCGCGACTCCGTAGTTCGTCGACCATGTGCGCCGGCATACCACTCTCCCACACAAGGACCAGGTCCGGTTTAAGCAGGGCAAGCCGCTCCTGGTCAACCGTAAAAGCATCGCCGACCTCGGGAAGCTCGAGTACCTCCCGGGGATAATCGGACCACGAACTGACACCCACGAGTTGGTCGCCTGCGCCAATCGCGAACATCATTTCCGACAAGTGGGGCGCAAACGTCACGACACGTTCGGCGGGACCGGTCGGGGATTCCGATGCTGGTTTGGAGCAGGCGCAAAGCAGCGTGCAAATGCACGCCAGCGCCAGGATTCTGATCACTGCGTGAAGCCGTACAACGTCATAACGGCAATGATGAATGCCCAGATAAGAAGCAGCTTAAAGACCAGGTGGTTCGCCGCCTGAGCGCCGCGAATCGCGCGCTCGGTCGCAGTTTCGCCCGGGCGGTCCTGGAGCGCCAGCGCGGCAGCGCCGACGCGCGCCAGGAGATTCTCACTGCGCTCGGAGGTCGACGCGTCAAGATCTTCCGTCGGGGCGCGCAACGCAGCGATTGCATCGTCGAAATGACCGGCAGCCGCGTAACCGACCGCCGTCAGTCGCGCGGGTATCCAGGCGAGCCAGCCATGCAACATCTCGGCCGCATCCCTTATGCGAGCGGAATTATTGTCGGCTGCCTCGTCGCGCGATGCTGTGAAGACGGCACGGCGACGGATCAGGTCCGTAACGCGGTACGCCCAGGCGCCTAACGGCCCCAAAGGCCCCAACACCACGAACCAGAAGACGACAGCGAACAGGCGGTTGTTGGCCTGCACGCAGACGGCCGCCTCGACACAACTCGTGCGCTCGCGCGCATCCTCGGGCACATCGCCTTCAACGATGGCTTTCGCTGCATTGTGGATCGGATCCGGCTCGTCCCCTTCCAGTGCCTTACAGTACTCGCCGACCTGCTCACCGATGTCCCGGGGGCCGAGCGAAAAGAACAGGACGACTACGGCCAGTAGCAAGTAGGTAAAGCCGGCCAGCGTATCGCCCAGGAACCAGATGATGGCCGCGACGGGCAGGACCAGGAGGACGGCAAGCAACACGACCGGGATGATCGCCGGCCAGGTGTCAAGGCGATCGGCCTGGCGAAAACCGAAGTCGATAATGCGGTCCATCCAGCGCATGCGCCGCCAGTGGAACAGCTGTGTTGCCAGCCGCTCGACAACAAGTCCTATGAGTAATGCGATCAGGTTCATAATTCGTCAGTTTCCCGGCCCGAGACCATCATACAATCTGAACCAGTCGAAAGCAGGTCCCGGATCGGTTTTACGGCCCGGTGCGATGTCGCAATGACCCGCAACCTCGCGCGCCGAGATGCCAGGATAAGCGGCGCACAGCGCTTTGATCACCGCCTGCACCACAGGGTATTGGCGATCATCGTACGGTGTTTCGTCCTCGCCTTCGAGCTCAATGCCTATGGAAAAGTCGTTGCACCGGTGCCGCCCGCGGAAGCGGGATTCGCCCGCGTGCCACGCGCGCTCGGTAAACGGGACGAACTGGACGACGTCGCCATCGCGGCGAATGAGCAGGTGAGCAGACACCTCCATACCCCGAATTTCCCCGAAATAGGGGTGCGCGTTCCAATCGAGCGTGTTCGCAAAGAGTGCCTCGATCTCGGGCCCGCCGAACTGGCCCGGCGGCAAACTGATGCCATGCACGACAATCATTGATGGATCTTCGCTTTCCGGCCTCGCATCCCTGTTCGGGCTGGGACACTGCACCGCGGGTTCCAGCAGGCCGGTGGCTTTGTCGACGGCGAATAGGCATGATTTCGAGACCATGAAGACGAGGCTATTTGTTTCGGGCCAATTGATCAACGGCGGCGAGCTCCTGCTCGAAGGCGATCGGGCTCGCTACCTCGGGCGCGTACTGCGTCTCGCCGTCGGCGACGAGATTTCTGTCTTCAATGGCGAAGGTGGCGAGTGGTCCGCGACGCTCAGCGCGATGACCAAGAGCACGGCCACATTGCAGCTCGGCGAAGGTTACGAGGCCGGGTCCGAGTCTCCGCTCAAGATTCACCTGGTACAGGGTATTTCCCGTGGCGAGCGTATGGACTTCGTCGTGCAGAAGGCGACCGAACTGGGTGTCAAACGCATTACGCCGGTTCTAACCGACTGTGGCGTGGTCAAACTGGATGCCGCGCGTGCCGAGAAGCGCCGTGCTCACTGGCAGAGTGTCGCCGCAAGTGCCTGCGAACAGTCAGGACGCACTCGCCTGCCCCTGATCGACGCACCCGTATCGATTAAGGACTGGTTCGGTGACAAGCCTGCGCAAGTGGATGCTGAATTGATTCTCACACCGGGCGCAACGACCTCGCTCGCGGCCGTCGCCGCACCCGAAACCAAGGTGTGCGTGTTGATTGGTCCCGAAGGCGGCTTTAGCCGCACGGAGTGCGAAGATGCTGCCCTGGCCGGATTTACAGCGGTGTCACTTGGCCCCCGCGTGTTGCGCACCGAGACTGCCGCCGTCGCTGCGCTGACCGTCATGCAGTCTCAATGGGGCGATCTGGCCTGATCAGGCCTGATCAGGCCTGCAGGGACTCGCGAGCCAGCATCGCCTCGAGTCTTTCGAGGTCGGGAATCAGCGGAAATTCGTTGATCATCTTCACACGGCACAGCACCGGCGCATCCTTGGGCCAGCCTTCGGCTGTGTGCAGCTGCAATACATCTTCATTGACGCGCACGAGCTGCGGAAAGCCCTGCGTCAGCACGCCAAAGTAGCCCGTTTTCAATTGCCCCGTACTCCCATAGAACACGACGATTCGCGTACGGCCGGTTGCGGGCGGCACATCCTTGCCAAGCGCTCCTTCAAATGAAACGACCGGCAATGGGCGGCCATTCCAGTTGACGCTGCCGATCATCCAATCGTGTGCGCCGGCCTCCTGCTCGGCTGCTGTAAACCGCACGACCTCGGCCACGCAGGCGCGAGGCACGATCAAGCGATCCTCGGACAGAGGAATGAGCAGGCTGTAAAGTTCCTGGGACGCGTCTGTCACGTCAGTTCAATCCCTTTTTCTTCCAGTTGCCGGCGAATTGCCTCGAGTAGCTGCGCATCCTGGTACGGCTTGCCGAGATAATCGTTAACGCCGAGTTCGATGGCGCGTGCCCGATGCTTATCGCCCACGCGTGAAGTAATCATGATGATCGGCACATCGGCAATGCGCGGATCATTACGCACGTGGGAGGCGAACTCGTAACCGTCCATGCGCGGCATCTCGATATCCAGCAGGATGACATCCGGCTTGTGGTCCTGCATCACGCTGATCGCATCCAGCCCATCTTTCGCCGTCTCGACGCGCAGGCCGTTGCGATGCAGGAAGCGTTCGGTGACGCGGCGCACAGTAATCGAGTCATCGACGACGAGCGCCAGCGGGCGGTCGTCGCTGGGTGTTGGCGCTGCCTTCTTGATCTCGACAACGGGCGCACCCGTACGAACTAGCGCGTGGATATCCAGAATCAGGATAATGCGACCATCGCCAAGAATCGTTGCGCCCGAGATACCGCTTATTCCGGCGAGCTGTGGACCCACGGATTTCACCACGATTTCGCGGCTGGCGAGCATTTCGTCAACCAACAGTGCCGCCGAGTACTCGCCAGCGTGCACGAGAATGACGGGTACAGACGCCTCATCCTCGGAAAGCTTCGCGGCCTGACCGCCAAGATACATACCGAGGTGGCGGAACTTGTAAGTTTGTTCGCCATACTCGTAACTCGGCTCGCTATGACTCAACAAGCTCTCGAGTTCCTTGCGAGGAATGCGCGCGACACCCTCAACGGTCGGCAATGGCATTGCGTAGACTTCTTCGCCGGTGCGCACGATCAGCGCCTGCGTAATTGCCAGCGTAAACGGCAGGCGAACGGTGAAGTTCGAGCCCTGGCCCGTAACTGACGAGATTCGCAATGATCCGCCGAGCTTCTTCACCTCGTTGGCGACAACATCCATGCCGACACCGCGTCCCGCAGATTGCGTCACGGACCCGGCTGTCGTGAATCCAGGCGTCAGGATCAGGTCCATGATCTCTTCGTCAGTGACCTTTGCATCGGGCTTGAGCAGGTCGAGTTCATAGGCCTTACGACGGATCGAATCGACATCGAGGCCCGCGCCATCGTCGGAAACATCGATGACCATTTCTGCACCCTCACGGTGCAAGCGAATCGTAATTCGTCCGACAGCCGTTTTCCCGGCAGCCTGTCGCTCGGCGGCGTCCTCGATGCCGTGAACGACTGCGTTGCGCAACATGTGCTCGAAAGGCGGCAACATCTTGTCGAGCACCTGCCGGTCGAGCTCGCCGGAGGCGCCCTCGACGGCCAGTTCGGCGCGCTTGCCGGCATCCTGTGCCGCCTGGCGTACGAGCCGTGTCAGGCGCGAAACGTGGCGCTCGAATGGCACCATGCGCGTGCGCATCAGCCCGTCCTGCAGCTCGGCAGTTACCCGGGACTGCTGCACGAGCAGACCCTCAGCCTCGGTCGTCACCGATTTCAGCAAGTCCTTGAGGCTGCCGAGGTCGCTGGCCGATTCCGCCAACGCACGTGACAACTGTTGCATATTTGAATAGCGGTCGAGTTCGAGCGGGTCGAAGTCGCGTGCCACCAGCGTGTCCTGGTGACCGTGCATGATCTGGGCTTCGGTTTCTATCTCGAGCTTGCGCAGCTGCTCTCGCAGGCGAGAGACGGTCTGCTCGAGCTCCTCGACATGGAACTCGAACGAACTGACTTGCTGATTGAGGCGCGAATGGTAGATGCTTATCTCGCCGGCTGCATTGAGCAAGTCCTCAAGCAGGTCAGCATCGACGCGTGCAAACTCCTGCCGCTGTTCGGGTGTCCGCAACGCGCGCACGTCGGCCGGTGCTTTCTTCTTCGGCTTGGGCTTCGGCTCGGGTTCCGGTGCGGCTTCTTCCTCCGGTTCCGGTTCTGGTTCCGGCTCTGGTTCTGGTTCTGGTTCCGGCTCTGGTTCCGGCTCTGGCTCCGGCTCTGGCTCCGGCTCCGGTGCAACTTGCGCCGGCTCCCGTTTCTCGCCGCCAATCTCAGCAAGCTCATCTGCCAGCGGAGAATCGACGATAACCATGCTCACGGTGTCATCAGGTTCAATCGTGAATTCTGCCGGAAGCGCTTCCTCGACGCTGGTGTCTTCGGGAACCAGTTCGACGTCGGCATCGTCGGCAACTTCGAATCCGGCGTTCGCGTGTTGAATGCGTTGCTCGAGTTCTGACGCAGCGTGCACGGGTTTACTTGCGATAACCAGGTCACGCATACGGTGCAATTCGTCGATACTGCGCTGCAGCAGGTCCTCGACAGCGGGTGTCGCCTTGACGCGTCCATCGTCGACAGAAATCAGGAGCGTTTCGATCTCGTGGCTCAGGTTGCCCATCGCCGTGATCCCGGCCATACGTGCTCCACCTTTGAGGGTGTGCAAATGGCGCTTGAGTTCGTCCATCGGTTGCGCAGAGCGCTCCCTGACCCAATCGATCAGTGCACGATCCGCCGACTCGAGCAATTCAGCCGACTCCTCGGTGAAAATCGCCGCAATCTCGGCGTCATACTCAGCCTCTTCACTCGGTGCGGGGACAACAGGTGCCGGCTCGACCTCAACGGGCGCCGGCGCCTCTGGCTGCGGCGCTGTCCGCGCTTCGGGAGCCTCGGGCGTCGAGACCTGGACGGCATCGCTCAGGTTGCCGATATGGTTGATGAGTGACGTGTAATCGGCACGATCCCGATCAGGATTGTTGATATCACCGACGATAGTGGTGATCGCACGAGCAGCGGCGCGCAATGCATCCAGTCCGGATTGCTGGAAGCCGATCTTGTGATCGTAATTCCGGCGGACGAAACGATTCAAGGCGGCTGCGACCGCGACACCGCGTTCGACATTCGCCATATTCGCGCTGCCATGCAGCGTATGACAGGCGCGATGTAGTTTGTCCGTAACGGCAAACGGTGGTTGATGACCGTCGCAGGCGTCCAGGTAGTCTGTGATGACCTTGAGGTGCCCTGCTGTCTCTTTGGAGAAAATGTCGTAGAGGACCGGGTCCATCTCGAGCGCCGGCTCTTCCGCAACCGGCTCCTCGTCTGCGCGACCGCCGATCGTCAACACGGCTGCATTCGGATCGCCATCGGCGAACGCATTCGCGCGCACTATCAAAAGGCTGATATCCGCCGTCGGATCGGTCCCGATCTCCAGTTGCTCGACAAGTTCCGGCGTCGCCGCCGCTGCGTCGACAATAAAGTCGACCATGGGTGGCGTACGTTTCAGGGTCCGGTTGATCAGGCGATTGAGCAGGTTCTCAACAGCCCACGCGTATTCGCCGATCCGCTCCGCGCCCACCATACGGCCACTGCCCTTGAGCGTGTGGAACGAGCGACGAACCGTGATGAGCATTTCCAGGTCATCCGGCGAGTCCACCCATAACGGCAGGTGGCGTTTGATCGACGCAATCTCTTCCTTGGCCTCCTCGATGAACAATTCGAGGATTTCGGGATCCATATGCTCGGCATCAGGCGCGACTACCGGCAGCGGCATGACCTCGGTGGCCTGAAGTTGCGGCGCCGCTTCTGCCTCCTCCACGAGAATTCTTTGTCCTTCAGCCTCGACATCGAGAGCCTCGAGCTTCTGTGTCGCCGCAACCGGCTCCGGCTCCGCAAATTTCGTTTCCTGCATGCGCGTTTCAACGTCGCGCAGCACCGCGAGGCAGGCCTCGGCATTGTCGAGCATGTACCAGGGTTCGCTACGGCCGGCTTTGACCGTTTCCATGTAGTACTCGATGCTGACGACCGCGTCCGCCAGGCGATCGGTTTCTTTCTGGGTCAGTCCCGCGGGCCCACCCGCGCGCAGTATGGCCGTGACAAATGTCCCAACCCTGTCGATCACTTCCATTGCCCGGGTCTTGTCGAGCATCAGGAGACCGGCCTTGATGCCATCGATCAGCGACGGCACGCTGTCCAGACCCGCTGAAGGCGCCTGTGCGGCAATGCTCTGGCTAATCGTCTCTTTGATCCGTGCGAGATTGATAATGCACTCACGCATCACGGATTCGGCAACTTTGCGGAAGTCCTCCCGGTCCTCCGGCGACGTCTCGTCGTCTGCCGGGGCCTCGATGTCCTGCGGCAACGTCAGGCGTATCAGTTGCTGCTCAAGCCGGTCCTCGACGCGCAGCAGTGTCGAGGCGATATCGAGAATAATCTGCTCACTGGCGGTGCCACCGCGTTCGACGACCGTCTTCAGCCGGTCGATTTCGCCGTCGATATCGCCACGCAGCTGACCGAGACCCAGGACTCCCAGCGTGTCGCTGATCTTCTTGAGAAGTTCGAGTTGTGGCACGAGCTCGGACGATTTGTTCATCCCTGTGCGGACGAAGATGTCGAGCACGTCCTTGACGCGACTCAGGTCTTCACGGATTGCCGAACCAACCGTCTCCATGAGCTTCGCGCTCGGGGCCGCCAACGCTTCACGCGCATGTTCGACTTGCTCATCTCCGGGCAGCAATTCGGCCAGGTTGAATGCTGCACGAATTTCGCTGATGCGTTGGCCAGCACTGGAAGAGCGGGCGACGTAATACAGCAGGTTGTTCAGGAGATCATCAATGGGGTGCCGTTCATAAGCCAGCAGACCCTCGTCGATGACGTATTTCAGTTGCCGGTCGGCCTGGCCCAGGAGGCGCTTCAATGCCACCGACGTTTCGAGACCACCGTTCTGCAGGGATTCGAGCACGCCGCCAACAACCCACCACAACTGGTACATATCGTCGCGTGTGGATGAGTTCTCGATGGCGGCAGCCACCTTGCTGAGCGTCTCGAGGTGGCGCTGGCTCTCCCCTCCCTTGATCCAGCCGAGAAGAGCGAGCTGAAATTTCGGACGCAGGCGTTTGCCGACGACGACCGGATCTTCGCCCGTGCCTTCGCGCTTGCTGCGCTTGTCTTTGGAGCGTGTTGGCGACAGGTTGAGCAGTAACAGAGTGCCTTCGGACAACAATGGCTCACCGCGCGCGGCACGCAGGTCATTCAGCATTGGCAGCAGGACGAGAGCGATATCCCGGCCACCGCCGAGCAGCCGCTCGATATAGATGGGCAACTGCACCATCGAGCGAGTGAGAGCATCCAGTCCGTCTTCGCGGCCTTTACCTGAGCGCAGGTTCGACAGGAACTTGCAGCACAGTTCCATTTCCTCGACGAGCAGCGCCGCACCATAGGTCTCGGTAATTCGCAGCGCACCGCTCGCCTGGTGCAACAACTCGCCGGCTCTGACCAACGCCGCCGTGCCGCCACGGCCGTCAACACAATCCTCGAGCGCCAGGTGCGCGTTACGGATAGTCTCCATGAGCTCGGTACTGACGATCGCGAGCGCGCTAACGGCGCCCTGGCCGTTATCGTCGCTGATCATCTGCTCATGCATTCCCGTGTCGCCGGTCATCTGGTCGTCCGTGTCGCTCGCGAAGTCTGCTACTTCTTCGCCTTATCCCGTTTTCACCTGGGGTTTTGCCTGCTCCGCCGCTGGCGGTGCCGCATTCGATGTCGTCCGCGTCAATGCGCTCGTTTGCATCATGTCAGCCGGCAGCGCGAAGCCTTCGACTGTCTTCCTCAATTCCGTCGCCAGCTGCGAGAGCTTGGAGATCGACGCCGCCGTGGCCGTTGTGGCTTTGCCCGTCTGGTCGCCAATTTCTTTCAGGCGCGTGGTGCGCCTGGTCACGTCGGCTGCCGCCCCGGCCTGCTGCCGCGCGGATCCGGAAATGTTCTGCACGAGGCTGGCAATCTGGTTCGAAACCTGCTCGATCTCGTCCAGCGCCGCGCCCGCGTTCTCTGCCAGCAACGCTCCGCCGACGACGTCTGTTGTGCTGCGTTCCATCGAGACTACGGCCTCGTTGGTATCGGCCTGAATCGTCCGCACAAGAACCTCGATCTGCTTGGTGGCGTTCGTCGAGCGTTCGGCAAGCCGTTGTACTTCATCGGCGACCACGGCAAATCCACGCCCGGCCTCGCCGGCCATCGAGGCCTGGATCGAAGCATTGAGCGCGAGGATGTTGGTCTGCTCGGCGATGTCGTTGATCAACTCGACGATATTGCCGATCTCCTGCGAGCTTTCGCCGAGACGCTTGATGCGTTTCGACGTTTCCTGGATCGTCTCGCGGATCGCGTTCATACCGTCGATCGTCCGGCGCACCGCTTCACCGCCTTTGTGCGCGACTTCAACCGAGTGACGAGCAACATCCGACGAACGTTCGGCATTGCCCGACACTTCCTCGATCGAGCCCGCCATCGACACGATCGATTCGGTCGCCGCATTGATTTCCTTGGCCTGGTTGTCAGCCGCCTTCGCGAGATGCGCCGCCGTGTTCTCGGTCTGCTTGGTAGCTGTATCAACCATCAGCGCGGTCTCGTTGACCGTCGCAACGAGTTTGCGGAGTTCCTCAATCGCAAAGTTGAATGAGTCAGCAATTGTTCCAGTGATGTCCTCAGTCACCGTTGCTTCGACGGTCAGGTCGCCGTCGGCGAGGCTGCCCATTTCATCGAGCAGGCGCAGGATAGCCTGCTGATTGCGTTCGTTTTGTTCCGCCTGTTCTTTCGCGGAGCTCTCAAATATCGCGCTCTTGCTGTGCAGGATCTGCAGACCAAGCACCAGGAACACCGCAAGTCCGACCAGCCCGATCGGGACCCAGGGAGTACTCAGTGCCGCCGGCAGAATGCTGGAACCGCCGGATGGTGAGAACGCCGAATCAAGCAGTCGGTTTGCCGTGGCCGCAAGTTCCGCCTGTGTGTCGTCGAGCCCGCCAAGCTGGCCGATATTGCTGCCGAGGGCCGCGGATTGCTCTTCGAGGCTCGCCATAGGACCGAGCAGAGGCACGATCGCGGCTTCCCTGCCGGCATCATCGAGCGGCCGTATATCGAGTTCGCTGGCTTCTCCGTTCAAACCATCTACAACGCTGCGCAGGAATGCAACATCCGCACTAATCCCGTTAGCCACATTGTCACCACCCGCTGGCAGCCTCGCTGCGGCCCGACTAATACGGTCCGCTCGTTGTTGAAACTCCTGGAGCGTGGCGGTTGCTCCTGAGCGATCGAGTAGTTCATTCGACCCTGCGAGCAGGGCTGATGCGTCTGCTTCCAGGACTGCAGCTGCGGTCGTGACAGCCTCCACGGCAGAGCGTTTGGCGAGAACAGCGGAAGCCTGGGACTCGAGTTGCTGCCAGTCCGATGACCGGCCGGGCGCGCCACCGCGGCGCAGTGACGCGACTTTCTTGACGCTGGCATCGAGCTTGTCAAACGCACCATCTTCGCCGGCTAGCGCGCTCGCAGCCTGTGCTGGTATCGCCTGCGAAAGGGCAGCCAGTTCAGCGCGGCCAGAGTCGCTGCCACTGCCTGCCTGCAAGTAGACGAGCGCAGCTGCAGCAATCAGCAAGAACGCAGTGACGCCAGCGACGATTTTGAAAGTGGACGCATTGTCAGTTTGATTGGCCATAATTCTTCGGACCTTCTACTCCGCAGATGCCTGCAGAAACATGTTGCTTTCGACGAGGTCGAACAAGTTAAAAACGGGCCAGGACTCATCGCCCCGTTGAAAAGTCCCGCCGAGGAAACGATCACAGCGGACGATTGTCTCCGCCGTTTCGTTTGCGAATTCATGATCCGTGAAGCGACGGAATCCCAGCACCTCGTCGACGACGAGTCCGGCCGGAACCTCCCGATGATTCACAGAGATAACACGTGTTGTGCGACGCAATGTCGTGCGGCCGCTGCCGAGCAGCAGCTTGACATCAACAAGTGGCAGCAGGTGACCGCGCAGGTTGGCTATCCCCAGCAGCCAGCGATGAGAACCCGGCACGCGCGTCATCGCGTCGGGCAGCATCAGGACTTCACGTACCTGGTCGCGACTTGCAACGAATTGCTCCTCGCCAATGCGAAAGCCCACGCCGACCCACTCTTCGGGCATCGCGCCCGTGCCCTCGCCAGCATGCGCGGTGCGGCTGCGCCGCTCCATTTCCTGGAGCAACTCAAACGGTTGCTCCACAAGCGCCGCAAGATCCTGGGCTCCAGCCACCTCAGCCTGCCATCACCGAATTGATCTTTGCGACCAGGTCCTTGTCCGCGACAGGCTTGACGAGATACTCGACAGCGCCCTGCCGCATCCCCCAGATCTTGTCCGTCTCCTGGTCCTTGGTGGTGATCATGATCACCGGAATCGACGAGGTTGCCGGATCCTTGGTCAGCTTGCGGGTCGCCTGAAATCCGTTCATGCCTGGCATGACAACATCCATGAGAATAATGTCCGGACGCGACGTCACGGCCTGCCTGATACCTTCCTCACCGCTGTCCGCGACGAGCGTATCGAAACCGGCCTTCTCAAGCATGCTCTGGAACAAATGCAGTTCAGTGGGTGAGTCATCAATAATTAGAACAACTGCCATCCGTTAGTCCTTAGTTGATCTGGTTTGAGATTGCGCCAAGCAGTTCGTCTTTCGTGAACGGCTTGGTCAGGTATTGCTCGGAGCCAACAATGCGGCCGCGGGCACGATCAAACAGGCCGTCTTTCGAAGACAGCATGATGACGGGTGTCTTCTTGAACGTCTTGTTGTGCTTGATCAACGAACAGGTTTCATAGCCATCCAGACGCGGCATCATGATATCCACGAATATGAGATCCGGCTGATGGTCGGCGATTTTCGACAGGGCATCGAAACCGTCAATGGCTGTAAACACCTGGCAGCCTTCTTTGGACAGCAAAGTCTCAGCAGTCCGGCGAATGGTTTTGCTATCGTCAATTACAAGAATCTTGAGCCCGCTTAAGGACCTGGACGCAGTACTGGACACCGAATTTCCCCACGTTGAAAAGCGACTTTTACCATATTGACATAACTCCCGCTACGAAGCCCGCCACGAACCGCAAAATCATGATAATTCGGGCGCTTACGCGCGATTTCGCTGTATAGTGTTCCGCCCCGCGGCAGATCCCCGGATTTACGGCAAAAGATGGCAGAAAATCCCCTCAAAATCGGCATCGTTATGGACCCAATCCAGTCGATCGCGCCCTACAAGGACTCTTCACTCGCAATGTTGCTCGAAGCCGAGCGCCGCAATGCCGAAATTCATTATTTCGAGCAGAAGGATCTCAGCTTGGTATCGGGTAAGGCGATGGGGCAGTCCACACTTTTGCATGTTCGCGACGACAATGACGACTGGTTTGAACTGGGCGAGCAACAGAAGATCGAACTGGGTGACCTCGATGTGATCCTGATGCGCAAGGACCCGCCGTTCGATATGGAGTACATCTATACAACCTATGTCCTCGATCGAGCACAGATCGCGGGGGCCCTGGTTGTGAACGCGCCCCAGGCGCTGCGCGACATGAACGAGAAGGCGTACACGACCTGGTTTCCGCAATGCACGCCAGCGACACTGATCACGCGCTCGATGGAAGAAATGCGGACCTTTCTGGACGAACACGAGCGGATTGTCGCAAAACCGCTCGACGGCATGGGCGGCCGGTCGATTTTCGCGATCCAGAAGGGCGACAAGAACGCCAACGTCATTTTCGAGACGCTGACCAACTACGGCGCCGAGTTCGCGGTAACGCAGGAATTCGTCCCCGAGATCACGGCAGGGGACAAACGCATTCTCCTGATCGATGGCCAGCCGATTCCCTACGTGCTGGCCCGCATACCGACGGGCGACGACCATCGGGGCAACATGGTTGCCGGCGCGGTGACCCGTGGCCAGGAGCTGTCGGAACGGGATCAGTGGATTTGCGAGCAGGTCGGGCCTGTCCTGCGCGACTCGGGCGTCCTGTTTGCCGGCATCGATGTCATCGGCGATTACCTGACCGAGGTGAACGTGACGAGCCCGACCGGCATTCGCGAGCTCGACTCTCAATTCGGCCTGAACATCGCGGGCGAGCTGTTTGACGCCATCCAAAATAAGACCTAGTCCCTTGTTTATGTAAACAAAATGGCGGACTATTCGCGCGCATATGGCGAATCCAGCTATCAGTGTCGATCCTCTCGATGAGCTACGGCTCATGGCACCGGTCGTGCCCGATCGCCTGCCGGCCATGTTGTTCCTCGCCGCACTGGTGCACGGCATCCTGATTATCGGCGTGACGTTCAACGCGGCCATCACGGATCAGTTCGCCGATGCCATCTCCCTCGAAGTTACGATCGTCGCGGATCCCGACCAGCAGATTGACCGGCCCGACGAGGCCGCCTATCTCGCCCAGGCCAGCCAGCAGGGCGGCGGCAACATAACGGACCAGATTCGCCCATCAGCGCCACTGCAAAGCGCGATACCCGTCGACAACCAGGGTAGCGAAGAGGGTACGGCGCTGAGTGATGCGCAAGCACACGAACGCTCGGCCGACGAAGTCCTGGCGGCAGAGAACTCCAGTGACCGCCAGGTAGCCATCGACCCGCGCACGGACCCTCAAACAGAGGACAGCATCGCGGTTGCAATGGAGGCCGGCAGCGACATAACACTGCCCCTGCCCCAGGAAGACAAGGCGAGTTTCCTGCTGACTGACGATGACCCCCAGCAGCTGATTATCTCTGCGGACACTCGCGAATCGGTCGCGGCAGCGTATCTCGATTCCTGGAAGCGCCGTGTCGAAGCGGTCGGAGCCGCGTACCTGCCCGAACTCGGGCGAATCGAGGACATGATCGGCAGCCCTACCCTGCTCGTCCGGATCGACGAGTCAGGCGAGCTAATCGATGCTTCCGTCAGCAGGAGCAGCGGCTCTGCACTCCTCGATCTCGCATCGGTCGACATCATCCAGCGCGCATCCCCCTTCGATGAGTTTCCCGAGGCCATGGCGGACGAATACGACACGGTCGCATTCGAATACAAGTTCCTGTTCACGGAGCAACTTGTACGCAGCGACTGATGGGTCGATACTGTCCCTATGCAACAGGGCGGCTCTCTGACAAATCAGTTACTTATTGCCATGCCGGGCATGCAGGACCCGAATTTCAGCACGACAGTAACGCTGATTTGTGAACATAACGACGATGGCGCACTCGGCATTGTCATCAATCGACCGACCACGCTGAAACTCGGCGGCTTGTTTGAACAACTTTCTTTTGACGATGCGGATCCCGGTGCCGCAGCGAACCCGGTGCTGTCGGGCGGACCCGTGGGCACCGAGCGCGGCTTCGTCCTGCACGGCCCCGAACGCACTTACGAGAACACGCTCGCGGTCTCGAACGATATCTGTCTGACCCTGTCGCGCGACGTTATCGACGAGATGGCGACGGGCGAAGGTCCCGAGCAGACACTCGTTGCGATTGGCTATGCGGGCTGGGAGGCCGGCCAACTCGAGCAGGAGATGCTGGCCAACTCGTGGCTCAGCGTGCCGGCGACCCCTGAAATCGTCTTCGATACACCCTTCGCGGACCGCTGGGATTCCGCGGCGCGGACCCTGGGCATCGATATCGCCTGTATGACGCCGGACGCCGGGCACGCCTGAGTTGTCCAAACCCCGCACGATACTCGCCTTCGACTTTGGACTGCGACGCATTGGCGTTGCGGTTGGCCAGGACGTGACCGGCTCGGCCAGCCCGCTCGGCGTAGTCGCGAATCGTAGTACCGGCGTGGATTCCGGGAGGATTGCGGCATTGCTGGCCGAATGGCACCCGACCCAGCTTGTCGTCGGCATGCCTGCGCACGCGGACGGCACGCCCAGCGACATCCAGGAGCACGTAGAGCGTTTCATCGAGACTCTCAGGGAATACGGACTGCCGGTCGAGACCGTCGACGAACGCTACACATCCGTCGAGGCTGAGCGCGCTCTCAAGACTGCCCGTCAGTCCGGTACCCGCGGTCGTATTTCAAAAGAGGAAATCGACAGCGCGGCGGCCGTATTTATCGCTGAAAGATATCTCGCAAGCGCGTAAAATGCCGCCGCGATGAACGCAGCCAATCCCAACGAGCCGTTTCCCGACGAAGCCGCCCTTCAGCTCGACGCAAATGGCAATCTGCGCCACCTCCTGACCCTCAAAGGTCTCGACAAGGCACTGCTCACAGACATTCTCGACGATGCGACAGGTTACCTGACGGAACCCGGCGAATTACCCGCGCGCGGTCGCTCGCTCGCCGGTCGCACGGTCGCGAACCTGTTCTTCGAGGCAAGCACGCGCACACGCGCGTCGTTTGATCTCGCGGGGCATCGTCTCGGTGCAGATGTCCTGAACCTGGACGTCAATACCTCGTCTCGCAAGAAGGGCGAGAGCATCCTCGACACGATTTACACGCTCGAGGCAATGCAGGTCGACGTCATGGTTGTCCGCGATGCGAGCGCCGGCGTGCCGGCCTATATCGCAAGGCACGTCCTGCCGCACGTCAGCATCCTGAATGCCGGCGAATCGGACGTGTCGCACCCGACGCAGGGTCTGCTCGATGTAATGACGATACGTCAGCACAAGGAGGACTTTGAGAACCTGGCCGTCGCGATCGTGGGCGATATCCGCCATTCGCGCGTGGCCATGTCGGCGACCCAGGCACTGACAACGCTGGGCATAGGCGAGATCCGGCTTATCTCGCCGCCGGTACTTGCGCCTGACGCCGACAGTGTTCCGGGAGCACGAATCCTCGACAACCTCGAGGAGGGTCTCAAAGACGCCGATGTCGTAATGGCGCTGCGCATTCAACGCGAACGCATTGGCAACCTCGACGGCATACCCGGCATCGACGAGTACTTCGCCAACTTCGGCGTTAGCCACGAGAGCATGAAAGCCGCGAAGCCGGACGCGATCATCATGCACCCGGGCCCGATGAACCGCGGCATCGAAATCGAAGGATCATTGGCCGATGGTCCGCAGTCGGTTATCACTCAGCAGGTAACCAACGGGGTTGCCATCCGCATGGCCGTACTCGATCGCGTCGGCAAGACCATGGCAGCGCGGTGACAACGGCAGCACAGAAAAAAGCCCAGGCAAATAGAGACACGATCTTCATCGAGGACGGGGAAGTCCTGTCCGTCGATACGTTTCCCGGTGAGCAGTTCATCATGCGCATTCGTGCACCCAAGTGCGCGGTGGCGGCGGAGCCCGGCAGTTTCGTGCATATCACCTGCGACGAATCGCTGCCGATGCGCCGGCCACTTTCAATCATGCGGGTCGGCGACGACTGGATTGAGATTCTCTACAAGATCGTCGGCCAGGGACTACGGCTGTTGTCGCAAAAGGAACCCGGTGATTTAGTCAGTGTGCTCGGTCCGATCGGCCAACCGTTCCGGATGTCTGCCGAGCGACCGAACACGCTCCTGATCGGGGGTGGCGTGGGTATTCCACCGATGGTTTATATCGCCGACTGGCTCCGCCAGAGTGATGAGGACTGGAAACCGTTCGCAATTCTCGGCTCGGAAATTCCGTTCCCGTTTGAGTTGCAAAAATCGTCGCTGCAAATTGCCGGCGTTCCCGATGAAGTATCCAGCACGATGCCACTGCTCGAAAGCTGGGGCATACCGACGAGGCTAACCAGCCTGCAGGGTTACAACGGGTGCCACAATGGCTACGTTACGGACCTCGCAGACCAGTGGCTCGCGACCTTGTCAGCTGAGGAACTAGCCAGGGTAGGGGTCTTTGCCTGCGGCCCGACACCCATGCTCAAGGCGGTTGCCGATCTGGCGGCACGTTACGAGCTGCCCTGCCAGGTATCGCTCGAGGAGTTCATGGCCTGTGCGGTCGGTGGTTGCGCAGGCTGCGCGGTCAGGATCGCCACACCCGATGGTGATGCCATGAAACGTGTCTGCGTTGATGGTCCCGTTTTCGACGCGGCGACCGTGGTGTGGGATTAGCCGCCGAAGTTGACCTTGGCTTCAAGGTTAGAGCGTGAATCGGCGTGCGACATGGCTTCTTCGAGCGTGATCGTGCCGTCCTTGTAGAGCTGCAACAGCGCCTCGTCGAAGTTCTGCATTCCCTGTTCGCCCGAGTCCTTATGCGCTTCTTTCACGGCCGAGATATCGCCCTTCAGGATCAGGTCCTTGATGTGCGGCGTATTGAGCATGAGCTCGACTGCCGCGACAAGCTTGCCGTTACGGGCGCGCACAAGACGCTGCGACAGGATGGCGCGCAGGTAGTGCGCGATATCCATAAATACCTGGCCGTGCTGCTCCTGCGGGAACAGGTTGATCACGCGGTCGAGCGTTTCCGGTGCGTTGTTCGAGTGCACGGTCGCGAGTACGAGGTGACCTGTGCCCGCCATATCCAGTGCGGCGCGCATTGATTCAGTATCGCGAATCTCACCGATCTGAATGACGTCCGGCGCACCGCGCATCGCACTCTTCAGTGCGCGGTTATAGGACACCGTATCCAGGCCGACTTCGCGCTGATTGACGATCGACTGCTTGTTCGGGTGCAGGAATTCAATCGGATCCTCGATCGTAATGATGTGCGACGAGGTCTTCTCATTGCGGTGATTGATCATCGCGGCCAGTGTTGTCGACTTACCGGCACCCGTCGCGCCCACCATCAGGATCAGGCCGCGTTTCAACATGACGAGTTCTTTCAGCTGTATCGGCATGCCGAGCTCGTCAAGCGTCGGGAGTTCGGCCGTAATGAATCGCAGCACCATGGCGACGTTGCCGCGCTGGTGGAAGACGTTGACACGGAAACGGCCGAGACCATCTTCCGAAAGCGCGAAGTCGATCTCCAGTTCCTTGGTGAACGTCTCCATCTGCTCCTGGGTCATGAGTTCGAGTGCCGCCTGCTTGACCATCTTGGGCGTCATTTCGAGTTTGTTGACCGGAATGATCTTGCCTTCGATCTTGATCTTGGCCGGTGCGTACGGAGCAAAGAAAAGGTCCGAGGCCTTCTTCTCTACCATCAACTTGAGCAGCGGTTTAACGTTCATTTGTCAGGCAATCCTTGCGCTCAGAAAGTCTGAGCTGTGTCTTCTTCCATGATGCGCAGGCTCTCCGACTGCTGGTCGGCAATCGACGAGTCGCGCTTACTTTCAAGTTTGATACGCAGGCGCAGCTCGTTCTTCGAATCCGCATTGCGCATGGCCTCTTCGTAGGAAATCGTGCCGTCCTCATACAGCAGGAACAGGGCCTGGTCGAAGGTCTGCATGCCGAGTCGGGTCGACTTGGCCATGATCTCCTTGATCTGGCCGACTTCGCCTTTGAAGATGAGGTCCTGGATCAACGGCGTGTTGAGCAGGATTTCCATCGCGGCGATACGGCCGATGCCGCCCTCTCGCGGTATCAATCGTTGAGAGACGAATGCCTTGGTGTTCAGCGAGAGATCCATCAGCAGTTGCTGGCGGCGCTCCTCGGGGAAGAAGTTGATAATACGGTCCAGTGCCTGGTTAGCACTGTTCGCATGCAGCGTGGCGAGGCAGAGGTGGCCAGTCTCGGCAAACTGGATGCCGTACTCCATCGTCTCCTTGTCACGAATCTCGCCGATCAGGATGACATCAGGTGCCTGGCGCAGCGTGTTCTTGAGCGCCGCGTGCCAGGAATCTGTGTCTACACCGACTTCGCGCTGCGTAATGACGCAGCCCTGGTGCGGGTGGACGTACTCGACCGGATCCTCGATCGAAATGATATGACCGCGGGAATTCTCGTTGCGATGCCCTATCATCGCCGCGAGCGTCGTAGATTTGCCGGAGCCCGTGCCACCGACAACGATGCACAAGCCTCGCTTGTTCATCACGATGTCCTTCAGGATCGGCGGTAGATTGAGATCTTCGAGTGTCGGAATTTCCGTCGTAATCGTACGCAGTACGGCGCCAACCATGCCCTGCTGGATAAACGCACTCACACGAAAACGGCCGATACCCTGTGGGGCGATTGCGAAGTTACATTCCTTGGTAGCGTCGAATTCCTTGATCTGCTTGTCGTTCATGATCGAACGAACCATCATCGTCGCCTGGTCGGTCGACAGTGGGGTGTCGGTCGCCTTGTGGATTGCGCCGTCAACCTTGATCGCCGGCGGGAATCCCGACGTCAGGAAAAGGTCCGAACCATCGCGTTCGACCATCTTGCGCAGCAGGTTTTGCGTCAATCGTACCGCTTGTTCGCGTTCCATCTTTCTCGTCTCCCATCAGGCCGCGTCAGCGCCGCCTTTTAGAAATTTTCCTTGTTGACAGCCCGGAAGCGTGCCTCTTCCTTGTTGATCAGGCCTTTTTGCATCAGTTCGGCCAGGTTCTGGTCGAGCGTCTGCATACCCGCGACTTGTCCCGTTTGAATAGCCGAGTACATCTGCGCGATCTTGCCTTCGCGGATCAAGTTTCGAATGGCCGGCGTGCCAACCATGATTTCGTGGGCGGCAATCCGGCCACCACCGATCTTCTTCAGCAGCGTTTGCGAAATAACCGAGCGCAGTGACTCCGACAACATCGCACGTACCATCTCTTTTTCAGCTGCAGGGAACACATCGACAATACGGTCAATGGTTTTCGATGCCGAGCTCGTATGCAGCGTACCGAAGACCAGGTGACCGGTTTCGGCGGCCGTCAGGGCCAGGCGAATGGTCTCGAGATCGCGCAGCTCACCGACAAGAATGATGTCGGGGTCTTCGCGTAATGCGGAGCGGAGCGCCTCGTTGAATCCGAGCGTATCGCGATGAACTTCGCGCTGGTTCACCAAGGATTTCTTGGATTCATGCACGAACTCGATTGGGTCCTCGATCGTGAGAATGTGATCGGGTTTATTGTCGTTGATGTAGTCGACCATCGCTGCCAGCGTGGTGGACTTACCCGAACCCGTCGGTCCGGTTACCAGGACGATGCCGCGCGGGTGCATGGCAAGATCCTTGAATATCGGCGGTGCGCCCAGATCATCAAGGGTCAGGATTTCAGAAGGAATGGTACGAAAAACCGCTGCGGAGCCGCGATTCTGGTTGAACGCGTTGACGCGAAAGCGTGCCAGCTTCGGAATCTCGAAAGAGAAGTCGGTCTCGAGGAATTCCTCGTAGTCCTTGCGCTGCTTGTCATTCATGATGTCGTACACCATGCTATTGACGTCTTTGTGGGTCAGCGCCGGCATATTGACGCGCTTGATGTCGCCATCAACGCGAATCATGGGTGGCACCCCGCCGGACAGGTGCAGGTCAGAAGCGTTGTTTTTCACCGCGAACGACAACAGTTGGGCAACGTCGACGGCCATATTTCTCCCTCTTTGATGAACTCTGGACTTACCATAACCCGGAGCAGACAAGAGCCTAGTATAGCGAAGCAACCGGACTAAAACGTGATAGGAGTCACGGAAAACTTAGCTTTAATCAGTGATTTGCTGCATAAATCGGCGATCGAAGCCGGCCGAAACCCGGCGGACATCCGATTGCTGGCTGTGAGCAAAAAACAACCCCTTGCGAAGATCCGCGAAGCGGCTGCCGCCGGGCAGCGTGATTTCGGCGAAAATGTCGTTCAGGAGGGTGTCGACAAGATTGAGGCATTGGCCGATCTGGACCTTACCTGGCACTTCATCGGGCACCTGCAGAGTAATAAAACACGCGTGGTCGCGGAAAACTTTGACTGGGTGCACACAATCGACAAGATCAAGACAGCGCGTCGCCTGTCCGAACAGCGACCGGCCGGCGATCCGCCCCTCGATGTCTGCCTGCAGATCAATATCGATGACGAAGAATCCAAGGCTGGCGTCGCGCCAGCCGCGTTGCCAGAATTAGCTGCAGCCTGTGCCGAGTTGCCGAATCTGCGTCTGCGCGGCCTTATGTGCCTGCCAGCGATACGGACCGAGTTCGACGAACAGCGCGTGCCTTTCGCAGCACTGCGCGAACGGGCCGAACAGTTGAGAAGCGCCGGCATCGATACGGACACGCTGTCGATGGGTATGTCGGGCGACTATCGGGCAGCAATATTCGAAGGCGCCACGATCGTGCGAATAGGCACGGCGGTGTTTGGCGCCAGAACCTGAAGGTTGGAACAATATGGATTACGGAAAAGTCGCGTACGTCGGTGGCGGCAATATGACACGGGCACTCGCTGGCGGCATGCTCGCAGCAGGTTATGCGCCACATCACGTGCTGGTCTCGGAGCCGCTGGCAGAACACCGCGAGAGTCTCGCGGTGGAACTGCCGGGGGCGGAGATCCACGAGCAGAACGAAGACGCAGTCCGCGAAGCCGAATGCATCGTACTCGCCGTCAAACCACAGATCCTGTGCGACGTATGCAAGCCGCTGGCGTCGCTGGTGCAGCAGACCAGGCCGCTGGTCATATCGATTGCCGCGGGTGTTCGTGCCACAGATATTGAGACCTGGTTGGGCGGGACGTTGCCGGTGGTCCGCGTTATGCCGAACCAGCCAGCCCTGCTGCAGCTAGGCATCTCCGCCCTGTACGCCAATGAACATACTTCGAAGAAACAACTTCGCGCCGCGACCAACATCATTTCTACGACGGGTCCGGTTGTTCGAGTCAACACGGAAGAAGACATCGATACGGTCACAGCCGTTTCGGGTACGGGTCCCGCGTACTTCTACCTGCTCACCGACATGCTCGTGAAGGTAGCAGTCGATCTTGGACTGTCTTATGACGATGCCCTGGCGCTGGTGCTCGAGACAGCACGCGGTGCAGGCGAGATGGCGGAGCAGTCGGGTGAGACAATGGACTCGCTCATTGCACGCGTACGCTCTCCCGGCGGCACGACGGCAGCCGCGTTCGACTTCCTCGACGGCACAGATTTTCGTGATATCTTCGGCGCTGCTGTTGTGGCGGCGCGTGATCGCGCTGTCGATCTCGCCGACCAGGCGCACGAAGCCGGAAAAGACTGACCAATGCCATCGAATGTTTCAACCGCCATTGTCTTTATCATCAACACGCTCGCGCAGCTGTACCTTTTCGTCCTGTTGTTGAGACTACTGCTGCCATTGTTCCGCGCCGACTTTCGCAATCCGATCGCGCAAGCCATTCTCAAGCTGACGTCACCTGTCGTCGTGCCGCTGCGACGGATCGTGCCGCCAATTGGTCGCGTTGACACCGCGACCGTACTCGTTGCCTTTATCATCCAGTACATCACGATCGTGGTTCTGCTGATGATCATGGGTTTGTCGGAACGCGCCACGTTGATGGACATCGCTGTGACGACCGCTGTGAACCTCGTGTTGCTCGTGATGAACCTCTTTATCTTCGCGATCCTGATTCGCGTCATTCTTAGCTGGATCTCGCCGGGTGGCTATAATCCGATTCTCGCGCTAATTCACTCGCTGACCGATCCTGTATTGCGGCCGTTCCAGCGACTGCTGCCGCCAATGGGCGGCCTGGATCTGTCGCCGCTGTTCGCGATGATCCTGCTTACTGCGTTACGCATCGTCGTCATGGGTTTCAAGTTGCTGCCCGTGTGATCGAGAAGCTGGGTGGCGCCCAGAGTCCGGTATCTCGTCAGGAACGCCCCGAATGGTTTATAGTGATTAAAAAAAGAGGGGATGGTTTCATGACATTGGCGAGAACTCTGATCTCTTTTGCGTCGCTTACGATGCTGGCCGCGTGCGGGGGTGGTGGCGACTCTGCAAATGTGCCCGAGGCACAACCAGCCGGCGCGACATCTGCAGACATCGGCGACTACGTCGTCCACTTCAGTGCACAGTCCACCGACCAGCTACCGCCCGAGGTTGCGCGTGCTTACAACATCGTTCGCAGCAAGAACCGAGCGATGTTGAACGTGTCCATCCTTCGCGAAGCAGACAACATGCCTGTCAGCGGCGCAGTCACAGTCAAGACGGTCAACCTCACCGGCCAACTCAAGAACGTCACAATGCGCAAGATCGAGGAACCCGGTGATGTGGTTGCCATCTACTATATTGGTGAGACGCCCGTGGCGAATCGCGAAACCCTGATCTTCGATATCAATGTACAACCCGATGGCGAAGACACCTCCTCGGACGTTCGTTTCAAGCGCCAGTTTTACACTGATAACTGACGACATTTCGGATTGACAAGCACTCAGGAACGGGCGCAAATGCGCCCGTTTTTTGTTGCATCGCAGTATCGCAAAAATACCTAGAAAAAAAGGCCTTTTTGCGCTTACGCCGGGTCATAAAAAGTGTTATCGTCGCTGCGCTTTCACAGCGGGCGCAAGCCCGTTTCGTCATTTTCTAGGAGTTAGTTTTTCATGGCAGCGAACACCAAAAAGCCACCTACCAAGTCTGAAATTTACGCAAAGATCGTCGACGACACAGGTCTGACGCGCAAGGACATTGCGGCCGTTTTCGAATCATTGAACGGCCAGATCAAGAAGAACCTTGGCGGTCGTGGCGGCCCGGGCATGTTCAGCATCCCCGGTCTTCTGAAGATGCGTGTCGTCAAGAAACCGGCACGCAAGGCTCGTAAGGGCGTAAACCCGTTCACGGGCGAAGAGATGATGTTCAAGGCCAAGCCTGCAACGAAAGTTGTGAAGGTTTCGGCACTTAAAGGCCTGAAAGACATGGTCTAAGAACCGCCACGATAAGGGGACAGTTCTGCGAATTCAGCGAATTCGGAAACTGTCCCATCGTCGTCAAAAAAGCCGGGCATTGCCCGGCTTTTTTTATACCGCAATGAACTCCATGACCGCGTTCCTGAGTTCGGCAAGGCGACCATGAAAGAAATGCTCACCACCCGGAATGATAAGAAGCTCCGGTCCCGGCTCGAGGCTGTCCATCCACTCAACGGTCTCTTCGACATCCACGAGTTCGTCTTCGTCTCCCTGGACTACGAGCCAGGGGCATTGCGGTTGCGAATCGAGGCCAGTCGCGAATCGGCTGATTGCCGGCGCAACGCTGACCAATCCGTCAACGTGAGTGGCGACAGCCGCTTTCACTGCTATCGCCGCACCAAATGAGAATCCGGCGAGCCATAGCGGGTACGGTCCGTGCCTTGCGCGCATCCATTCGATAGCGGCGAGCGCGTCGTCCAGCTCGCCAATGCCATTGTCAAAACGTCCCTCGCTGTCCTCGGTCCCTCGGAAGTTGAAGCGCAGAGTTTCATAACCTGATCGCACGAACGCACGTGCGAGGGTATGCGCGACTTTGTTATGCATGGTGCCGCCGTGCTGTGGATGCGGATGGCAAACGACAGCACAGCCTTCCAGTGCCCCTTCGCCCGGACGCTCGACGACCGCCTCAAGGCGACCGACCGGTCCGTCGATAAACAGGTCTTCTGCCACCGGATGTGCGGTCATGGGGTTTCCAAAGTGGATCGCTTCGTGAATACTGCTGTAAAATTATGATCTTATGTGATCTTCGATGGTGCCATAGCTAATACAGGAATGCTGTATGCCTGAAATTACCGTCCTACATGTCGCGTTGCTGGCGATCGCAGCGATTGTCGGCGCTGTGGCTGGCTGGATTATCCGCGGTAACCGGTCCGAGCAGGAAAAGACAGCCGTGAGCCTCGGCTGGAAGGAACAGATCGAGGCACAACGCAAGGAACACGACCGCCTGGTCGATCAGAACAAGGGCCTCATGGAACAGGTGAGCCAGTTCCAGGCCTCGCACGCTGACGCCAAGAATCGCGCCAAGGAACTGTCTGTCGCGGTGCAGGAGGCGTTCGAACGACGCGATGAGTTGCAACGTGAAATCAAGGATATTCGCAGCAATCTCGAAGTTGCGGTCAACGAGCGCAAGCAACTGCAGTCGGACATGGAAGCGAACAGTGTTGGCGAGGATGTCCTGCGCCAGAAAGATGCGCGCATCGACAAGCTAAACCAGGAACTCGAGAACTGGCAGAACCGCCTGCCGCCGCTGATTGAGAGATTCCGGGTGCGCAACGAGGAAGCCGAACGCTTCGAGCAGGAACTTGCCGAAGCCCGTGAACGTATTCGTGAGCTCGAGGGCGCTCAGGATCTGGCCGGGGACGACCAGACGCGTATCGAGGCGGTGCACGATCCCGACGAGTTGACGGACGGTCTCGATGCTTCCAATGATCCTGCGGAAGACGTAGCTCTCGAGCCGGATGATGAGGCAAGCGCGGCAAGCGAATTTGATGAGGTATTCGAGGACGTCGGCGATCAGGATGAAGACCCGGATGAAGACGACGTTGTTGCCGTCGAAGACGATAGAACTGATGACGATGAAATTGATGACGATGACGATGAAGCCGATGACGAACTTGAACAGGAAGACGCGCTCGAAGCGTCGCCGGAGGCGGTTCCGGAATCTGATCCGGAGTCGGAGCCTCACACTCAGCGCGACAATCTCAAGAAGATCAAAGGCGTCGGGCCGGCGATTGAGAAGACGCTCAATGAGATTGGAATCTTCAATTTTCAGCAGATTGCCGACATGAGTGAATACGACATCGACCGCGTCGCGAAGCGCCTGAAAGGCTTTCACAGTCGCATCTATCGCGAGGACTGGATCGGACAGGCGCGCGCACTGCTGGATCAGGCTGTTCGCGCCTGACCCTTGAAGCACAAACTTCGAACCGCTGCAGCACTGCTGGTCCTTGTCTGTGGGATCGTCATTTCCATGCAACTCGACACGGGAAGGGGCGAATCCGAGCCCGCAACTGCTGCCTACTCGGCTGCTGAGCCGGCCGTGTTCGAAGTCTCCTTGCGCCGGGGGACGCTGCTACTTGCGGGAAACACCGTCTCGGATCAGCACGAAGAACAGCTCCGGCAGGCAGCGGCCACAAATTTTCCCGACGCGGCGCTGCGCGCAGATTTCCGTCCGCTTGGCGTCGCACCTGACTGGTGGGATCGGGCTACGACCGAGTTGCTGACCGCTCTCGTGGCAATCGAGTCGCCCACCGCAATACTGAGAACCAACCAACTGAGCGTCCGCGGTTTGGTGCCGAGTGAAGCGGCGGCTGAGATGCGCTTGCAGCCACTCAGGAGCACGCTGCCCGAATCGGCGATACTCGATGTTCGATTTGAACGCGTCGCAACCGGCGCGATATCCCGCGAGATGTGCGCACGTAAATTTGTGGCGGTCGAGATTGGTGCGATCGAGTTCGAGGAATCGGGGACCGATTTTCGGTCGTCTGCCTACCCGGTGCTGGACCGGGTTGTCGCGTTAGCCGATGCCTGCCGGGACTCGACTATTTCAATAACAGGCCACACGGATTCATCGGGCGACGAAACCATGAATCAACAGCTCAGCCTGGAACGCGCCAGAGCCGTCGCGTCCTATCTCGACACGATGGGAATTGCACCTGATCGAATCATCGTCTCGGGCGCCGGCTCATCGCTGCCGGTCGCGGATAATTCAACGCGTTTCGGACGCGGTCTGAATCGACGTATCGATATTTACATGACGCCGGGACGTCCGGACTGAACGGCAGCTATTCGCGAAACCAGCCGCTCAAATGTCTGCTTTCGGGGATTGACGACCGGCTGCTTCCGGCCAGAAGCAGCCGTTGAAGAAACTGGATTAAGGGTCGGATACTGAGTTGTGACTGCCCTCAAGATACTGAACGGAGGCGTTACACATCTTCGCAACGTGTGCAATTTCGACATCCAGAGTTTTCATAGTCAGAACGAGCGCCTGCAAAGAATCGATACCGTGCATCCCAAGCGTTCGTATACGATCGCCCACTTCAATTTGATACGGACATATCCAAGTGTCTTCGTCTATCTGGACGGGCCTGCCAACCCTAACAAAACATGGGATATTGGTCGCATTGTCGACGACAAAATCAAGCTTTCGTTCGGCGACTAGCTCGCCCAGTTCATACTTGGTCATCGGTAATTGACACACCTCACGTGGTGGAATTGACAGGCTGCTTTGAGTCAGAAGCAGAAATTATAGCGTGAACCAGGCGAACTTCTGCTAACGGCCAGAAGCGGACACTAGCAGGTGATCATCAAACCCCGGGCAGGTCCTGAGTTACCAATCGGATCTAACCAACTAAGCCTTTTCGGGTCGAACAAAGGCGAACGAAAATACCGTTGCGACTAAGCCCAAAAGAACATACACAACGATGATCGGCACATAGTTCCAAAAAGCAGCAAATCCAGTATAGAAAAGTACCGGCAGACCATCTACGAACCACACAATAATTGCTATGAGAAGCGCGTGCCTACTACGCTCTGTTCTTACTTGCATCGCCGCGGCAGTCAGTCCAATGAGCAGGACAATTGGGAAAACAAGAACGGCAAGAACGGCATGATCATCTGCTACACCGGCCCGCATAAGAGTGTAAGCGAATCTTGACAAGTACAAAGCGACCACAATAGCTGCGGCGTACTTGAGAATTAGCTTCCAATCCACAGGCTCAACGCTCAGGTCACGTGGCTGTTGACTCAACCGCTCCTCTCTTTTCTGGATACAGTCGTCACACCTGTCCAATAGAAAGTCAATTGATACCCCACAATCGCGGCATTTGGTCAAAACAACTCTCCTCTGAAAACGCAACTAACGATTGTATACCAGCTCTTCCTGATCGTCTGCTTTGGGTCAGTAGCCGTCATTCTACCTCAGACCAGGCGACTGGCGGCTTCCGGCCAGAACCAGCCATTGCTGCTGCGGTTTCTTGCCCGCCTGGTCAAGTCAGCGGTTTTCCCTGATTGCGCAAGCACAGACAAACGAACCAGACTTCCATTCGTCCCACACAATGCCCAAAAACAGATAAGGGAGAAGAGAAGTGGCAGGAAAATACGAACTTTATAAGGACAAAGCAGGTGAGTATCGCTTTCGATTGAAAGCTGGGAATGGAGAGCCGATCCTGGCTAGCGAAGGGTACAAAGGCAAAGATGGATGCGAAAACGGCATAGCCTCTGTCCAGAAAAATGGCCCGTTGGACGAGCGATACGAGCGGAAAGAATCTTCAAATGGCAAGCACTTCTTCATGCTCAAAGCGGGAAATCACGAGGTAATCGGTAAGAGCGAAATGTACGAAAGTGCGAGTTCCATGGAAAACGGCATCGAGAGCGTCAAAAAGAACTCCACGACTACTAATATCGACGATCAAGCTTAGCCAAAATGTTCGGAGTGGCCGC
>Ga0209456_10000162_pt1 | contig 36904 bp, 28 predicted proteins | sample COG_11_FD_184755 | JGI IMG/M metagenome (GOLD analysis project Ga0209456, IMG submission 184755) | Pelagic marine sediment microbial communities from the LTER site Helgoland, North Sea, for post-phytoplankton bloom and carbon turnover... | ecosystem: Environmental > Aquatic > Marine > Neritic...
AGATTTTGTTTTCAAGTAATTTTGAAGCCGAAAAAGGCTTCCCTTTTAATCTCTATCTTATTGATATAGATGGTAAGAATCTGGAACGGGTTACACATGGAAAAACTTTTGATGCCTTCCCGGTATTTTCCAATAATGGCAAATTCCTGGCTTTTTCAAGTAACCGTAACAACGGCGGAACCCGCGATACCAATTTGTTTATTGCCGAGTGGCAGGAATAAGAAGCAGAAAACTGTATCTTTGCAGCCAATTTGAAATAGCCAGAGTAAGAAAATGAAACACATTCGTAATTTCTGTATAATCGCCCATATAGATCATGGCAAGAGTACTTTGGCAGACAGGCTGTTAGATTTTACAGGTTCTGTAACGGAACGTGAAAAAAAAGAACAGCTTCTGGATAATATGGATCTGGAGCGTGAGCGTGGAATTACCATTAAGAGTCATGCTATTCAGATGGAATACGAACATGAAGGCGAGGCTTATATTCTTAATTTAATAGACACTCCCGGCCATGTAGATTTCTCCTATGAAGTGTCGCGCTCAATAGCGGCATGTGAAGGAGCCCTTTTGGTGGTTGATGCCGCCCAGAGCATACAGGCACAAACCATTTCTAACCTTTATCTGGCTCTGGAAAATGATCTCGAAATTATTCCGGTTTTAAACAAGGTGGATCTGCCTAGTGCCAATCCGGAAGAAGTAACAGATGATATTGTAGAATTATTAGGGTGTAAACCTGAAGAGGTAATCCCGGCCAGTGCTAAAACGGGCATTGGAATTGGAGATATTCTAACTGCCATTATTGATCGTATTCCTCCTCCGGAAGGGAATATAGATGAGCCCTTACAGGCCCTGGTTTTTGATTCTGTTTATAATTCATTCAGGGGGGTGGAAACCTATTTCAAGGTTATTAATGGTGTTATCAAAAAAGGTCAGAAAATTAAGTTTGTTGCTACCGATAAAACTTATTTTGCAGACGAAGTAGGCACTCTGAAACTTACCCAGGAACCTAAGCCCAGTATTAAAGCCGGAGATGTAGGCTACCTGATTACCGGAATAAAGGATGCCAGGGAAGTAAAAGTCGGGGATACCATTACTGATGCAATCAATCCTACCAGAAACGCTATTGCTGGTTTTGAAGATGTAAAACCAATGGTGTTTGCCGGTATTTACCCTGTAGATACAGAGGATTACGAAGAACTGCGTTCCTCTATGGAAAAATTGCAGCTCAATGATGCTTCTTTGGTGTTTATTCCGGAAAGCAGTGCGGCTCTCGGTTTTGGTTTTCGATGTGGTTTTCTTGGAATGCTACATATGGAGATCATCCAGGAGCGTCTAGAACGGGAATTTGATATGACTGTTATCACAACGGTGCCAAATGTTAGTTATCATGCGTTTACCACAAAAAATCCCGATGTTCCATTGATTGTCAATAACCCGAGCGACCTACCGGAACCTTCTACAGTAGCAAGGGTTGAAGAGCCTTATATAAAAGCCACAATAATTACCAAATCTGATTTTATAGGAAATGTAATGTCTCTTTGTATTGATAAGAGAGGTCAGATTACCAATCAGACCTATCTGACCACAGAGCGGGTTGAATTAAATTTTGACATGCCCCTTGCTGAGATTGTATTTGATTTCTACGACAGGCTTAAAACAGTTTCTAAAGGCTATGCCTCATTTGATTATTCTCCAATTGGGATGCGGGTATCCAAACTGGTGCGCGTTGATATTTTGCTTAATGCGCAACCCGTTGATGCCTTATCTGCTCTTGTGCATTTTGACAACGCCCATTATATAGGCAAAAGAATGTGTGAAAAATTAAAGGAACTAATTCCCAGGCAACAGTTTGATATTCCAATACAAGCTGCCATTGGCGCTAAAATTATTTCACGCGAGACCATTAAAGCATTGCGTAAAGATGTGACCGCGAAATGTTATGGTGGCGATATTTCAAGGAAACGAAAACTATTGGAAAAACAAAAAAAGGGTAAAAAACGTATGCGCCAGGTAGGTAATGTTGAAATTCCGCAGCAGGCATTTATGGCAGTACTTAAGTTAAATGATTAACACAATTTGATTGTGTGACCTCTTCTAGAGTATGTTATCCATGTCGAACATTTTACCTAAATACGCTAGTTTATAGCCCTCGTTAATTGAGTTAAAACTTTCGCTGAATGAGGAAATGATCTGGATATTCCCGTCCGGGGCTTTAATAAACAATGGGATAATATCATTGTCCTCGTTTGAAATGTCTATCAATTGCTTGTAATGTTTTCCGTTTTTAAGATCAATTTCATGAATAGCGGGGTATCTCCTGGTGGCTTCCATCATTTTTACATAATCATCTGTATGTGAAAAAAGGCCTTCTTCAGGGTTCTTTTCAGGATCGTTCATTTCCTCAGAACTTACCAGTCTAAAGGAGCCGTTCTCGCCAAATTGATCTCTTAATTTATTTATGGCGTAATCATTTATTTCAGAATTACCGGTAAGCGCCATCAGATAACCCATATCATTAAGTTCAATGTTATCTGTAAGCGTATCGGAAAAAATATTGGCCACCATTGCTTCTAAACCTAGTTTTTTTGCCTGATTAATATTTGCTTGGTTATTATCTATTAAAACGACATGTTTGTTATTTTTCTTGAGATAATTGCCAATAAGCCTCGACATTTTGGAGGCTCCTACGATAAGAATTCCTTCAGAGTGCTTTAGAAATACACCTACCATTTTTGCAAAATAACGGGCTGTTGTTGCATTTAGAAGTACAGTACCCAATACAATCATAAAGACCAGAGGGGTAATATATTCAGCTCCCGGTTCGCCTTTTTGAAGTAATTTTGAACCAAAAAGGGATGCAATTCCCGCAGCTACGATACCTCTTGGTCCAACCCAACCGATAAACAGTTTTTCTTTAAACTTTAAACTGGATCCCCTTGTACTTAAGAAAACACCTAACGGTCGTATGACAAACACAATCACAAGGAATAAAATTGCACTGTTCCAATTATAGATCAACTCCATATCACTTATGTTGATGTTTGCGGCCAATAGAATAAAAAGGATAGAGATAAGTAAAACACTCAAAGATTCTTTAAAATACAGCAGTTCTTTAAGATTTGGCAGGTCCATATTTCCCATAACCATCCCCATAACCACCACGGCAAGAAGGCCAGATTCATGTGCCATTATATCAGATTGAACAAATACTAAAAGCACAACAGACAAAGACACAACATTTAATAAATAGTGTGGAACATATTTCTTTCTGATAACAAAGGCAAGGGCGTGGGCAAAAGCGAATCCAAAAGTAGATCCAAAAAGCAATATCTTCCCAAAATCTATCAATGCGGTTTTTGTATAGGCTTGTCCTTCACCCACACTAATAAACTCAAAAACAAGAACCGCAACCAGGGCGCCTATAGGATCTATTAAAATTCCCTCCCATTTTAAAACTGCAGAAATATCCTTTTTCAAGGGAATGTTTCTTAAGATAGGTGTAATAACCGTTGGGCCGGTTACAATAATAAGGGATGAAAACAAAAAGGAAATCTGCCAGCTAAGGTCAAAAAGGAAGTGGACCGTAACGCCGCCAGCAAAAAATGTTACTATGGTACCAACTGTAATTAGTTTAGTAATTACCGGGCCTACATTTCTAATTTCCGAACGCTTAAGGGTTAAACCGCCTTCAAATAAAATAATGCTTATAGCAAGGGAAAGAAAATAGTAAAGCCCCTCACCCGGAAAAAGCCCTTTTTCGCCATTCCAGACCGGCTCAATTAGTTTAGAACCATCCTCGGTATACAAAGTGGCTATGGGGCCTACAAGAATACCAATTAGAATGAGCGGCAGGATAGCCGGCAATTTTAAACGCCAGGCAAACCACTGTGCAATGATTCCTAAAATTATTATCCCGGCAAGTTCCAGCATCTTTTCACTTTTGCGTTAAAAATAGTGATTAAAATAAATATTGTTCTGTAATAGATCTATAAAAAATAACATCTGCACTTACCGCGCATATAGTAATAATGCTGACAAAAGGGCTCAGAACTTTGGAATGTATTTTTCCTGATCAATTTAGGTTTTAATGTGTTATATTGAACCAAAATAACAGTTATGGAAATGCATCCCCATCCTTTTAAGAGAATTCTATTCGGTTTTGCTTTTTCGCCAACTCTGGAAATAAATATTCTGGAAACCACGCGTATTGCGCATTTTTTTAATGCCAAATTGATCTTACTTCATGTTGGAAAAAAAACCGAGGAAAAATCAGGTATTGTGAATGCATTGCTGGAAAAAATTGATTTTCGGGATGATGCCATAGAAATTCAGTGGGAAGAAGGAAAACCCGTCTCTGTAATTTTGGAGGCCTGTACCAAATTTAATATCGACTTATTGGTACTAGGTGCATTGCAGCATGAAAATATGTATCAATTCTATGTGGGAAGTATAGCCAGAAATCTGACCCGCAAAGTAAATTGTTCAGTTTTGTTGCTTATAAAACCTTCGTCAGAACGCGTGCCATGCAAGCATATTGTGGTAAATGGCCTGGATGCGCCGGAAACCCCCGTAGCCATCTTGGATGCGTTCTATGCGGCAAATGCATTTGGCGCACAACAGATTACAATTGTAGAAGAGATCAGTCAACAAGAAATTCATGTCACAGTTGAGGATGATCTATCCTTAATGAAAGCGAATATCGTGAAGGAAAGACTGAAGCATAGGGAAGAATCCAGGGTGCGTAAAATCCTGAAAAGTCTGCCAGAGGCTTTTTTAAAAAACATCAAAATAAAAACACAAAGTATTTTTGGAAAAAGAGGGTATTCCATAGGCCATTACGCCGAAATAGTGCGAGCAGATTTACTGGTAATGAACGCCCCTAAGAAGACAGGTCTGTTAGATCGAATCTTCAGACATGACCTGGAATACATTTTATCTGATTTACCCACCGATTTATTGATTATCCGTAAATAACCTTGAGCGCCAAAACCAACAAAACCGGTATTATTTTTCAAACCCTGTCTAAAAATATTTTTTCAGGCTTTGTAGTGTCGCTTATTGCACTACCTCTGGGCCTGGGATTGGCTTTAGCAAGTGAGGCTCCTCCTATTTCAGGCATAATCGCTGCAGTTGTTGGGGGGGTAATCGTTTCTTTGCTGGGGGGTTCAAAAGTTACCATTGCCGGGCCTGGTAATGGGCTGGTTATTGTATTGTTAGCTGCAATTGGTACCCTCGGCGGGGGTGATCTGTACCAGGGTTACTTATTTACATTAGCCGCTATAGTATTGTCAGGAGTATTGATGCTGCTTCTGGGGTTTTTAAAAATGGGGCGTTTGGCCAATTTCTTCCCGGCTTCGGCCATTCAGGGAATGCTTGCTGCAATTGGAATAGGTATTCTGGCAAAACAATTTCATATTATGGTGGGCCATAACAATGAGACAGGAACCATCATTGAGTTATTGCTTACAATCCCAAATGACTTTGTGGATTTGATAAAAACTGCAGACATTAATATGCTTTTTGCCTCAGGAATAGGACTGGTAAGTCTGTTAATCATGGTTTTCTATTCTAAAATCAGGAATAAATACTTTCAGTTGATCCCAGCGCCTATGTGGATATTAATTCTCTCCGTTGGTCTGAGTTACTTTTATGCGCTTCTTGGCAAACCGTATCCAATGTCGGTAGATTACCTGGTATCCATTCCTGATGATGTCCTGACTAATCTGGCCTTTCCGGATTTTGCAAAAATAATGGATAGCGAATTTATCATTGCTGTCTTTGCTATTACCCTTATTGCAAGCATAGAATCCCTGTTAAGTATAAAGGCTGTGGATAAGCTGGATCCGTTAAACCGAAGATCTAATGTAAATAAAGACCTGAAAGCGCTTGGACTGGCCACTGTTATTAGCGGATTATTAGGCGGTCTTAATGTGGTAACCGTAATTGCCCGAAGTTCGGTTAACGTAAATAATGGGGCAACCAACAAATCTGCGAATTTCTTCCACGCTGTGTTTTTAGTAGGCTTTGTCCTTATTTTTCAAGAGCAGCTCAGGCGGATTCCCCTGGCATCTCTGGCAGCCATTTTAGTGTATACCGGGTATAAATTGGCCAATCCTGAATCCTTTAGAAAAATTATACGGATAGGGAAAGAACAAGTGCTAATCTTTTTGACCACTTTAATCACCACATTATTTACCAACCTGATTACCGGAATAGCAGCAGGGATCCTGGTTACCTTTATCATTCATATGATTATAAATAAAAGTATTTCCCTGTTCATTAGTAATTTGTTTAAACCTAATATTCTCCTTTTCAAAGAAGAGGATGAAGGGAACTTTTATTTGAGCATAAAATATTTCTGCAGCTTCCTTAATTTTCACAAACTAAAGAATAAACTAGACGTAGTACCGGAAAATATGGATCTGGTTGTCGATTTTTCAATGTGCAATTTTGTGGATCACACGGTGCTGGAAGGTCTGGAAAACTATGGAGCTGCTTTTGACAAAAAAGGGGGAAGCATAGAACTTATCGGGTTGGACAAGCATGAGGCAGATTCCTTTCACCCCTTCGCTATTCGGAAGATTTTACCCGTTGCAGCGCTAAAACCCATTGAGCGGTATTTTACAAAAAGGCAAAAAGACCTTGAAGCAGCAGCCAGGGATTATGATTGGAAGTATATAGCCAAAAAGAACACGAATACTTCTTTTTTAGAAAATTTTGTCTTTTTCCATACCCGTGAAGTTGGTTATTTCTATAATCTCTTAAAGGATGCCAAAAATGGTTGTAGCGTCTTTGATCTCGAGTGGACAGAAGGTGCTTTTATCGCAAAAGAAGTTGTCAAAACCACCATGATGCATATTCAATTAGATATAGATATCCCGGTATTTACTCTGGATAAGGAGGGCTTATTGCAATTAATTTATTCCCTTGCAGGATTTAGCGCGATATCTATAGAAAACCATCCTGATTTTAACAGGCGTTTTAACCTAAGTGGTGAAAATGAAAGTGCTATTCTAAAACTCTTCACAGATGAAATGGTACTATTCCTTGAAAGCCATCCATATTATCATATTGAATCTAATGGTTCTTCTTTACTCATTTTAAAAAAAGAACGACTCCTGGGCGTTCAGGAAATTAAAAGAATGATTTATTTTGGCCAGCAATTGCATGCTCTCGTGCAGCACAAAAAGATTTATCCCTGATTGTTAAAAACTATTAATTTTAGGGTTTATAATTAGAGCTTTCGTTATTTTGCAGCCGACTCAGAAGACTTGAATGAACTTATATCCCATTGAAAGCGGAAATTTTAAATTGGACGGAGGCGCAATGTTTGGTGTAGTGCCTAAATCCCTTTGGAATAGATCCAACCCGGCAGATAATAACAATATGATAGATATTGCGGCCAGGAGCCTCCTGATAGAAGATGGCAACCGGCTTATTCTTATCGACACCGGGATGGGGGATAAGCAAAGTGAAAAATTCTTTAGTTATTATTACCGGTGGGGAAATTATTCCATTGATGCATCCTTAAAAAAAGTAGGGTTTCACCGGGACGATATTACTGATGTCTTTATGACCCATCTTCATTTTGACCATTGTGGCGGGAGCGTTCAATGGAATAAGGATCATACAGCTTATGAACCAGCCTTTAAAAATGCCCGTTACTGGACCAACAAAGATCACTGGGATTGGGCCATCCATCCGAATCCGAGAGAAAAGGCTTCTTTCCTAAAGGAAAATTTAATCCCAATGGAAGAAAGCGGCCAGTTAAATTTTATAGAGCGCACAGAGCATCCCTATATGAAAAAATCGGAGTTGGGTTTCGGTATTCTTTTTGTAGACGGGCATACAGATAAACAGATGCTGCCTCATATCAAATATAAAGGCAAGACCCTGGTTTTTATGGCAGATTTGTTGCCTACGGCAGGTCATATTCCTGTGCCTTATATTATGGGGTATGATACAAGACCCTTACTGACACTAGCCGAAAAAGCTTCTTTTTTGAACACCGCCGCAGACAATAATTTTTATTTATTCATGGAGCACGATGCACATAATGAAGTATGCACCGTAACACATACAGAAAAAGGGATTAGACATAATAAAAGCTACACTTTTAATGAGATTTTTAGTTAAGACCTTGCTTATTCTGTTTTTTCTTAATCCACTTTACAGCTGTAAAGACAAGGAATTACGAAGTGAAGATTTTACAACCGAATTTGCTTTCACGGCAGGTATCGAAGGGCCTGCTGTTAACAAAAATGGAGATCTTTTTGCAGTTAATTTTGCGAAGGAGGGTACCATAGGTAAAGTGAATAAAGCAGGGGAAGGTGAAATTTTTATTAGTTTGCCGGAAGGCAGTATTGGCAATGGCATACGTTTTGATCTTGATGGAAATATGTTTATCGCAGATTATTTGGGTCATAAGGTTTACAGGATTAAAAAAGACACAAAAACCCCTGAAGTATGGGCTAAAGATTCAACAATGAATCAACCCAATGACCTTGCTATTGGCCGCGGAGGGGTAATATACCTCAGTGACCCTAATTGGGCCGATAGTACGGGCAAGCTTTGGATGGTTACATCCGAAAGGGAAATTCTATTAATTGAAGAAGGTATGGGCACCACCAATGGCATAGAAGTCAGTCCGGACAATAAAACCCTTTATGTGAACGAATCTGTACAGCGGGTGGTTTGGAAATATGATATTCAGGAGAATGGGAAGCTAAGCAACAAAGTGAAATTTATAAGCTTTACAGATTTTGGACTGGATGGAATGCGGTGTGATAAACAAGGAAATCTTTATCTCACTCGTTATGACAAAGGTACTATCGCTATTGTTTCTCCGGAGGGAAAGATTCTGAAAGAGGTAATTTTGAAGGGCAAGAAGCCCTCTAATATTACCTTTGGTGGGGAAAAAGGATTGAATTGTTATGTTACAATGGCAGACAGAGGTTGTTTTGAAACATTTGTAGCCTTGTCGCCCGGAAGTTATTATTCAAAAATACATTACTAAATATAAATTTAATATGACTCTTAAACACTTAAAAACGGCTTTTTACATTAGTCTTACAATCATTCTGGCAGGCTGCGGCAGCACAAACCTGGTATTAACCCCGCTCGAAAATATTGATGCTGTTCCTCTTAAGGTGTCTGAACTTACAGATGCAGAAAACAAATCCTGGGGACACGCAGATTTAAAATCAGATACCATCCCAGGAATCAGCCTCAACAAAGCCTATGAAGAAATTATTAAGAATAAAAAAGGTAAAAAGGTCATCGTAGCCGTCCTGGATTCCGGTATTGACCTGGATCATGAAGACCTGGATGATGTTATCTGGACCAATAAACGTGAACGTGATGGTAACGGTTTAGACGATGACAAGAATGGTTACATTGATGACATTCACGGATATAATTTTTTAGGAGAAGCTTATAATGAGCAATTAGAATATGTAAGAATCATTAAGCTTAAGATGGGCGATAATGCTATTCAGGAAAAAGCTAAAGCCGAACAACAGACAAAGTTTTCAAAAGCAAAGCAAAACAAAGAGCAATATGAACAGATTATAAGTGCCGTAAAAGAGGCGGACGCTGCTATGAAAAAACATTTGGGAATAAATGAATATTCCAAAAAGGATGTTTTTGCAATAAAAACAGAAGATCAGGCCTTACTTCAATATGTTACAGTAATTAAGCAGATGTACAACTTTGAGGACACCATCCCTGATGTTCTTAATCAACTAAACGAAGGGATCACCTATTTTACAGAACAATTGAATTACCATTTGAATGTGGATTTTGACGGCAGAAAAATAGTAGGTGACAAACCTTATGACCTAATGGATTTGGGTTATGGTAACGGAAATCCTAAAAACAGAGTAAAAGATGAAAGTCATGGGACGCACGTTGCCGGGATTATAGCTGCCGAACGCGACAACGGGTTAGGAGTAAACGGAGTTGCTAACAATGTGGAAATAATGAGTATTCGGGCTGTACCCAACGGTGATGAATACGATAAAGATATTGCCCTTGGAATTCGATATGCAGTAGATAATGGAGCGCAAATCATCAATGCAAGTTTTGGTAAATCTTACTCCCTGGATTCAGATTGGGTTTATGATGCTATAAAATATGCTGCTGCTAATGATGTGCTAATAGTGCATGCATCAGGAAACGATGGCCTTGATTTGGATGACCCTAAGAACGCTAATTACCCAAATGATCAGATCGATATTAACGGCACTGAAATAGCAGACAACCTTATCACCATAGGTGCCTTAAACGATAAATACGGTTCAGAAATGGTTGCTTCATTTTCTAACTACGGAAAAATAAATGTTGATGCTTTTGCACCGGGTGGACACATCTATTCAACAATGCCAGAAAACAATTACGAGTTTCAAGGTGGTACATCAATGGCTGCACCAATGGTTGCAGGAATCGCGGCACTAATTCGCTCCTATTACCCAAAACTTAAGGCTCCTCAAGTGAAACGTATCTTAATGGAATCAGGGTTGAGTTCCAGTGCTTTAATTATTTTGTCGGGGGATGCCGCAAAATCCGAACCTTTTGATCAGGCTTCTAAATCGGGAAAGATGGTCAACGCCTATAATGCCTTAATAATGGCCAGTATTATGTCTAAAAATTTGTAATTTTTATATCAAATGGTTTTGAAGAATAAATTACCAAATATGATTTTTGCCCTATTATCTTGTATAACAGGCCTAAACGCACAAAAAAATCATTCCTACTGGCAACAGCATGTAGATTATAAAATGGAGGTGTTTTTTAATGTCGAAAATTACCAATATACAGGCACTCAACGTCTGGTTTACACAAATAATTCGCCTGATGATTTACGTCGTGTGTATTTTCATATGTACTTTAACGCTTTTCAGCCCGGGAGCGAAATGGATATTAGATTACAAAATGTCCAGGATCCGGATGGGAGAATGTTTGTAGACGACCAAAGTAGGATTGCTGTTCTCAGTCCCGATGAGATAGGATATTTAAGAGCTTCTTCATTAGTTCAGGATGGCCAAAATGTTTCTTTTCGTCTTGAGGGTACCGTGCTTGAAGTGCAATTGGCAAAACCAATCCCTGCAGGAGGTAAAAGCACATTTAATATGAAATTTGAGGGACAGGTTCCACTACAAATAAGGCGTTCTGGACGGAATAATGCTGAGGGTGTTGCACTATCCATGAGCCAATGGTATCCTAAATTAGCCGAATATGATTTTGAGGGTTGGCATGCAGATCCCTATATCAGCAGGGAGTTTCACGGAGTCTGGGGTGATTTTGATGTTAAACTTACACTAGATAAAAATTACATCATAGGCGGAAGTGGGTATTTACAAAATCCGCAGGAAATTGGTCATGGCTACGAAGTGCCAGGTAGCAAAGTCAAAAAACCTGGGGGTAAAACACTTACCTGGCATTTTAAGGCTCCTATGGTACACGATTTTATGTGGGCTGCCGACCCTGAATATATTCATGATTCACTAAAAATGGAAAACGGTACTACCCTGCACTTCTTTTATAAAAACAAGCCGGAACTCCTTGAAAACTGGAAAAATTTACAGCCGAAGACTGTAGAAGCTATGACGTTTTTCAACGAAAATATTGGTGCTTACCCCTATGATCAATATTCAGTGATACAGGGTGGAGATGGAGGTATGGAATATGCCATGGGTACACTTATTACCGGGGAGCGAAAATTTGAAAGCCTTGTAGGTGTTGTGATTCATGAATTGGCACACTCATGGTTTCAACATGTATTGGCCACAAATGAACTAAAACATGCATGGATGGACGAAGGCTTTACCCAATTTATCTCGAGTTTATGCATGAATGAAGTGATGAATCAGGAGAAAGATAATCCGTTTGAAAAAACTTATAACAGCTATTTTTCGTTAGCACAATCAGGCAAGGAGCAACCGCAGACAACTCATGCCGATAGATATATGCTTAATGCGGCTTACAGCATTTCGGCTTATAATAAAGGGTCAATATTTTTATCCCAATTAGGATATGTCATTGGGCAGGATAATTTAATGCAAACGCTCAGGTCTTATTATGATAACTATAAGTTTAAACATCCTATTCCAAATGATATCAAAAGAACGGCTGAAAAGATCTCCGGAATAGACTTAGACTGGTATCTTACAGATTGGACAGAAACAACAAATACTATTGACTATGGAATAAAAGAAGTAAGCGCTGAAGGTAATAAAACCAGAATAATCCTGGAAAGAATTGGTCTTATGCCAATGCCCATTGATGTTCTTATGGTTTATGAGGATGGAACCAGAGAAACTTTCTATACTCCATTACGTATTATGAGAGGACAAAAAGATAATCCTTATCCAATTATTGAAAGAACAGTTTTATCTGATTGGCCATGGGCTTATCCTTCTTTTGAGTTTGTCATTGATAAACCAGTTAGTTCCATCAAAGCTGTGGTAATTGATCCGTCGCAGCTAATGGCAGACATAAACCTTGAAAACAACATTTGGCAAGCTTCTGAGTAATTATGAATTCAGGCCCGTATTATATTCACAAAAAGTAATTATTTTTTATACCAATAGGAGCCTTTGTACATCATATTTTTGGCTGTCCGTTCCCTGTTATTCAATATTATATGGGTTTTATCTACCATTCTGTTCCTATACCCCAAAAGGTGAAAAAAAGGTTTATTATAAAACATGGCTACTTTTAAATTTACCATGAGTTTATCACGAGTCCCATTTGACCAGGAAACTCCCGGAAGTAATACCAAAAACGAATCAAATTTAATTTTCCGTAAAAATGCTGAAAATGATAATATCCATAGGGGTATTTTTCGAATAAGAAAAAACCCTTCTTCACCCTGAACCTGATAAAGAGGCATGAACACAATGGTGTCTTTAAGCGCAGTAATCTGTTCTCCATTATGATTGGCGATTGCTATGCCTTTTTGTAATTTTTCAAAGCTGCGAAAACCGGGTAGCATCTCAAAGTCATCAGAGTCGGTAATACAATGCCGGTGAATTACCTCATAAAAAATAGTATTCCCTTTTGCTGATAAATTAAGTTGATCGTGATATTTTTTATAGTCAGGTACTTGTTCTTTAGTGAGTGCACCACAATAGATCATCGCCAACCAGATGAAAGAAATTGTGTTTTTTACAGCCTCTACCGTGAAGTGTTGCCCGGATTCAAATCCCAGGGAAACATATCCCTTCTCATTAATATAGTTTAATAATGGTCCTACCAGATATTCTTCTATCCCCAGGATTACGGGTACAGGAAATAAACGAGCAAATTCCCGGTTTATTAAAGCGTCATTTATAGTGATAAATGGCAAAGTAGGGCTCGAGGTGGTATGAAAATCAATGAAGTAGTAAGGGGGCGATTGAGTTGCAAATATATCTGAAATCAGCTGATGTATTTCAAACAATTCATTTTCTTCAACTGACCGCTCCAGCTTACTTTTTTGTGCTATTTCGTCTATGCCGGAACTTGTCCAAATTCGATTGAGATCATGCTCTAAAAAACGTTTCTTCTCAACCAGTGCCGGTAAATTGCCTTTAATTCCAAAAACCGCTCCTTTTAAATCCTGCTTAGTGGCCTCAAATTTTTTAAAAACTCGTTCAAGCGCTTGAACACCTGAAGGTTCATTTCCATGTATTCCTCCAAACAAAACCAAGGTTGGGCCAGATTCCTTTCCAGAAATATGACCTATTATTCTTTTGTTTTTCAGTTTTTCGATGGCCTTAGTTTGGATTTGTGACATGAATCATAAATCATTGGTCGTTATTATTCCAATTAATTTTCTTCCTTCAACTACGGGTAAACAATTAATGCTATTAGAGCTCATAAGTTCTTTGGCCTCCTTCAATGGTGTTTCAGGAGTAACAGTGATCAAATCCTTGGTCATTAGGGTACTAATATTTTCTTTCAGCTTAGACGGGTTCTCAATATAATTTTCGACATCTGTCCAGGTAAGCAATCCGGTTAAATCAAGATCGTGATTTAATATTGGGGCATGGTGAATATTTTTCCAAAGCATCATTTTTAAAATCAATTCTGCACTGTCATTCTCCTGTGCGGTTATTGTTTTTCTGTTCATTCTATCTTTCACTTTAAGCTGATCTTTAGGGATCACATATTCATCTCCCCTTGGTAATTGCCAAGCATCTACGGTATACCGCTTTTCCTGCCGCTCGTGTATTGCGGCTACCAATATTTTAACCGCATCCGGTATTTTATAGTTTTCTTTGAGTTTACGGAATGATTTAACCATCCATTGGGAACCATTATTTGAACGAATCCTGTTTTCAATAATAGATAAATAATGTTCTGCGTCTCTTGGCTCAATACCCATGCTATAAAGTCCTCTGAAAGCCATGGGTAGAAAGTGATCGAGTAGTAATTCCTGGCTACTAATCAGTTTTCCATCCCATTGAAACTGTGCGGCCATACCATACCTTGCGGCGTTGAAGAAATTGCCTTTTACTTCATTAAAATTCATTTTCTTATGAATTTCTTCAAAAGCTTTTGGCCTTCCCATCATTACCCCTACCCATAACATCATATTTGCAATTTCATCATCTGTTGTAGGTCCGGATGGCATATATCTATTCTCAATTCTCACGTGAGGTACATTGTCAGTTACACCGTAACAAAGCCTGTTCCACTTATAAATAGTTCCATTGTGAAGCGCTAATGCTCTTAATTTTGGCGTTTGCCCGCTTTTAAGCAAAGTCATGCTGTCTGTTTCAAAGTCTGTTGTTAACAAACTTCTAAATCTGATCACTGCATCTTTATAAAAATCCGCTACAGAGCCTGAAACCCAGTCATTTCCAAAACCTACTCTGGATTCCTTTTCATTGAGAATAAAGGTGCTTGCTCTGGTGTCAACACTTTGGGTGAATAAAGCAATACGTGTCTCTTCCCATAACTCCTGGCCCAGCAACAAAGGAGAATTGGCAGATACAGAAAGTATAGGTCCTGCAATAGCTTGTGCCCAATTATAGGTGTCCGCAAAATTATCGGCATCAATTTGAAGATGTGTTTGAAAACTTGTATTACAGCCTTCATAAAGTATTGTGTTATGATGAAGGTTTACTTCATCTACCCCTTTTATGTGCAGCTCTATATCATCTTTCCTTATATCTTTAATTGCTTCGTTTAAAACCTGATATCGCTTTAAAGGCGTCATATAAGACGTTTCTAAAAACTTCGTGTCTACAGTGGGTAATATTCCGGTTAAAATAACCTTAGTGCCATGTTTGGCTGCAATTGATTTAGCTTTCTCAAGCAATTCTTTTAATTGTTTGTGCAACTCAGAAAAACATCGATCATTCAATACAAGAGGGTCCAGGTTAATTTCCAGATTATACAAAGTTAATTCGGAAGTAAAATGTGGGTCGTTTATGTCTTTGAGGATTTTATCTGCTTTATTAGTCGGTTCCCAGTTTTCATCAGTAAGACAGAATTCCTGTTCTGCTCCAATGCGCACTGGTCTCTTTTTAAACATTTCATTTTCCAGCATATATTCAAGTGCTTCAATGTCAGTAAGCAATTGATTAATATACCCGACTTTATCTTCGTTCTTGGTAAGCTTTTTTACATTCAATTCCCCCATAATGAGTGGTATTTAGGCATATTTGCTTGAAATATAATCCAATGCAAGATAAAATCCTAGTACAGGGATAAATATGATAATTATCATACTTTCAAGGCATGGTTTTTATTGCTTAATTTAGCCGCATCATGGCCTCAAAGTTTCCAAGAAAAGAAAAATTAAAAAGCGAGATCCTCATTCGCGCTGTTTTTGAAGAGGGAAAATCTATTAGCAGCTACCCCTTAAAGTTAATTTATTTGGTCATCAAAGATCCGGCAAAAGTGAAAATTCAATGTGGAGTTACCGTGCCCAAAAGAAATTTTAAAAGTGCAGTAAAAAGAAATCGCATTAAAAGACTGCTAAGAGAGGCCTACAGGCTAAACAAAGAGGAAATTTTTAACAACATCGAGGGAAGCTTTGCGTTTCTATTTTTATACCTTGGAAAGGAAATGCCTGAATACCAAGAAGTAGAAAAGCATATGCAGGTAATTCTAAAACAATTTTTAATAAAAGTAACTAATGAAAACCCTTTTGAGTAAGAAAGTACTGATACCGACGCTAGCGGTTGTCATGTTCGTAGTTGGAAGTAGTTTTAAAAATGATTTTTTTGAAATTGCTAAGCAGATAGAAATTTTTACCACCCTGTTTAAGGAACTAAACATGAATTATGTAGATGAGACCAATCCTGCTGAACTTATGGATACCGCTATAAAGAATATGTTGGATGATCTTGATCCTTACACTAAATTCTTAAATGAACAGGACGTTGAGGCTTATAAAATTAATAATGCAGGAGAATATTCCGGCATTGGATCTTTGGTCCGTTCATACGATAGCAAACTGGTTATAATTGAGCCATATAAGGGTTATCCGGCAGATAAAGCTGGTTTAAAGGCGGGAGATGAAATTATTAAAATTGGAGACATCTCCATTACAGATTTTAAAGATGATGCCAGTGAATTATTAAAAGGAGCCAATAATACCAAAGTTGAAGTAACCTACAAAAGACAAGGTAAAACAAATACGACCGTAATTGAAAGAGAAGCTATAGAAGTTGATGCCGTCCCCTTTTACAATATGGTAAATGAAAATACAGGCTACATAGTGCTATCCAAATTTAATGCTAAGGCATCTTCTCAAACAAAAGCGGCTCTTCGTGATTTAAAGGGGAAAGGTGCTGAGCAAATTATTTTAGATTTAAGAGGAAATCCTGGAGGGCTATTATCAGAAGCAATAAATGTTACAAATATCTTTGTGCCTAAAGGAGAGCTGATTGTAACTACCAAATCGAAAGTAAAAAAATTCAACAGTGAATACAAAACAAAAAATCAGCCTGTGGATAAAGAAATCCCCTTGGTTGTCCTGGTAAATGGCGGAAGTGCATCGGCAAGTGAAATTGTTTCAGGTAGTCTGCAGGATTTAGATCGCGCAGTAATCATTGGGGCGCGAAGTTTTGGCAAGGGATTAGTTCAAAGGCCTCTGCGACTTACTTATGGAACTCAATTAAAAGTTACTATTTCCAGATATTATACTCCTTCTGGACGCTGTATTCAATCGTTGGATTATTGGAACAGAGATGAAAATGGCAAAGCGGTAAAAACTACAAAGTTTAATGAGTTTAAGACAAGAAATGGTAGAAAAGTTGAAGATGGCGGAGGGGTAATGCCTGACATTGAAATAGCTGCACTAAAAACTAATGCGCTTACCAAGGCTCTTTTAAATAATAGTGTTGTTTTTAACTTTGCTACCAGCTATTATTACCAAAATAGCGTTACTAGTATTGACGTCTTTAGTTTTAGCTCTTCTGACTATGAAGATTTTAGAAACTATGTGTCTCAGAGCAATTTTAATTTTGAAACCAATACGGAAAAGGCTCTAAAAGAAGCAATTACCGGTGATGACAAGGCTATATATGGAGCAGATATACAGGATAGTTACAAGACACTGTTAGCCGAAATAAATAACCGTAAACTCAATGCTCTGGAAACGTATCAAAAGGAAATTCAGATAAATCTTCAGGACGAAATTATTAAGCGCTATTTCTACAGAGAAGGCCTTTATCAGTATTATTTAAAAAATGATGAAGCTATATTAACCGCTACTAGTCTGATGGAAGATAATGCAAAATATCAGTCTATCTTAAAATAGGTGTTTAAGGCAGTCTTGTTTTCCTGTTTTACTTAATTCTTATACCTTAAAGAATATTAATCACGGGGTTTTTATTACCTTGTTTTTAAAAGATACACTAATACCCGATGATTTTACTTTTTTCCCAACTATATTATTACTTTGGGCCTAATCTGGTTTAATATATTTATAAAACCGTACAAATGGCTAATGATTAATAGTGTGCTTTTTAAGTTTTAAGCTTGTAAAAAAGTATTTCTGAATTGATTAAAGTTTGATCGAAATTTAAATAAATCCAACTATGAAACTAATACGTTTTGGTGAAAAAGAAAATGAAAAACCCGGTGTTCTATATCTGGGCAAAAGATTAGACTGCTCAGAAAAATTCAGGGATTGGGACAGGAATTTTTTTCAAAATAGTGGATTACAAAAACTTGAGAAGTACCTTGAATCTAATGCAACTAACTTGCCAGAAGTTCCAGATTCTGTAAGACATGCCCCCTGTATTAGCAGGCCTGGAATGATTATGTGTATTGGGCTTAATTATTCCGAACACGCTGCGGAATCTAATATGGCCATTCCCGAGGAACCCATAATTTTTGGCAAGGCTACTAATACCTTAAGTGGACCCTATGATGACGTATCTATTCCAAAAAATTCTACAAAAACAGATTATGAAGTAGAGCTTGGGGTTGTTCTGAATAAAAATGTCCTCTACCTTAAAGATGAGGCGGAGGCAGCTGAAGCTATTGCAGGATATTGCGTGATAAATGATTTGTCTGAAAGATCATTTCAATTGGAAAAAGGAGGGCAGTGGATTAAGGGTAAATCATGCCCTGGATTTAGTCCTGTTGGCCCTTACTTAGCTACTCCGGATGAATTAGGAGGTCTTACTAATTTAAAAATGACTTTGTCTGTAAACGGGGATTTAAGGCAAAATGGAAGTACCTCTTTTATGATCTTCAGGCCCGCTTTTATTATTTATTACCTGTCCCAGTTTATGCTTCTTGAGGCAGGTGATTTAATTTCCACAGGTACACCTGCCGGAGTTGGTATAGGCCTGGATCCACCATCATACCTTGCCAAAGGAGATTTGGTTGAATTAAGCATTGAAGGGCTTGGAATGCAAAAACAAAATATGATTTAATATATATAGAGTGCAGAAAGCAAATCTTGTTTATGACGCAAAAGCAAATCTTGGAGAAGGTCCTTTTTGGGACCATGAGTCCGAGCGGCTGTTTTGGGTTGATATAGAAGCCGGATTACTTCATTGCCACAATTTTAAAACCGAAAAGAATTCTAAATGGCCATTAGGCGAAATGATAGGCGCGGCAGTTCCCCTGGGTAAAGACAGCTTACTTTTGGCATTGGAAACCGGGATTGTCTCCTTTAATTATCAGACTAATGAACTTAAGCGTCTGGCGATCCTGGAAAACTCCGATCAAAATTTAAGGTTTAACGACGGTAAATGTGACCCCCTGGGTAATCTATGGATAGGAACTATGCACAAAGACCTAAAGTCGGGATATGGTAATTTTTTTAAGATAGACAGTGAATTGCAGGTGACGCTGCAAATTAAAAATACTTCTATTTCGAATGGGATGTCTTGGTCTCCTGATAAGACTATATTTTACTATATTGATACTGCTGTTTATGAAGTTTGGGAATATGATTTTGATATTTTAGATGGTGAAATTTCTAACCAGAGAATCTTATTCAAAATCCCTAAATCCTACGGCGGAGCAGATGGAATGACCATTGACCGGGAGGGGATGTTATGGATTGCTCACTGGGGTGATAGTTGTGTGAGGCGTTGGAACCCAAAAACAGGCCAGGTTGTAGATAAAATTGCCGTTGACGCACCGCATGTCACTTCTTGTTGTTTTGGAGGAAAAGATTTGAAAACTTTATATATTACAACCGCCCGAAGCGGCTTGTCGGAAGATAGCCTTAAGTTGTACCCGCATAGCGGAGGGCTCTTTAGTTATAAAGCAAAAATTGGTGGTTTTAAGGTTAATTGTTTTAAAGGCAATCTATGATCTACACAGGAATAAAAGACAAAGTCGCAATCATAACCGGAGCAGGTATGGGTATAGGTTTTTCTATAGCCGAATTATTGCTTAAAAATGGTGCAAGAGTTGTTTTAAATGACGTTAATGAAAAGGTAGTAGAAAACATATTGATAAATCTGGAAAAAAAGTTTCCTGATAATTGTTCTTTTTTTATTGGGGATGCGGGAGACGTGGAGGTAATAGAGAAGCTTGTTCTTTTTACATTGGAACAGTATGGCAGAATAGATTTTGTTATTCCAAATGCCGGGATTACCCTATTTGGTGATTTCTTTAAATTTAAATCGCAGGAATTCGACAAAGTTATAGGTCTTAACTTAAAAGGTGCTTTTTTCCTGGTACAAAAAACCGGAGAAATAATGAAAAAACAAGGTGATGGGGGTCGTGTAATTCTAATGTCCTCAATTACAGGCATTAAAGGATATCCGGATTTAACAGCGTATTCCATGACCAAAGCTGCACTGCAAATGATGGCCAAAAGCCTGGTTCTAGCCCTTGCGCCTTATCAAATAACTGTAAATGCCATTGCTCCGGGAGCAACCCTTACAGAACGCACAAAAAAGGAAGAGCCTGACTATGCCGGAACCTGGGGTCAGCTTATTCCAAGAGGTGTTGTTGGTAAGCCAAAAGACATGGCAGAAACCTGTCTTTTTCTACTTTCTGATGGGGCTGCACATATAAATGGGCAAACGTTGGTGGTAGATGGCGGATGGACAGTTGTTGGTCGTTATCCTGAAGATCTTGAATAGTTTATGCCATAATACCAAAAAAAAGATTCTTTCACTCAAGATTCATTTCTATTATTTTAAATTAGTGGCTTCTTAAAAAACACCTTTTTATGTCAAGTAAATACAATAAATGGTATCATCCCTATAAAGCCGACACAAAATATAAAAAAAGAGCAGCTTATTTTAGTATGGAATTTGGAATTCATCAGGCGCTTAAAATCTATTCGGGGGGGCTGGGTTATCTTGCAGGATCTCATATGATTTCAGGAATGGAATTGAAACAGAATATGATTGGAATAGGAATGCTGTGGAAATATGGTTACTATGATCAGGGCCGAAACACGGATCAGACCCTACATACTAGTTTTATTGAAAAACACTATAATTTCCTTGAAGATTCCGGAATAGAAGTAGAGGTGAAAATACACGATAATCCTTCCGTTAAAGTGCGGGCCTATGTTCTTAAACCGGAAGTGTTTGGCTCTGTGCCAATCTATCTGCTTACCACAGATGTTCCGGGTAATGATCATTTGTCTAAAACTGTTACGGATCATTTATATGACAACAATACATTAACTCGTATCTCGCAAAATATTGTGCTTGGTATTGGTGGCGCCAAGGTGGTTCAGGAATTAGGAGGGGCAGACATTTATCACTTAAATGAAGGACATGCATTACCTGCCTTTTATTACCTGCGAAATATTGGAATAACCAAAAATCAAATGTTTTTTACAACACATACTCCTGAAAAAGCGGGTAACATGGAGCGAAATGGGCATCTCCTTAATAGCTGCGGTTTTTTTGGAAAAACGCTTACGGAAGAGGAGTTGCAAAGAGAAGTGGTAAATGATGATATGCTAAATTATACGGTAGCCGCACTCAGAATGGCTAAAAGGGTTAATGCTGTTTCCAAGCTCCATGCTGTTGTGGCCAACAATATGTGGAATAGTTTTAAAGGGACAAGTAAGATTATCCCAATCACCAATTCACAAAACCAGCGTTTTTGGCAGGATAGTGTTCTTGCTAAGGCTTGGAAGGGTCTTAATGAAAAGGCGTTTAAAAAGCGAAAACTGGAATTAAAATCCCAGCTTTTTGATGTTGTGCTTGATCAGACAGGGAAACTTTTTGATCCCAATGTCCTTACCATAGTCTGGGCACGAAGATTTGCACAATATAAACGGGCAGACCTTTTATTATACGACCTTGAGCGTTTTGAAAAACTTGTATCTTCAGTAGACAATCCGGTTCAGGTAATTTGGGCGGGGAAACCATATCCTACAGATTATTATTCCATTGACATGTTTAATCACCTGGTAAATTATACAAAATATAAATCGAATATGGCGGTCCTTATTGGGTATGAAATGGAACTTTCTCGAAAACTTAAAACAGGTTCCGATGTATGGTTGAATACTCCAAGAATTACCCGGGAAGCTTCTGGTACCAGTGGGATGACTGCTGCTATGAATGGTTCTATAAACTTAACGATTAACGATGGCTGGATCCCGGAATTTGCTGTAGATGGAGAGAATTCGTTTGTTCTTCCCGAAGCAGATTATAAATCTCCTGCCTGGGAACAGGATAAATTTGACAGTGACAATCTCTATAATACCCTGGAGCAGCATGTTCTTCCTACTTTTTATAAGAATCCTAAGAAATGGCAGGAAATGGTTTTTAAAGGAATTGATGGGGTTGTGCCGGATTTTACAAGCCGCAGAATGGCTGATGAGTATTACACTACTCTCTATAAATAGAAGAGAATGCTTACGGGTGTTTTTAATTAAGAAAAATGAAAACAGGGGTTAAGGAAACTATTGGTGCTCTTCTTGGAACCAAAATCAAAAACTTCGTGCCTGTATCAGGTGGGGATATTTCCAGCGCTTTTTTGCTATACACAGATTCTGATCGCATTTTTTGCAAATTAAATAGTTCCCCAACTGCAAAAGCTATGTTCATTGCCGAAATGGACGGGCTGCAGGCCATTGCTAAAACTAAAACTATAAAAACCCCTATTGTTTACGCTGTTAAAGAGTTAGAAGAAGAGGCTTGTTTGTTAATGGAGTATGTGCCCTCCAAAAATCCCGAAGCAAAGGATTTTGAAGTTTTTGGCGCTCAACTTGCAGCAACGCATCAAAGCAGTTGCGATTATTATGGATGGAATAGCCCAAATTTTATTGGGAGTTTACCACAGTCCAATCAACAACACGACAATTGGATTACTTTTTATATAAAGGAGCGATTAAGCCCGCAATTACGTATTGCTATTGATCGAAAATATTTACTTAAAAATGACGTTCCGGGTATTGAAAAACTTCAAACTGTAATCGCCTCCTATTGTCCGGATGTTAAACCATCCTTGTTGCATGGCGATTTATGGAGTGGAAATTATTTAATCTCCGAAAATGGCGTGCCCTATCTTATAGATCCCGCTGTTTATTTTGGGCATAGCGAAATAGATTTGTCAATGTCTCGTCTATTTGGTGGTTTTGGCTCTTCTTTCTATTCTGCTTATTATAAAATTAATCCATCTCAGCCGGGTGAATCTAATCGCATAGCAATCTATCAACTTTACTATTTACTGGTTCATTTAAATTTGTTTGGAAAATCCTATTACAAATCGGTAAAGGAAATCTTAAAAACTCATTTTTATTGAAATCTGCTTGTTGCCTTTTGTAATAGCTTACTTCAGCAAATCAGATCCGATCATCCCTGGTTAACGGAATTAACAGGAGTTCACTAATATTATATTTAAGTGGTTTGCCGTCAAATAAATAAAAGTGTGCTATTTTTAAACTTGTTGAACTCTTGTTTTCTTTAATTCTTCATGTAAAATGAACTGAATATGGATAAAATTAAAATCCTCGTTGTGGGTTGTGGAAATATGGGCACAAGTCACGCTCGTGCATACCACAATTTACCAGGTTTTGAAATTGTAGGTTTGGTTAGTAGAAAACCAAAAAGTCGTGAACGTCTATCTAAGGAATTGGGTGGCTTACCTAAATTTGGTGATTTTAGAGAGGCTTTGGAGACTGCCAATGCAGATGCCGTAGCCATAAGCACCTATCCCGATACTCACGCCGACTATGTTAGGGAAAGCCTGGAGGCCGGGCTTCATGTTTTTGTGGAAAAACCTATCGCTTTGACGGTAAAGGAGGCTCAGGAGCTTGTTGATTTAGCTAAAACGAAAGGGAAAAAATTAGTCGTTGGTTATATTTTAAGGGTTCATCCGGCCTGGACGAAATTTGTGGAAACAGCACAAACTCTTGGTAAACCCCTGGTAATGCGTATGAATCTTAATCAACAAAGCTCTGAAGAAAAGTGGTATACCCATAAACAACTAATGCATTCGATGTCGCCAATTGTAGATTGTGGAGTGCATTACGTTGATATTATGTGTTTAATGACTGGGGCTCAACCAGTGAGTGTAAGCGCAATTGGAGCCCGGTTAACAGAAGAGATAAATACTGATATGTATAATTACGGGCAGTTACAGGTGCGTTTTGATGATGGCTCCGTTGGCTGGTATGAAGCGGGTTGGGGGCCCATGATAAGTGAAACTGCATTTTTTGTCAAGGATGTTATCGGTCCCAAAGGATGCGTTTCCATTGCTGATAAAAAAATGGGGGATTCAGATGATGTTGAAGGACATACTAAAACGGGGGGTCTAATTTTACATTTTAGTGAGTTGGATGCAAATGGAAAATTTATTAAAAAAGACATGTTAGTTAGTACTGAAGATGAACCAGATCACGATGGGCTTTGTTTATTAGAGCAGGAATATTTCTTAAAATCTATTCAAAAAGATCTTGACCTGACCAATCATTTAACCGATGCTGTTAACAGTCTAAAAATTGTTCTTGCGGCGGACAATTCTTTCAGAATAGGTGAAACAGTTTATTTGTAACAGCTTTGAATTATTCTTTTTCCGGATTTACTTGATTCTTCGATATTTATAAAACCATGATAGATCTTTTCCAAAAGGCTAAATTATATAAAGACCGAACAGCAATTGTTTCTAATGGTAACAATTATACTTATGAATATTTGCTGGTTAAATCATCTGTTGTAGCTGCCAATCTTTTAAAGAATTCGCCCGATTTAAACGAAGCCAGGATAGCCTTTTTAGTCCCTCCTTCTTTTGAATATACCGCTGTGCAATGGGGAATATGGGCTGCTGGTGGAATTGCAGTGCCCTTATGTGTACAACATCCATTACCCGCAATGGAGTATGTCATAGAAGATTCCGGTGCTAAAGTTATAATTGTACATAAAGATTTTGAGGATGAACTTCAGCCGCTTAAAACAAGTCCGGGATTGTCTATTATTCCTTTAATGGAGGTTTTTAAAAAGAATTCTTCCCTCCTGCCGGAGATTGAGTTGAATAGAAGGGCTATGATGCTCTATACAAGCGGTACCACAAATAAACCAAAGGGTGTTGTAACCACCCATGGTATCATTCAATCACAGATTACCACGCTTGTGGAAGCCTGGGAATGGCAAAAGGAAGATTATATTCTAAATATTCTGCCTTTACACCATGTTCACGGTATTATCAATGTATTGAGCTGCGCGCTTTGGAGTGGTGCATGTTGTGAATTTCATGCCAAATTCGACGCTGAGAAAGTTTGGCAAGTACTTTTATCTGGAAAGATGACTCTTTTTATGGCTGTCCCTACTATTTACTATAAATTAATTAACTTTTGGGAAAGTGAGAGCCAGGAGAATCAACTCCTTATGTCTAAAGCAGCGTCAAGGCTTCGGCTTATGGTTTCCGGATCTGCCGCCTTGCCTGTTCCTGTCTTGGTCAGGTGGAAATCTATTACCGGGCAAACTCTTCTGGAGCGCTATGGGATGACGGAAATTGGCATGGGGCTTTCTAATTCATATCGGTCGGAAAGACGTCCGGGTTATGTTGGACTTCCATTACCCGGGGTTGAATTACGCTTAGTAGATAAAGGTGACAACGTTGTTGAAGAAGACATGCCGGGAGAAATTCAAATAAAGGGACCTTCCGTATTTAGGGAATACTGGCAAAAGGAAGAAGCTACAAGAAAAGCATTTACTGAAGATGGTTGGTTTATGACCGGTGATATTGCTATGTTTCATGATGGGATGTATAAAATTTTAGGTCGCGATAGTGTTGATATAATTAAATCTGGCGGGTATAAGATCTCTGCTTTGGAAATTGAAGACGCCCTAAGAGAGCATCATGACATAGATGATTCTGCTGTTATTGGGGTTGAAGATGAGGAATGGGGAGAAGTTGTGGCGGCCTGTTTGGTTTCAAATAAAAAGTCATTGGATTTTGATGAGATTTCGAAATGGCTTAAAACCAGATTGCCTGCTTATAAAATCCCGCGTAAATATATCCATCAAGCTAAACTCCCGAGAAATGTTTTAGGTAAAGTAACCAAAAATGAACTTAAACCCCTTTTTTAGCGTGGATTTTTTAACCCTGTTTCCTTATATAGGTATTGTCTTATTAGTTATCATAAATGCTATTCTGGTTATGAAAAGAGATATTAAAGTTGACCGGGATAAGGATGATAACCCGCCAATATAATGGACTACTTAAAAGAGCATTATTTTACACTCTTCCTTACTGCAATTTATGTTGCGGGTTGCCTGTATATTGGATGGCATTTTAAGAAGAAAGCAAAGCGGGGTGTGGAGGGTTATTTCGTTGCTAAAAGGGAAATACCAGGTTGGGTTATTTCACTGGCATTTTTCTCTACCTCAGCCAGCACAAACACCTATATTGGTCAGGCCGGTATTTCATTCCAATATGGGCTCTCATGGGCTTGGATGGGTCTAATATGGACGTTCTTTTGTGTAATTTCCTGGCAGCTTTTAGGCCCCAGAATGAGATATCAAACTGCTCGTTTAAAATCCTTTACTATTCCTGATTATTTTCACTTACGCTATAAAAGCAATTTAGCTAAAAGCATTCGTGTTTTGTCTGCGTTTATAATCCTTTTTGCGACAATATGGTATATGGTAGGTATCGCTAAAGGTTGTGCTCATGTTCTTACTTCTGTTTTAGATGTTCCATATGAATATGGTGCATTTGCAATTATTTTTATTACCTGTGTGTATACCATTTGGGGGGGGATGTATAGCGTCTTGTGGACTGATGCCATTCAGGGAATTATTATGTTTGGTGTAGCTATATTAATGCTGATGATCCCTTTTATTTATTTGGGTGGAGTTGATAACGTCTTAGATAGCATCTCTTTTACAGAACATCTTACACGAACTGGGAAACCTATAGGTAATGGTCTTGTTGTTTTCGGTAAATTGGTCTCTTTCCTTTATATCCTTGGAATTGGACTCTCAATTGGTATGAAACAGATTTCTGAACCTAAAAATCTTATTCGGTTTTACTCTATTAATAACGCAAAAAGTATGCGGTTCGCGATGATCTGGACTCCCGTTTTTTTAGGTATTTCTCTTGTTTGTGTAATGGGCTTGGGCGCTCTGGTTCATGGGATGACAACTGTTGAGGAGGCTAACTATCTCATTAACAATACTGATGAAGTAATTGGTTTTATGCTTGATAAGTTTGATAACAAACTGGTTAGTGGTATTTGTGTTGCCGGATTGTTTGCTGCAGGTATGTCTTCTTTAGCATCCGTTATTATTATTATAGGTACTGCTTTTGTAAATGATATATGGCATGTGGTTAAACCAATGCCGGTTAATAAAATTATACCCAGGACCAAGTGGTTTATGGGGATTTATTGTCTTATAGTTTATATTCTTACTTTATATCCAATGGCGGGAATAGTTGAACTCACAGCATTTGCTGGGGCCGTGTTTGCCGCGAGTTTCTTCCCTGCAATTTTTGGTGGTCTCTATTTTAAATGGGGTACAGACCTTGGCGCCCTGGCTTCAATGGTTGTGGGTATGTTGGTAAATATTATTTGGCGATTCGGGTTTAGATTTAGGTATCCGGCTCTGGAAGATATACACGAAATTATCCCAGCCTTTTTGTTTGCGCTGATAACCTATATTCTTGTTAGTTTGTTAAGTAAAAAACGAAGGCCAGACCAAAAGCACTTGGCTAATGTTTTTGACTAAAGCATTTATTGAAATAACAAGACTGTTCGTGCAGAAATTAAACTATTCTTTTACCATAAGAATATGCGGGATATCATCTTCTAAATACATTTCTCCAACAGCTGTGAAACCCAGGTCATTATAGAATTTCTGCAAATAACTCTGTGCTGAAAGATGAATGGTGGTCTCATTAAAATTATCCTTAATGGCCTTTATTGAGGCCAGCATTATTTCTTTTCCATATCCTCCTTGCCTCCCGGATTTCCCGACCACCACACGCCCTATGCTCGCATGATCCATATAATCTCCTGCTTTGAAAATACGGGTATAAGCAACTAGTTCATTTTTGTTATATCCCATTACATGCGAAGCTTTGACGTCTTTTCCGTCCATATCCTGATATACACAATTCTGTTCCACTACAAAAACCTCAGCCCGTAATTGAAGAATCTGATAGAGTTCCTGATTGGTTAGATCGTGAAAAGATTTTGTTTGAATATCCATCTATTAATCCTGCACTATAACTTTTTTACTATCGCATTTGCCAAACTCGGGCTGTATATTCAAATGGTTTATGCCAAATTTATGATAGATTTCTTCTTCTATTTTTTCCAATATCCGATCAAATTCTGAAAGGTTTATATCCTTATCAAAATCGACATGTGCTTCCAGGTGTACCTCATCCTCGTTTAGTTGCCAGATATGTACATGGTGTACGTTTTTTATGGGTTGTATTTTCGTTATAACTGATACTATTTGCTGAACTTCTATGGTATTAGGTGTAAAAAGCATTAAAACTCTGGTAGATGATTTTAACAGGTCATATCCCATATAAATAAGGTAAAGTGCAATTATGATAGTTAGAACAGGATCTACCCAATATAGCTCATAAAACTTCATCAACAGCCCACCTATTAGAACAGCAACAGAAGCCATCATATCCGTAAATAAATGCAGGTATGCAGATTTCATGTTCATGTTTACTTTAGCATCTTTCTTAATTAAAAGAACACTAAATCCATTTGCTATTATCCCTAGTAATGATAACCAAATAACTAAATTTGATTCAATCTCGACCGGGTTTGCAAATCTTTCAATAGCTTCTTTCATTAATATTATTGCGACAACAATTAAGGTTGAAGAATTTACAAAAGCCGCAATTATTTCGGCTCTCTTATAACCAAAAGTCTTGTTAACAGAGGCTTTCTTTTTTGATAATATAGTAGCGACATAGCTTATAATCAAGGAAAGGACATCGCTAAAATTATGGAGTGCGTCCGACAATAAAGAGAGACTCCCGGATATTATTCCGCCAATTACCTGGGCAAGGGTTATTAAAATATTTAGTAATATCGTAATAAAAAGATTTCTGCCTTTTAAATCCTTATGACCATGAGAATGGGAATGATTATGAGGGTGAGAGTGGTTCATTTAATTGCTTTAAGAACAGGGTATTTTGTCAACCCTTCGTTCATGTCTCCCTCCTTCAAATTTTGTGTTGAGAAACGTTTTTACCATATCTAAGGCCTGGGTAAGTGAAATAAAGCGGGCAGGAAGGCTAAGGATGTTTGCATCATTGTGTTCCCTGGCTAATTCTACTATTTCCTTGTTCCAACAAAGTGCTGCTCTAACGGCCTGATGTTTATTAGCGGTCATACTTGCGCCATTTCCACTGCCACAAACAATAATTCCGAAATCTGTATTGTTCTTTTCAACATCAGCCGCAACAGGGTGTATAAAATCAGGGTAATCTACACTATCTGAGCCGTCTGTACCATGATTGATTACTTCTATACTCATCGATTTAAGAAGACCTACGATTGCCAGTTTATATTCCGTACCGGCATGATCATTACCAATTGATATTTTCATAGTATAAGGGTATTTACAATTAATACAAAGTTACAAATACCATTGGTATACCTTATTCTTAATATTGTTAACATAGTAATTTATAAAAAAACGTAACTGTTTGGTTAAGAGGTTAGTGTTTATTTTAGTGATTTGTTAATAACCGGAGGATAAGAAATAAGTATAATTTTTTTTAGTCTGCTTAAAAAAATGCTTTACAAAACCTGTTGACATTTAAAAAATCTTGTTCTTATTATTTAGCAGAAAGATATTAAAGGAAATAGTATAGTAGTTAACAATAAATGAGAAATTACTTGTTAGTAGTTCTATGTTGAAACCAGTTATGAATAGTCGTTAATAAAAAACTTAAGTCATTAACTGTTAGTAGATATAGTAAAATCTAAATTGTCAATAAACTCTTTTACTTGTTTATAGCAACAAATCTTTAATAAATTTATAAGTGGTACTAACAAACAATCATAATCACCATTTTTTTTATAAATTAATAAAAGAGATAATTAATTAATTAATAACTGTTGATATGTTATTTACTAAGTGAGTTTATCGAAATGTGATTTTATGAATAGAATGCTCTAGATTATAATTCGTAATTTTCCGCGCAAATAAAGAATTAATGACGAAGAAAAAGAAACGTGCAAAAAGTCACAAAAAAAATGAAATTACAAAAGGTATATTCACGGTCCTTGAAAAGGAACCATCAAAAAGTTTTAATTATAAACAAGTTGCATCAAAGCTTGAACTTATTGATACTGAAAGCAGAAATTTATTAATTAGAAGATTAGGAGAATTAAAAAATGAAAAACGAATTCTGGAACATACCAGAGGTAAATACCAGGCAATTACAAATGGAAAATATTATGAGGGTAAAGTTGATATTACAGCAAGAGGAAACGCTTATGTTGTTGTTGATGAACTAGATAATGACATTTTTGTTCCATATAATAGAATAAACAGAGCTTTTCATGGCGATATTGTTGAAGTAGATATATTTAATAAAAAGAGCAATAAAAAGCCGGAAGGAGAGATAAAAAAAATTCTGGAGCGTAAAAAGAAAAGATTTGTTGGTATTGTAGATTTACAGAAAACATTTGCATTTATAAGACCTACGGATATAAGAATGTATACAGATATTTTTATACCTCTTGAAAATATAGGTAAAGCAAAGAATGGGGAAAAGGTACTTGTAGAAATTATTGAATGGCCCGATAAAGCTGAATCTCCATATGGTAAAATAATTGAAATACTTGGGAAACCAGGTGAGCACAATACAGAAATTCATGCCATATTAGCAGAATATGGATTGCCTTCTGAATTTCCAGCAGAAGTGGAAATTTATGCCAATACCTTAGATACATCAATAAAACAAGAAGAAATTTTAAAAAGAAAAGACTTAAGAAAACTTCTTACATTCACGATAGATCCAAAAGATGCAAAGGATTTTGATGACGCTTTATCGTTTGAAATCTTACAAAACGGTAATTTCTCAATTGGCATCCATATTGCCGATGTTTCTCATTACCTAAAACCAGATACAATATTAGAAGAGGAAGCTTATGAAAGAGCAACTTCGGTTTATCTGGTAGACAGGGTAGTACCAATGTTACCTGAAATATTATCTAATAACGCCTGTTCATTACGACCACATGAGGATAAATATACATTCTCCGCAATTTTTGAAATGGATGAGAATTGTTCAGTAAAAAACCAATGGTTTGGGCGTACAGTTATAAATTCAAATGAACGATTTGCTTATGAGGAAGCTCAATATATATTAGAAACGGGAGAAGAAACAATTCCTGAGTCAGTCTCAATTCGAAATAACGCTTATTCTGTAACTAAAGACACTGTTTATGCTATTAATACTTTAAATAGTTTAGCGAAGAAAATGAGGAATATTAGGATGAATTCCGGAGCCATTTCTTTCGATAAAGTAGAAGTTAAATTCAATCTTAACTCTGAAAACCAACCCCAGGGTGTTTATTTTAAAGAAGCGAAAGACTCAAATAAGTTAATTGAGGAGTTTATGTTATTAGCAAATCGCAAAGTAGCGGAGTTTATTGGTAAACAAAAACCAACAAAAACATTTGTATATAGAATTCATGATCAACCCGATGAAGAAAAGTTACTAGCCTTAAACAACATTATTTCGCGTTTCGGACATAAGTTAAACCTTAAGGATAAAAAAGCCGTTAGCAACTCTTTAAATAAGCTTCTGGAGGATGTTAAAGGCAAGAAAGAACAGAATCTTGTAGACACTTTAGCTATTCGAAGTATGAGTAAAGCAATTTACAGTACGGATAATATTGGACATTACGGTTTAGCTTTTGATTTTTATTCCCATTTTACATCACCTATTAGACGTTATCCCGATGTTCTTGTTCATAGGTTACTGCAATATTATTTAGATGGCGGTGAATCTCCCAAAAAAGAAATCTATGAGGAATTGTGTAAACACTCTTCAGATATGGAGAGTTTGGCAGCCAGCGCTGAACGAGATTCTATTAAATATATGCAGATAAAGTTTATGCAAGATCATAAGGATCAAGAATTTACAGGTGTTATTTCGGGAGTTACAGAATGGGGAATTTATGTTGAGATAATTGAAAATAAGTGTGAAGGTATGGTGCGAATACGAGATATAAAGGATGATTATTATACCTTTGATGAAAGGGAATATGCCATAATTGGGGAACGTACACATAAAAAGTACCAATTAGGAGATACAGTGAGGGTAATGGTAAAAAGTACAGATTTAGTAAAACGCCATTTAGATTTCTCACTTTTAGGCAAAGCTGAAGAATAAATAATTTTTGGAATGGAATTTGTTTATTTTCATTAAATAAACACTAAAACCAACATGATGAAACAAGTAATACTCTTTGTTTTATTCCTGTTTCTTACGCAGACGGTAAGGCCTCAGGATGAAAAAATCAGTATGAATTTGACGAAATTCACGGAGGTTAAGGCGTTTGATGGCATATCTGTGAATCTAATAAAATCAAATGAGGATAAGGCTGTAATTACAGGAACTAACACAGATAAAGTTAATTTTGTAAATACAGATGGAGTTCTAAAAATACGAATGGGGATAACTAAAATATTTAGTGGATACAGGACATTTGTAAATCTTTATTATTCACAGAATTTACTTGTAATTGATGTTAATGAAGATGCAAGAATTACCTCTGAGGAACTTATTAATCAGGAAGTTATTGAATTAAAAGCTCAGGAAGGAGGAGAATTAAAAATTAAAGCAGAGGTGGAACAGATGTTAATCAGATCTATCTCAGGAGGAGTTATAACTACTACTGGAGCGTCAGATGTTCAGGATGTAGCGATTAATACCGGGGGTTCTTATTTGGGGAAAGAATTTAAGACAAAATTTACCACAGTAAATGTAAACGCGGGATCCAGCGCAGAAATTTTCGCGTCAGATTATGTAAAGGCTACTGTAAAAGCCGGAGGAGAAGTTTTAGTTTATGGAGATCCAACAAAAATGGACGAAAAAACTGTTTTTGGAGGTAAGGTAACAAGAATGTAAAGGAATTCTATAGTTTAATGATAGAAGATATTCAGGCAGCGATACCGCTAGGTTTTTTGTTAGCCTTTATGATTGGACCTGTTTTTTTTGTACTACTGGAAACTAGCGCAACAAAAGGGTTTAGAGCAGGGTTGTTTTTTGACCTGGGCGTTATTCTGGCGGATGTTATTTTTCTTACCATAGCCTATTTCAGTAGTTTTCAATTACTGGAGAACTTAAGCAATCAACCTGGTTTATATGTTTTTGGAGGTGTAATACTTCTTATTTACGGCCTTACCACTTTTTTTAACAGGGACTATGTAAAGGGAAGAACAGATATCAAACCAAGAAAAGGTGGTTACTTAAGTCTTTTTATTAAAGGTTTCCTACTCAACTTTATTAATATTGGAGTACTTGTATTTTGGCTTGGTGTTATTATAATAGTGGGACCAAGCCTTGACAACAATCCCAATAGGATTATTGTGTTCTTTTCAACAATGCTGGGGGCTTATTTTATTATAGACATCTTCAAAATACTACTAGCCAAGCAACTTCGGCGTAAGCTTACGACCGAAAGGATTCGCTGGGTTAAAAAAGCCCTGGGGGTAATACTGGTTATATGCGGACTTGTACTTGTCATTAAAGGTTTTCTGCCAAAAGACAAATTAAACATAGAGCAGGGAATTGAATATATAAGAGAGTAACATACCCTTAAAATTAGAAAGCACCCAAATCACGCAGCAAGACTATTTATTAGAAACACTCCAGTTAAAATAAAAAACCCCTCATAAATTGAGAGGTTTTTCGAGGCATCGAACGGATTCGAACCGTTGTACAAGCTTTTGCAGAGCTGCGCCTAGCCACTCGGCCACGATGCCATTTAAAGGCGCAAAGATACTATTTTTTCCAACTAAGAAAAAGAAACTTAAGCCCTCTTTTCCTTAAGAGTTACAGTTACCATTTCTACATCCCCGTCAATAGGGGGATTTATTTTAGAAACTGAAATCACTGCCTTAGTAACACTTTCTATTTCATTAAAAACACGATCTAATATTCTTTTTGCCACATGTTCAAGAAGTTTTGAACTAATTCGCATTTCTTCTTTAACTATTCCGTTAATGAACACATAATCCACAGTATCTTCTAAATCATCCGAAACGGTTGCTTTTTGTAGATCCGAGAAGATTTCTATAGTAACCAGGTAGTCACTGCCAATTATACTTTCTTCTTCCAGGCACCCGTGATAGGCATATACCCTGATATTACTTACTGTAATTTTGCCCACGTCTTTTAAGTTTTTGCAAACTTAACTTAAACACCCGAGAATTTTTAATAAGTACACCTGCAATTGCTTATACCCTGGAAGAGATCTACCCCAATTGTAATTACATGGGTACCCGTACTAAAGCCGAGTATTTCATTCAATATAATCTGATAAGAGTATCCGAAATAAAAATTACTTTTCTTAAGTCCAACTAATGGTGCTATATATAACGGGCTTCCTATCTGATCATTTAGAAAACGATAAGTTACTCCGGCGTAGTAATAATCTTCAAAATCATACCACCTGAATTTTGCATTCAAATCGGTTACAGATCTCCCGTCACTTTCAAACCACTGGAAGAAAACAGAAGGCTCTACTTCAAAATTGCTTTTTTTCTTACTAAATCTATAACCCGTATACAAATAATAATTCCTTAGCTGGTTAGGCTCTGATATCGGATTAAACTTAGTCAGGTCTTTGTCCAGGATATTAGAAGCAGTTAAACTGGCATAAAACTTATCCTTTCTGTACAAAACACTAACATCAAAATTATGGTTTGTTGTAGAGCGGTCATCTGTAACACTTGGGTCGGGGCTATCAAAATTTTCAATATCAATCCTAAACTGATTAAAATTATATGAAAGGCCAAACGAAAGAAATTCATCTTCATATCTATCCAATGTCAAATGGTGAGCGAAAGACAGCCTAGCCCCTCTTTGTTTAGTTTCTCCGTTACTATCATTGTAAAGAATCATACCCACTCCTGAGCGGTTACCCACCCTGCCGTCAGCAGCCAATGACTGTGTGTCAGGAGCATCTTCTATTCCAACCCACTGAGTCAGACCATTTATTCGCACTTTAATATAGTCACCTATTCCTGCATAGGCTGGTGATATAACAAAAGGGTTGTCAGCTAAATACTGCGATAACTGAGGTAGCGTTAGCTCTTGCGCACTCGAGGCAAACACACATAACAGCAGCATTAAAAATAGCAATCTATTGCGCATAATTCATTCTTAGGTTAAGTTTTATCTATATAGGGTAAAATGTCCTACAAATTCTCTTATATCACGTTCACCATTCAACTTAATGACGTACCAATAATCTCCCGTAGGCAACTCATTGCCGTGGTATAATCCATCCCAGCCGTTCGGAACTATAGTTTCCTCAGCGACTACTCTACCATAACGATCATATATTTTTATTAGTATTTCAGGGTATCCTTCAATGTTTTCAGGAATCCAATAGTCATTTAAACCATCACCGTCAGGAGTAAAGAAATTGGGGATTTCTATATCTATAAACTCCATAAATATTTGTGCAGATACCTCACACCCATTTTCATCTATTACCGTAACTGTATAGGTGCCAGTCATTGTAATATAATATGTGTTATCTGTACCATTATTATCATCGTTAAAATAGAAGGTATAATCTTCAATTCCACCTTCCGCAATTGCGGTTATTTCGTTCAGATTATTCTGCTCCAGAGTCAGAGTAAGCGGTTCAAAGGCCTGAATCTCAAAATCAACAGTTTGTACACAACCGTTGGCGTGTGAAATTGCAATAAAATGACTTCCGGGACTACTGTTTCTAAAGTCGGGATTCAATTGCATATCTGCCGGGTCTGTTGAATCTAAAGCATACATTATAGAATCTAGAACCGTTGGATCCTCCAGTGTAATGTTTACATAATTTTCAGGCAGGATATCTGTACATTCGTAAACTGGCTCTACAAAAGCATTTAGGTTAACACCCGGATCAATTACGACAATTACGTTAGTTTCACAATCCTGAGCATCACGCACAAATATCACATAGGTGCCAGCAGCCAGACCTGCAAATGAAGTTTGACCTAATACATAATCCACAGGATTATTAGAATTAAATGCCGTACTATATGGCGCAGTACCTCCGGAGATACTTAACGAAATTGAACCATCTTCACTTCCCATACATACCTCAGGTAAAGCGGTGTAAGCAACATCAAGCGGAGCTGGCTCTGTAATGGTAAACTGGAATGGTATAAAGCATCCGTTTTCATCCTGGGCGATTACATCGTAAACCCCTGGCTCAAGATCAACAAAAGTATTTTCTGTATCAAATTGATTCAGGTTTGGTGTAATGGCGTATTGTATGGTACCCGTACCTCCCGAAACTTCAACTATTATTGTTCCATCATTCTGCCCCGCACAAGTAACATCTGTAAATTCTTGCCTGTCTATTTGAAGAGGCATTGGTTCAGTGATAATTATCTCATTAGACACCTCAACACAATCCATGCTTATTACCCTTACATAATAACTGCCGGCAATTAACATAGAGAAGGTTCCATCTGCCTGTGGTCCGGAAATTAGATTGGTTAAAGCAGCGTCACCAAATAATTCATAGGTATAACTACCCAAACCTCCAAACGCCTGCGCGCTAATGGTTGCCGTAGCTTCACCAGTACAATTTATGATTGCAGCACTATCATCTATGACGATTGACAATGGGATTATAGCATCTATAGATACCTGATTGGAAATAGTTGCTTCACAACCAAAGGAATCACGAACATAATATTGATATATCCCAGCCGGAACTGTAAATACATGAGTATTGCCTCCGGACATTGGTGAATAAGCTATGCCATCCGTACTATATTCATATGGT
>Ga0209456_10000163_pt1 | contig 36856 bp, 42 predicted proteins | sample COG_11_FD_184755 | JGI IMG/M metagenome (GOLD analysis project Ga0209456, IMG submission 184755) | Pelagic marine sediment microbial communities from the LTER site Helgoland, North Sea, for post-phytoplankton bloom and carbon turnover... | ecosystem: Environmental > Aquatic > Marine > Neritic...
CTAGCGCTACCATGATCGCCCGAATCCGTCGGTCTCTCGGACGAACGAACACAAAGTAGGCGATCGGTGCCACGATGACAGCCAGCAAGCCGGCATCCACCAGAGCAAGCTTCCACTCGGGTAGCTGCACTCCAAGCCAGTGGAAGCCCAGCATGATAAAGATCTCCACGGCCAGCATCACAAACGCGATCTTCAGGGTCGTTGAACCGAATCCCGTCCGGGGCGGTAGAGAACTCTGCGTCACGTGGGCATCTTGCTCATCACGGTTTGCTTCACCATCAGAATTGTGGGTTCGGTTCATCCAATACTACGAGTAGCTCCTTTGGCTCTCCAACTAACGAGCAAGCGACTGAGTTGCATAGGAGCGGCAACCGTCGTGGTGTGCGCCTCGGCGGCGGTGATCCCGGAGTCCACCGTGACAACCATGTCGATGGCGGTGGAGCCGCCTGTCGAACGTGAGCAAACAGTCTTCACCCGTCGCGCCCCGTGTACCGCACGTGCGACATCGCGGACGGCAATGCCAGCAGCCCTCGAGCTCGACTACCGCGCGGAGCTTGCACGGGAGCGCATCGCGGCGCGGGTGCGACAGCGGCGGCACCAGGCGTGGAACAAGGCGAAGCGCACCGGCCTGGGATTTGTGGGTCCGAGGCGCGTGCTTCGGCTCGCGCACACCAAGCGCGCCAACAGCTACGAGGCGTTTGGGAGCTTGAATCCGCAATTCGCAGCGGCTGGGCATCGAGGCGCGGCGACCGACGCGGTCAAGCGATTGCGCGCGTTTCGTGCGCGGTATACACGCGCCCTGGCGAAGTGGACCGCGGGAGACCGCAGTGCCTGCTTCCCCGAAGGCACCTGGTGGATGCGCGTGTGCCACGGGGCTCGATGTGGACCCGGGCCGTAGACTCGGCTGCTAGTCCAACCTAACCCGGTCTGAGCAGATCGATCGCAGCTTGCCCGAGGGGTGGCCGGGTCGAGGTGCCAAACTGCCTCGAGTCGTGCTCGCGTCTCGCCTTGCTCTTGCTTCGGAGACCGCCGACCTCGGTCGGATCTCTTTCTTCTGAAACTTCCCCGTTACGTTCCCGAGGTGGAATAGCATGCTTGCCGAAGCTACTATCGGGGCCTGGTGATCACCTCCGTCGACCACATTCACATTCACGCGGCCGACCCTTCGGCCACGATTCGGTTCTACGAGTCGTGCCTCGGCGCAGAGCACCTAGGCACCATTCCTTCGGGGGAAGGTGGCCAGAACCACGGCGTGCTTCTCGGCGGGCAGCTCTTGGTCATTAGTGAGTTCCCGCCAGGCATGACGCCGGCCGAGCCGCCCGAGGTCGGCACCGGTGCGCTTCGCACAGGGTTTGGTGTGGCGCACTTCGGTGTTCAAACCACCGACCTCGATGGCGTGCTGGCGCGCCTGCGTGAGGCCGGGGTACACGCTCACGCCGAGCCGCGACGCACTGGCTCCATCCGCTACGCCTATGTGACCGCGCCCGACGGCGTGGTCATCGAGCTCGTTGAGCTCCATTTGCCTGCCCATCTTGCACGGCTCCTGCCGCTGCTCAACGGCGTGAACCGAGCGATCCACCTCACGCGACGGACCCTCGCGAAGCAACTCTTCAAGTAGTGGCAGAATACCCACGACCAGAGGGTTGAAACGCGTCGCCGCACGGTCGACCGACATCGCCACGAGCCTAACGGAAATCGCGACCGCGCCAGGCCGCCAATCGCGGTCAGGCCCTTCCCGTCCCGGGCGTGTTTGGCGCTCTCAGGATCAGCCGAGCACCTTGAGGAACTCCTCATCGTCGATGACGATGGACGTCTCGATAGTGAGCAGGTCCGACCACTGGTGGGACCACTTGCCCATGGCGACTGCGTCGTCCGCCTCGACGAGCGAGTAGCCAGTGCGGTTGCTCGTGTTGTGCCACCGGCCGATCATTTTGACGCCGTCGGGTGGCTGACCCCCGGTTTCGAGGAAGCGTCTGATCGCTTCATTTCGGTGCTCTGGGCGAATCGTGTACTTGGAGATGAACTTCACGGTCAATGCTCCCGCGGCGTGGCCGCTGTGTATGTGGAGCATTGGATGATGCCAGTGGAGTCGAATCCCATCAAGAGGCTCGGAAGCGTTGAAACGAGTTCCACCTAGATGAGCTAGATGGACCTCGTTCGTCGCGAAACCCACCCTAGAATTTGTGCGTGAAAATCGCTCTTGAGATCCCTTGCTCGTGGCGTTACCACTTGTTTCTGTCCTCATCGCGATAAGGAGGTGGCCAAATGACTCGCGTCAGTCGCTACGGGGCCTGTTTCGCGTTGACGAGCGCTCTCATCATCAGCGTTTCGGCCGAGGCCCAAGTCAAGACTACCGTCCAACGGGAAGCCGGTGGTCCTCGGCGGAAAACGTGATGGAGTCACAGCAGGAATGCACTTCGACATCGTCGAGACGACTGGTCCGCTCTTGGACGACGAGACCGGAGAGATGCTGGATGAGGGAGAAGAGACGGTCGTGGGCCGACTTCAAGTTTCAGAGGTGAAAGACAAAGTGTCCTACTGCCGGAAGCTCTCGGGGCGAGACGCCAAGAAAGGCGACATCGTACGACTCGACGAGTCGAAGAAGCATGCAAGCGCGACGCAAACCGGCGGTGCCAGCGGGCTCGCGACAAAGTAGCGCTTTGGAGAAGCACAGCCAATCACCATTTCGGGGCCGATCCCCCAGTCGGCGCGGAGCTCCGTGTTCGAGCCGGTCCGGAAGATCGCATTGAATCCGCCCATGATCGCGCCTGGTGCAGTGCCGTTGTGCTGCTTGATGTCCAAGAAACTGATGATGGACATCACGGGCGCACTTGCTACCACAGGACGAATCCGTTGGAGACCCGATCGGCGGTGCACGGTCGCTCAGGATCAGCTCGAGGAAATCATGGCGCTCTACTGCGGGTTATCGTCGCCGCCGCAGTAGCGCGGCCAGAACGAGGAGGAAGAGCCACGCGCCGGGTTGGCTCTGGCCTTGCACCGCGCAGCCGCCGGAGTCGCCCGTGCTCCCCGGCGGCCCCAAGCTTGGCACGCCGCCATCCGAGGGGCGCGGTTCCACACTGCCGTCGTGCCACTCGTAGGCGCCCACGTCGACGCCGTCCCCTTGCGGGCGGGGGATGAGGTCTCGGTCCAGCTCGGGAGCACCGGTCGCCGTCCCGGTGTCGACGGCGGCCGCGGTCTCGCGCAGGTGAACGTCGAAGTTGTTGAAGTCCACGAAAAACGCTGCCGTCTCATCCATGCTGAACGTGATGTTGTTTTCCTCGATCACTTGCTCGGAGTTGTTGAGGGCGGTGGTCAGATTGTTGCGCACGACGCACCCCGTCGGGGCGGTGCCGTTCTTGTGGTCGTTGATGCTGATCCATGGAGGGCCAGGCCGCTCCTGGTTGAGGTCGACCACGGTGTTGTTGGTGATGGTGGAGTTGCGCGCACCCAACAATGTGATGCCGTGCCAGTGGTCCGTGACCACCACGTTGTTCTCGACCACCCAGTCTACGAAGGTGCCGTCGAAGCAACCGATCCCCTGCAAGGTTCCGCGGTGCGGCTGGTTCGGATCCTCGTAGTTGATGAACGTATTCCCGCGCAACACGATGCCGACGACCTCGCCTGTCCCGACTCCGCCATCGCCGACCGACCACGACTGAAAGCCGTCATCGTGGTGATCGTCTACGGCGTAGCAATTCTTCACTGTGTTGTACTGAAACACGGAGTGGTCTCCGAGCCCGCGAAGCGCGTCGCGCGAGAAGTTCTCGATGAGGTTGCCCTCGACTAGGGAATGGTCGGCAGAGACGCTGATGCCGTAGCCGACGTTCATGAGCAGGTTGTTGCGAATCGTCATCCGCGTCCCATCCACGCTGATGCCGCTGCTTGCTCTGTTGATCCAGTCCTGCGCGCTCCAGCTCGAGGCGTCGGCAGTGGACATCAGCACGCAGTCTTCAACGCGCACTCCTTCGCTATTGCCGTCAACATCGATCAGGTAGCCCGCGTTCTCGCCCCTGACGTGCAGCCCACGTAAGGCCCAGGCTGAGCTATCGCGAACCAGAACGGACGTGAACCGTGGCTCCTGCTCGTTCGCGGCGGCGATCGTGATCGTGTCGGTGTTGTCGGCGGATTCAATCCTGAGCTCGCCATAGTCGCCCGACATCAGCCAAACCGTATCGCCCGCGGTGACGTCGCCCGCATCAATGGCGTCCTGCACCGAGGCCCACGGATTGCTCTCGCTTCCGTCTCCTGTGCTTCCCGCGCTCGGGTCGACGTAGTACTCCGCTGCGTCGGCACTCGTCACCGCCGAAAGAAAGAGCGTGGTCGCAACCACAAACATGCCCGTTCTCGCCATCGCGCGCTCCTTGCTACGTGCCCCCCAATCGAAGCAGACGTACTCTCAGCTTAGAATCGCTCCCTGCTCGACGCCAACCCGGGCAGGCTTGTTCCGTTTGTGCGATGCGAACGCTCCTTCATCCATCAACCGCCGCGCGATGCCGCAGGCAAAGTGCTTAGAAGGGAGTTGACCATAGGAATTTCCCGACGGCCCACATCGTACTTTTCGGAAAGTATGGGTTTCCCCGTGGTTTCGCCTAGACTTACGCCTTATGGGGGTCACCGCAAAAGCCAACTCGGCGCCGAGGCATCCGCCTGCGCCCCACCTTACCCAGAGCGCGTTTGGAAAGCTCCGGTCGATGTCTCTCAACTCGACCGATGCGTTCGTACTGTCGAGGATTGACGGTGTCACGCTTGCTCACGAGATCGTCGATGCGTGCGGCCTCGACGCCGGGACGGTCACGGAGATCCTCAACCGGCTGACCGCGATGGGACTGATCCGCTGGGACCATGCGGCGCCCAAGGACTCGGCGGCTCCGTCTGAGCAGCCGGGACACCGTGTCTCCGGAACCCGCATGAGCACCAAGCGAAACATCGATGCGGTCCGAGCGCCCTCGCCCGAGCTGTTGGAGCGCTTTGCGCGACTGACACATTATCAGCTCCTCGGTCTCTACTCGGATTGCGGCGGCGATGAAATAGAGCGGGGTTACGCACGAGCGCGAAACTTCGAGTTCGGCACACTGGCCGCCCGCCTGGCGGCCCAGTTGGGCGCGGAACGCGTGCTTGGCCGCGTGGTGACAGCGTACGAGGTGCTCACGTCCCCCGAGGCCAAGCGAGAGTACGACGAATACCTCATTTATAGAGAGGAGACCTTCGCCATCGAGGATGCGCTTTCCGAGGGCGTACGTCGGGCGTCGCTCGTTCCCCCTCCTGCTCGGACATCCGGTCCGGTGTTGGCGGCGTCAGAGCGCGAGCTCTTGGCAGAGGCCTTGGACGCACCTCAGCATCTTCCGGAGGAAAAGATCGCCAAGTACTACCTGATCGCGGCGCTTCGCAAGCACGCGCCCCAGGGAGCCAGGCGGAGGCGTGCGGAAGGATTGGTTCGCAGCGCCATCGCCGAGCGCGACTCCGACAATCTCGTTGGAGCGACCAATGCGCTCCGCTTAGCCAATTCGATCGTGTCCGATTGCGATGCGCTCGAGGATGCGCTGGCAACGGTCACCCAGGAGATGAACAAGAACCTCGCGCCGACGTTCCGCGCTCAGGCGATGTACGAGGAGAACCTGCAAATGTGGGAGGCTGCGGCGAAGACCTGGGAAAAGGTCCTTCTCGGTCAGCCGGATGACGCGCGCGCTGCCCAAGGTGTCGCAGAAGCGCTCCTGGCAGCCGGGCATGACCTCAAACGCGCCCGACAACGGGCCGAAGAAGCGGTCAAGAACGCACCCGAGGACGCAGAGTGCCAGCGCACGCTCGCGCGCGTCTACAACGCGGCCGGCATGACGAAGAGCGCGCAGCGTGCCTTCAACATCGCCGACAACCTTGAATCTCAGGAAGACGGACCGCGTGGCCTTCTCAGTCGAGTGCGCGCTCGTTGGAGCCGCGGCTAGGCCAGCGACTGAGTTGCATAGGCGCAAGGCTTCTCACTTTCGCCATTCTCACAGGCCTGCTCAGCCGTCCGGCTCGACGTGGATCGTCACGTCCTCGATGGACAGGTGCGCGAGAAGGTCTTCTTCGATGGCGTCCGTGATCGTGTGCGCCTCGGCGGCGGTGATCGCGGAGTCCACCGTGACAACCATGTCGATAGCGGTGGAGCCGCCTGTCGAACGTGAGCGAACAGTCTTCACCCGTCGCACCCCGTGTACCGCCCGCGCCACATCGCGGACGGCCTCTGGTTCTACGGCGATACGATCGACGAGAATGGGGATCGCCCGGCGAAAGAGCCCAAATGCCAGGGCGAGCACGAACGCGGCGACGGCTATCGCACAAACGGTGTCGAGCCAGGGATAGCCGCGGGCCGAAAGCTGCCAGCCCACGATCACGACGATGGTCGTCAGCACATCGGCGAACGTATGACGCGCGTCTGCGCCCAAGATGTCGGAGCTCAGTCTGCGAGCCCAGGCGCCCTCCCAGGATGCCAGCGCCACGTTAATGACGAGAACGCCCAACATCAGCGGCAACGTCCACGGGTCGCCGACGGTCGGTTGAGCCTCTCGGCGCAGCGCACCCAGGGCGAGCTCGATGCCCAGAACGGTCAGGAGCGTGGCGAGCACGAATACGGCCAAGGTTTCAAACTTCCGGTGGCCGTACGGATGGTGCCGGTCGGGGGGCTGCGCCGAAATCCGGACGACAAACCAAGCCAGCGCATTGTTGGCGACATCACTCAGCGAGTGAAGCGCGTCACCTAGAACCGCGAGCGAGCCCGTCGAAACACCCACGACGAGTTTCAGGATCAGCACCGCCACGTTGGCGAGCCCTTCGATCACGATCACCCGACGAACTTGCCGGTCCCACTCAGGATCAAACTTCTCGTGGCCCACGAATCACGCCCTGCATCATCGCGCTACTCTAGCGCGAAGCGGTGACGCGTGTCTCACTATGAGGCGCCATACGAGGGCAATCGTGCGGCAAGGGGTCGGTGAGCCCAGGTGTCGGATCTGTCCATGCGAATTTCTCGGGGACGAAAAAGGGTGTTCGAAGATACTATGGGCTGTCCATGAAACCGGTCGTTTCGCCGATTTCAACTCAACAGAGGAGGACACCATGAAGTACATGATCAGCTGGTTCGAACGCACGCAAGGCTCGCCTGCGGAGTACGAGAATGCGCAGACACGGATACTTGAGGTGTTTGGTCAATGGAAGGCGCCCGCCAATTTCAAGATCGAATTGTTCGTCGTGCGAGTCGGCGAATGGGGTGGGCACGTGTTGGTAGACTGTGACGATCCGCTAGCCATTCACAAATTCTGTTCGACCTTTCCTGCTTTCGAGTTCCAGGCACGACCCGTGATTCCCGTCGAGGAAGCGGTTCGGGTCGAGCTCGAAGCCATGGCGTGGCGCGATGGACTAAAACACAACTGACATTCGAGAGGATCACTCTTTCAGGCACCTGGCGTCGCGTAACGCTCGGCCAGGCTGTCTGCCATCGACAGGAGTCTCTTCTTTTCCCCGTTTCGCTCTTCATTGCTCTCAAACTTGGCGAAAGCATCAGCGATCTGATCCATGCCTTGGGATCCAAGCTGCGTCTGCGCCATGGGGTACAGGATATTGTCTTCTTTGTAGATGTGTTGCCGGAGCAGCGTCGTGTAGCCGTTTGCGACTTTCTTCAAGTGTTCCCGATCAGCTTGTGACCATGGGCTGTCTTTCTCGCCAAGCGACTTTAGTTTTTGGGCAAATCCGCGCCCTTTATCGTGCTCTAGATACATCACTGCCAATGGTCCTGAATCCGTTGGAAAACCTGCGCGAACCATTTGCTCAAACAGAATGTCCTCTTCTTTGCCATGATGGATCCGGTCGGCGAACTGCTGGATGAACTCGACGAACTGCAGAAGGTCTCTTTGGGTTGCTGGAGTTGACGAACCCGACTGAGCGTCAGCGTATTGATCGAGCGTTTCGAGGACTCGTTCAATGGCTCGGTGCTCTTGCTCCAAGAGTTGAATCGGCTGCATGACGAACCTCCTTCTGTCTCGGGCGAGACGGCTTCGAAGACGTGACCGTCGCTGGCGTGTATCACCGATCCGTCGGCGAGCGCAAACAGCATTCTTAACTTCGCGACTCGATGAGGTGCTTGGGGAAGTCCTCGATACGTTCGCAGCCCAGCTGCTCCATGACTTGCTGAAGCTGGCGTTTGATCATCGTGATGGTGTGCAGGCCGCCGTCTTTCCCGAGGGCGCCGACACCGTACATGAAGGACCGGCCCAGGAAGGTGAATTTCGCGCCACTTGCCAAGGCGCAGGCCACGTCCGGCCCGCCTCGCAGGCCGCTGTCGAGCATGACGGTGGTCTTGCCGCCGTATTTCTTGGCGAGCTCGGTCATCGGCTTGATCGTTGATTCCCCGGCATCGAGTTGGCGACCGCCGTGGTTGGAGCAAATGAAGCCTTCGGCTCCGAGCGCGATGACCTTTCCGGCATCCTCCTCGGTGACGATGCCCTTCACGACCAGCTTGCCCTTCCACTTGTCGCGGATGGCCTTGATCTTGTCCTCGTTGAGTCGGCCGGAGAACGTTTGGTTCATGAAGAGGCCGAGGTGTTTCATGCTAAGGCCCTTCGGCAGGTAGGGGAGCATTGTTTTGAACTCCGGAGCCCCTGCGAAAAGCTGTGAGAACGACCAAGTGGGGTGGGTCATCATTTGGATGACATTGCGGAGGTTCATCTGGGGCGGGATCGAGAGTCCGTTTCGGATCTCCTTCGGGCGATAGGCGAACGTGGGGGTGTCGGCGAGGATGACGAGAACCGGCATTTCGACCTCGGCGGCGCGTTCGAGGAGTTTGTCGCGCAGTCCGTCCTCGGCGGGATGGTAAAGCTGGAACCAGGCGCGTCCTTCAGTGAGCTCGGCGACCGTCTCGATGCTGGCGGTGCCCACCGTGCTCAAGACGAAGGGGATATTGTGTTCGTGGGCGGCCTTGGCGAGGATCTCGCAAGACTTTGGCCACATCAAGCCCTGCAAACCGATCGGAGCGATGCCGAAGGGGGCATCGTAGGTCATTCCGAAGAGCTCGGTGTTCAGACTCGATCCCGGGTAGTCGCCGATGTAGTAGGGGCGCAATTGAACTTTGCGGATATCCGCGGTGTTGCGCTGGAGGTTGATGTCGGAATTGCAACCGCTCTCGAGGTAGTCGAACGCGAATCCCGGCATGCGGCTGCGCGCTTTTTCGCGGAGGTGCTCGATGGATGGATACTCGGAATTGAATGTGTCCCTAGACCGTCCCTTCACTTGGTCCGCCCGTCGGTCACATGATTTCGTAGACGCGGATGCTGGCGATGTAAGGATTGTCTTGGGCGACCTTCTCGGCTTCATCCAGGCTTTCCGCGTTGATGATGGTGTAGCCTGTGATCGAGGCCGTGTTCATCGATAGGTCCTGCGTGCCGCTCTTTGAGATCTCTCGTGCACCGCCGTGGAAACCCCCGTTTTCCACGGTCCTATCGGCGATGGATTTGAACCACTTGCCCCAAGCTCCCATGATCTCAGGGGTGGGTTTTTCGAATCCGAAATGGAGCAGCATGTATTTCTTCATTTTGAGTATCCGTGGTGATCGTTTGGGCCCCATTCGTGAGCGGCGTGCGGGGGGGGCTGAGGAGTGAGAGGTTATCTGGAAAATGCTGCTCCAATCAAGCGCCGAGCGTGGCAAGGTCGCCACCCTCTACTACGGCCCAGCGCTAGAGACCTGAGGTTTCGATCAGAGCGAGGTGAGGCAGGGCAGAAGGCGGCGTATCGGGCGCTCCGCAAGACCGGGTATGACGTCGGCCGCCAGATTCTCGAGGGCACGACCATTCCCGACGACATGACCGACGCCGAGTTCACCTCATTTTTCGCAACGGTGATCAACCGTATCGCGTACGCATCACTCGAGGACCCGAAGATCAACAACGACGGACAAGCGAGCTTTCACATCCTATGGTGCCCGCACCAGGACCACTACGAAGCGTTCGACTGCCGTGTCCAGAGATACTTCGTCCAAGGGATGATCGACGCAGCGCACGATCATACCCAGCGCCTCGGCTTCCAAGTGCGTTTTGAATCCACGATTCCGGCCGGCGCAGAGACCTGTCACTTCACCATGTGGCAGGCGAGCGACGAAGAGCGGGAACAGTGGGAGCTACTCACTGAGAAACTGGAACGGAAGGCGCTTCGGGTCGTACAAGATTCGTAGTGCGACCGCTTCGGCTCCGAACGACAGATTTTCAACCCTAGACAACCGTGGGAAGGTTAGGGGTTGCTACTGGCTGTCTAGCACTTTCTCCATCCGTTGGAACACGTCGTCGATGATCTTCGCTTCCGGCAAGATCGTGACGCGGAAATAGTTGCGGTAGTCGACATTGAAGCTGGAGCCTGGCGCCACGAGCACATGCTGCGTCTCCAGCAACTCCATCGCAAAGTCCTGGTCGTCGAACCCGGGCAGCTTGTCCGTGTCGGCGCCGACGAACGCATACATCGAGCCACCGGGTGCAATCAGGTGCAGGTAGTCGCTGGCCTCGACGCCTCGAATCACGGCTTGGCGAGACTCGTACAGACGCCCGCCCGGACGAATCAGTTTCTTCAGGCTCTGATACCCGCCCAGTGCCGTCTGCACGCCCCACTGTCCGGGCACGTTGCTGCACAAACGTAGTGACGCCAGTAGATCAAGACCATGCAGGTAGTCCGCAGCGAGCTCATTGGTGCCGTTGAACACGACCCAGCCAACGCGGAACCCACAGGCACGGTAGATCTTGGACAAGCCGCTGAACGTACCGCAGAGGGTATGCTTCACCAGCGGCGCAATCGGGATGAACTCGGCGTCGTTGTACACCATGCCGTCGTAGATCTCGTCGCTGAAGACTACGAGATTGTGCTGCTCGGCGAGCGCGACCATCGCCTCTAGCACCTCCCGACTGTAAACGGCGCCCGTGGGATTGTTCGGGTTGATGATGACGATCGCACGGGTTCGGCTCGTAATCAGGCCGGCCAGCGCATCGAGGTCCGGCTGAAACTGCTTGTCCGGCGGACACGGGTAGTGCACCGGCTTGCCTCCGTTCAGCCTGACCGCCGCGGTCCACAGCGGATAGTCGGGCCTCGGTATCAGTACTTCGTCGCCGTCGTTGAGCAGCGCGCGCAACGTCAGGTCAATCAGCTCGCTGACCCCGTTGCCGATGAACACATGCTCGGCAGTCACGTTCATGACACCGCGTTCCTGCTGCTGCATCACCACCGCCTCACGTGCCGGGAAAATCCCTTTCTGATGGCAGTACGCCTCGCTGGTTGGCAGGTTCTCGATCATGGCCATACGCATGGTCTCCGGGGTACGGAAGCCGAACAGACCCGGATTTCCGATGTTCATCGAGATGATTTCATAACCCCGACGCTCCATCTCGTGCGCGTGCTGCGCCAACTGCCCGCGTATCTCGTAGCGAACATCGTGTAGGATATCGCTGCTTTTGAATTCAGTGCTCATCGATTTGGCTCAGTCAGATTCCTCCTCATGGTAGACACCCTTGCTCATGTCGACCAGGCTGCCAGCTCAAGATCGGCCGAAGCCCCGTCGGCCGCGCGGCCGGTCGTTTTCCTTGCATTTTCGATATGCTCTCGGCACGCGAAGCCAACCTGGAAGGAGTCGTCAAGCTCCGGTCACTTTCGCGACACCGATCGGTGGCGTTCTTCCGCGAACATGCGGAGCGCGAACTGCCCCGCCGGGTGTGCGCGAGTCTCCTCGACCAGTTCTCTTGCTTCTGCGTCCAGAGCCTCGATCGACGGCAGGACTGCGCTGAAGCCCTCCTCGGGCGTGACGCACATCACCGGTGCGAGGAGCGCCGCGAACGTGAGGTCGGCGGCAGTGAAATGATCCCCGCACAAGTACGGATTCCGATCGAGCTTCTTTGCGGCGGTGTCGAGCTCGGCGCGCAGGCGCGCCATCGCCTTGTCTCGAGTGGTTTCGCTGAGGTTCAAGAAGCGTTTTAGGTTGGACCTCACCAGCGGCAGAAGCCGCCGAAAGGTCTGCGCTTGTCGGCCGCTCACGTTGGCCTCGGCGAGTCGTTCGAGCATTCCGGGATGCCGCAGGACATGCCAGTATGCGAGCAGGCGCGTGTACGGACCCAATCGGCCGCCGTAGTGGTCGACGAGCGAGGCGACTTCTTCACTCGGAAACAGCGAATCATCGCTGCCCGCGGCAAACCTTGCAATCTCGGTAGAATCAGTGAGCACGCGCCCGTTCTGCGTGATGAGAACCGGAGTGGAGTACCGTGACGAGGTTCGGTCGGCGGCGCCTCCGCGGCCGTGGGTCGCGACAGCAACGGCCATCGAGCAAAAGAAGGGCATGTATCGCTCTTCCTGGAACGGCACCGCGAACCGATCGAGCGCCCATCGAGCCTTCTCGTTGTAGTGGGAAAAACTGAGGGTGATCAACCGATGCATGCTCAACCATGCTCGGATGCGGAGCGAACCACGAATGCGACCTCGACCAACGACGTCCCAACCCGGCTCACTCGGCGTAGCCGTGGTACGCGAGGGACGATAGAACGGGAGGGTAACCGTCTCGGCAGGCTGTTTCGAGATCCACCCCACAAAAAATCGGGGCGTCGACGGGCCAACCTGTGCCAGGCCCTGATCCAAAACGACCTCTAATCTGCGAGGCCTTGGCAGAACCCAGTCATTTCAACGCCGGCACGATTCGTGCTTCGTCAGGATTGGTTAGTTTGTGTAGAGAAGGACGTGAACCGATGACCAAGCGAAACCTTTTGATGATCTGCTTCGCGGCCGCCGCCGCCTGTGGAGGTACCGAGAGCAACCCGGGGCCCCGCCAGAACCCGGAAACCTGTCCGACGGAGGCGCCCGACCCTGGCGCCACCTGCACGGGAGATGACCGCTGCGAGTACGGCGAGGAGACCTGCTGCGGCGAAACGCACCCCTCCTTCGTTTGCAGCTGCCAGGAGAGTCAGTTCGCCTGCTTCTTCGCCGATGCATGCCTCGGCGCCCCGTTTCAATGCCCCGAAGAGTTCCCCTGCAGCGACGAGGAATGCGGACCGGCGCCAGGTGCGCCGAATGTCCTGTGCTGGGACGATTCGATCGGCGGCCCTGTCTGCGAGCGCAACGACGAAGGCATCTGCGGCTGGTCCTTCCGCTCGTGCCCGCCGAACCCGTGCAAGACGTTTGAGTGCGATCCCGGGTCTCACTGCGTACTCGAGGATGTCGTCTGCGTGCGTGCACCCTGCCCGCCACAGCCAGTATGCGTGCCTGACGTGATCCGATGAGAACCCAAAAAAGCTCCGACCGTCGTTGGCCAGAATCACGAGATGTCACAGAACATCTCGGGCCGTTCGGCCGATAAGCGGCGGCCGACACGTCACGAAACCACAGCGCAATCTTGCAACGCTTGCTGCGTTTAGCGGAATCACGGTAGGGTCTTCCATCATGAATCAGAAATCACTTTATGAGCGCCTTGGCGGCTATGACGGCGTGACATCTTTTGTCGAAGATTTGCTGCCACGTCTGCAAGGAGATTCTAAACTGGGCCGATTCTGGCAGAACCGGGGAGAGGACGGCATTGCCAGAGAAAAGCAGCTGCTGATCGATTACCTGTGCTCAAGTGCCGGCGGCCCCATGTACTACACCGGTCGAGATATGAAGATATCGCACAAGGGTATGAAGATCGGTGAGAGCGATTGGTCCCTGTTTCTTGAACATGCTGGTGCCACTATGAAAGCCCTGGAGGTTCCCCAGCAAGAATCCGACGATGTAGTTGCGTTCGTCTTGAGCTTGAAAGACGACATCGTCGAAGGATAGGTAAACGCGCATCGGTTGCCTACGCAGCCTACATCCGCTCGGCAAGCTCCAGTAGCAGCACCCGCATCTCGTCTTGGTCTCTCCAAGGGCTCCACCGGCCATGGCCTGAGAACAGTTGATTGAACTGGTACTCTGCCAAGGCAGTCAGCGACTCTTTCTGCGCCGACCACGAGTACCAACAGGCGTCACGAAAGGCCCGCATCTGGTCGCGCTCGTAGTCCCATGTGAGAGAGTCGCCGGTGAAGAGATTCGTCTTGTCGAGCAGGTACACGACGCTCCCCTTGGTGTGACCCGGCACGGGGATCGCGGTTAGGCCGTCACCGAGGTCGGTCGGCTGCTCAGCGGACGCTCCTTCGAGAATGCGAGTAGCAAACGGCGCCGCGCTTTGATCATCACGATGAATGCAAACCTCGGCGTCGAAGTGCTTGGCCCATTTCTCGGCGTCTGCGACGTCGTCGCAATGACTCAAGAGGATCTTCGAAATGCCGCCCATCGCGTCAAACGGGCCAATGAGCTTTCGCGTGAACTGCGGCGAGTCGAATAGCAGGTTGCCACTCGCCCGGGGAACGAAATACGAATGGGCTCCAAAGGACGAACGATCGTTGTGACCACAAAGGTAAACGCGCTCCGCCAACAGGTGGGGGTAGATTCCCGGTGGCGGCCGCAGGTGGCTTTCGGTTCGGACCGAGCGGGTAGGGCAGAGCTCCGCTGCTAGAAAGGCTTGGCGGACTTCGCCGGGCGTGCTCGGCTGGCGCTCGAACACCGAGTAGTCGCCGCGGCGCACGATGAGCCCAGGCGCAACGTGCCGGGCTGCAGCGCAGTTGATGCACCGCTTGTCGATGAACCAATCGCCTTGCGCACTTTCGGGGTTTCGCTCCGCGTCGCTCTTCATCAAGCTCGAATCTAGGACGCGCGGCCCGACCAACAAGTGGTATGCCCGTTAGGCTTAGGAAGGTTTCTGCTCTTCTTGGTGGCCGTATCGATCGTTGCTACGATGAGGCAATGAGAAACCGAGGACACAGCTTCGCGACGCGGTCGCGCGCCATGCGCGAGACCCCTGGAGGCGTGTGTTCCTGATAATCATACTCCTCTCGAGCGTCGTCTTGCTTGCAGGCGCCCTCGTCGCTCTCGTGAATGGGCGCATCAAGCTCGGGTCCAGCGTCCTCGTGTTGGGCGTCCTGACCTTCATCTTCATACCAGGCTTTCTGAAGGTCGCGGGACTATCGGTACTCGCGCTGATCGTCGTGATCGCGAACAAGCTAGATTCCACCATTTAGCAAGCAACCTTCCCAGGTTGAGATCTCTTCCCCATGGTCCTACGGACGAGTGGGAGGAAGAACCGATGACCGTCGATATCCTTCGAGCCGTCCTGGGATGGGCGGCGCTGCTCAACATGGGGCTGCTGCTCTTTTGGTTCGCGATGTTCATGATCGGACATGACTGGGTGTACCGAGTGCACAGCAACTGGTTCAAGATGTCGGTCGAGGAGTTCGACGCGACCCACTACAAGTTGATGGGGTTCTATGAGCTTTCGATTTTCGTCGTGCTGCTCGGGCCCTATCTTGCCCTACGGATCGTCGGCGTACCTTGAGGCGGGCGAGGCGGTCTAGGCTGCCGGCGGCGGCTCGCTCACGAGGTTCGTCGAGCTTCGAAGTGTCTCCTCGCTAACGTGCTCGTGAATCCAGTACCGTAGAGCCTTGCGCTTCGCCGCATACATGGCGACATCTGCTTTTTCGAGTAACTGCCGAACCGACTCGTGGTCTACCTCGCCGCGCGCGGGCGGTGTGCTCGCCCGATTGCCAGGGGCTGTGACCCGGTCGTGCACTTGGCACTCCCGGTCTGGGAAGAACGCAACCCCGAGGCTTGCGCCGACGCTCACGCTCACGTCGCCAAGGTGGATCGGTTGCTCGATCGCTTCCGCGATTTTTTCGGCGAGCACCGCCACATCGCTCTGACTTTCCACGCCCTCGATGATCAGGGCGAACTCGTCTCCGCCGAGTCGGCCGACGAGATCCGACGAACGAACGGTTTCCTGAAGGCGGAGGGAGATCTCTCGAAGCACGCGATCGCCGGCGGCATGTCCGTGCTCATCGTTGACGATCTTGAAATCATTGAGATCGAGAAAGAAGAGAGCTCCGCGCGGCCCGTGTCGCCGAGCCCGCTCCCAGCTCTGAATCAGACATTCGGTGAGCAGTGATCGGTTGGCAAGACCCGTTAGCCAATCGCGAACCGATCGCTCTTCAAACATCTCCTTTTGCGTTTGAAGATCGTGCAAGAGCTCTTCGGCCCGGCTTTCGGCGAGCCAGGCGAGCGCTCCCAACGCCATCGTGACCGCCCCCATGGTCACCATCGCCGCGGTCCGAGCCGCTGCGCTTGGTGCGGGACCCTCAGGCAGCACCCCCATCGCATCTGCGATGCCAACCGCCGTGATCCCTACGACCGACACCGCAGTCCAAACGGTGCCGCCTCGCACTCCTCGCAGCAGCATCGCGGCCACGGGAAGGCAGGCGAGCCACGGATACGCCAGCGCCGACATACCCCCGAGACGCAAAGCCTGGAAAACCAGAACCGCAAAAGCACATGAGAGCGTCCAGTTTGCGGCGATGCGCTGCGAGCTCGTCCAACGCAGGATGAGGAGCGTGAGCCCCAGGCTGAGCTCGTAGAGCGTCATGATCAGCAGTGCCTGCGGCAACTTCAGGTACAGGACAAAGTACGGTGTGAAGACCAGGGCAAACAACGCAGCGACCACCGTGTAACGGACGAGCAGGAATGCGCGGTCTCGGCTGCGCGGGTGGTCCTCGACGAGCTCGCGCGGCACCAGCAACGCACCCCAGCGGTCGTCGGGTAGGCTTTCGACGAACGTCGCACCCTGTCCACCGCGCAATTTATTCGCAGCCCCCCGCATTCAAGCTCTCAGCCCATCAGTATAGGCAGCTCGAATGCAGACTGAAAAGTGCGCTACTTCACATTGCTGCCGCGGAGCACGGCTCGAGACTCAACCTGGGAATCATCGAGAACGCAGACGTCCACTAGTGATAGAGCCCAACGAAACTCACGTCATCCCCGCGAAACTCGTCGGCCAGCTTCTGCATCGCGGGCAGGCTTGCGGCACAGTAGTCGCAGGTGTCGGTCCAAAACCGGACCATGACGACACGCCCCCGCAGGTCGCGGAGCCGAAGTGGCTTCGAGCTCGAATTCATTTGGGACGCGGTGTCCGGAAACGGCTAGCTGCCCTTTCATTTCATTTGGTCGTAGCTTCTTCAGCCCGAGAATTGTCAAACATAGACTGGAGGCGAACATGAAGCATCGATCTATTCTGTTCCTCGCCGCTGTCCTGGCCGTTGCATTCTCTGCCAGCTGCGGCGAAGCACCCGATTCGAATCCCATTGACGATGCGGTCGAGCCGCTGACTTGGGCCAAGCACCGCCGAGTGCGCCAGCCGCCCGGTTTGGTGGTTGTCGAAAGCAACCGGTCGTTCGAAGACACCTGGACAACACTGCTCGACGCGCTCGAGGCCAATCCCAACATTGGCGTGGTGGCAACGCTAGACCATGCCGCCAATGCTGCGAACGTGGGTATGAAGCTGCCTCCAACTCGCGAGGTGTTCTTCGGGAACCCCAACCTCGGCACACCGCTCATGCAGCGTCGGCAGACTGTTGGCATCGACCTGCCTCAAAAGATGCTGATTTGGGAAAACGACGGACGCGTATTCCTCGCCTACAATTCGACCAAGTACCTTCAATGGAGGCATTGGCTCACCCGCGTCGGCGAGCAGCTCCAGACCATCGCGGGCGCCCTGCGCAACTTTGCAGGACTGGCCACCGACAATGAGGTCGATGATCGCCTTCGCCGTATCCTGCCCTGGGGTTTCCGATTCAATGGCCTGGTTTTCGTACGGAGTGCGTTTTCGGCCGATGAAACGTTCGCCCGGTTACGAATAGCAATCGACACGGCCCCGCCGCTCAACGAGCTGTTCGCCCTCGAACACGACCAGAACGCCGCGCGGGTTGGCCTCGAGCTCCGACCAACCAAGCTGGTGGTTTTTGGCAATCCCAATCTCGGCACACCGTTGATGCAAAGCAAGCGCACGACCGGGATCGACCTTCCGCAAAAGTTCCTGGTGTACGAGAACCGGCGCGGAGACGTCTTCATCGTCTACAATGACCCGTACTACGTCGCCAAGCGTCATCGAGTTCGAGATCGGAACGCGCAGCTCGAGATCATTGCTGGTGCGCTGGCAAACCTCGCCAAGGGCGCGGCCACCCCATGACATCACATGCGGCGAATCTCGGCGACGTCTTTTTGAGGTAGTATCCGCTCAGGAACATGGAGGAGCTTACTGAGGAGCAAGCCGAAGCCCTGAGACGGCAGCTCGTCGAGCTGGTCGCCGAGCTTGAGGACAGATTACGCGCCGGTGCGAGCTCTGCCGAACCGGTGGTGCTCGACCAGAGCTCAGTGGGCCGCTTGTCCCGCATGGACGCGATGCAGCAGCAAGCGATGGCCAAGGCCACACGTGAGAAAGCACAATTGCGCTTGAGCCAGTGCAAAACCGCTCTATCGAGCTTCGACCGTGATGAGTATGGCCTATGCCGCAAGTGCGATGAGCCGATCGGCTATCGTCGCTTGTCGGCCAAACCCGAGGCGCCGTTTTGCCTCGAGTGCCAGCGGGGCGCAGACGTCTAGACGTGAGCCTCAAAGAGGGCGGACGTTCTCCGCGTGTGGCCCCTTGGCCTTCGTCTCAGCCGAAGCGGGGCCGTTGCATTCGGGCTACGCTTTCTTCTTTGTGCTGGCGCTCGTCGAGCCCGATTTGGCGCAGCAAATCGGCCACGGATTGATATGATCCGTAGTCCGCTGCGAAGACGCTCTCCCAGGTTTCGTCCTCCAGCTCGGGACGTTCGCGCACGAACTCCATGTATTCGTGTTCGGCGTGGTCTTCGAAATCTGCGTTCAGTCGATAGCTGAGCCGGGGCCGCATCACGTAAAGCAACCAGCTGGTGTGGTAGTAGAAGAATGCCAGGAGCTGGGGGAAGACCCGGTAGCGAATGAAGCCCTCCCGGATGCCCTGCTTTTGCACGAGCTCTTCCAAAATCAGCAGGTGCCACTGCTCGTTGTCCTGTTGGTGGCGCGCCTCTTGCACGAACTCGAAGATCCTACGTGCGAAATCAGGCGCGCCGTGCTTGTGGGTCAGCGCGACGTACGCCACTTGCTCCCACGCCTGATAGGGAACCCGTGCAACCACCTCGAGCACCTTGAATTTGGAAAAGGTGCGCTTGCGTCCGTAGACGAGGTCCATCGTGAAGAAGAGCAGGCGTGCCAGGACCCCATAACGGCGACGGTCCCCCGCAAGCGTCTCCTGCTGCGCTTCGATCAAGGCCGGGTGCTTATGGGCGATTTGCGCCACGGACCGGTAGCGTACGCCCAGCGCCCGCCGGTGTAAACGACCCGACCTGGGTGACGACAAAGCTGAAATGTCACGCCCGGTAGCACTCCAGGGTGCTAGTTGACCGTCGCTCCAGGGGCGACGACCGCGCTCTCGCGAACGAACGCTGCGATCTCGTCCGACACGCGCTCCGGCTGATCCTCCGACACGAAGACATGCGCGTCGTCGATGGTCACCAGCCGCGCGTTTGGAATGTCCAGAGACAACCGTTCCCCAAGCGTCAGCGGGAAGTATCGATCCTCGGGTGTCCACAAGAGCAGCGCCGGGTGTGGGAAGGCCCGAAGCTCTTCAGCGACTTTCATCGTAATCTTGGATGACGCGGTCCGCGTGAACTTGGCTACGTCGCGGCGGACCCCGCTTTTGGTCGCGCACGGGGCAACGTATTGCTCGAGTATGTCATTTGGGATCGGCCGCTTTGCGAGCGAGCCGTAGGCCATCGGAAGACGACGCAGCGCTGGAACGCGCAACATTGCCTGCGCAAGTGCCGCGGTGAGCCCCGGGACAACCGGAAGTAACTTGAGGTACGCAAACTCGGTCGGCGGAAACACCTCGTAGGCGTCACATGTGGTGAGCACGAGCCGACCGATTCGTTCACGATGTCGCGCAGCGACGAGCTGAGAGATCGCACCGCCGGAATCGTTCCCAACCAGCGTGACATCTCTGAGGTCGAGCGCTTCGATGAAGTCGGCAACGAGCTTGGCAACACCCTCGACCGAAAGATCAGCGTCCGGGTTCATCGGGACCTGGTGTGATCCGAGCGGCCAGTCGGGTGCGATGCACCTTGCGCTTCGGGAAAGCGTTGGGGTCACCTTGCGCCACAGCAGATGGTTAACCAGCAGGCCGTGGACAAAGACGATGGGTGGTCCTTCGCCGTTATCTTCGTATTGGATGGTTCCTTGGGGGAGTGTGATCGTCCTCATAGTGGCACCTCGCGTTAGCCCGAGGATACCCTCGCCAGGTGTGGCGTTCCATGACGATTTGCCGAAGGCCCAGTGAACTCCACGCGGGCGTACCCGAGCTCCAGTCGGTCATTCAGCTCCCGAATTGCGTGCCTCTAGTACTCGTGTCGACTTTCTCGGAGACGAAAGAGGGCCATTGAAGTACCTATCCTGCGAGGGAGGCATGGGCATTGGCCTAATGAGTGAGATTCCGGAACGCGTCGATGGGCTGCCCAACATCTGCGGCGAGGAGGAACGCGTTTCGAAAGCGCGGATGGGTGGGACTGTTTTTCTTCACGAGAGCCGCGTGGACTTCGCCAACATCCGCAGCTGCGTCGCCGTGGCGCTGCACATGCACCAGCCACTGATTCCGGCCGGGGGGGCCGACCTATCGACCGCGACGCTGATTGGCAACCTCCAGCACATGATGGAGAACCCGGGCATCGGCGACAACCACAACGCCGAGACATTCGCTAGGTGCTACAGGCGAATGGGTGAGTTCATCCCGCAGCTGATCGGAGAGGGCAAGCAACCCCGCGTGATGCTCGAGTACTCGGGCCAGTTGTTGCACGGGTTGCGCCAGATGGGTCGCAGCGATGTAATCGACGCGCTCCAGGGCGTCACGCGCGACCCCTCCTACCGCCGCGCTGTCGAGTGGCTCGGCTGCCCCTGGGGCCATGCGGTTGCGCCGTCGACGCCGGCGCAGGACTTTCGTCTGCATGTGCGTGCCTTTCAGCAGCACTTCGCTGCCATCTTCGGGCTCGAGGCGCTGGGGCGCGTGCGCGGCTTCTCGCCTTCGGAGATGGCGTTGCCGAACCACCCGGACGTGGCCTACGAGTTCGTGCGCACACTCAAAGAATGCGGCTACGAATGGGTCCTGGTGCAGGAGCACTCGGTCGAGTTGCCTGAAACCGGATCTGCGCCGGCGCACAAGCATCTCCCGCACCGACTGGTCTGCCGCAACGCTGCGGGGGAAACGGCCGAAATCATTGCGGTGATCAAGACGCAGGGAAGCGACACGAAGCTCGTGGCGCAGATGCAGCCCTACTACGAGGCCAAGGGCCTAGCGAGAACCCAGTTGGCTGGTCAGAGCGTTCCTCCGTTGGTGACGCAGATCGCCGACGGCGAAAACGGCGGCGTCATGATGAACGAGTTTCCAGCCAAGTACTTCGAGGTGGTGCGGGAGTGTTCCTGGACCGAGGTGCCGCTGGTCAACGTGACTGAGTATCTGGAGCATCTGTTCGCTGCCGGTATTTCCGAGGAGGATTTGCCGCCGCTGCAGCCGATCAATCAGAAGCGGATCTGGGACCGGTTCGAGGCTGGGGCGGGGTCAGAGCGGCTCGCGAACGCGATCGAGGAGCTCAAACGGGAGGACAGCACCTTTCATATGGATGGCGGCAGCTGGACCAACAACATCTCGTGGGTCAGAGGCTACGAGAGCTTGCTCGGCCCGATGGAGAACGTCAGCGCCCTGTTCAGCGAGAAGGTGTTGAAGACAGGGATCCCGACCAGCGATCCGCGCTACCGCAATGCGCTCTTTCATCTGCTCTGCTCGCAGACCAGTTGTTACCGCTACTGGGGTCAGGGGACCTGGACCGACTACGGGCGCGAGATCGTGCGGCGCGCTGAGGAGATCCTGGCCCACGACTTTTAGGGTGCTGGGCCGTCGCGAACAGAAGAACGGAATCTCCGGCCCGCGGCTCACGCTGGGCTGAACGCGAAGTGCTCCTTGAACTCGCGCAGCTCGTCGACAAACGAGCGGCCATCGAAGAAGTCGTCCAGCCGTGGGTCCTTGGCAACCTCGAGGTTTCGCCGCTTCATGTCCTGTTGGATGAATAGCATCTCCAGTCCCTCGTAGAGCGCACCAAGTGTCTCGGCGATCTCCATGATCGACAGGTTCTTCTCGACGAGGTTGTAGGTCGACGGCTCCAAGTCTCCTAGCCCGAGGGCCGCGTGTACCCCTGCCGCGTTGTGCACATGCACGAAGCTACGGCGCTGTTCACCGTTGCCGTGGATCGTGATCCGGCGGTTGAACTGCGCTTCGAACATGAAGCGATTGATGACCGCGTCGAACCGCATCGACTTGCTATAGCCGTACACGTTTCCGCACCGCACGATGTAGACCTGCAACTGGTCGTTCAGCCGTTCGAGCATGCGCTCGCCGCGCAGCTTGCTCATGCCGTAGTGGCTGTGGGGGTCGGGGTCGGTGCCGAGGTCGACGATGCCATCGCGGGCGCCGTAGACACTGGTCGTCGATGTGTAGACCACACGGCGCACCTCCGACTCTTCGAGCAAATAAGACAGCTCTGCGGTACCCCAGTGGTTCACCTGCTCGTAGCCATGCGGGTCTTCATGTCCGAACGGCGTCGTGACCATCGCGGCGCAGTGAAACACCGTGACGACTCCCCGAAGCTCATCACGCAGCTTGCGGGTGTCGAGCATGTCGCCGAGCACAAAGCGGATCGGTTTTGCAGGTAGCTTCTCGCTGATGAAGAGGTTGTAGGTCTTCCGAGCGAGGTTGTCGTAGACGACCACTTCGCTCACCTCATCTCGCTGGGCAAGGGCCGCAACGAGCTCGGTGCCGAGGTAGCCGGCGCCTCCGGTGACGAGGACTTTCACAGGTGCAGCCCGCATTCCGTCTTGGTGAGGCCAACCCAACGTCCGGAGCGGTTGTCGAGGTCAGCGCCCGGATCGACCCGCCGGGTGCAGGGCTCGCAGCCGACGCTCACATAGCCCTTGCGGTCGAGTGGGTGGGCCGGAAGGTCGTGCATCAAGCGATAGCCGAGCACTTCCTCGGAGGTCCAGGACAGGATCGGGTGGTAGCGCGTTACGCCGTTCCGAGAGGGCTGCTCCTCGGCAAACGCGGCCCGGGTGGTACTCTGCGAGGCCCGCACGCCGCTGATCCAGATGTCGTTTGCAGCGAGCAAAGGCTCGAGCGGGACCACCTTGTTGAGGTGGCAGCACTCGTCGGGGTCGCTTGCAAAGAGTAGGCGTCCGCTGGCGTCTCGCTGTTGGATGCGCGACATCTCCGTCCGAAGGTCGCGAACGTTGAGACCGAGGCTCTTGGCTAGGTCCCGCCGGAAGCTCAGCGTCTCGGGAAAGTGGTAGCCCGTGTTCATGAAGTAGACGGGTACATCCGTGGCCACGCGCGAAAGGATGTGCAGCAGCACGGCCGAGTTGGTCTGGAAGCTGCTGCTGGCAAACATGCGCAGGCCCCTGGCGCGGTAGCTCGCGAGCTTTGCGTCGATGGCTGCGATCCGGGCATCGAAGTTCATGGCCGGCCTATAGCACGCCGAACGCTAATTGCAGTTCAGTCCGTCCAACCTGGCAGAGTTCTCTCACGTGATCGCGGGGGTGCCTACTTTCGGCCAGAGCACGCGGTCTTCCTCGATTTCTTTGAAGAACCACTCGTGGTAGCCGCGCGCCAAGATCCACTCGATGCGATCTCCGCGCCAGAAGATCTTTTCGCGCTCGAGGTCGCTCTCCGGCGCCCGGGCCAAGTAAGCCTGCGTGCGCGCTAGGTCCGATGCGAAAATCGGTTCCGCTCGGCAGCGTTTATACCAGGCGTAGAGGTGCGGATGATGCGACCTGTCGAAGGGCACTTGCAACGTTCGTGTCCCGCTCAGATGCGGAAAGAGCGCAATGTCCGCGATCGAGAATTCACTGCAGACCCATTCGCGCCCGTGGAGCTCTCGTTCGAGCGCATCGTAGATGGTTGCCAAGTCGATCCGGGCGGCGTCGAGGAGCCCCTCTGGCATCTGATCGGGTCGGATCGCCCAAAGCCAGTAGCTGATGTCGACGAGAATCGGGTCGATGACCGAATCGGCGCAACGTTCCCAGGCACGCGCCTTCACCCATGTCTTGTCGTCTTTCGGATAGACCGGCTGTTCCGGGAAGACACGTTCGAGGTAGGCCACGATATCCGCCGAGTTGACGACGATCAGGCCGTCGTGGTCGATCGCTGGAACTTCCAGTCGCTCGTTCACGCCGGCAAGCCTATTTTGGTTGGCGCGCGTCAGGCCATCGACAAACTCGTGCTCGATACCCTTGTATTCGAGCACCAGCTGCACTTTGCGCGAGAAGGGACTGAAGGCGTTTCCGTAAAGCGTCAGCATACCGAGGAGACTAGGCCCAATCCGGCGTGCCAAACAAACTGGAATCCTGCGTCCCCGAGATGCACGCCTCCAGGCATTCCGCCATTTCAGGAATGTTTCGACTATGGATGAGATCCACACCGAGAGAGGCAAAAGTGCCTCCGAGGTGACCAGGAGCTCCCGTAACTTCCCTCCTGGGGCGGTCTTTCATAGGGTTGTCAGATGGACAGAAACAAGATTGTGCTAGCAGGGGCGGCGGTCATCGTGGTCGGGCTCGTCGCGTACAAGATGCAAGCCAGCAAGACCTACGAGCCGATTGTCTTCATGAATGAGAAGTACTCGCACGTTGATGAGACCGAGGTGAACAAGGTCGAGAACCACTTCTTTACCCCTGGAGGTGTTGCAATACCCGAGGCCGGCAGCTTCATTCAGATTTCCAAATACGATCACCCCGATCTGACTGCAGGCCAGGTGAGTCGCGTGCAAGATCAGGTCATCCGGAGTTTTGGCCTGCGACCGGTCGAGGGCTACGAGGATCGATTCTTTGGACTGTTTCGGGGCAGTGTGCCGGTCTACGGATATATGGGGCCTGATGCCTTCGTACTTCAGGTCGGGCCAAATGATAGCGAGGCAGACGAAGGTAAGCTGCTTGCCGCGGCTGCTGATCGTATCGACGAGCTTGTGGAAATTCCCACAGAGTTTTCACGAGAGCGCTAACCGTCACACACTTGATCGGCGGCAAGATCTGCATCCCGGCACGGATAGCTGTCGACAGGTACCCCGAAGCGGTGCTTGAAATCCAACCTGGGCGGACGCTCGTTACTGACGTGCCTTCGTCGGGTGACTCGCTGCTACGAATGTGGACGTGCTGGCTGGTGTCAACCGGCTGAGAGCCCAATCGAGTCGCGGCGTGTTCGGTCGCGGCATATCCTCGGCATTCAACTGGGTGTCTGCCTTGATCCAAAGATCGCTCACGGCTTCGTCGTTTTGGTGTGCGACCCGGACATCTCCTTCCGGCTGCGCTTCTTGTGAAGCGACCCAGAGGCCGCCAAGTCCTTCTCCCGCTGAAATACGGGACAAACGCGTGGTTTCGGTTTGCACGCTAGAACTTGCGCACGCTAGGCCCGAGACGGACAGAGCGATTGCGATGAACAATGATGAGCTGCGCATGGGTAACCTCCTGAGTGCGAGAACCTGTGTCGCACTAAGCAAGATGTTAATCGCAGTGCACCTCTCTATCTATCCGTAATTGTTCTGGATCGCGTACGCAATTGTTTGGGTTCACGTACGCAATTGTTTGGGTCCAGTGCGCCGCGTACGTAAAAGGTTGGCGTGCCGGTCCAGCTCGCGGTGTCGACAACCGCCTTGCGTCAAACCGGAGCCAAGAACCACCTACACAAGCATGATCTCGACACTCCCGGCAGATGCGTAACCTATTGCGAAGGCCCGGCCGATTGCGCCGATGACCACGCCTGTATAGCGGGCACGTGCGTTCCGGTCGTCCCGTGTCCGGGCACAGAGCAGGAGATTGTCGACGTCATCGCAGAGGGCGGCGGCGTATTCGGCTGCATGGTGCCGCCGACGGTTACGACGACAACCGAGATTGTGATCGAGAGTGACGCGATCCTCGGCAGCCTGGAAGACCTGACCATCGAAGGAGATGGGAATCATCGCGTCTTCCGCGTGCTACAAGGCGTGACCGTGGAGCTTCTCGGACTGACCATCAGCGAAGGCGGAGGAGTCGATTACGGGGGCGCGATTTACAACGAGGGCACACTGACCCTCACCGATACGAAACTGTCCGGCAATCGCGCCAACATTGGCGGAGGGGCCATCTACACGGAGGGCACGCAGACGCTCTACACGTACAGCGGGGTGTTCGAAGAGAACCAGAGTGGGACAAACGGCGGGGCCATCTATGTCAATAGCGGAGACGTTTACATCTACAGGAACAGCCAGTTTCTCAACAACACCGCCACCGAAAACGGGGGGGCTTTCTTCGTGTCCTCTAGTTCGCTTCTGAATTTGCAGGAAAGCATCGTGTCGGGCAATCACGCACTCGAAGGAAACGGAGGCGGCATTTACGCCGACAGCGTCGTGAGCGTGCCTGAGCGACGCCTTCGCGTGCGGAGGGGTGCCGAGGCGAGTCGTCGGCGTACACAGTTGCCTGCGCACAACGGATGACGACGTTTTCTGGGACATTCAGTTCACCGACTGGTGCCCAAACAGCACGGGTGGATGCTTCAGCTACATCCGCTGGCACGCCGCGGGCGACAGCGTCGCGTGCCCGTAGGTCGTTCCGTCAGTTCACTCAACAGGTCCGACCTCTGCTGATGAGCGTGCACCAACTTAGAAACGCCGCGAGAGTTTCGCTAGAAGTGCACCGCGATCGGCAGCTCGGCAGGTGTGCGGACGAAGACGCTGGATACGTGTCGAACCGGACCGGCCATCTCGAAATGGGCGGTACGTTTCACTAGCTCCTCGATCGCTACCTTGGCTTCGAGGCGCGCGAGCTGGGCACCGATGCACAGGTGAATGCCATGGCCGAAGCCGAGGTGCGCGCCCAAGTTGGGGCGTTCGAGGTCGATGATATCCGGCGTCTGAAACACGCGCTCATCTCGATTGCCCGAGGCCCAGAGGACCATCAGGCGTGCTCCCTCCGGAAGCGCAACGCCAGCCAGCTCACAGGCCTTTGTCGTTTTTCGGAAGTGTCCCTGAAATGGAGATTCGAGGCGGACAGCTTCCTCCACGAAGAGGGGTATTCGCGCCGGATCTCGCCGGAGGGCTTCCTGCAAATCCGGGTTTTCGGCAAGCAAGCGTGTCGCGCTACCGATGAGGCTGGCAGTCGATTCGTTCCCCGCAATGATCAGCTGAAGAAGAATGCTCACGCTTTCCTCGACCGTGAGGGCATCGTCGCGCGTGCCTGTCGCCTCCGCCAAGAGCCCGAGCAAATCATCCTTCGGGTCTCTTCGCGCCTCTTCGAACTGCCCTTGCACGTATTGAAACAGGCTCAACGCTCCCATCGCGTGGGTCGCCATTTGGTCGGTGGTGCTGGTGCCGCTCAGGAGCGCAATCGAGAGGTCCGACCAAGCCTTGAGCTGATCGCGATCCTCCAAGGGAAGACCGATGATGTCGATGATGACCGCCATTGGCAGCAAGCAGGCGAACTTCTTCATCCAGTTCTTCTCTTGTTGATTCTCGAGTGCGGCGTCTAGTAGCTCGTTCGCTTGATCCCTCACCGATCGCTCGCGACCACGGACGGTACGCATCGCAAATCGCGGATGGGTGAGCGCTCGCTGCCGTGCGTGTGCAGGCGGGTCTTGCACGGCGAGCACGTCGACCGGCCCGATGCCGAGCTGACCCACGTCGAGGCTCGTCACCGAACCATCGGTCTGCGCCATGACGATCGAAGTGAGATTGGAGGAGTACGTGCGATGATTCATGACGACCGATTTGATGTCCGCGTGACGACTCACGAGGTAGTAGTCGGCCTTTGGCACGCGATAGAGCGGAGCATGCGTCCGCAACGATCGGTAGAACGCATAAGGCGACTCGATTGTCGCTTGGGCGAAAGGGTCGAACTCGTCGGGAAGCTCACTGGCCGAAGGCTCTGTTTCGGTCACGCGGGGCATTGTGTGCGCTTCGTTCCTAGGACTGCAACAAGACATCTGACCGACGCTGGGGGCCAAGGCCCTGCAAAGCGACCCTGACCATCAAAATCCCATTGCTCGCCCCGAACGCCCCGACTATGTTCAACGCATCACAATTCGTCGTCGGGGGGATGACGGAAAGAAGGGGGAGCGAATGCGAAATATTGCGCATTGGTCGATAGTTCTCGCGATTTTCATCGCCATTGCCGGATGCACCGAGAGCGACGACGTTGGGCCCGGTGGTAACGGTGGGACCGGTGGGACCGGCGGTGTTGGCGGCGTTGGCGCAACCGGCGGCAGTGGCGGCGTTGGCGCAAACGGTGGCAGTGGCGGCGTTGGCGCAACCGGTGGCAGTGGCGGCGTCGGTGGCAGCGGTGGCGTTGGCGGCAGCGGTGGCGTTGGCGGCAGCGGTGGCGTTGGTGGCAGCGGTGGCGTTGGTGGCAGCGGTGGCGTTGGCGGTAACGGCGGAATCGGGGGCCTTGGTGGCACTGGCGGTGCCGGCGGCACGATCGTTCGTGCCTGCACGCAGTCCGGGGCGTTCGATTTCGACCATCCGAACAACTCGGGGGCGTCGGTTCAAGACTGCATCACACCAGATGTCTGCATCACGCGAGGTAGCGCCCGCGGTCTATTCAACGGGGCCCTTTCACCGGTCCAAATGGCGACAAATGGCGGGCAGTCACCGGTCGGGACGCAGTGGGCACCGTCCGCGTGCGCGACGGCCGTCGCGTTGGACTTCGACGACTTCATCGACATGACTGGGAGCAACCCACCCTCAATCGTCGGGGAGGATGTTTGCCTTTGGCTCACCGATTCCAACCTGAAGTATGACGTGGTCTTCTCATTCTGGCAGTCAGGTGGTGGTGGAGGCTTCGCGTATCGGCGGACTGCGGCCACTCCGGATGAGTGTGCGCACGCCGACGCGATCTGCAACGAGGACGATACCTGCGGTTGCCCGGAGGGCTTCCAAGTCGTGGGAACACCGGGGGTTTGCGGTCTGCCGAACCCGTGTGACCCAGATCCATGCGGCTCGGGCGCGATCTGTCGCCGCACCAGCGTAGACACCCACGTCTGCGAGTGCGATACGGTCGAGTTCACAAGGCCGCCTGGTGCAACGCCAACTTGCGACCAGATCAGCCCCCTGGTGTGCATCGCGCGCAACACAACCCAAGGGCTTTTCAACAGCGATGACGAGGTCGGATACAACACGGACGCGGGGTCATGTGACTCACCCTCGCCGACGCTGACCGAATGGGCGGCTCTGCCGTGCGCGGACGCAACGATCGGCGACTTTGGTCCGTGGATCAGCACTAGCTTTGCGGACTGCAATCCGCCGGGCGTGGTGGGAGATTCCGGTTGCATACGACTCACCGATGGTAGCGGTGAGTCCTGGGACATTCGCATGACCGACTGGTGCGTCGGCGAAGGTACCATCAACGGCTGCTTCAGCTACATCCGCTCGCACAACGTCGCTGACGGAACAAGCTGCAGCCCCTAGGCTGGCTTCTTCACCGCGAAGAACACAACTGCTGGACGCCACCCCACCTCGGGGTGGCGTTCGGCGTTTCAGACCCAAATGCGCACCGGTCTCGGTCGGCGCACCAGTCCTCATGCGATTGACACGGACCTTGTTCACCTGAAACTATCCCATCGCGGTGGCAGTCCAAGACAACTACGACGGACGAACCTCCCGACTCCGCGCCGGTGCGATCCATTGTGCTGTCGTCGCTCTGCTCTTGACGCCATCGGCAACGTTTTCACAGCCGAACGAGGGCGAAGGGAATCAGCTCATTTTCGTGCTGGATGCGTCGGGTTCCATGTGGGGTCGTCTCGACGGTCAGCCAAAAATAGAAATCGCACGTCGCTCACTCAAAGAGCTACTGGGTGCATTGCCCGACAACGCAGCTGTCGGTCTGGTTGCCTACGGTCACCGGCGCAAATCCGATTGCAGCGATATCGAAACCCTCGTCACTCCGGCCAAGGCCTCTAAAATCGCCGTCGGTCAACAGATCGATGCTCTCAAACCCAAAGGAAAGACCCCGATCACGACCGCCCTTCGTCAGGCGTTGCGGGCGTCGAGCAACAAGGGGACCCGCTCTACCATCGTACGGCTCACCGATGGCTTGGAGACGTGCGGCGGTGATCCATGCGCGTTGATGAGAGAAGCCAAGAAGGCCAACCGATCCAGCCAAAGGGCACGCCCGGAAAGACCGTCGACGTCGTAGTCACCGCGAAAGAACTGACCGAGCACGACGTTAGCTGGTAGGGGCCTGGCGCCTCGGCGGCAGACAAGGCGGGACTGGGCATTCCGCAATAACGCTCGTCAGGGGTAGCCTTATAGCTTTGGCGTCACCTTGTAGTTGCCGTGGTCCGAGTCGTATTCGAGGGTGATCAGGCCGCGGCGTTCGATGTCCTTCATCAGGTCTGGGAAGCCACGGTACCCATAGTAGGTCTCGTTGAAGCCCGGATGCACGCGTCGGAGAGTTTGCTTGATCATCGAGCCCCACAGCGTGTCGTAGTCCTGGTCCAGCGACTCGACGGTCTCCATGAAGAAGTCTACCGCTTCGTCCTTCTTACTCTTGGTCTTCTTGCGGCTGCGGTCCTTTGCGGTCTTTGGCTTAGCTGCGCGGACCAAGTCGTCATAGTAGATGAACTCGTCGCAGCCGGCGATCAACAAGTCAGAGGTCGACTTCTTGACGCCTACGCCGATCACTCGCTTGTCGTTTTCTTTGAGCTTGTGGACGAGCGGCGAAAAGTCGCTGTCACCCGAGAGCAACGCAAAGGTGTCGATGTGGTCTTTCGAATAACATAGGTCGATCGCGTCGACGACCATGTGGATGTCAGCGCTGTTCTTGCCGCTCATCCTGCTCTGCGGAATGTCGACGAGGCCGATGCCTTGGCCGTGAAACTCGCGCACGGCGCTCTGATAGCGACTCCAGTCGCAATAGGCGCGCTTGTAGACGATCCGACCTTTCTCGAGCAACCGCTTCAGGACGAGCTCGATCTGGAACCGCCCGGACTCGGTGACTTGCGCGCCGATGGCCAAGTTCTCGAAATCGATGAAGACGGCAATTAGGGGTTCACCAGGCATGCAACACATCTACTAGTGGCTACTCGCCACTTCAAGAGGGGCGCGCGGAGCACCGCCGCTCACACAGGAGCGCCATCCCGAACGGTCGCCATTCGCCCAAGCACTGGTAGCTCGAAGAAGAACCTCGCTCCCCCGCCGTCGGCGTCTTCGAAGCCGATCGTGCCTCCCAGCCGCTCGACGATCGCTTTGGTGATGCTCAGGCCGAGCCCGGTCCCGGGGTTCTTGCGCGTGTCGGAGCTATCCGCCTGTGCGAAACGTTGAAAGATCCTGCTCCGAAATTCCTCGGGAATCCCAGCTCCACAATCGCGAATGGCCACGCGTGCGCGATCGCCACGTTCGACCACAGAAACGTCGACAACGCCCCCATCGGGCGAAAACTTAACCGCGTTCGACAAGAGATTGACGAGCACTTGGGTCAGCCGATCCAGGTCTGCTTGGACGTAGAGCTCGGGGAGCTCGCCCGTTTCCTCCACCCGGACTGCTTTCTCGGCGGCAAGACCGCGATGGTTCTCGATCGCCTCGTGAACTGCTTGCGAGAGGTCGACCTGTGTCAGCTGAAACTCGAGTCGGCCCGACTCGATCTTCTCGATATCGAGTATATCGTTGACCAGGCGCACCAAGCGGCAGCTGTTATTCCTGGCAATCTTGATCATTTCGGACGCTTTCTCACTGAGCTCGCCCATTTGGCCTTCAGCAAGCAAGCCAAGGGAGCCACGAATCGACGTGAGTGGCGTGCGAAGCTCATGGCTTACCGTCGCGACGAACTCCGATTTCATGCGTTCGATCTTCTTTCGCTCCGAGACGTCGCGAAGAATGCCCGTGAACATCGGCTTATCTCCGATCTGCATTTCGCTCACGGCCAGCTCGACAGGGAATGAGGTGCCGTCCTTGCGCCGCGCGACCACCTCTCTCCCGATGCCGATGATCTTGCTATTCCCCGTGACCAGGTAGTTCGCGATGTGCCGATCGTGATTTTCTCGGTGCGGCGAAGGCATCAGTATGTGCACGTTCTGTCCGACGAGCTCGCGCGCCGCGTACCCAAATAGCTTTTCGCCTGCTGGATTCACGGTTTCGATGATCCCATCGGTGTCGATCGTGATGATTGCATCGACCGCACTACCAACGATTGCGCTCAGCCTCGCCTCGCGGTCGCAAACCTCGGACAATGCCTCTTTGACACACTCCTCGGCCTTCCTTCGCGGGGTTTCATCGTGCGCGACCGCATGGATTCTCTCGTCTTCGATGTTCGATGTCGCGTGCCACAGAAGCCACTTGTAACTTCCGTCGGCGCAGAGAAAACGGTTCGAGAAGGTCGCGGTCTCCATGGATTTCTCGAGCAGTTTCGAGGCCTCGTTCCGGACAGCTTCGACGTCGTCTTCGTGCACGAACTCCAGAACGGGGCGTGACAGAAGCTCTGCTTCCGAATATCCGAGCATGCGAGACCAAGCCCCATTCACGCGTCTGAAATAGCCGTCCAAGCTTAGGATCGCGGGCATCGCGTTCGAGTTTTCGAAAAGCCTCTCGTAGTCGGTGAGTAGAAACAGCTTTCTGCGCATTTCGAGCTGATTCACCGCTTGTGCCGCAAGCCGTTTCAGCACTGTCCGCTGCTTTTCCGTAAGGGTTCGTTGTTCGTGGTCGATCGCGCAGACTGCTCCAAGCACGTGACCCTCGTTGGTCCGCACAGGAAATCCGGCATAGAAACGAACGAACGGCTCACCGATGACCAAGGGGTTCTCGCTGAAGCGCGTGTCTTTCAGTGCATCTTCGACGACCATCAACCTCTCTTCTGCCACCACGTGACCGCAGAAAGAGACATCGCGTGACGTCTGCAGGAGGTCGAGGCCGTAGCGCGACTTGAACCACTGTCGGTCCGCGTCGACCAAAGAAATCAACGCAATCGGTACGTCGAGAACCTCTGCGGCGATGACCGTGAGGTCGTCGAACACCTTTTCCGGGGGCGTATCCAACACACGATAGCTCTCGAGCGCTTGCAGGCGTTGAGCTTCATTGCCGGGAATCCGAGGTGGGCTCATTGCGAGCCTTGCCTTCCCACGTACCCGTCCGCAGATCTCGTCGCTGCTTGCACGCTTTCCCCCACTTAAGAGTCTAAGGGTCACGGCGGCGAGAATCGAGTCTTGCGGCGAGAAGCAACTGCAAGCGTGTTCAGGAGGCCTTCGAGCAAACACACCTTCCCAGGTTACAACGCGAATTACGCCGAACGATGTCGGCCGCCGAAACGACTGAAACGGCGTTCGAGCAATTCGATAACGGCCAATTCGCCGATGCTTTGGGCTGCTGCTACGGCGCAACCGAACAAGGGAACGGCTTCACGCCAGGGATGTCTTGGACGAAGTCGCCTTCCTCCATTCGGTCCAGCACGTTGTCTGGGTCTGCGACGACGCCGTCCAATCCGAAGGTGCGATTAGAGAAGCGGAGCGCAACCGGGTCCGCCGCTCCACGCGCAGAGCATCTTGTTATTCGCGTCGGTCGCTGCGATCTCCCAGTAGGTCGTGGCGTCAGCGATCGGGAGCTGCGCCTGAAACACCAGATTGGTCACGGTCAGCTCGCCACTGACCCCGCCGGAAGCTGTGACGGGACCCTGCAACATCGTAGCGCTAGCCGAGTCGCACGCGCATTGGAAGTCCTGCAACCATCGGTGGGACCATGTCGCGTGACGTCGGCTTTCCCGCCTGGAAACCTTCTCAGGTTGAAAAGCACGAAACTACGCTTCCTCGACGATATTCGTTGCGGTGCCGGTTGGCGTCGTTGCGGGGTTATAGTACGACTTCAATCCGTGACGGCGTCTGAGCGACAGTCGAACCAGGGTCGCTTTGGCCTTGCCGAGCTCATCGATTTCGAAGTGCAGCTCGCGTCCGACCGCGATCGACCCGACGACGAGCTCGTCGCGCGTGATCGTGAGATCGCATTGCGCTGGCAGGACGAACCAAAGGCGCCCTCCGACCTCGTGGCTCGTTGGTTGGCTTCTCTACGTCGCGGGACCACGACTCCGACCGTGGGCGAACGGGTCGCGCGCGCGCAGGTCATGGCGAACTGGATCATCTTCGTCGTGTTTGGCTTGATCGGCGTCGCAGTTGCTCTCGCGGTGTTGCAGTTCACGGGTGACCACCCGATCAACGTATTGGTCGTGCTTGGCGTATTCGTGCTCCTCCAGGTGATCAACTTGCTCGCAACGATCGCCGCCTTCGTATGGTCGCGTTTCTCTCCCGGGTTTCTCGGACGCTTCCCCTTGGGTGCGTTGATACGGAGGTTGATCGTGCGCATGGTCGGCGTGGAGGACACCGGGCGGTTTCTGGCGCGGCGTTCCCTATACGCCGGGGTAGAGCGCTGGGTCATGTTTCGAGCGATGCAAGTCGGGGCCGTCGCGTTCAACGTCGGTGCACTCGCGACCTTCATCGCTGCTGTCTCGTTCACCGATTTGGCCTTCGCTTGGAGCACGACGCTGCAAGTCGGAGCGGAAGGGCTTCAGCGGTTCTGCGAAGTCCTGGCGGCCCCGTGGCGACTGTGGTTGCCCGATGCCGTTCCAACGCTCGACCTGGTCAGTGCGACGCAGTACTTTCGGCTCGACAGCGCGTACGTGAATGCGCCGGCCGGTGCGCGGGCACGAGACGTGGCCTTCGCCGGTGGATGGTGGCCGTTCTTGTTGATGTGTCTCTTGGTCTACGGCCTGCTCCCGAGGCTCTTGCTCGTCGTCTGGGCTAGCCTCGGAATGAATGGCGCCTTGAGGAAGCTGCCCTTCGACACACCAGACGAAGCCGAAATCATCGCACGTCTCACCACTCCAGAGGTGCGGCGTGTGCATCAGAATGACCCCGGCAACGTGGCTCCGCTCGGCGCAGGGCATCAGCCATTGGGTCGGCCGCAGCGATTCAGCAAAGACGGGCCTGCCATCGCGGTTCGCTGGAGAGATGCCGAGATTTCCGACGACGCGTTTTCGAATCGTTTGCGAGAGCGCTTTGGCGCGGTTGTCGAAGAACCGATCGCGAACGCCGGGGGCCACGACCATGGTGAAGACCAAGCGTTGCTCGAGCGCATCGAGGTCGGCGAGCAGCCGGTGGTCGTGGTGGCCGAACCTTGGAACGCTCCGGATCGCGCATTCAAACGTTTCGTGCACTCCCTGCGTGAGAACGGGCACTCCACACGCAAGATCTACGTCTTGCTCACGGCCGGCGGCGACGATGAGCAGCGTGATGTGTGGGCCGGGTACCTGGCCGAGCTGGCCGACCCGTACATTGCGTTGGATGCACTATGAGCGAGCCGAGCGTCGATGTGCCCCGCTTCGCGGTCGTCGGACGGGTCAACAAGGGCAAGTCGAGCGTCATCGCGAGCTTGATCGAGAACGACGCAGTAAAGATCTCTCCGAGGCCCGGCACGACGACCGAATGTGTCCGGTACGACGTCGAGGTCGACCGTCGGGTACTGTTCTCGGTCATCGATACACCTGGGTTCGAAGACGCACCACGGGCCCTGCACTGGATCAAGCAACGAGAGGTCACGGCGGCCGACCGGGTCCAGCGCGTGCGCGATTTCGTCACTGCGTTTGAAGGCACCGAAGAGTTCGTGGAAGAGCGACGCCTCCTTCGTCCCATTCTCGATGGTGCGGCGATTCTCTACGTGGTCAACGGCAACGAACCGTACCGAAAGAACTACGAAACGGAAATGGAGGTGCTTCGCTACACGGGGCAACCGGCCATGGCACTGATCAATCGTAGCGAATCGGGTGCCCACATCGAAGATTGGCGGCGTGCGCTCAACCAGTACTTCAAGCTCGTGAGGCTCTTCGACGCTCATGCGGTGACTTGGGAAAAGCGCCGCAAGCTACTCGAAGCCTTTGCGACACTGCAACCCTCATGGGAGCACTCAATCGGTGAAGCGGTCGATGCGTTGCAGGCGCAGGAAGAGCACCGACACTATCAGGTCGCCAGCATCACCTCCGACATGATGGTCGATGCGCTGACGCTACATTTGAGCATCGTGCTTCCTGACGAGCGCGCGCTGCCGCACGAAAAATCGCGACTCGAGCGGGAGTTTCACGACAAGCTTCGAGGGATCGAAAGGAAAGCGCACCAGAAGATCGCCACCGTCTACTTGCACCGTCTCGACGGCTGGTCACCCGAAACGGAGATAGAACTGGGCTCGCATGACGATCTCTTTGCCAGAGAGACTTGGGACGTCATGGGGCTTTCGCCAAGGGCCCTCTTGACGCTTACGACGTTGACCGGGGCGGCCGCGGGTGGAGCGGTCGACGCCGCGGTGGGTTTCGCGTCGGTATTCGCCGGAACCGTGCTTGGGGGGCTCGGTGGGCTTGGTGTTGGCATCTATGAGCTCACACGTCGATTTGCGAGTGCGTCCAATGTCGCCGACCAGGCAATGTCAGCAATGCGACATCCAAAAGACGGCTACAGAGTCCGGGTCGGGCCGCACCCTTCACTCAATTTCCCGTTCGTGCTCTTGGCAAGATCGCTGGACCACTTCGATCGCATTCAGGCGTGGGCGCATGCCCAGAAAGACCTGCCAGCACCGAGTGAAAGTGACCCCAAGATCCTCGATCAACTCGGTACGTCTACACGACGCCGGCTCAGCAAAGTCTTTTCGACGATGCAAAAGAAGTACCGAGACGTCCCAAGAGAGACGCGCGGCGAGCTTCGTGAGCTCGTCCATCAGATCGTGATTGAACGCGAAAAAGCGCCCCGCACCTGAGCTAACCCACTACACTTCGAACCAGAAGGTCGCACCATGGCCGAGCTCGCTGTCCACGCCGATTGTGCCACCGTGCTGCTCCACGAGAGCCTTCGAGATTGCGAGGCCCAGTCCCGTGCCGCTCTTGC
>Ga0209456_10000164_pt1 | contig 36696 bp, 35 predicted proteins | sample COG_11_FD_184755 | JGI IMG/M metagenome (GOLD analysis project Ga0209456, IMG submission 184755) | Pelagic marine sediment microbial communities from the LTER site Helgoland, North Sea, for post-phytoplankton bloom and carbon turnover... | ecosystem: Environmental > Aquatic > Marine > Neritic...
CGAGGTGATCGACTACACGCGGCGGGACTTCACCGAGGCCGCGCCGGCCTGCGACGTCGTGCTCGACACGATCGGCGGCGAGGTGCACCAGCGCTCCTTCGCCGTGCTGCGGCCCGGCGGCCGGCTGCTAATCGTCGATTTTGCGCCTCATCACATTGACGTATTGCGCGACGAGCACGCGCATAGGAGACTGGGTTTCAGCGATGAGGAAGTGAACGACTGGCTGCGGCGTGCCGGCGCCCGTTGTCGCGCGGTACATCATCTGACCACCGGTAGCGGTGCCGAAAACGGGGATCACCTGGTTGTCACCCTATGGGTAGGCGAGACTGAAGTTGCTTGAATCGAATACGGAAACGCGGAGGATTATAAATTGACCACGATAAAAGACCGCCATTTACAGGCGAGCGCGGACGAGACCTACAAGCGTTTGCAAAAGCGGCCGCAAACAGGGGTGCGATCCATTGATGGGCGGATATCGGTGTCATTCGAATTTTTCCCGCCGCAGACGGACCGTGCCGCCCGGCAGTTGTGGAGTTCAATCGAGCAATTGTCACCGCTGGCGCCCGATTTTGTCTCGGTTACTTACGGCGCGGGCGGCAGCACGAGAGAGCGGACCCATGCCACGGTCAAACGGGTGCTTGACGAGACGGTACTGGTTCCGGCTGCCCATCTGACCTGCGTCGGTGCATCGCGTGAAGAAATCGATAAGATCGCGGAAGACTACTGGCGAAGCGGTGTCCGCAACATCGTGGCGTTGCGGGGTGATCCACCGGACGGCGCCGGGTTCACGCCGCACCCGAGTGGTTATACGAACGCGGCCGCTTTGGTCGATGGTCTTTCCCGGCGCCATGACTACGACATCAGCGTCGCCGCCTACCCGGAGATGCATCCCGATGCGAAGAATCCCGCAGCGGACCTCGACAACCTGAAACGAAAAATCGACGCAGGTGCCAGCCGGGCAATCACCCAGTTCTTCTTCGATGCCGAGACCTATCTGAGATTTCGCGACCGCGTGACGAGCGCGGGAATCACGGCTCCGATCATTCCCGGCATCCTGCCGGTGACCAATTTCAGAAGGCTCACGGGGTTCGCGGCACGCTGCGGTACGTCGGTGCCGGACTGGATCGGAAAACTTTTCGAAGGTCTGGACGATGCACCGGATATCCGGCAGCTCGTTTCTGCCACGGTCACCGCGGAATTGTGCACGCGGCTGGTCGACCAGGGCGTATCTGACTTTCATTTCTACACCCTCAATCGCAGTGAATTGACCCTGGCCATCTGCCGCATCCTCGGCGTGTTTCCGCCAGCCGCACAAACATCGCGAGCCGCCGCCAGATTATGATCAAGAAACTTCACAAGACGCAGCTGCTGGAGCGTGCCCTGTCTAATCGGATCCTGGTCCTGGACGGAGCCATGGGGACCATGGTCCAGGGGCTCGGGTTGGACGAGACGCAATTCCGCGGCTCTCGGTTTGCTCATCACGACAAGGAACTGAAGGGGAATAACGATCTCCTGTCGCTTACGCAGCCCGACGCAGTTCAGGAAATCCATGAGACTTTTCTGGCGGCCGGTGCCGACATCGTGGAGACAAACACTTTTAATTCCAACCGAATCTCTCAGGCCGACTATGCACTGGAAGACCAGGTCCATGCGCTCAATTATGAAGCGGCGCGATTGGCACGGCGCGCGGTCGATAAATTCGACAGTAAAGAATGTCCCCGGTGGGTAGCGGGTGTACTCGGCCCGACTAGCCGAACCGCCTCCATTTCACCGGACGTCAACGACCCCGGGTACCGCAATGTCGATTTCGATACGTTGCGGGAAATCTATGCCGAGGCGCTGATCGGCCTTGTCGAAGGTGGCGTCGATGTGATCATGGTGGAGACCATTTTCGATACGCTCAACGCCAAGGCCGCGGTGTATGCAATCGCCGAGTATTTTGAATCGAAAAAACTGCACCTGCCGGTCTACCTGTCCGGCACTATCACGGATCGCAGCGGCCGGACGCTGTCTGGTCAGACAACCGAGGCGTTCTGGTATTCCCTTCGCCACGCAAATCCTCTGGTGGTCGGACTCAATTGCGCCCTGGGCGCCGCGGATTTGAGAGAGTATATCGATGCCCTGAGCCGGATCGCGGAATGCACAGTCGGCTGCCACCCGAACGCCGGCCTTCCCAATGAAATGGGAGAATACGACGATACGCCGGAGTACATGGCGCGGGTCCTCGGTGAGTTTGCACGGGATGGGCTGATCAACGTGGCAGGGGGCTGCTGCGGCACCACGCCGGAGCACGTCCGCGCCATCGCGGATGCCGTCGCCGGCCTGCCGCCCCGTGTTGCGCCAGCGCAAACTCCGGCGTGCCGCCTGGCCGGACTGGAGCCCCTCGTCATCGATGAGGCCAGCCTGTTCGTGAACATCGGTGAACGCACCAACGTGACCGGATCGGCCCGTTTTGCGCGGCTCATCGCCGAGGATGACTATGATACCGCCGTCGGGATCGCGCGTGAGCAGGTGGAGAACGGCGCGCAGATCATCGACGTCAACATGGACGAGGGCATGCTGGATTCGGAAGCCGCGATGCAAAGGTTCGTCCGCCTGATATCCTCCGAGCCCGACATCGCCCGGGTCCCGGTAATGGTGGACTCCAGCAAGTGGTCGGTGCTCGAGGCCGGCCTCAAGTGTCTGCAGGGCAAGAGCTTCGTCAATTCCATCAGTCTGAAGGAAGGAGAGAAAACTTTCATAGAGCAGGCCACGAAGGTGCGCCGCTACGGCGCGGGAGTCGTTGTCATGGCTTTCGACGAGGAGGGTCAGGCGGAGACCGCCGAACGCAAGTTCGAGATATGCCGCCGTGCATACCGCATCCTGGTCGATGAGGTCGGCTTTGCGCCGGAAGACATCATTTTCGATCCCAACATCTTTGCCGTCGCCACCGGTATGGATGCCCACAACGATTACGCACGCGCCTTTCTGGAAGCGGTAAAAATGATCAAGGCCCAATTGCCGTACGCGATGGTTTCAGGTGGCGTGTCGAACCTGTCGTTTTCCTTCCGCGGCAATAATCCACTGCGCGAGGCGATGCATGCCGCCTTTCTTTACCACGGCATCCGAATCGGCCTCGACATGGCCATCGTCAATGCCGGCAAGCTCCCAGTGTACGAGGATATTCCAGCGGATCTGAAGGAGCGTATCGAAGACGTTCTGTTCAATCGCCGTGACGACGCGGCGGAACGGCTGCTCGAAATCGCGAGCACGGTCAAAGGCAGCGCATCGGTCAAAGAGGAAGACCTGTCATGGCGCGACAAGCCCGTGGCTGATCGGCTGGTGCATGCGCTCGTGCACGGTATCGATCGATTCATCTTGGACGACACCGAAGAGGCTCGCCAGCGTGCGCAACGCCCTCTCGATGTGATCGAGGGGCCATTGATGGCGGGTATGAACGTGGTCGGAGATCTTTTCGGGACCGGTAAAATGTTCCTTCCGCAGGTGGTCAAGAGCGCGCGGGTGATGAAGCGGGCGGTGGCCCACCTGGAACCGTTCATGGAGACCGAAGCTTCCGGCAAACGTCAGAGCGCCGGCAGGATCGTGATGGCTACGGCGAAGGGAGATGTGCACGATATCGGTAAAAATATCGTCGGCGTAGTGCTGCGATGCAACAACTACGACGTGATCGATCTGGGCGTGATGGTGCCCAGCGCGAAGATCCTGGATACCGCCCGGCGGGTCAATGCCGACATGATCGGAGTGTCTGGTTTGATCACGCCCAGTCTGGACGAGATGCGGCACGTTGCGGCGGAGATGGAGAGGGAAGGGTTCGACATCCCGCTACTGATCGGCGGTGCCACCACGAGCAAGGTCCATACGGCGGTCAAAATCGAGCCGAACTATTCCGGTGCCGTGATGTACGTCCCGGACGCCTCGAAAGCGGTCGGGGTCGTCACCCGCTTCCTCGGTGAAGGCGGCGATGAATTAGCGATGCAGACGCGTGAAGAATACCGTGAGATCCGCGAACGTCGAGAGTCGCAGCAGCGGCAGGCGAGGCGGGTGAGCCTGGCCGAAGCCCGGCACAACCGAGTCGCCATTGAATGGCGCGACTATGAACCGCACGTTCCCGCTTTTACCGGGATCAAGGCCTTCCCGGACTATGACGTCGAGACGTTGACTGGTTACATCGATTGGACGCCGTTCTTTCGAAGTTGGGATCTTGCCGGCGTGTATCCGCGCATTCTCGACGACGGCACGGTGGGCGAGGCGGCGCGCGGCCTGTATGCCGACGCGCGGATCATGCTCGAACGCATCGTGATCGAGAAATGGCTGCAGGTGCGCGCAGTGATCGGGTTCTGGCCGGCCCGCAGCACAGCGGAAGACGATATCGTCCTATATACCGACGAATCGATGGCGGAACGTCTGTGCACCTTCCATACTCTGCGTCAGCAGATGAAGCGGGATCGGGAACGTCCCAACTACGCGCTCTCCGATTTCATCGCACCTGAACATTCTCGCATCGTCGACTATATGGGCGGATTCGCCGTCAGCGCCGGCTTCGGCACCGACGAACGCGTGGCCGCGTTCGAGGCCGCCCACGATGACTATTCCGCAATCATGTTGAAAGCGCTGGCCGATCGGCTGGCGGAGGCGTTCGCGGAGCACATGCACCAGCGCGTACGCCGCGAGTTTTGGGGATACGCTGCCGAGGAAGATATCGACAACGAGCGTCTGATCAAGGAGGAGTATCGGGGAATCCGTCCCGCGCCCGGATATCCGGCCTGCCCGGACCACACCGAAAAAAGGACATTGTTCGATCTGCTGCAGGTGGAGTCACGAATCGGCATGGAGCTCACCGAGAGCTACGCCATGATACCGGCCGCGTCGGTCAGCGGTTTTTACATTGCGCATCCGGACAGCCGCTACTTCGGTGTGAGCAAGATCGAACGCGACCAGGTCGAAGACTACGCCGCCAGAAAGGGATGGACCATGGAGGACGCAGAACGCTGGCTCGCACCAGTACTGGGCTACGATCCCGAGGTCGGTGCAGCGGCTTAGGACTCCGATATTTGCCTATTGGGGGAAAGGCCGGGGTGAGGGGCTGCTCATTCTTCCGATTGATCCGTAGTGTCCTCGGCATCGAAAAAATAGATCCCGAAATTCATGCGGTGGCTGGCGTTTTCCTTGTCCTTATCCCGATTCTGCAGCCGCCGTGCGCGGCGGTTGATTTTTTTCAACGCCTGCATGCCCTCCTGTTCGGCCAACTCGGAAAGTTTGCTTACCGAGTCCGCTGTGAGATCGTCGTAGTACACGCTGCGCTCGATATACGGCGGGGAGTTGCCCTGGACATTGTGCCGGGCGGCGGCGAGGTGGTCGTGAACGTTTCGGCCCAGGTAGAACGCTTTTTCATCGAAGCCCTGACTGGGAATGAACGCCTCCTGCTTGAGGTGGACCTTGCCTGATTCATCGATCTCGGCCACACCGAGACGGACCCATTCATCGAGCACGGCTCGCGGCCGGATGTCCTTGCTGACAGATGTGACCAGGTCCTCGAAGCTCGGCTCGCCGTCGTCGCGAGATAAACGCCACAGGCCTAAGGGGTTATCCTGCTCATCAAGAAAACGCTCATCGCTGGTCCACAGCGCCACAAGCTGCGCACCGAGATAGACACTCTCGGGCGGCGGGGCTTCGGACAGGGGTTCGGCGCGGAACTGTCTGACATCCTTGCGGTGTACGCCTGTCAGCAGGGTGATACGGCTGTCGGTCTGCCTTTTGCCGTGAAGAGTAAACTCCTTCTCCGCGACATCGACATATATCCGCTTCAGCACCCCGGTCAGCCAGGTGTAGGTCAGGCCATGTTCCAGCAACAGGCCGACAAGCGGCCGCAGCAATTTTTCAATTGCCCTGGTTAATACCTCGGGCGGCCCCCCGGCTGGATTGTCTAGATTTTTATCTGACATTGGTTCCCTTCGGCGGGTAAGTTCCGTAGTTGGACCGTATTATACTTGACGTGGGAAAAAAACCCACTTAAATTGATGCGAATAATGCCAACTTTCAACGGTGTCCCCGTGTTCAGACCTCGGCTCCACAAGATTCTATGTGTAATCGCCTTTGCATTGCTGCTGTCTTCGTGCGGAGGAGGGTCCGGTACGACGGCCGGGGTTGGTGGATCGGGAATCGGCGGCACCGGGATTACGCTCGTGCGTGGCAATGTGGCGACGGTGGTGGCGTCGCTCGAGAAGGAAGGCGGGAGCGGATACGCGAGGATGGTTGCTCGGATGGCTTCTCTCGTCAGCAGCGAGGCAATCGCACAGTCGGGCAGCGTGAACGGGATCAAGGTGTTCGGAGGGGAGAAACAGGATGTGACCGATGATCAGGGGCGTTTCGACCTGATCGATGTCACGCCCAGTGCCAACTTCATCATCACGCTGATACTGGTGGATGGGCAGCGGGTCGATTTTTCGATTGGTGCGGTGCCTGATAAGGCGGCAGTCCAGGTCAACAACATTGTCGTCGATGCGCGTCAGGGCAATGCCAAACCTTCGAGCGTCGAGCTAGAGGATAATTCCGCTGACGGTGATTCGGGCGACAACGGATCAGTCGACGAAGGATCCCCCGATGACAACACGCAGGACGACAATTCCGAAAGTGGTGGGTCCTCGGGAAGCAGCGGATCCGACTCCAACAGTGGTGGCGATGAAGAGGGCGATGAAGAGGGCGAGGAAGAGAAAGATAACGATTCGGAAGACGATCATTCCGGCAGCGGACATTGATCTTTAAGTAGGGAATCCTCCGGTCGGAATCGACAAACTTGTAGGAGCGGCGGCCTGCCGCGGTATATCGGCGCGAGGCGCGCCTCCTACAATATTCTCCGACTCTGATACATGATTTCTATGCGGCGGCCTCGCCGCAATAAGAACACCCGGGCCGGCACGCCCCGATCAAATTCCTTCCTTGAATCGAATCACGATGTCACGCCCTCTGTGCGCGATCTGCCCCAGAAAGGTGACCAGGAAGAGCGTCATGCCCAGCATTTCGATGAACTCTTCGATGGACTTGGAGAAATGCCTGACAGTTTCATTATCCCAGTCGAAGTTTTCGACCAGCCACGCATAGCCGTCCTCCATACCTTCTACGAAATCCATCGACACCGCGATGGCGAAGCACGTCAGCGCTCCCAGAACGCGGACCCGGTCCGCGGTCCGCGGCAACTCGGACCACAAAAAGCCGAGGAGGAACAACCCCATGGCGGCGAAAACGGGAGCCAGCAGCATTTGCCACGGGTAGCTGATGAAGCCGACGCTGCCTCCTTCGCGTTCCTTGAACGCCGATCCGATCCGTTCATGCACGGCCGCGCCGTCATCGATGGCGATGTAGGTGAAGAACAGGGCGACCAGCAGCCAGCCGATGCGGCGTGGCCGGGAAATTTCATGCCTGCGGCCAATTGCGTAGATGAACCATGCGCCCAAGGCCACGAAAACGGTCTGGGTGACGGCGAACCAGGACGCCAGAGCGTCTTCACGGGTCGTATTGAACAGCCTCCGGATGGGACCGTATTCCGACCAGCGCAGCCAGTTGACCGTCAGGTCCAGGTAGACCAGGGTGATCTCCACAATCAAACAGGTCAGGAAGACTACCCATAAAAAACGGCCAGTATCGACGGTGAAAACCGTCGAACCGGCCAGGTTCAAGTCAATTTCTTGTGTATCAGGTTTTATACGTTGTCCTGGGAGTTGGAAGAATCACCATCACTGTTGCCATCGGCACTTTCAGCATCACTCGCTCCATCGGACTCGCCGTCATCACTCACGCCATCATTGCTGCTGATGTCGTCTGCGCTGGCAATGCTGTCGTCGTCACTGCTGTTGACGTCACCGGCCACCTGCGCACCATTGCCTGATGGGTCCGCTAGTTTTGCACTAACAACCGGTGCGCCACCTCCGTTCAACACAACCTGGACCTGCGTTATCTGACCTGCCTTAACGGGTATCGGGTCGCCGGCTTGCCCATTAAACTGCGTGTCGCAAACACCGGTGAAATCTGAAATCTCGAGTGAAAACCAACCATTTTCGTCGGTAAAGGTTTGGTATGGCACCGAATTGCAGGTTACTGTTACGGAAATTGGTTCGTCGGCGCGAGCGACTGGGATGAGAACATCTGAGACCGCTACCATTAGGCTTTCGGTCTGACGGATTTCCAGACTGGCTATTCCACCGTTGGTTACGGTGCCGGACACGGTTGCCGCATTGCGCGATCCGCTGCCCCCCGCTGAGCTGCTGCTTCCGCCGCCACAGGCGGTCAGCGTAATGGCGATTGCCGCCAACATGGATACAAGTAACGCAACCTGGCCCTTGATAATGGTGTTCATGATGTCTTTCCTCATGCGAGCATGTATCTAAACGTGAATGTGATTTGTCTCAGTATAGACATGTCAATAAGTGGGATAATTTCCCACTCAAATAGTTTAGTGAAAAATCACATAAGAGTCCAGTGTTCCGGATAAATGGCGAATTGGCGCCGTGCATACCGACGATTAACCTTAGCTGATATCGTACGTCACAATGGGCGGTTCACTTCCGTAACAACACGATAGTCAGCCGTGTTAGCCGTGACCTCACGTCCCCTTGGCGTAACCAGGTTCAGTCCGATCATGATCAGGCCCAGGGACAACCATACCCATGTCGAATGTGTTTCACCGAAAATGATGATCCCCCACGCAACTCAGGCAATGGTGATGACGGGATTCGATTGGTCGATGCGGACAGGCACGGAGTGTAATCTTTGATAGCTCCGTAAGCGAGATCTGCAGCGCGGCTCCGTGCGCGGTCGGACGATAAAATCCAATTGTTCGCGCCATGGAGGCGCATGGGGATGGATCAGATGCCCAGGAGTGATCCGGGTGGGCGGCGATCAGACGTTTTGAAGTTGATGCCGCCGCCGTATTTTACCCTGCTCTTCCCCGTTCCGGGACGCCCCGGCTACTCGTCTATCCGGGAGCGCGCGTTTATCCCGCGGTGGCCGATGGCCGGCGCGACCAATATGGCAATCGGTGATGCCACGCTCAGCAAACATTGGATTTTCAGGGGCCAACTCTCTGCCCATCTCACAGACTTGTTCCCACAGCGCGCGATCTGCTGGCTCGGAATCCTTCAGCCGTACTGCATCTTCCACGAATTCCGCTGTTGCCTCCAGTGCGTACAGCAACATAAACGACGCCAGCACCTCCATCCTGTCCTCGGAAATCAAATCAGCCGCCATTTTCAACCTTTGTCTGGAAAAGTGTTTGTATTTCTCGAGATTAGACACCAAGGGGCGATCCATGTTCTGTAATATTTGTCACACTTTTGATAAAACCCGGCAGATGCCATAAGAATTCCGCTGTTCGAACCTTTCGCGGAAGACCAGGCGGGCGCGGATCTACGGCCGAATGCCTGTGAAACGAAGCGTTGGGTGGATTAAATCAGCAAATGCGCCGCAGCCACCGGCGGTGGCCCATGAACGCCCGATCGGGCACGGCGGCTCTAATCTGGTTGTTGTGATAATAGGTCATTCAGAGGCAGACAGTAATCGGCCGAGGCGGACCATTCGCGTCCCGTCAAACCGTCACGATCGGGTGCGCTGCGCTTTCGCAGATAGCATAGAAATCTGAGATGGATTAATATAGCAAGAACCCGTTACCCGCTATGGTTGCGAAATGATGCCGTATAAGGACACCCAAACTGGCTGTCACTCGTCACCGGAGCGAAACACGCACTCGCAATTCTTAACAGCCGAAAGGAGGAAAGTGATGAAAAGATTAATGGCCCTGGTTGTGCTTTCTTCATTCGCCGCAGCAAGCATCGCAGGCAACACACCGTCACCACCAGACGCTAAACTCTATTTCATATCACCACAAGATGGCAGCGAGGTTACAAGTCCTGTAACGATTCGGTTTGGCCTATCAGGTATGGGCGTAACACCTGCGGGTATGAATAAAGAAAACACCGGTCACCATCATTTGATTGTCGACGCGGATTTACCGGACATGGATAAACCCATTCCCAGCGATGCAAATTACAAGCACTTTGGCGGCGGTCAGACAGAGGTAGACATTGATCTTGAGCCAGGGCAACACACATTACAATTACTGCTTGGAGACTTCACGCACATTCCGCATAATCCACCGGTCAAATCGGACGTGATTACGATTACCGTAAAGTAGAGTTTCCATCGAATTTACGAATATTTCAGGCACCCGGCATTATTACTGGATAACGTTACCCCGAACGTCACCTTTATATCTTATTGATTTTACTGTTGAATTTAAGGGGCGGCCATCAGCTCATCGACCCGCGGAGCTTTCTTGCACGTGCCTTCAGTGACGGCGAGCCGACTCTGAGCGCTTCGAGTACAAGTCTCGACACGCTGGGTCGTAATGTTTGATCGCATTCGGCGAGATCAGCAAGTGCTTGTAATGCTGAGACCTTTACGATCTGACTATCGCTTCCGGTTAGGTAATCACGCAGCAGTCTGGTTCTGTATTTTTTAATCCAATCCGGGTATCTGGTAGAGACTTTTTCCAGCGCGTCGGACGCTCGTGCTCGAACTCGTGCGTCTTCGTGAAACAAACCTTCGAACAACTCGCTGATTAGTGCCGGGGATTCTATGACCTGTGCCACAACCTCATTAGATCGGCCGATAGAACGCAAGTCACCGCCGGCAAGTTTTTTCAACAGATCAGTCATGCCAAGCTACATGTGAATGATCGATAAGGGCCGGCAGCAGGTGCAGGATCGTTGCAATGTCAGCCTTTGTTGCGCCATACAAAATTACGTATTGTGCTGCCCCGCTTTGGTGAATAGGATAAATCCTGATTCTAGCCCGCATTTTTCAACCCGGCGTTCATCGGCACCCTTCCTGCGCCATCGCTCGAGATGCTGGTGTTAAATGCGGGCTAGACACTGGTCGAGGCGCGTCGTTCTTTCAAGGAGGTCAGATGCTTGAATATTTCACTCTTATACTTGTCTGTCAATTGATTGGCGAGTTTGTAGTCACTTCCGTGGATGCCCCGTTTCCAGGCCCGGTCGTGGGGATGGTTTTGTTGTTCGTGTTTCTCTTGATCAAAGGTTCGATACCGGAGCAATTGAGCCATGTATCCGCAGCGTTGTTGAACAATCATTCTTTACTGTTTGTTCCCGCAGGTGTAGGGGTGATGGTGCACTTCAAGATTCTGGGCACCGATATATGGCCGCTCTCTGTTGCCCTGGTAGTAAGCACCCTGGTAACTGTTGCGGTCACCGCATTAGTCATGGTGTTACTGAACAAACGAAACGATCATAACCACGTTGCCCGATTTCTGCCCGCTTTCGATGTATCGGTGTGCCTCTCTGGTCTGTTCCAACGGAAAGTGCCTGTCCATGACCGGCTTGATGTCGTCCGATTCGATAAGCGCCTTCATTGTACTAGGAGGCTGATACAGTAGAAAGCTGTACTGACCCGACTCGGCTGGGCATAGAATACGGCCATGGCCGCCGTCGAGTAACTATAGACAGGAGTGTAAAGCGCACCTCGGGTTTGACAATTCAGACGGTTATGCCGGACTATCTGATCTGTTGATCAACCGATATCAACAGTTAACTTTGGAGGACCACCATGAGCAATACCACCAAGGGTTTGTCAGCTATCTGCGGCTTGCTGCTATCTACGCAAATCACGCTTGCTGACACCACGGACGTCAAGTGGCGCAGTTTGTTAGAGGTCGAAAAAAGCGGTGAGCACTGTGTTGATGATTCAAACTGTTTCAACCGCTACCATCCGGCGATTCAACCGGTGGAGAGGGCAAAACCCGGCGACCAATTGATCTTTCACACACGAGACGCGCTAGACTCCGATCTGAATCTGGATGCCGTCGCCGATGATATGGCTGCGATCGATCTCAACCTGGTACACCCGATGACCGGGCCGGTCCATATAGAAGGTGCCAAACGGGGTGATGTGCTGGCTGTGACGCTGGTCGACATTGAACCGGACGAATATGGATATACCGTTATAGTGCCGGGTTTCGGTTTCCTGCGGGACATCTACACCGAGCCCTACCTGGTAAACTGGCGTTTGACGCGCACCCACGCGGAATCGGATCAGATGCCGGGGGTCAAGGTTCCCTACGAAGCGTTCCCGGGTTCCATAGGGGTCTTACCCGGGGAACCGGAGGTTGCGGCCTGGAAGATGCGGGAGGCGGAGCTCGGCGCGGCCGGTGGCGTTGCCCTGCAGCCGGAGCCCACTGGTGCGTTGCCGGCGGCCGTGTGTGGGCCACAGGGCACGCACAAGGCGGATTGTCTGCGTACGATCCCTCCGCGAGAGAACGGCGGCAACATGGACGTGCAGCAAATGCAGATCGGAACCACGATTTTATTCCCCTGTTTTGTCGACGGTTGCGGGTTGTTCGTGGGCGATGTCCACTATGCCCAGGGAGATGGTGAGGTTTCCGGCACCGCGATTGAAATGGGCGCGAAGGTAACACTCGTTACGGAAATACGCGCCGGCGAGGCTGTGAACCTGTCGAGCCCTCAGGTCGAGGGCGGCAGCCAGATCAGAAACATGGAGCCTGTTGCATTTCATCAGACGGTCGGATTGCCGCTGAAGATGGCCGGCGAGGTGCCGCCGTTCTTAACCTATATAGATTCGCAGAAGATAACGGATCTGGAAAATCTGTCCGAGGATCTGACGCTGGCGGCGCGACACGCGTTGTTGCAAATGATCGATTACATCGTGCGTGAGCACGGACTGTCCTCTGAACAGGCCTATATCCTGGCCAGCGTCGCAGTTGATCTCCGTGTGGGGCAGGTTGTCGACGTGCCCAACTACGTGGTTACGGCAGTGCTCAATAAAGGTGTGTTTGCTGATTGATTATAGTGTAGCCGGGCTCGTCGCCAATAATTGATGGATGGCGATGAGATCGACCCGTAAAGTTGGACGCCGGGCGTTTCTGGCTGGAGCCGTGGTCGGGACCATTGCAGCTGCTTGTTTGCAGAAAGCCATCGCCCACACGCCGTATCGCCAATGGGCCGTCTATCGCAAAAAACATCTAATCATCGGTACCTGCCGCGCCGATCCGGAGAGTTATCCGTTTGGCAAGCAACTTGTCCGGCTGCTGGCCAAGGGACTGCCGGAGAGCAAGGCGCGGGTCGCGCGCGCGCCTGACCAGCAACGTTTGGCGAGCCTGATCACTACAGGCCAGCTGGAACTCGTCTTGCTCAGTCATCAGGAGGGGCGGCAGCTGCTCCTGGGCATGCCGCCTTTCGAAGATTATGGTCCCTTCGGTGCTCTGGTGGTGTTCGAGTTCGACGGCTACCTGCTGCTGGGCAGCGATTCCCTGCCAGAGTATCACGCCTGGATTGTTGCCGACACGCTGGCGCGAGCGCTGGGCAGGGCGCCGTTGCTCGGTGCAGAGCCGCTACCGGTGCCGGTTCATCCCGGCACATCAGCACTTGTCGAGGGAAGGACCCTGCAGCCAGGGTTGCTCGGACAAGACGCTGTCGGGGATGAGAACCATCCTGATTAGCTTCTTTGGGTCGACGGATATCCTCGCTTTTGACACAAACGGTTGTTCAACGCATCGGCCGTTCGATTACGCGCCGGAACTCTTTGCGGCCGCAAAGAGATCTTGACGCGTTTGCTTTTCAAACCTTGCATGCCTGCAATTCAGAAAACCAGCCGCATTACATTGACGTTGATGACAGGAATTGGCCTCGGCCGTTTGCCGCCGGTACGTGCAATAAATTATTTGAACGGTTTGGTCAAATGAATTGTGTTGAGATGGATACGAATATGCCCATAAAATCTACAAAGGTAGTCGATATGGCAATTAGAAAATTCGATTTAGATGATCATTGAATCTACATACAGATAACCAAGGAGGATCACCATGAGTGAATCGTCTCGCCATTCCGCGCTGGCACCACGCCATACGGAACTGGGTTCCGGTCTCGAAGACTGGAACGGCATGGGCACCGCGTGGAGCTATAGCACCGACCCCAACGATGAGCACGACGCGATCCGCGAGGCGGCTGGATTGTTCGATATGTCGCCGCTAAAGAAAGTATTCGTGCGTGGTCCCGACGCGAGCAAGGTGGTGGACGATGTAATCACACGAGACATGAGCGAGATTTACCCGGGTAAATCCACCTATGGCGCGATCCTGACCGAACAGGGCACCGTGTGCGACGACGCGATCATCGCCAACAACGGTGAAAACGAATGGATGCACTGCCACGGTTCCGGTGAAAGCATGGAGCGGCTGAGGGAATCAGCCGCCGGCCGCGACGTCGATATCGTACTTGACGATGATTTGCACAATGTCTCGCTGCAGGGACCGAAGGCGCTGGAACTGATGGACCCTCATACCCCGATGGATCTCGGCGCGTTGCCGTATTTCCACCACCAGGCGACCGAGTTGTTCGGTCATCCCTGTCGCATATCGCGCACCGGTTACTCCGGCGAGCGCGGATACGAGATTTTTGCCGGCGCGGCGGTGGTCTGCGACCTGTGGGACCAGATTCTGGGCCATGGCAAGGCCATGGGCGTGATGCCCTGTTCCTTCGCGGCGCTCGACAAGGTGCGTATCGAGGCGGCGCTTTTGTTCTATGGCTACGATATGACCGCCGAACACACACCCTGGGAAGTCGGGCTCGGGTTTACCGTTAATCGCAACAAGGGTCGGTTTCGCGGTAAAGACGCGGTGCTGGCGGCCGAAGGCAAAGAGCGATTCGTTGCGGCCGGCATTTCGGTGGATCATAAAGACTCGATGGCCGGCGGTGAAATCCTGAAACTCAACGGCGAGTCGCTTCCCTTCTTCGACCCAAGCAAGTCGCGTACTCACGCCTGACCCGAGCGACCGCCGGTTGTGAAAAGTCGCAGGCGTTTGCGTAATCGACGCACCGCCGCCGTCGATCCGGTCGCTGTACCGGGTTGTTTCAAGCGTAAAATTCCGGCTTACGACCTACTCGACGAGCAGGCGCTGGTCAGGCTCGAAGATCACGCAGAATGGTTACTGAGCGAGATCGGCATCGAACTCCGCGATGATCCGGTCGCATTGAAACTGTTCAAAGAAGCAGGCGCGACCGTCGACGGCGAGCTGATACGCTTCGACCGCGGGCACGTGCGCGCACTGTGTGAGACCGCGCCCAAAACCTTCACCATGTATGCTCGCAATCCGCTTAATAACGTTCAGTTTGGCGGCGACAATGTCCTCCTCGGACCCGCCTACGGATCCCCTTTTGTTACCGATCTCGAGCGCGGGCGGCGCTACGGCACGGTCGAGGACTTCCAGAATTTTATCAAGCTCACTTATATGACGCCCTGGTTGCAGCATCAGAGCGGCACCGTGTGTGAACCAGTCGATGTCGCGGTCAATAAGCGCCATCTCGATATGATTTATGCCCACCTGCGATATTCCGACAAGCCTTTCATGGGATCGGTAACCGCGCCCGAGCGCGCCGAGGATTCTCTGGCGATGGTGCGCATCGTGTTCGGCGAGGATTTCGTGCGGAATCATCTCGTTATTCAGGGCAACATCAACGTCAATTCGCCGCTCGTCTACGACAACACAATGACTGCCGCGCTGCGCACTTACGCCGCCGCTAATCAGGGTAACGTGATCTCACCATTTATAATGGGTGGCGCGATGAGTCCGGTGACGCAGCCGGCAATCATTGCGCAGGCCCACGCCGAAGTCATGGTGGGGATTGCCTTGACGCAACTGGTGTGCAAGGGCGCCCCGGTGGTTTACGGAAGTTTTCTGACCACCATGGATTTAAAATCCGGGGCACCGACCTTCGGCACCCCCGAATCCTCCCTTGCCACCCTCGCCATATCTCAGCTCAGTCGACGGCTTGGCCTGCCGTTTCGCTGCGGCGGGCATTTGACCGCGTCCAAGACTGCCGACGCGCAAGCGATGCAGGAATCGACCAATGCAATGAACCCAGCAATTTTGGCAGGCGCAAACTTTATCTTTCAGGCGGCGGGGTGGCTCGAAAGCGGCCTGTCGATCGGTTACGAAAAATTCGTCATGGACGCCGAACAGTGTGGTGCAATGTACCGCTTGCTGCGGGGCCTGGTAGTCGATGACGAAGAACTGGCGCTGGATGCGTACCGGGAAGCTGGAACAGGTACTAATTTTCTCGGTGTCGGGCATACCATGCGACACTATAAAACTGCCAATTACCGTGCCGATCTCAGTGACGCCAATCCTTATGAACAGTGGATAGAGGAGGGCAGCAAGGACATGCAACAGCGCGCGTTGACACGCTGGAAGCAGATGCTCGCCGACTACCAGGCGCCTCCCATCGACCCGGGTGTCGACGACGCCCTGCTCGATTTTGTCGCCCGCAACAAGGCCTCGGTGCACGATGCCTGGTATTGATTGCCGCTGGCCAGGCCAGCGGCACGGCGGACGCTCCAGCGATTCTCATCAACGCGGCGCGTTGGCTTCTATGGGTCAGCAGAACATCTGCAACCCTGATTGGACATCTGTGAAATCAATGCTTTGGTAAGCGGATCGTGAGCATTGCCAAGCCGGTCGGTAATAGAGAAATGGTTGTCACCCGGCATCGAAATATATTTTGCCTTGATACGGTGCAGTCTCAATTGGGCAGAGAACTGAAGTGATTGCCAGTGAAATAGATCGGGCTCATTTTCACCGACTGCAACAATGGATGGCCCTTTCGCGATCGGTGTGAAGTACATAGGGCTCATCGCCTTCGCTTCCCTTGCGGTCAGCCGAATATCCTGCTGTAAATCAGTGTGCCGGTGCGGTTCGATATCGAACAAACCGCTTAACAACACGGTACCCTTGATCAAGTCCCTGGGCAGCCGTCGTTGCTGCCACCAATCGGTTGCCATCATCATTGCGGTGAGCTGGCCTCCAGCCGAATGCCCTGAGACAAAAATACGTTTTCGGTCGCCGTTGTATTTTTCAATGTTTATATAAATCCAGATCATCGCCGTTCTGATCTGCTCGACAATGTCGATAATCCGCACCTGGGGACAAAGATCGTAGTCGAGCAGAACCACGGTTGCACCCGCGGCTACCAATGGCCCGGCGATGTGACTGTAAACAGACTTGTTAATGTGCGCGGCGCGCCAGTAACCGCCGTGAATAAATACATGCACAGGCGCATTTTTAGAACACCCCGGGAAAACGTCCAGCATCTGACCGGTGGTGTCACCATAGGGTAGGTCAAGCTGACAATCCAGCCTGCGGCGTATGCGAGCGCTTCGTTTTGCCGAATTTGACACATACTCGCCAGCGTTTTTAACCGTCAATAGCGGCAGGTATTGATAGTTCAGATCTTTAACCTGTGCCTTAGTCAGTTTCATGTGCGGCCACATCTGAAAAAATATTGACCGACAGGATGTTCCCGCTTGCCGCTCTCGAATGTGGCTGCTCAAAGTAGGTCCACCAGGAACCAAAGCAGGCATCATTGTATCGGGCCCGGCAATCGCCACGCTCCTGAAGGACCATGGCTACAGGACCGGTCAGTTTGGTGATATTCATGCGTACTTACCTCCCCAAATCGGGTTCCCGGCAGTGCCGTAAAATGTATTGTCGTGCCTGATCCTTCAACGCCACTGCGCAGCGCCACCGCGCATCATGACTATCGGATGCCGTGCCGGGATAGATCGGCTCGCCGATGCTGACTGAAACACGACCGTGCCGCGGGAACCAGGAACCCGCACGCAGGATGTAACGTGTACCGCGGATCGCTATAGGGATAACGGGGGCGCCGTTCTCCACCGCGGTAACAAACGCCCCCATATGAAACGATAATACACCCGGCATGCGATTGAACGTGCCTTCCGGGAAAAACAATACCCGGTGTTTGTCACGGACCGCTATCGATACAGACCCGGCGTCAGCGACCGCCTGTTGGGTATCGAGACGCTCGATAAACAGTACTCCGATACGTTTCAACAGCGGATAGATAAAGGCATTTTGTTTGAACTCGGCCTTCGCAACGAAGTTGAACGGACTCGAAATCGCGCCGACCAGCACATAGCCGTCCAGGTAGCTGGCGTGGTTGGCTACCAGCACACACGCCCGACGCTCAAGCAGATGTTCAATACCGTCGATATGAAATGCCGTGCCCGTCACCGTGGCCAGTACGCGCGCGGCATTGTGCATGAATTTCCAGCGCCATCGCGGGCCCGGCAATACATACACTGCGAGACAGGTGAACCCCGCCAACACCACATAACTTACCCAACACCACGTAGCATACAAATAGTTTGTGATGAAGTTTCTCATACGCGAGATCTGGGGCTTTACGCCGCGCAGACCTAATCGCGCCAGCTGCCACCACACCCGAGATCTCGGCCTGCCGATCGCGCCTTGCTCGTAGAGGGTGCGGCAATCGCTGCGCCGTAGTTTTCCACTCGATGTCTTGAGGACCGTACCCGCCGGCGCGAGCACTACGTCATCGGGCGGCGTACCCGCCAGGTCGGTGGTCGACGCAATGATCTTCTCGCGCAGCTGGGACCTGGCCGATTCATCGCTCAATCGTGTCTCTGCGACCACAACAAGACGCTCCGTACCCAAATCGGGGTCATTGCTGCCAAATACCGCAACCCGGCTCGTGCGCACGCCATCGATGTAACCCAATGCTTCTTCCATCTCCTCGGGATAAATATTGCGCCCCGCCCGAATGACGATATCTTTTTGACGTCCCGTGATAAAAACACCCCCGTCCACCATATATGCACGGTCGCCGGAATCCAGCCAGCCATCGTGGAATAGGGCTCGTGTCGGTTCCAATTGACGATAATAACCACTTGTTGCGGACGGGCCGCGAAATTGTAACCGCCCTTCCTGCCGTTCAGGCAATTCGCGGTCTTGATTGTCGACGATGCGAATTTCATGACCCGACAAGGGTTGCCCGCTCGACACGAAACGCAGCGCGCCGTGCTCACTTGCGCGCGCCGGGATCGCCTGACCATGGCGCATCAAGGGTTCACGTTGAACGCGATCGATAACGGGCGATTGTCCGAGTTGCGGAAAAGCGAGTCCGACAGCGCATTCCGCCAGTCCATAAACGGGAAACATCGATTCGGAACGGAATCCAAACGGGGCAAAACGATGCGTAAAGCGCTCCACGGTTTGAGCGCTAACCGCTTCGGCACCGTTGAACGCTACTCGCCAGGAACTCAAATCCAAACCTTCGATATCCTTATCCCTGATTTTCGTCAGGCACAATTCGTAAGCGAAATTAGGCGCCGCTGACAACGTGCCGCGATAGCGGTGTATGGCCCAGAGCCAACGTCTTGGGCGGCTCAGAAACGTCAACGGTGACATGCATACCAGAGGGATGGCGAAATAAAGACTGCCCAGCCAGGCACCGATCAGGCCCATGTCATGATAGAGCGGCAACCAGCTGACGAAGACGTCCTCATCATTTGCGCCGACGCGTGCCCCGCCGGCCCGGATATTGGCCAGCAAATTCCGGTGCGTCAGTACCACACCCTTGGGATTTCCGGTGCTACCCGACGTGTACTGTAAAAACGCAATGTCGTTATCACCTATCTTGGGGGGTTGATAAGCTGTGTCCATTTGGGCCAACTCCCCCGGCGTGAGGATACGACGCAGCACCGGCACCTGGGTTTTGAGCAAATGCGCGGGCGTCTTGGCTTCTTCTACCGTTATCAGCATTTTCGGCTGGCAGTTGATCAAGATACCGCTTTGTCGAACCAGATGATCGGCCAACTGACTGCGGCGCACGGGCGGGTAAATGGGCACAGGCACCGCTCCCGCCAGCACCACTGCGAAAAATGATTCAAAATAGGAAACGCCGGTGGGCAGCATAATGGCTACACGGTCACCGGCTTCCAGGCCGTGGGACTGTAAGGCCGCTGCGGTAGTGTGTGCACCCGAATACAGATCACCATAAGTGACGACTTGATCATCCCGGTCACTTTGATGTATCCGAATATGTGGTCGATCAGGGTGTCGTTCCACATGCCAATCGAGCATCCGAACCAGCGTGCTCGCACGTCCCGGCGATCCCGCGATGCCGCTCACGATATCCACCGTTGCATCGGCAGATGTAAGCGTAGACGGCCCAGCGTTTTGTACTGCCCGAAGCAGATCAGCACCAGTCTCGGCGGTTGCGAATGTGTGTTCGGGCAGTTGAATGTCAAATTCACGCTCGATTCGCATCACCAACTCAACCCGGCTGAGACTGTCTATACCGAGATCCCGATCAAGTACGCTTTCCAGTTCGATCGCAGCTGCGCCGCGGCCGGGGTGAAGCTCGGCAAGCAGATTTTGCACAATATGTAAAAACCGTTGTGCGGTATCCGTTCTCGGTTCCGGGTTGCGCTGTGTGTGTGACAATAAACCGTACCGTCAATGTTAGTGCCTTGGAGTATAGTCTGACGCGACTCCTCTCCTCCAATTCTGAAAATGTCCGCTTCTCGCCCTGAAGAATCAGTTCGGTATCATCCTCCCCAACACTAGCGGGCTAGTGGTGGCACCTTCGGACTGCGTGCTACGCGACAAGATGATAATTATGTCAGGACAGGCCGATATTCGTTCCACTTGAAAGTGTGCGTTACCCTGCTGATTTAACGCAGTTCTTACCCTCTTCCTTCGCTGCATAAACACTCTGATCAGCAAGCTTGACCAGTGAGTTGTGGTCTTTCATCTCCGCACCGCGCACGGCTACGCCGATGCTGACACTACCATGCCAAGGTTCGCCGCCAGTAGGTACCCGAAGCTCCGCCACTTTCCTGCGAGTATGTTCGGCGATATGCCAAGCGCCCCCTTTATCGGTATTGGGACAAATGATAAGAAATTCATCGCCGCCAAGCCGGCACACCATGTCATCAGTACGTAATGAATGGGCTAATGTTTGGGCTAATGTCTGCAATACGACATCACCAGCATCATGGCCATATGTGTCATTAACTTCCTTGAAATGATCCGCGTCTACCAAAATGCAGGCCAGTGGCTTGTTAGCCAAAACAGCCTCTTTCCACAATGCTTCAAGGGCTATCATGGCGTGGCGACGATTTCGCAACCCGGTGAGGCTGTCGGTAAGTGAAGCCGTCATCAGCTTTTCATTGGCATCTAAAAGTTCTTCGGTTCTTTCCGCCACTTTCTCCTCGAGGGACTGGTTAAGCAGGACCAGTTCTCTGTTACGGGAGGACACTTGATCAAATAACTGACTTAAAGCGGCAAGTAATGATTTAGTGGCGTTGTCGCTTTGCCTTTCCTCTTTATCAAAAGCTTCGGTGGCATCAGCGCCTGCCCGAATGCTTTTAATCTGTCTTGCCATATTTTGATCGTCACCTAAAATATGAAAAGCAAGCCAGTTAGACAAAAATTCAAGTAAGCGTTTGCCGCTGTCCGCTTCCTTCCTTGAGACTTTTTCTTGCAGTAAGGTGACTTCCTGCAAGAAAACTTTGTGCAAGTTGACATGATGGCAAAGGTGGCGATTATCGATGCCAATTTCGCGCATCGCCGATTCTTCTTCGCTAAAATGATATTGGGAATAGTCGACCAGTTCGCTGATAAAATTTTCGAGGTCGTCATGTTCGATCCTGTTTTCTGCCAACAGCTCAGCAAGCTGATTGATGAGATCAATCAGGTGGCGGTGTTGTTTGTCAACGGTCGAAAGACCAGTGACAAAGTTGTTATTCCAAATAAATGAATCCATTTTGGGTGCTTAGCTCGTACACTGTTACAGTTGCCACGAAAACAAACGAGCACACGGTAAGTTAGATAAAGTTTAGCATGTACCAAAACCAGGGGAGTGCCCGATGTATCCGGAAGCGCTGGGAGCCTGTCTCACCAAGCGGCTATGGATCTCACTCCAAGGGCAGTGAATTTGTCGCACCGTGTCCGTCAGTAGCCGGCGGCAACCGGGCACCGTGACACAAGCTCTTGATTCGACAAAGAATGTGCAACGCCAAGCGGACGGCTGCGATGTTCGTAGTAAACTTAAGGACGTCCTATTTAATTTACTCGTGCGGAAATCCGGATTGAAAACCTGCTGTCTTGGCATTCTCGTTCTCTCGGGTTTCTTATCTGCGGCGGCGACCTCGGAACCGGACTTGCACCTATTCTCCGACAGGTACTCAGCAGAAAAAAATCGTCTGGCCATCATCGAAAGATACGAGGAATGGATACAAGAATATGGCCCGAGGGCTTGCAGTTTAACATTCTACGAAGGCATAGCGGCACCGATTTTCTTCCTGCGATGGTTTTTGGGGGGCACACTCGAAAGCAAGATGCATTACGCCGAATGTGGTGATGGCGGGAACAGCACATCTCACATTCTGCTCGAGGTAAGATCGCCTTCCAGAGCAAAACAGAAATTTACTATCGGCATGCGATCCATCGCCAAATCCGGAGATATGCGGCCTTATTATTCGGAATCAACTTACGCAAGTAAGGGTAGTTTTATTGAATCCGTGGAGGAAAATCGGTTCTCTAAAACGATCTACAGTGTCCATTATAAATACCGCAGCGAGCCGGCCGAGACGGAGAGCGGAGAAATCCAACATCCCGCGGATCTTCAAAATAAAGTACATACTTATGCTTCGCTCATGGCCCATATCAGGGACCTGATCCACTCCGATGATACATTCAACTTTGTGATGACGGATCCATATAGCGCGGCCATCCAAGATAAAATGGTCAAATACCCCATGTGGCGTAACAATCCGCTTCAAGTCATCAAGACAAAACGGAACGGAGACGATTCCGTAAGTATGCGAGGCTGGTTTCCCTACGCCTTTGGACAGTTAAACGCAAACATAGCCGTATGCTTCGGAGAATCGAGGCTTCCTGATCTTATCAGATATCGCCATCCATTCATGCATGTTGACCTGTGGAGATCATCGGGTGTTTCCCTAAATCAATGCAAGATAGCGCACGACAAGGATCAGGCAAAAAATCGGGAATCTAGATTTCGTAGACCCAAAATGGATTTCAATCAAAAATAATCCAGTTCGCCGGTTTTAGACAGAGTTGGCTGGTATCGAAAATTCACCCGGCAATTACGCTGCATTTCAATCCCTCCGAACAGCTGTCCGAGTCACTAACTTGGGAAGAAGTGGTGGAATGCAAGGTATACACTCAGAGCAAAAACGCTTCCCTCATACCGCCTGAATTGAAGTTCGTTCTGCAGCGGATCGAACGCAAGATTCGGATCCCGCCACTCCATCCGGAGGTCACCTACCGCCCCGAAGTTTTCGGATTTCTGATCGACATGGATAATTTGATCGATACGGAGCCCTACCTTTACCGCGATTGGCAGCTCACTGTAGGAGCTTAGGTTTGGGTTGATCCATAGGTCCCGGTCCTGCGCCTCGGTCGGTGCTGAGAGCGAAACCAACATGATTGCCGTGAGGCAGGAAAATTGAACACTCGATTGTTTCAACCTGTGCATGGTAATTTTAGTTCAGAGCGTTAATGGCTCTAGTGCCGCCGGGACCGAACAGAATTGCGGATTCGTCATGCACATGTCTAACTAGTCCCTTTTAAGATATTGTCGATTTGTTGTTTGCATAGTATACCGTTTGCGCGGTTTTTTCCGGCCGAATTTCGGAGACTCGAGCAACGAATTTCGGTTGGGACAAATAAGGTGAATCACATGTTACTCTGGATATATTGGCGCTTGAATAACGTGACCGTAAAAGTACGGAGTATTATGCGACTCCTGAACCTATTGATTTAAGAAAAAGGGCAACTTGACACTGCTTTTCTCAAAGTTTGATGTAGCAGAAAGCCAACTGTTGCAAGCCATCACGATGTTCTTTCGCGATGAAGACCCGGTTTCTATCCATACGTTAGCCGAAGCAGCTTCTCGGGTTCTTTATGAAATTACTGAGAAACAAGGTGCGATAAGCGTTTTGACAGACGGCGATTTTATAAAAGAAGACGTGAAGGGCTCGATGAAGGACCTATTGGCAGAGTCAAAAAGTTTCTTCAAATATGGCGACCCAAACACGCACCATGAATTTAAACCAGTTTTCAATCATGTTTCCTTGATCAATGCGGTCTATCTGTATTCGACAATCAAAAAGAAACACCGACCGGAAACTTTTGCATACCTGGTTTGGTACGGCCGGGAGTATCCTGATCACGTCAGGAAGGACTCTAATTATGCAAACTTGCTTGAAAAGGTAGGACGTGCCCTGCCAGAACAGAACAACACGCACGCCTGGCATAACTTCATCAATGTGCTGAAGCGCGGTAGGATAGTTGATGAAAACATTACTCTGGAATACGGGGTACACTAGAAATTGCGACGATACCAAGAATGTTATCGTCGGCCCATACGAAGGCGGGCTTAGAGCGCTGTGTGTATCGAAGCTGGTAAATTGGATTCTAGTGATTATTTTGTGGAGATAACATCATGAAAAGAATGCTGGTTGCACTATTGCTGCTCACAGCTTGTTCTACAGCCTTTGCCGGCGATGCTCCGGACTTTATGAAAGAAGGCGGTAAGGTTTATTTGCAGAAAGCAATATTCTACCCGCCAGCATTTGATGTTATCGTCGGATTCGAACTGCGCAGACGTCCAACAACCGGCGCCGGACGTGGAACACCCTTGGCTCATAAGAGATACGGATAGGGATCATGCCCGATCACCTGCTCAGCACTCCAACTTTGCTGGCATCGTCCGCGCTGGTGCTATGGAACGCGCTGGAGGCCTACGACCACGATGCTGAAGGTATCTTTCTTCAGGCTGGGATGGATACCGCCAAACTCAAAGATCAGGACGCACGCTACAGCGCCAGATCCATAACCCGTTTGCATGAAGTTGTCATCGAGGTCACCGGGGATCCCTGCTTTATGTTGAAACTCGCTGATTTCTGGCACCCAAGCCACCTGCACGCGCTAGGTTATGGATGGCTGGCCAGCGCCAGCCTGCTGGACGCGTTCAACCGGTTGATCCGTTATTACGATATCGTGTCCATATCGGCTGAACGTGTCCGCCTGGACAAGATCGCTGCGGACTATGTTTTCGGTATCGACGTGCCCAAACACCTGCATGACTTGCACGAAACTGAAGACGATTCGATCATGGTCCTGTTGATTGCCATGTGTCGGATCAGCGTCGGTGCAGCGTTCAAGCCATTGCGGGTAACCATGCGTCGATCCCGCCCAAGGTGCGCACGGGATTTCGATGACTATTTCGGAACCCGGGTCGAATTTGCTTCATCCGAACTCTCCATCGTGTTACCAACCGATATGGTGGAAACCGAATTACCCACCTCCAACCGGGACTTGGCGCGAGCCTGCGACCATATCATCGATCAGTACCTGGCTCGCCTGGATCGTGCGCATGTGGTCAACCGGGTAAGGACCCATCTGATCGAATGCATGCCAGCCGGCAAGATCAACGAAAAGGCCGTCGCTACAGCACTGCATATGAGTGTTCGCAGCCTGCAACGAAAGTTGATCCGGGAAAACACAACGTTCAAGGAAGTCCTGGACGGAACACGCCGGGAACTCGCAATTTCCTATATCAAAGACAAACACACGTCAATCAACGAGATAACCTACCTGCTGGGATATTCGGACCCCGCCAATTTTTCCCGTGCGTTCAAACGTTGGACCGGCGTGTCCCCCAGCGCCGGGCGGGCATCGTACAACTCTTGACGCCAAGTTCAAGAATGATCGAATCGAAGCGCATAGATCGGCGGTAGGTGATTGGAAACCGTTTGCCAGCTTTTACCGCCGTCCTCGCTAACCCAAAGTGAACCTGTGGTGCTGCCCATTGCGAGTATTTCACCGCTCTGGTCCACATCCAGAGCGTGACGAAAAACCAGGTCGTAGGCATTAGGTCCAGGCAAACCCTGATAAAAGCTCTTGAAAGAATTGCCGCCATCATCGGTCCTGTTTACCACCACCCTGCCATCAGCAGGAATCCGGTGCTCATCTTTAATTTCAGGTACGAACCACGCGGTGTCTGGCTGTTGAGGATGCGCCACCGCGGCGAAACCGAAGCTGGAGGGCTTCACATCCTCTATAATCTTCCAGCTGCGCCCAGCGTCGTCAGAGCGATAAATACCCGCATGATGCTGGAGCCACATGCGGTCCGGCATCGAGCGGCAGCGCGCCAACCGATGCACATCCTGAATGCCTGGATCAGATGCCCATTCCGGCGGTGTATAGGGCGCCTTCATACCTTCGCCGATACTAAACCAGCTCGCGCCATCGTCTGTACTTTGCCAAATGCCGCCGCAGGATACCGCAATGGTGATTTCTTCGGGTTTATCGGGATGCACCAATATAGAGTGAATACCCGGAAAATCCATCCCGCCTCCGAACCACTTACGTCGCAACGGATCGTTCCACAAGCTCTCTACAAGCTGCCAGCTGTCGCCGCCATCATCTGAACAAAATAGCCCGCCAGGAATCGTTCCTGCCCAGAGGCGTTCGACCTGGTCGGCATGCCCTGCTTCCAGAGACCAGATAAGCTGTAGCGAATCCGGTATCGTACGGCCCATCATGTCAACCCAGGGCTCCGCGTTTTCGTCCGTCGGTGGATAGGCCGGAGCAGGGATTTCTTCGTATGATTCCCCATCATCCCGGGATCTATGCAACTTCACACCAAAATGACCGTGATCAAGGGCAACGTAAACCGCATTGGATACTGGGTGCCGCAATACCGCACTGCAGTTGTCACCGAGAAAATTTGGTGACGCTAACTTCCAGCCGCTATCGCGGCTTGTAAAAAACAAGCCTTTTCGGGTGGCGATTCGTAGTCCTGGCGCAGCCATACAAATGTCCTCGCTTTTTATTAGCCTCCAGACAGCGCCTGCATCACAAAAATCTCGCTGTCCTGACGCGTCACCGGATCACTCAGTCGGATGCGGTCTTTAAGTGCATCGCCATTGAGGAAAATAACCATGTGTTTTCGCAATGCACCCTGTTCGTCGAGCACATAACCGCGCAACAATGGCTCCTTCTCGAATACTTTTTCGAGCGCTTCCGCAACGGTCTCACCCTCTGCCTGAGTGGTCGGACAGTTAACGTGACGCCGCAGGTTTGAGGTAAAAATAACTGTCGGCATGGTAGCCGGATTCCTTTGTCTGTTCCTTCGCTAGTACAATACTGAGAAGTATAACGCAATCGCTTGAGCTACTCTTGGCCACGCAGGTATATGCTCGCTAAGAAAATCGTACAAGTTTACTTGCCTCAAAGGGCAACGGCTTATTCCGGCCGTGATTCTTGAACTGAGGGCAAGAGTATGCTCATTCTCAAGCTTCTGTTACTGCTGGTGGTAGCGAACGGCGCACCCATAATCGCAAAGAATGTATTTGGCCGCCGTTTCGCCTTTCCAGTCGATGGTTATGTAAGTCTGGCTGATGGTCAAAGGCTGTTTGGGCCTACAAAAACAATCCGCGGAATTCTTCTTTCGGTGGTTGCGACGCTGGTGTGTGCAAGCTTGCTTGGCCTCGATTGGCACATCGGGTTGATTATCGGTAGCGCGGCCATGCTGGGCGATCTATGTTCCAGCTTCATCAAACGCCGCGTTAAAAAACCACCGACCAGTATGGCGCTTGGTGTTGATCAGATACCCGAATCTCTTTTTCCAATGCTGGCATGTAAGCACCTTTTATCGCTTTCTCTACTGGATATAGTGTCAGTTGTTGTGGCCTTTTTTATCGTCGAGCTTTTACTTTCAAGATTACTGTACAAACTGCACATCCGAGATAAGCCATATTGAATGAGTTACAGTCTCTTATCGCGGATAAAGATGATGCAATGTGATTTCGGGTAAACAATTCAATCGCACCGTCACCACGGAGGTACCTATCCCCACCGAAGTATAGCCACTCATACCCTGATACTGCCATGGACCTGAGCCCATATGGCGTGGTAGTGATGCATCAAGCGTAATGGGAAACCCCCCAGGCAGGCATATTTGACCTCCGTGGGTGTGCCCACCCAATAATAGATCGAAATTGGAGTGCGCCGCGTGGCGATAAATTTCAGGCGTGTGCGAAAGCAAAATAGAGATCTCTTCCTGTGGCACTCCTGACGCGGCTTTCTCCATATTATCGACGCGATAGTAGTGTGCATCATCGATTCCAGAAAAATGAATGCACGAGCCCTGCCGCTCTACTCTGACGGACTCATTCAACAACATCCGTATGCCCATGTCCTCAAGACCCGGCAGCATACGAATCGTATCGTGGTTTCCCAATACGCCGTATATAGGATCTTTTAAATAGGTGCGTACACGTGCCATGCCATCTAGTGTCTCGTCAATGGGGCCGTATGTTTTGCCACGATAATCGCCGGTAAGAACACATGCGTCGTAGTCGAGATCACGTAAAATCTCGATCAAACGGTGTACGGCATCTTCATTCGTGTCCACGTGCAAATCACTGATCTGCAGTATGGTGTATCCGCGAAATGCTTCGGGGAGACCGGACAATCCAACATCGTTGTGTCGTATTTCTATACGGGCCGCGTTTCTACGCCCGCGCCAGTACAACCCGGTTAGCTGTAAAGAGATCCGAATGAAAGAATGGACCGAGTACCAGTTTTCAATGTGAAAAAAGTTCAAGCCTCCGCCAAAGACACGTTGCTCATTATCATTTTCGATACCGAGTCGTTGCCTCGCATGTATCCTCCCCAGGCGTTTCTCCAGTTGGTCGGTGATGTTGTCACTCATGCGCTGCGTAACTAATAGTGAATCAAATGTGTCAAGCTTCTATGGTGATTTCAAAAACAAACGTTGCTGTGATCTCGACTGCTTACGTTCCAATACGATCTGCTAATGCCAATTCTGGTTGGCTGACTCTGGCTTCAAGGCTATGACCGCCGCGCATGCCGCAGCAGCGCCTGGTCGGCACGCCTGGTTCGGAAACGGCACGCGACATTCCGTTTCATCTCCAACTACACAATCAGATCTGATAGTGATTCATGATCAACCACTGGAATAGCCGTTGCGGTATGTAAGGCTTCACGCGTGCAGCAAGAGTATCGAGTGGCTTACCGACGAGGTAGCGAAGCTTTGGTGCTTTAGAGTCAATGATCTTTTCCATGAGTAGGGCGATTTTTCTGGTATCACCGCCAAGTTTTTCTCCTTTGGTAATGATTCCAAAGGCGTTTTGAAATGATTCGCGATAGATATCGCTGAACGCTTCTTTGGCGATGATTCTGTTTTCAGAAATTGCCGATCGAAAGTCGCCGGGCTCTACCAGACTGATATGAATATCGAACCGATCCACCTCCATTCTGAGTGATTCGCAATAGCCTTCCAGCGCGTGTTTGCTGGCCGTGTAGTAGCTTTGATAAGGGATGGCAAACAAACCGGCCAATGAGCCGATATGGATAATTTTGCCGCAGTGCTGCTTCCGCATTGTGGGCAATATCGCGTTATTCATGTGAATAACACCCCAGAAGTTAGTTTCCATTTGCGCCCTGGCTTCAGTGATATTAGTGTCTTCTGCCGCGCCTACCAGGGATATTCCCGCATTGTTGATCAGCACATCGATGCGCCGATGTTCTTCCAGGATATAGTTGACGACATTTTTTATTGAGTCGGGCCTGGTGACATCCATTTGAAGCATTCTTTTTGCATCGAAATCGCTGCGGCTCGTACCGTAAACCACGTGACTAAGTTTAGTAAGGTGGTCAAAACATGTCTTACCGATGCCAGAAGAAGCTCCCGTGATGAGAATTACATTTTGTCCAGGCATTATTCGGCGAGCAATATTTTATCCAGGTCGAGTGAGTGCGGTTATTCAAACCGGTCACGAAAGTAATCTGTATAAAACCGGTCGTCAGGGTCGTACTGACGTCGATACTCCAGGAACGTCTTTATTTCGGGCCCGAACGCCGCCTTGGCCTGGAAGGCTGTGATCCCCCGGGTCTGATTGAACAAGGGCGTGCCGTTGCGCTGGATGCAGAACTCGTTGTAAGCGTTAATGAACTCATCCCACCCTGTTGAACCTGTTGAGACCGGATCGAGGGTCAGCGCCGGCCCGCGGCGAGTGTATGAGAACAGGGATTGGGTATCCTGCGCGATAAAGTAACCCACGTTCAGCAGGTCGCAGCGGAATCCTGTTTCCTTGAAGTAATCTTTGCAGAACTGAAAATATTCGCGGATGGTCTGGGGATACTCCTCGCGCGGAAAGGCCCAGATGCTGAAGGTGTAGGAACTGAAGCCGGCGGTTTCAGGGTAGCGGATAATCTGGTCGGCCGGGCTGGTGCTACAACCGCGAATGATGCGGGTTATTACCCATTGGGAAATTCGGTCATAGGTATCGAAGATCCAGGATCGCAGCCGACTGAACGGAACCAGCATGGTCACGATCTTGCCGAAGGCGGGACTCCCTGTCTTCCAGACCCAGTTACGGAGCCGCCATTGCCAGCTGTTCGTACGCATCGGCACGGTTCCGTCGTAACGGTACTCCACCACGATGCTATCAAGGAAGGGAGACAGATATAACATCATAGAGCGGTTTCCAGCGATCAGCTCGTCGAGCCGGTCGGCAAACTCGTCCACCTGGTATCGAACGTGTTCGACAGCCAGCGGCTTGATGTCTTTCACCTTATAGGTGACTTCATAAATAATGCCGAGCATCCCGTAGCTGGAACGCATTGCCTGCATCAGTCCCTCGTCAGCATCGGTGACCTCGATGATCTCTCCATTGGCAAGCACGGCTTTAATACCCACCACATAGGAAGCGACCTGACCAAATTCGTACTTCCCATCCTCTTCCGAGAAGGTCGAGGCGTCCTTGGTCCCGCCACAGGCGCCGCTCCCCACGGTGAGATTGCCTAGCTCGACATTGACATAAAACTGCAGGCCGTGGCGTTCCAACTCGCGGGCCGCGTCGATGTGCAGCACGCCCGCCTGCATCGTAATGGTCCTGGCCTCGCTATCTATATCGAGAATCTTGTTCATTCTCGTCATATCGACGACGGTTCCATTCTCGGCCACGACGCAGCGGGTGGTGGAGTGATGGGAACCCTTGGCCCGGACCGGGGAAGGGTATCGCTCCGGATCTTTGACGATACGGATGATGTCGTCGACGCTCGCCACTACTTCTACCGAGTTCGCGTAGTAGGTGATGGTGCCTTTCCAGTTTTGCACCTTTACTTGACTCATAGTTTTACCTCCGTGGTTAACGGGGACTTATACGCCGACTTCTGGATTACGTCGATAGAGGGGAAACGGAAGAGTCCGTAGGACAAACATCTTAAAGGTGCGCCTTTATAGGGACAAGGCAGGGGAGGGCCCGTCGTTCTGTGTCCCGACCTGGATCAGTTTACGCCAGATTGCAGTGCTGTCCGCTGGCACTGGTGCATCGGTTCGTCGCGGCATTCACCGTCACAGCGACGGCTGATTTCTTTGATTTTCTCCACGATAGCATACACACCGACGTGGCGGTTCGGACTGAGATGGTCGTAAAGCCCCAGTTTCTCGAAAACCTGATCCGCGTCGATTTCCAGAACGGCTTGAGGAGTATGCCCGGAATAGAGTGCGATTAGTACAGCCACCAAGCCTTTGATGGTGGCGGTGTCGCAGTCGCCGACGAAATGCAATGTGCGGGGATTTACTTCACCTGGTTCCGCCGCAATCCACACTTTGCTCATACACCCATGAACCAGGTTTTCGTCTACCCGGTAGATCCCATCGAGTTGCGGCAACCCTTCGCCAAGTTCCACTAAAAAGTGATAACGTGTATCCCAATTGTTGATGAACTGGAACGTATCTACGATTTCGTCAAACCTGTTTGAATCGGGCATATCGCTAAAGTAAAATACCTGAGTAATTTAGTCAAGTATTATGCGTTAACAGCATAGCTGGTGGGGAATACGGGCTAGCGGCGACATCTTCACAATGTCATATATGATCACCGTGCGCTTGATACCCCTTGACGAAGGCGCTGCGCACTTCGGTAATGGTAAGGCTGCCAATCCGCCTCTTGGCAGATTTTATCTTGTCTATGTGCCGACGACTTGTTGACGACGGCGTTGTAATGTATAAACGCAACGCGTGTACCACCTTTGTTGCTTGGCGCACAGGAAGGAAACCGCGGTTATCGGGCTTCTTCCCATATTGATTTTCGAAAAAATGCGTAAGAGGAGATGTTCGAGAATGACGTGCGAAGTAGCGCGGGAATCTCTCAAACGAACATTGGCTTACTAAAATGACAATCATCGGATGGAGGTTCTTATGAGTGAATGCTTCTTAGTTGGAATTGACAGTAGCGATTGCAGCCGCCGGGCTTTGAATTTCGCGTGCAAGCGTGCGAAAAACGCCGGTGCGAAACTGGTTGTGACTTACGTTATTGAATGGTCGCCTTACACCTTTAATACCCCCGAAGAGAATGAACAACGGCATAAACGGCGCGAAGAGGAAATCACCCGCGCGAAAACCAGCGTGCTTGGCCCCGCTCTCGAGCAGATCAGGAGCGCTGGGGTTGACGCGGAGGGAATCGTTCGTCATGGTAATGTCGCCGATGTATTGAACGGATTGGCCGCCGAGCACGATGCGGATCTAATCATCGTCGGCCGCATTGGCGAATCCGGGTTAAAATCGCTTTTATTCGGCAGCGTCACGTCGAAGCTTATCCAGCTTTCCAAAGTTCCGGTTACCGTTGTGCCATAACAATAAGTAGAGAGGGAAGAATATGAAATCCAGATTCGTACTCGCGTTGGGCGGAGCTTCATACTCGTTGCTTCCAACAATTGTGGCGGCGCAGGAAACAGCCGATATGTCGATCGATCAGAAGATCAACGATGTTATTGCGCCGATTATTAATCCTTTTGTCGGCTTCATTTTTTCACCACTGCCGGGTTCCGAGGCCATCTTTGGGACCGCGTTTCCCTGGATCGTCTTATGGCTTGTAGTGGCTGCATGTGTATTCACGATTTATTTCGGGTTTATCCAGTTTCGTGGTTTCAAACACTCTATCGAACTAGTGCGCGGCGATTATCTCGATCCTAAGGATGCCGGTGAGGTGACACCCTTCCAGGCCTTGTGTACCGCTTTGTCGGGGACAGTGGGTCTTGGCAACATTGCTGGAGTCGGAGTGGCCGTTTACTTGGGTGGACCAGGCGCGACCTTCTGGATGATTCTCGCCGGCCTGCTTGGCATGGCATCAAAATTTACTGAATGTATTCTTGGTGTGCACTATCGTAATGAGTACCCGGATGGCACGGTTTCCGGAGGTCCGATGTATTATCTTTCCAAAGGACTTTCGGAGAAGGGCAAGGCCACGACCGGCAAAGTGCTTGCAGTGCTATTTGCCATTTGCTGTATTGGGGGTGCGCTGGGCGGGGGGAATATGTTCCAGGCGAATCAGTCAGCTCAGCAGGTCGCCACGGTTATTCCTTTCTTCGCCGAAAACGGATTGATCTTCGGCGTGATCATGGCGGCGGTTGTGGCCGTTGTGATTATCGGTGGTATTAAATCCATTGCCAAAGTAACGGAAAAAGTCGTACCGTTCATGGCGGCGATTTACGTTGGCTCTGCGATGCTGATAATATTGCTGAATATCGGCGCCGTGGGTGATGCATTCAGCGCCATCATTAACGGTGCCTTCGCTCCAACGGCCGTAGCCGGGGGTGCCGTAGGGGCACTCATCCAGGGTTTCAAGCGTGCGGCATTTTCCAATGAAGCGGGGATCGGTTCAGCTTCCATTGCGCACTCCGCGGTGCAAACCAAACACGCGGCAACGGAAGGCTATGTCGCTCTTTTAGAACCATTCATTGACACCGTCGTTATCTGTACGATGACCTCTTTGGTGATTACCATCACCGGTGCGTGGAACCCAGGCGACGGCGTTACGGGTATCGCGTTGACTGCAAAAGCGTTTGAGAGCAATTTCAGCGGTTTTAACTATGTGCTTGCCCTTGCTGCCCTATTGTTTGCTTTCTCTACCATGATTTCGTGGTCTTACTATGGGTTGAAAGCCTGGACATACTTGTTTGGCGAAGGGATTAACAAAGAAATGGTTTTCAAGGTCATCTTCTGCATTTTTATCATCATAGGCGCGTCGATGAACCTGGGACCGGTCATCGATTTTTCGGACGCGATGATATTCACCATGGCGATTTTCAATGTAGCTGGTCTCTACTTGTTGATGCCTAAGGTCAAGGAGATACTCCGCGACTATCAGAACAAATTGGCAAACGGGGAGTTTCCCAAAGTAAAATAATTTTGGAACACTAAGAGGGGACACCAGGGTCGGATCCCTGCAACTGATCAAAAGTACAGTTTGCAACGGGGGCCGACCTCTCCCGTCGCAGACTTGTCCACCTTTGCCTGAGCTTTATCTTCACTCGGACCGTAGCCCTAGTGTACCCCGTCGTAAATTCTGCGACATTCAGCGAAGCGACAAGCAGCCCACCGATCAGCATCCACACTTTCGGTGTGCCAAAGTGGGAGGTGAGCTGGTCGGACAATACCGCACTGGGCAGGTCCCCCGATTCGGCTAGCGGGAAGATACCGACGATCAGGGTCCCAACCATCAGCATGAAAAACCAGCTTCCGCGAAGCATCCATCTGCTAATCACGATCAGTACGCTCTGTGGTTTCGGTCAGGAAGAGTACTTACGGTTCCTTGGTGAATGGATTGGAAGAAGCGGTGAATACAAGTGGCAAAAGCTCCTGATTGGACTCGAAACGTTGCACATGGTGACTGCCTACTTCCGGGTGGTGTTTCGCGTAAACTGCGCTTCAACAATTCGCTCAAACGGCTGAAGAAATCCCACTTTCAATCTCCCACATTCGCGCATGGCCAAGAATCGCGCAAGGCTCATGTGCAAACTACTCATTACTCGAAATATTGGGTTGCCCTGCCGGTCACGTATCGTTGATTTTATTACCCGTCGATTTAGACTGAGCCTTATCAGAGGGGTTGTGTTTAATATACCCCTAAATCTTCACCGCACACGACTTCTCCATCGTAGTGCTCTCGGATTTCACTGACCAACTCTTCTTCGGTAGACCCCCATAATAGTAGGTGGGTCAATACAAGGAGCTTGGGTCGTACTTGATCGGCGATTTGGGCCAATTGCGCTGTAGAGGTATGCATGGCCGCGTGATACCGCTGCCAATGCGGTTCGCGCATGTCGTAGCCTTTTTTGGAGTAGACTTCATGAACCAATACGTCGCAGCCTTTCCATAGTTGTGCCGCGGAGTCCATCGGCGCGGTGTCGCCCGAGATTACGATGCGCCGGTCTGAAGTGGTAAACTGATATCCCAAAGCCATCCAGCCTTTACCGTGATCGACTTCGAACGCTTCTACCGTCACATGGTTATCCTGAAAACAAACACCCGGTCCGATTTCGTTGGCCGCCGCACCGTAACCTGCTCCGGTGGTGGGCTCCAATCCACACACTCGCATGTCTCGATCCATCTCGTAGGCAGCTAATATATGTTCGGTCATGTTCACTAACCCAGGGGGGCCATAGACGGAGAGTGGCTGCTCTCGTCCTAACACCCAAGGAGTCATAATTAAGTCCGCATAACCCGCGGTGTGATCCGAATGAAGATGGGTAAGGAACGCAGTGGTTAGATTTTCCATTCGCAATGCCTCGGCACCCGCACGCTGCGCGCCAGCGGCTCGTCGAACTACGCCGGGGCCAAAATCAACCATATAAACATTGTCCCCAACCACTACGGCCAACGCCGAACCCATGCGATCCGGTTCTGCGTTGGGTGTTCCAGTGCCCAGTAGTACGACGGTGGTTTTGCTCATCTTTCAGTAGATTGCATGAACGCCTATAGTATAGAGTGGACGTGAAATCCTAGGAACTCAACAACAATCAGGCCGTTGTTGGCCGGTACGTCGGGGTGGAATGCAGCGAAACCCGCGTCACCAAAGGCAGTTAGTTTAGTCCGCTTTGTCCGGGACAACTGCCATTCGATAGAGACAAAGAACAACGAATATAAGCGTTTTGTAGCAGGCGGCTCCCGACCCATGGCTGACGGACGCTGGGAAAACGGTTCAACGCCCGTTCACATCTATAGCGGACGTACCCGAGGGAGCTGTAAAACGCAAATTCAACTACTCTGTGCATTCAATCAAACGCGGACTCAATAGGGATACTCGAAGCCTCCATTAAGCAACTCTGAGCATCAAAAAGCACACAATTCATTTCGGGCTTTCAAGGTAAAAATGCTTCAGCGGCTGCTTTGGGTGAAGACGCGTCTTCAAGATCGATATCGAAACCTGAGAGCAGTGCGGCGGCGCTGTCAAGGTGATCGCCTGTATCGAAGGCCCGGTCGTCATCCGAAGGATTCTCGATCATCTCGAACAACGGGCCAAATCCAGCCAACCGCCGCCGCACCCAGTCCAGGGGCCGCATGTCTAAAATTATACCCGACATGACCCCATCAACCTGGTCTGCAGGCCGCCCGTGTGTGCATTGCAGGCAAACGGCATAGCGCTTAGCTTATCCTTCCTATCCACGAGCGGACGCACCACGACCACTCACACATCGGTGTGAATAGTACATTTTTGATAAATGCGGAGCACAGCTGATTTGCATGCTCGATTGACCCACTTCTCGGCTCAGTGTTCGACGCAAATCACCGCCGAATCCTAGTGTACCCCGTCGTAAATTCTGTGACATTCAGAGCCCCCCAAGACCACGGGGACAAGGCGCGCCTCGCAGGCAATATCCAGATATTGGCCAGAGGGGCAACGCAGTAGCCGTGGTTTTTGGGGGACTCCCGCAGGGCGAATCGA
>Ga0209456_10000165_pt1 | contig 36682 bp, 39 predicted proteins | sample COG_11_FD_184755 | JGI IMG/M metagenome (GOLD analysis project Ga0209456, IMG submission 184755) | Pelagic marine sediment microbial communities from the LTER site Helgoland, North Sea, for post-phytoplankton bloom and carbon turnover... | ecosystem: Environmental > Aquatic > Marine > Neritic...
GTAACCAAACCGACACTGGCACTGGCACTGGCACTGGCACTGGCACTGGCACTGACACTGACACTGGCACTGGCACTGTTATCGGGGTGAGAATGGGCCTTCGATACGTAAAAGGGCTCGGGGTGGTTGAACGCGAGCGTATCGAGTTGATCGAGCCGCCACATCCCAACCTCGCGACCTTCGTTCGCCAAACACGGCTCAACAAAAGGGCGCTCCATGCGCTTGCCGAAGCGGGTGCGTTCGAATGCTTCGGGCTCAACCGGCGTGACGCGATCTGGCAGGTGAGGAGCCTGTCACGATTCGCGCGTGATTCGTTACCGCTCGAACCTGCGTCGAGTCAGATCTCATTTGCGTCGTTGGCGAGCGACGACCAGGTGATCTGGGACTATCGCTCGAGTCATCACAGCACTCGCGGTCACCCGATGCGAGGGCTTCGCCATGCCCTTCGTTCGCGAAGCATCCCTGAAGCAACGGCCGTTCACGGCTCGGCACATGGAGATGAGCTCGACTACGTCGGGATGGTGATCTGCCGTCAGCGTCCAGGCACCGCATCCGGAGTCACCTTCTTCACACTCGAAGATGAAACCGGCTTCGTCAACGTCGTCGTGTGGAAGCAGGTGTTCGACCGCCATGCGGCCCTTGCCAAAACCGCGGCCTTGCTAGGCGTAACGGGCGAGATTCAAAAAGCCGACGGCGTCATTCACCTGATCGCGAAATCGCTATGGACGCCGGACGTCGCTCTGGCCGACCAGACCCACCGCTCCCGCGACTTTCACTGAAAGCCTAGGTCAATTGAAGCCCAAGAGGCCGAGCTGAACGATCCAATAGGCCTCGATCCCCAACTGTACGGTGTAGATCGTCGCACGGAGCGTCACCGCCATTTCACTTCTCGAGATGAGATGCACGGTTGACTGAGCCACGCGCGCAACCAGAACCCAGCGCGCGAGCGAATCGGTGATCCCCGCGTTGTCGGTGACCAGCGCGACGAGAATGATCGCCGCGAAGATTGGAAGGTTCTCGTAGCAATTCGCATGTGCGCGACACAGCCGTCCCGAAAAATCCGAGACATCGGAGCCGAAGGGCTGAAAGTCGTTCGCCGCGCGCCTCCTTCCGAGCACCAGCACGGTTCGATAGGTGAGGATCGTGGCAGCCAACAACAATGTCCAACCGGCGTAACCGATGAGTGCGAGAGCGGATGGTGACATCGTGATCCTCCTGGTTCTCTCAGGTCCTGATTACTCGAGTGGCAGCTCGGGCTCGTCCCGGCGTGGTTGCAGGCCTTCACGCTGTATGGTTCGAACGCATGCGTTCCACCTGAGAATTGCATCATCGATTCCGGCCGGCTTGAGCGCGTCTGCCTGCTCGTAATGCTGCATTGCCTCGTGGAGCCCCTCGTACGCAAACGTGCGCTCCATTCCGCCGTGCAGCAGGTGGGCGCGGCCCTGGCGTTCCGCCACGAGCCCTGCGTAGTAGGCCCGTTCGTAGTCGCCTCGAAGCTTGGCTACGTGTTCTTTCGCACGACGGACTCCATGCGAGCCTCCGCCTCGTCGGAACAGATCGGTCAACGACAAGATCAATGTGATGCGCGCACGCTCATTTCCGTCATCTGCCGCCAGGATGTCGAGGCAGATGCTTTCGGCTTGCTCGGGGTCGTTGAGCAGGCGGTAGTGCTCAGCCCGCTCGACGGCGTGGTCGATGCCATCCGCCGAAATGTGCTTGAGAGCAAAGGGTTCCGTCATCCTGACTGCTCCTCCGAACGGGTCTTCGTTCGCACCTTACGCCCTGCAAAGAGGCGAGCCAAGCGCGCAAGCGGGTCGTAGTAGCGGTCAACGACCCGCTCCTTGAGAGGAATAATCCCGTTATCGGTGATGTTGATGTGCTCGGGGCACGTGTCGGTGCAGCACTTGGTGATGTTGCACATGCCGGAGCCGTACTCCTTCTTGATCTCCGGGACGCGGTCGTCGTCGTCGAGCGGGTGCATCTCCAAGCTGGCCAGGCGAATCATGAAGCGTGGACCGACGAAGGCGTCTTTCCGGTCGCGATCGCGCACGACGTGGCAGACGTCTTGGCAGAGGAAGCACTCGATACACTTTCGAAACTCCTGCACCCGATCCACGTCCTGCTGGTACATTCGATGCTCGCCATCACGGCCTCGAGGCTTCGGCTTGAAGGGCGCGATTCGTTTGTTTTGCTCGTAGTTCCAGGAGACATCGCAGGTGAGGTCCTTGATCACCGGGAATGCCTTGAGGGGCTGCACGGTGATGACCTCATCAGGCCCAAAGGTGTTCATGCGAGTCATGCACGCAAGCCTCGGGCGCCCGTTGATCTCCATGCTGCAGGAGCCACACTTCCCTGCCTTGCAGTTCCATCGGATCGCCAAATCGTTGGCCTGAATCGCTTGGATTCGATGCAACACGTCGAGGACGACCATGCCTTCGTCGACCTCCGCGTCGTACTGGTCGAGCTCGCCGCCTCGCGAATCGCCTCGCCAAATCTTGAACGTGCGTGTGCTCATTCTACTTGGCCTCCCTCGAGCTCTTCGAGCGTGGCAAGTGCAATCGCCGCAAGCTCCGGGGGTGGATCGGGACGCTCGACCTTCTCGACTTGCATCTCTGCGCCGGCTCCCATTTTCGTGACGATATTGAAGCGCGCACATTCCTCGCGTTCGCCTTCGAAGTCGAGACGGGTGTGAGCGCCGCGGCTCTCCTCACGAAGATATGCGGCACGGGCCACGGCCTCACCCACGATCAACAATGACTTCACCGACAGCGCCTCGTGCCACCCCGGGTTGTATTGGCTCGTCCCGGGAGCCTTCAGATTCCGCGCCCTTACCTTCAGCTCTTTGAGCTGCTCGACGGCGGTTTGGAGCTCTTCCCCAGTCCGAACGATGCCGACATTGGTGCTCATGACCTCTTGAAGCGCCTCGTGCATCAGATACGGATTCTCCCCGGATTCCCGGTTCAAAATGTCTGTTGCCTCCCTGAACGCAGCGGTGATCTGCGTGTCGTCGGCACGCGGCGTGGCGCCCAGCTCCAACAAGTACGCGGCTACACCGGCGCCGGCGAGCCGCCCGAAGACGATGAGGTCCGAAAGCGAGTTCCCGCCGAGACGGTTCGCCCCGTGCAGACCCGCTGCACACTCGCCGCATGCAAAGAGCCCCGGCACATTGGTTTGTTGAGTATCGGCATCGACCCGAATCCCCCCCATGAAGTAGTGGAGCGTCGGACCAACTTCCATCGGCGTCGCGGTGATGTCGACCTCCGCAAGCTCTTTGAACTGATGGTACATCGATGGCAGCTTCCGCCTGATGAAGTCAGCAGGCCTTCGCGACGCGATGTCTAGGAACGCGCCGCCGTGTGGGGAGCCTCGTCCCGCCTGCACCTCGGCTCGAATCGCCCGCGCGACCACATCGCGCGTGAGAAGCTCGGGCGGGCGCCGCGCGCTAGGATCCTCTGGCCACTTGTCGGCCTCCAGAATTGTGTCGGCAGTCTCTGAAGCAAAACGCTTCGGGATGTAGTCGAACATGAAGCGCTCGCCCTTGCTGTTGAGCAAGATGCCGCCGTCGCCGCGAACCCCTTCCGTGACCAGCGTCCCTCGAACCGAGGGAGGCCACACCATGCCGGTCGGATGGAACTGGGTGAACTCGAGATCCATCAGCTCGGCTCCCGCTTCGTACGCAAGCGCGGCGCCGTCGCCGGTGTACTCCCAGGAGTTGCTAGTGACGTTCCAAGCCTTGCCACCCCCCCCGGTCGCCATGATCACAGAAGGAGTCCGAAATAGGATAAATCTGCCCGTTTCACGCCAATAAGCGGCCACTCCTGCGATCCGACCACCGTCGAGCAGCAGCCGGAGCGCCGTGCATTCCATGTGAAAGTGAATGCCTTGGTGGACGCCGTGATCCTGAAGCGTGCGGATGAGCTCGAGGCCGGTGCGGTCGCCAACGTGGGCCAAGCGCGGGTAACGGTGGCCACCGAAGTTGCGTTGACTGATCAGACCGTCGGGCGTGCGGTCAAACACCGCGCCCCACTCTTCGAGCTCACGCACGCGTTCCGGAGCCTGCTTCGCATGGAGCTCCGCCATGCGCCATTGATTCAAGAACTTGCCGCCGCGCATCGTGTCGCGGAAGTGGATCTTCCAATTGTCGCGCCGGTCGACATTGCCAAGAGACGCGGCCATGCCGCCCTCGGCCATGACCGTATGCGCCTTGCCGAGAAGGCTCTTCGAAATGACCCCCGTGTTGAGCCCGCGAGCGCTGCACTCGATGGCGGCGCGGAGGCCGGCGCCGCCGGCGCCAATGACGAGCACGTCGTGTTCGAAAGTTTGGATCTCGCTGACGTTCATCGATCGTTAGTTCGTCCAGGTGTTGAGGTCGGTGATCACGCCCATCGAGACCAGCCGGACGTAGATGTCGGTGAACCCGACCCAGAAGAGGCTCATCCAAGCGAAGTTGGGGTGCCGGGCGTTGAGCCAGCTCACCCGCTTCCAAGCGCCATATCGAACGGTTTCCTCGCCACACGACATGCAGTCCATGCCGCCGCCGACAAGATGCCGAAGCGCATGGCACCCGAAGGTGTAGCCCGCCAAGAACGTCGCGTTGAGGAACAGCACGACGGTCCCGACGCCGATCCCGAATTCCCCATTTCGGAAGAGCGAAATGAAGGCGTCGTAGTAGAGGATGAAGATGTACGCGACGGCGAAGTAGAGTGCGTAGCGATGGAGATTTTGAAAGATCAGCCAGGCGGTCTCTCCCCGGTACTTGCGGCTCGTGACGGGATTCACGGCGCATGCAGGGGGCGACCCGGTGAACGCTCGGTAGTACGCCTTGCGATAGTAATAACAGGTGAAGCGAAACACACCCGGGAAGAACAGGATGAGAAGCGCGGGTGACGCTGGCAGGAAGCCCGGCCACCAGCCGGGCCATGCGCCCAACCACGCATGGGCTATCGGGGCTGCACCCGACACCGAAGGATCGGAGTAGAGCACGGGCGAGTAGAGCGGGCTCAGATACGGATTGGCGTAGTAGTTCTCGCCCTGAAACGCGGCCCAGGTGACGTAGATGGAAAAGGCCGTGAGCACCAGGACCGTGAGCATGGGAGACACCCACCAACGATCTTTTCGGGTCGTGGCGGCTGGTCCGGTAGGATGGCCGCCGATTACGGTAAGCTGTCGAGTGGGCATCGGTCGGCGGACTATACCGAAAGCGCCAACCGCAACAAGGGTTTCCGGGGAGGATGAGCTCATGAAAACGCTGGTTCTGACGCGGTCCGAAGTCGAGCAGGTCGTATCGATGAAGCTTGCGGTGGCGGCTGTGGAACGCGCATTCGCCGCGTTCGGTCGGGGCGAGGCGACCATGCCGCCCAAGGTTTACTTGCAGATCGAAGACCACGAAGGGGACTTCAGAGCGATGCCTGCCCGTCTGGGAGACTCTGCCGGCATCAAGTGGGTGAACGTACATGCGCGGAATCGCAAGCGTTATGGGCTGCCAACGGTGATGGCCGTCTACGTCCTCAACGACCCGGCAAACGCCTTCCCGCTCGCGATCATGGACGGTACCCTGCTGACCGCGCTGCGCACCGGAGCAGCGGGCGGCGTTGCGGCAAAGCATCTCGCGGGCGGCGTTCCGAGGACCGTCAGCTTCATCGGTTGCGGAGCGCAGGCTCACACACTGCACGCCGCCCACCAGGTCGTATTCGCCGAGTTCGAAGCGCTCGCACACGACCGGAACGCGGCGACTGCACGAGGTTTTGCCGAACGTGTGGGCGGGCGCGTGGTGAGCCTCGAAGAGGCGGCGGGTGCGGACATCGTTTGCACGGCTACCCCGTCCCGGACTCCGTTCTTGCAAGCGCAATGGATCCGGCCTGGCGCACACATCAATGCCATGGGGGCCGATGCCCCAGGCAAACGAGAGCTCACGACCGAGACGCTAAGAGGAGCAGCCGTCTACGTCGACGACATCCACCAAGCGAAGGCGAGCGGCGAGATCAACGTCCCTTTCGCCAGTGGCGACTTCGCTATTGATGAGATCGCAGGCACCTTGGGTGAGGTCGTCGCCGGCATGTTGCCCAAGCCGGACCCCGACACGACGACCGTGTTCGATTCGACCGGCTTGGCCATTCAAGACGTATCGCTCGGGCGCGCGATCTACGACGCAGCCAAGTCTCGATCGCTCGGCCGCGAAATCGATCTGGTCGGCTTGAGCTCAACGGCGGAGGCTTAGCGCGGTGTTGCGGTTTGCCACGTTCACGCTTCTGCTGACATTGCTCTGGCCCTTGCTCGGGGCTTCGCAGGAAGGAGGCCCGGCGTTTCTCGGAGAGCCCGAGGCCAAGCAGATCGCAGCCCTCCGGTCAGCGGAGGTCGCACAGGTCACGAAGGGCAAAGGTGGTCGCAGCCTGGCCTTCAAGATCACACTCGCCGACGGAACGCGCGGCTATTTCAAACCCAAGCAGACCTTTTCCGCCGCCCACTGGTATTCAGAGGTAGCCGCGTACTACTTGGATCGCGAGCTCGGTCTCGGCCGAGTACCGCCAACGACGGGGCGCACCTTTCGATGGAGCGAGCTCCGAAAGGCGGCAGGCAACGACGAGCGGGTGTCGGAGATCGGGATCGCGCCCGATGGCACGGTGAAGGGCGCGTTCATTTGGTGGATCCCCGAGTCGCTGAAACGGATACGCATGGGCCGCAAGTGGGAACGCTGGGTGAGAGTGCAGAAGTCGCTGCCGGTCACGCCGTACCAGCGGCCAGTGGACTATCGGGCCGATCTCAACCGCCGCCCCGGGCTTCGCGAGGCGACCGATCCGAGCCGGCCAATCGCGCAGACGCCCGACACCGAGGAGCGGCCAGCCGAGCTTTCCGATCTCATCGTCTTCGACTATCTCACGCAAAACGTCGACCGGTGGGGAGGTGACTTCACCAACGTGCGATCACGCGGACCCGGCGGACCATTGATCTACCTCGACAACGGGGCTGGGTTTTGGCTCGGGGAGCAGCGCCTGGGCCTGATGGAAGCACGCCTGAAGGCCCTACAGCGCTTCCGGCGAGCGACGATCGAGGCCGTGCGAAACTTCGATATCGAACGCTTTGCGGCCCGTCTGCAGGAGGACCCGCTCTCTCCCGTCCTGAACGAAAAGCAGCTCGACGGCCTCGCCCAACGCCGCCGCGCCGTTCTCGAGCACGTGGACGCGATGGTCGCGAGGTTCGGTGAGGCACGGGTTTTGCCGTGGTAGGTTTCCTCGATGACGGAGCGACTTCGCCTTCCGGCCGAGTGGGAGCGGCACCGCGCCTGCTGGCTCGCGTTTCCTCATCTGCAGGAAGAGTGGCCGGTCGGTCTTCGCGACGCGCAACGTTCCATCGCGGCGCTGTCCCGCGCAATCGCGGAGGAGGGCAACGAGCCAGTGCACCTCCTCGTGAAGAACGACGAGGTCGAGGCACAGGCGCGTTCCTCGATCGGTGAGTCGCCCAACATACAGTACATCATGGCCGACTACGGCGACTGTTGGTTGCGCGACACGGCGCCACTGCTCGGACACACTACAGACGGCGCGCTCGGGGCGCTGTGCTTTGTGTTCAACGGCTGGGGCGGCAAGTACGAGATCGCGTTCGACGACACCGTCGGCGAGTGGCTGACGAATCGACTCGACGCGAGGCGCTTCGAGTGTCCAATCGTGTTGGAAGGGGGGGCACTCGAGTCCAACGGGCGGGGGACCTTTCTGACCACGGCATCTTGCGTCCTCAACGAGAATCGGAACCCCGGTTTGACGCGGGAGGCCTTCGAGGAGGCGTTGTGCGAGCTGGTTGCGGTGGAGCGCGTCCTGTGGGTCGAGCGAGGCTTGGAACACGATCACACCGACGGACACATCGACATGATCGCGCGCTTCGCAGCCGATGACGCGGTGCTGTGCATGACGGCCGACCGAGGGGAGCCGGCCGCGGAGGTGCTCGCCGCAATTGAGCACGACCTGCGCGCGCGGGGCCTGACCACCCTGCCGATCCCGGCGCCCCGTGCAATTGCCGGCCCCGGCGGCGCCCCCCTGCCAGCCAGCTACTGCAACTTCTACATCGCCAACGAGGCGGTGATCGTTCCGATCTACGATGTCCCGGAGGACCAAGTCGCCCTCGGCGAGATCGCAAATGCGTTTCCAGGCCGCCGGGTGGTCGGCTTGCCGGCCGCAGACCTGCTATGGGGAGGCGGAGCGTTTCACTGCGTCACGCAAGCTCAGCCGAACGCCACATGACTGCATCTTCGTTTTCGATCGGCATCGTTCAATGCGCCCTCGATGGGCCTCGGGAAGCAAACGTCGCGCGGGTCGAGGCCCTGATCCGCGAGGCGGCGAGGCGGGGCGCGCAGGTCATTGTCACACCGGAGCTATTCGAGGGCCCGTATTTCCCACAGACAGAAGACGAGAAGGCGTTTGATTTGGCTGCCCCGCTCGAGGCGCACGGAACGGTGGCGCGGATGCAAGCGCTTGCCGCGGAGCTCGGCGTCGTTCTCCCGATCTCGTTCTTCGAACGAGCAGGCCAGGTTTACTACAACAGCCTCGTGACGATCGACGCCGACGGCGCACAGCTCGGTGTCTACCGAAAGAGCCACATCCCTGATGGCCCGGGCTACGAGGAGAAGTTCTACTTCCGTCCGGGAGATACCGGTTTTCGGGTCTGGAAGACGCGGCATGGAAACATCGGCGTGGGTATTTGCTGGGATCAGTGGTTCCCCGAGGCGGCGCGGAGCATGGCGCTCCAGGGGGCTGAGATCTTGCTCTACCCAACCGCGATCGGCACCGAGCCAGACACACCCGAGGAGGACACCCAAGCGCCGTGGCAGCGTGCGATGGTCGGACACGCGGTGGCCAACGCGATGCCGGTCGCTGCGGCCAATCGCATCGGCACCGAAGGTGGGCTGACGTTTTACGGGAGCTCGTTTGCCTGTGATCAACGGGGCGACATGAAGGCCGAGCTCGGGCGAGAAGAAGAAGGCGTCGCCATTGCATCATTCGACCGCGAGGAGCTGCGCCGCTACCGCGCAAGCTGGGGATTCTTTCGCGATCGCCGGCCGGATTTGTACGATCGACTAACAGGAGATGAACACATTGATTGATTCGCTTTACGCGATCATCGATGCCGAGGTGGCGGAACGTCCGCTCGAGCTGACATTCCAGGCGTTGAACGCCGGCTGCGCGATGGTGCAGCTTCGCGCCAAGCGCCTCGACGACGTCGCGTTCCTGAACATCGCCAAGCGGGTTCGTTCTGCATGTGCTCATGCTGAGGTCCCGTTCGTGATCAACGACCGCGCAGACATTGCGACTTTGGTTCGTGCCGACGGCCTACACCTCGGGCAAGATGACCTCTCGATCGAAGATGCCCGACGCGTCGTCCGAGACATGCCGATCGGCATGTCGACGCACAACCTCGAGCAAGCCGCTAAAGCGGACATCGACGGCGCCGACCTCATCGCATTCGGACCGGTCTTCGAGACCAAGACCAAAGAGAGCCCCGACCCCGTAGTCGGCCTCCACACCCTCGAAGAAGTCTGCAAGACCGTGTCGCGTCCGGTGGTTGCGATTGGAGGAATTACCCCGGAAAATGCGGCTGAAACACTTCGAACAGGGGCGCGCTACATCGCGGTGGTCTCGGCTTTGCCACGCTTCGTGGCGCACGCTTCCTAGGACGTCACCGCGCCTCTTCGAAGTACTGTATGGCGGTTTCGATCGCGGCGCCGAGCGCCTGGTTCACCAGCGCAGCCGTCGCGTCTTCGCCACTTCGAAGTGCCTCGTAGTAGCGCTGCCTCTCCGTCGCGTGGATGACGACGGGCGGGAAGCCCGCACGCATCAGGATGAGATTCATCACCAAGCGTGCGACTTTGCCGCTGTGCCGCGGGAAGGGGTAGATATGCAGCAGCTGGTAATGCACCCTGCTTGCCATGCGAACCGGATGCATCGTCTTCTTGGTCTCAGGCTCCGAGAGCCACTGAACGAGCTGCCGCATGCGGTAGCTGATCTTGTCGGGCTGTGAAATCTCATGGAAGTAAAGTCGGTGAAGCGGCATGTCTTTGCGGTACTTGGGTGGGCCCTTCCCTTCGAGCTCCTCGGGCGCGAGCTGAGCGAAGAGTTTCTTGATCACGTCGAGGTTGACGGCAAAGCGCCGGCGCGACGACATCTCGCGGATCATCTCGATCGCACCCATGTGGTTCCGGATCTCGTCGTAAACCGGGATGAGCGAGGGGTCGGCGACGACCTCGTCGTAGATCGCAGCCCTGAGCTCGTCCATCGAGTAGACGACGCCCTCGAGCGCGCTGTCATGATAGATCCACGCGATGTCGAAGCGCTCTTGATACTCTTCGCGCATCTGCGGGCCGGCCGAATCGAGCAGCTCCTGAAGCTGAGCGACACGCTCCTCTAAGCTTGGACCTTGAAGCGCCTGAACCAAGGTAGTTTCTCCACCCCCGGGGGGCCTACTCCATCCGCCCCGTGCGGCCGGCGAAACTAACAGCGGGGCCCCAGCGCGTCAACCATGGCCGATTTCGGCTAATTCAAGGCTTCGGAAATGGCGCCGCGAAGGCGCATTTTGCTTGGAACCCCGGTGGAAGCCCAGCGAACGATGCCATCTTGGCCGACGACGATGACGGTGGGGAGCCTCTGAATGGCGTATCGTCTTTGAACCGTCCCGGCACGGTCGTGGAGAGACGGGAACTCGGTCCCGAAGGCTGCGTGGGCGGCTTGCAACCGCTGACGGTCGATCGGCTCGACGTTCACTGCGTAGAACGACACGCCCCGCGCGGCGAACTCCTCGTTGAGGTCGTTGAGGATAGGAATTGTCCGGCGGCACGCGCCACACCAGCTCGCCCAGAAGTCCAGAACCACCACTTGCCCGGCCATGTCCGAGAGCTTGATCTTCGTTGGACCGCCCGGCTCGGCGCCGGCAGCCACGGCCAAGGTCAGGTCAGGTGCCGCCTCTCCCATCAACGGAGACGCATTGCCGCGAGTCATCCACGCGTACAAGGCCACGAAGACCATCGCCGTCACCAGCCAATGAATCCACCTGCGTTGCGACGACTTGCCGGGCTCACTCATCGCGACTCCATCAACGGAAGCTCGATACTGAAGCGTGCCCCGCCCTCGCTCGCACGATCGAGCATGACCTCGCCACCGTGCTCGAGGACCACTTTCTTCACGATCGCCAAGCCCAAGCCCGTGCCCTCCGCCCTGCTCGTGTAATACGGATCGAACACACGGTCCCAATTCTCTCTTGCAATGCCGGGGCCGTCGTCGCGGACTTCGATGAAGCCGCTGTCATCGGTCGCGTAGACGCGCACCAAGACATGTCCCCCGCCCGACGGTTTGGCCTCATACACCGCTTGAATCGCGTTTCGCAGAATATTGTCGACGGCCCGTTTGAGCATCATGGGGTCCATACGCACGTGGATGGGTTCCGTTGCGCAGCTCACCTGAACTTCGACGGGAGCCGGGCTGCCGCGGCCCACGTCTTCGAGGATTGCAGGAACCGAACCTTCAATGCTCTGGATGAGCTCGCACAGATCGGCCGGTGCGAGATCGGCGCGTGGGAGCTTGGCAAAGGCACTGAATTCGCCCACGAGCCGGCGCAGGGTAGCGACTTCCTCCTCGATGATCGCCCGCGCGTTCTCGAGCTTCTTCCGGTAAGCTTCGTCCGCACCGTCATAGGTCTCGTCCAGCTCTTGTGCGGCGAGCTGAATCGGTGTGAGCGGATTCTTGATCTCGTGGGCGAGGCGACGCGCGAAGTCCTGCCACGCACTGATGCGCTGCAGGTACTCGATGCGCGTACGGGAATCCCGAAGGTCACGGACCATGTCGTTGAAGGCTTGCGTGAGCTCCGTGACCTCGTCGGTCGCGCCGGTAGGCAACGTCACGGTGAGGTCACCGGCGCCGACTTGGCGAGAGGCTTCCGCTAGCGCGGTCACCCGGCGCGTCACCCGACGCGAGACGATAGCGCCGATTAAAAACGCCACCACGATGACTAGAAACACCAGAACGCCGAAGACCCATATGTAGACCTCCGACACGGACGCACTTTGACGTTGTAGTCGCGAGTACACGTCAGCGACCTCACCCGCCTCTTGCAGGCGCTCGAAGTACACCTCGGGAACGGCCACCTCGACCGCGATGCGCAGCTTCCTTCCTCCCGCGTCGGCCTCCCGATCACGCGTTGAGGTCCGCAAGGCGCCCGCAGGCGGATCATCCTCGCGCGATACGCTTGCGACCTCCTGGCCTTCGTCGTCGGTAATACGAATCCCCTGTACGACATCATATCGCTCCAAGAGGACGCGCATGACGGCCGTGAGCCCGGAGGTGCTTCGACTCTTCGCCAGCTCCGCCTCGACGGCCGCTTGGACAGAATCAGCTACCTGCTCCGAGCCCGATCGAAGCGCCATCAACTGCGCTCGGCGAGCCTCTACTCCGTGGACCAGCTCGGCGCCGAACCGTTCGTTCACCCCCACTCGGTACACCTCACGGAGCGCGCCCTGGGCCAGAAAAACGCTGCCTCCAAGAGTGAGGAACACCGACAGCCCGATCGCGAACAATATCTTTCGTTCGAAGCGGCTCATTCCGGCACCTCGAGATACTCGCTCCGAAATTGGATGGTGCGCTCGGCTTGGCAGATCCGACGCCGAACGATGTTCACGGTAATCGGGCCAATGGGGTCACTACCGGCTGTCGGTCGGACTAGCTCGCTGCACTGTTTCTTCGAGATCGGATTGAACTCCGCCCTCACGAAGAAGTAGATCTCCTTCCCCTTGTGCGCCTCGTAACTAGCGGGCTCGCCGACGAACAAGCCCCGGACGACGAGACAGCGATCGATCGCTTGTTCAACCGTCTTGAGCCGTTCGCTTTGGCTGCCGATACGAATGAGATAGCCGTCGTCCCAGAGGTCGCTGGTCACGTCGCAACCGAACTGACGCACGGTGACTCTCCGGTTGGAGCTCTTGAGGTGTGATTCGACGGTGACGACGAGGCGCTTACGCAACCCGCTAGTAAGCTCTTGGCGCACCCGTTCGTCTGCCAGGTCTCTCGCCGAAAACGACACCCTTGGCGCGCCGCGCGACCAGAAGACGCCCACCTCGCGGGCGGGCAAATGCGACTGCGCATATGCGACCGCGGTTACCAGTAAGAGGGCAGCTGCGAGCCAGTATCTCACAGCCGTATGAACCCCAGCAGCGTCGAGAAACCGACTTGAAAGACGCCGACTCGGGTGTCGAATCGGAAGCCTACGTCGAAGGTCAGATCGATCGGATATCGGGAAAACCCGCTGTATCCGCTCACCCCGGTGCGTGGGTCCCGAAGGTCGGCCAACGAAAGGAGGCCGATGATGGTGTAGAGGTTGACCTCACGGAGCCCGCGTTCGCGAACGCGCTCGTAGACAGGCACGTTGTATCCGACGTCGAGCCTCCAAGCGAGCTCACCGAGATAGTTGTTCTCGATCGACGTACCCAGCAGATTGGGAGGCGGTCGCGCGTCGAGCTGCATCTCGAGAAACCGCGACGGGATCAAGTCAGTCATGTCGGAGATGTGGAACAGATAGAAGAACGGGGTGTCGCCAAACGCTGCGCCGCCGTACGCGCCGAGCCGAAACGTGTGGTTCCATGGAAGGCGCCACCATCTCCTCACCCATGCCTCTAGCTTGATGAAGTCGTAGTCACTGCCGAGAAAACGGGTCCCCAACAAGACATCGCCGCGAAACAAGACCCCTTCCTTGGTGATCCCAGGGTCATCGCGCTTGTCGAAGATCAGGGCGAAGCGCAGCGAGGAAACGAAACTTCTGCCGTCTTGAATCGCGAAGTTGATCGGGGCGATCTCGTTGCCACGCATTTCGCTCGCCGCTTCGGGACGGTCGAGCGTACTGACGATGTCGCCAATCCAATCGAGGCTGTAACGCAGCTTGGTGGTGAAGTCCTTGCCTGTGCCGACCATGAAGCCACCGCGCCGATAGCGGACCACGGCGTTCGAAACCGTCGACGTTCCGGGGCAAGTAGGCTGGCCGCACGGCACACTCACGAGAGGCGCGCGTCCGTAGAACTCTCGCCCATTGAGAAAGTACGAGCCGAAGCGGATCGCGTATTCACTTTTGATGAGCTTTGGGTAGCGCAGGTCGACGCGTCCGCCCTGCTGAAATTCGCTCAGAAGTGCCGTCCCCGAAAGCCGGATGCCTAGCCCGGCCAAGTTGGTTTCGGTGATCTTGAAGCCGAGCCAAGGGAAGAGCGTGCGTCCCCGGTCGGTGGTCTTCGCGACGCCTTTGGAGAGACCCGCAACCAGCTGTTCGATCACGAACGTGTTGCGCTCTCTGACTTCGACGACGAGCACTACGTAGCCGTGTTGTGCGCCTCGCTCCAAGCGAATATCTACGCTGTTGAACCAGCCCGTCCCCATCAAACGCCACTCGGTCGCCACGAGGTCCGGCGACTCGGGGTCGAGGAAGTCGCCTTGCTTCAGCGGAATGAACTTGCGAATGACGCGTGCCTTGGTTCGCTTGTTGCCGCTGACGACAATGCCTTCGAGCACGTAGCGAACCTGCGAGGAGATCTGATTCGCGTGGCGACCCTCGCTGGCCTCACCGTATGGATCGCGGAACTCCGCTTCCTCCTCGTCGGGATCGGCCTCCTCCGGAACGGCGACGACGTCGCCCGGCCGGTAGGGCTCCCCTTTTTGATCGGAACCCTGCGCGCTCGCGCTCGCGGGCAACAGGAGAAGCCCCCACAGGATCAGGGGGATCCGGCTTAGAAGCCAGCGTCTCAGTCGCAAGCGCAGGCTCACGACGGCCAGACTACTCCAGTGGCGGGAGCGACGCGAGAAGCCAAAGGCAGCCAGCCACGACGACGAAGACCGCACCCACCCAGCCGAGCGTGCGCCAAAAACCGATCGGTCTGCCGTCGTCCTTCGACTTCACGAGCAGAGTTGTAGCAGATTCTGTGGGGACGGAGGGAGAATAGTCGAGAAGATCCCAAGGCTGGCGTGGCTCATCGGGATCCTCGTCTCCAGGACGGCGAATGATCCGGATCGTCGCATCGTCGTCGCGCTCTTCCATCCGCGGGCGGAGCCCCGAAACCGGGGTGTCATCGGCACGGCGCAGCGCAGCGAGGCCTTCTTCAAATGCCTCCACGAGCGGTAGCGCCGTCGGGTTTTTTGGAGGCGCCTGCGACGTCTTGTCGCGGAGCGCAGGCGGAAGCGTTTCTCGAGGCGGTGGCACCGCGTCGACTCGAAAGGTGCCCTCGGTCCACTCGAGCGCGAGCACGAAATCAGCGGCCGTCCCCCCGTCGATACTCACGTCGCTGAGCTCACCCTTTTCGTAGTACCCGATCGCGAGGCGCCCCCGGTGCTCGAGCAGGAGTCGCCCCGTGAGGCCCGCGGCCTCGCAGTAGCGCATCAAATCGGCCGGCGGATGTACCCCAAGCGAGCCGCGTCGCGTCGTATCGGTGCCTCGCGAGACGGGCAGATGTGGAAGCTTCGGATACACCGCGAACTCGCCTTCACGGAGCGAGAGCAACACCTCGAGGGCGCGCTCTTCATCAGCGCTGGCCTCACCGTCCGCAACCTGACCGTGTACGAGACGGATTGCACCCGAGCCGGCAGTACTTTGAAACGAGAGCACGCCCGTGGTGCCGATTTGTTCGAGACCGCCAAGCAAGTCTCCGACTCCCTCGGCTGGGATCGCTCCTTCGAACACTGCCTCCGCGGCCATGACTGATTGGAGTGGTTCTCCGTGCCGGAATTGTCAAGGCGTTTGCGCCTCGACGGCGCGCTCACGCAGGTCCAGAATTTCCAGATAATTCAGGGAAAAATGCCGCGCTCTTCATACGACGTAGCAAGGCTCTGGAGCGCCAGCGCATACGCTGCAACGCGTGGATTGACCCTTTTTTCAGCCGCGTAAAACATCGTGCGTTGGTACGCGCGCCGCATCATGTGAAGCAGTCGCCGCTGCACTTCTTCAGCGTCCCAGTGTTCGCTGTTCCGGTTTTGCACCCACTCGTAATAGCTGACCGTCACGCCCCCAGAGTTGGCCAGGATGTCGGGAATGACCGGAAGACCACGATCGGCTAGCACCGCTTCGCCTTCGGGGTTGATCGGTCCGTTCGCGCCTTCAGCGATGAGCCGCACGTCGAGCTTCATCGCTTCCTCGCGACCGACTTGGTTTTCGAGCGCGGCTGGGATGAACAAATCGGCCTTCGTTTCGAAGAACTCGTCCCGCGTGATCTTCTCTCCGCGCGGGTAACCATCGATCGACCCGTTGACCTGCACGTAGCCTTGGAGCTTGTGTGCGTTGAAGCCTTCTTCATTTCGCAGATAGCCCGTGTGGTCTCCCGTTGCGATCGTCGAAACACCGAGCTTGGAAAGTAGGAGTGCAGCGTTGGAGCCCACGTTGCCGAACCCCTGAACGATGGCGGTCGCGCCCTCGAGGTCGAACCGGTTCTCCCGCGCCCACTCTTTGATGCAGTGCACCACGCCCTGCCCGGTGGCCGCCTCGCGTCCCTCGGAGCCACCCGAATTGATGGTCTTTCCGGTCACTACAGCGCGCTGGCCGTTCTTCTCGTAGGTCGGCCCAGTGTTGAGGTACGTGTCCATCATCCAGACCATCGTTTGGGCGTTCGTCCCCATGTCGGGCGCCGGAATGTCGTGCGCCGGACCGATGTTGTTCCCGAGCGCGTGGGTGAATCGCCGGGTGATGCGCCGTAGCTCGTCCTTCGAATGCTCGCGCGGGTTGAACTTGATGCCGCCTTTTCCACCGCCGAAGGGAACCCCGAGGAGTGCACATTTCCAGGTCATTTGGGTGGCAAGCGCCTTGAGCTCGTCGAGGCTGACCTGCTCGTGGTACCGGATACCACCCTTGTAAGGGCCGATCACGTTGTTGTGCTGAATCCGGTAGCCCTTGAACACACGGGTCTCGCCGTCGTCCATCCGTACCGGGAAATGCACGATCAGCTCGTTCTTGGGCTCTGCGAGAATCGTCTTGATGTGCGCCGGAAGGCCGGTGAGCTCGGCCGCCTGCTCGATGTAGCTCTGAACGACTTTGAAGAAGCGGTAGTCTTCTGAAGCAGCGGACATCTTCGGCGATGTTACCGCGACCATTTCTCAGTCACCAAGATCGGCGCAAATCTTGCGCGTGGCGAAACATGCGCGCCTGGTACAGAAAACGGTTCTCAACAGCGATCATAACCTTGTTTTCCAGCGCTCTGCAGGGGTAGAGTCCCGTCGACTGGGCGACTGATGAAACAATCGCCGCGGCCTTTGCTTTCAAACAGCGAGGAGGATGCGATGGACGAACCAGGAAGCGACTTCCGTCGGGAGTTAGAGGCGCGCGGCGTATCACGACGCGAGTTCATGGGCTTCTGCTCCGCGATGGCAGTGATGTTTGGTTTGCCAAAGGGCGCAACGGCGATGATCGCCGATGCACTCGAAAACAAACCCAAGCCAACGTTGGTGTGGCTCAACTTCCAAGATTGCGCGGGCAACACTGAATCGTTCCTTCGCGCTAGCAAACCAACCGCAGCCGAGGTGATCCTCGATCTGATCTCGATCGATTACCACGAGGTGATCATGGCGGCGGCCGGTCACCAAGCGGAGGCGAACCTCCACGCGGTGGTCGAGAACCAGAAGGGCGCATACATCGCCGTCGTCGAGGGTTCGATCCCGACCGGCGCGAACGGCGCGTACTGTACGGTTGGCGGCAAGTCGGCATACCAACTCGCGAACGAAGTCTGCGGTAATGCGTTGGCGACGGTCGCGGTTGGAACCTGTGCGTCCTTCGGCGGAATCCCGGCGGCATCGCCGAATCCGACCGGCGCACTCGGTGTCTCGGATGCGGTCCCCGGAATCAAGACTCTGATCAACCTTTCGGCCTGTCCGGTGAACGCACAGAATCTCACCGCAACGTTGGTCTACTTCCTGACGTACGGAAGGTTCCCCGCCCTCGACAAGCTGAATCGCCCGCTTTTCGCATACGGAAAGTCGATTCACGACAACTGCGAGAGGCGCGCCCACTACGACTCTGGGCAATACGTAGAGCAATGGGGCGACGAAGCGCATCGCGACGGACACTGCCTCTACAAGATGGGCTGCAAAGGCCCCGTCTCGTTCCAGAACTGCCCGAACGTGGGTTGGAACGACAACACGAGCTGGCCGATCGCATGCGGGCACGGTTGCATCGGCTGCGCAGAGCCGGACTTCTGGGACAAGATGACGCCGTTCTACTCGCATCTGCCTGGCTTCCCCGGTTTCGGAAAAGGCTCGGATATCGACAAGGTCGGCTTCTGGGCGACCATTGGTGTCACCACTGCGTTTGCCACGCACACCTTGGTGCATCTCGGAAAGAAGCTCGTTGGAACGGGCGCGGATCACGCGCCAGAAGGCCCACCCGCACGGACCGATGAAGGAGGCGCAGAATGACCCATATCGTTGTCGACCCGGTGACCCGCATCGAAGGCCATCTGCGCATCGAAGCGGAAATCGACGAGGGCAAAGTCGCAAACGCTTGGTCTTCGTCGACCATGTTCCGCGGGATCGAGATCATCCTCCAAGGCCGTGACCCACGTGATGCGTGGGCCTTTACCCAGCGCATCTGCGGTGTCTGCACGACGGTTCACGCGATCGCGTCCATCCGCGCCGTGGAAGACGCGATCGGCGCGAAGCCGCCGCCCAATGCGCGGATCCTCCGCAATCTGATCATCGCGTCCCAGTGCATTCAGGACCACGTGATCCACTTCTACCACCTGCACGCACTCGACTGGGTCGACATCGTGTCGGCGCTCGAAGCCGATCCGAAGGAAACCGCGGCCCTCGCGCAGTCGATTTCCGATTGGGGGAAGTCGAGCGCAACGTACTTCAAGGGCATTCAAGACCGCGTCAAAGGGCTCGTCGAACGCGGGCAGCTGGGACCGTTTGCCAATGCCTACTGGGGGCATCCGGCCTACAAGCTGCCGCCGGCGGCGAACCTCATGGCGGTGGCCCACTACCTGGAGGCACTCGAATGGCAGCGGGAGTTCATCAAGATGCACGCCATTCTCGGCGGGAAGAACCCCCACCTGCAGAGCTTCCTGGTTGGCGGCATGGCGACTCCGGTCGACCCCGACAAGCAGGCCTCGCTAAACATCCAAACGATCGCGGCCTTCAAGAAGCTCATCGCCGGCGCGCAGGAGTTTGTGAGCAAGGTGTACATCCCGGACTTGCTCGCGGTTGCCTCGTTCTACAAAGACTGGGCTGGTTACGGGGCCGGCGTCGGAAACTACATGGTGTACGGCGAGTACCCGCTCGATGACGAAGCAGATCCCGAGCTCTACATCCCCTCCGGGATCATTCGCGCGCGCGACATCTCGAAGGTGGAGGAGTTTGATCCGTCGAAGATCACCGAGCAGATCACGCACTCCTGGTACGACTACGCAGGCGGAGAAGAGCAAGCGCTTCATCCGTCCGAGGGTGAAACCAACCCGAACTACACCGGGCCGGAGCCACCCTACGAACGCTTGGACACGGCGAAGAAGTACTCCTGGTTGAAGTCGCCCCGCTACGAGGGCGTACCGATGGAGGTCGGACCGCTGTCCCGGATGTTGGTCTCGTACGTCCGAGGTCACGAGAAGGTGAAGGGCTTGGTCGATCACGTGCTCGGAGCGCTCGGGGTCGGGCCAGCAGCGCTCTTCTCGACGCTAGGACGAGTCGCCGCACGCGGCATCGAAACGCAGGTGTTGGTCGATAAGATCGGCGACTGGGTCGACGAGCTGGCCGACAACATGGGCAAGGGCGAGCTTCGTATCCACGACAACAGCAAGTGGGAGCCAGAGAGCTGGCCCGCCGACGCCATGGGAGCTGGTTTTCACGAGGCGCCACGCGGCTCACTCGGCCATTGGGTCCACGTGAAAGACGCCAAGATCGCCCGGTATCAATGCGTAGTACCGAGCACCTGGAACGCGGGTCCGCGGGATTCGGGCGACGCGCCTGGCCCGTACGAGGCGGCCCTGGTGGGAACGCCAGTGGCGGACCCAGAGCAACCGATCGAGATCCTGAGAACGGTCCATTCCTTCGACCCGTGCATGGCTTGCGGTGTGCACGTCGTCGAACCCGGAGGGCGCGAGATCACTCGCGTGAAGGCGCGATGACTCCTCCGGCGGCGACCGCAGTGAAGGGAGGAGCTCGTCCCAAGGCGAGCCCCCGCTCTCATGATCGGGAAGGAATCGAGCGGGTCTACGTCTGGGACATCGTGGTCCGGCTGAGCCACTGGGTCATCATGCTGGCGATCTTCATACTCGCGACCACGGGGATCTACATCGGCGAGCCATACCTGATTCCGGCGGGACCCGCGAACGAGCAATTCGTCATGGCGACGATGAAGACCGTGCACTTCTACGCAGCCATCATCTTCGCGCTCACCGTGGCAACACGTATCGCCTGGATGTTCGTCGGGTCGTACTACGCACGCTGGCACCAGTTCGTGCCAGTGGGCCGGCGCCGGCGCGGCGACGTCTTCAGAATGCTGAAGTTCTATCTGTTCATCAACAAAGAGCCGCCCCTCAATGTCGGCCACAACCCCTTGGCGGGCACCACCTATCTGTTGGTATTCGCCCTCTATCTCACCATGATCCTAACCGGATTCGCTCTCTATTCGGTGAGCGCGACGGGCTACATGACGATGTGGGAATTCCTGCTCCCGATCTTCGGTGGCGCGCAGATGGCGCGTTGGATTCATCACATCGCTATGTGGTTCCTTCTGGGCTTCTTTGCTCACCATATTTGGAGCGCGATCCTGGTGTCGCGAGTCGAGGGCCTCGGCTTGATCGACTCGATGTTCAGCGGCTACAAGTTCCTGCCGAAGAGCTGGCGCAAGCGGGATGAGTGACCGCACGCCGGTCCTCGTCTTGGGGCTCGGCAACGTCGTCTGCACCGACGACGGCGCCGGCATCGCTGCAATCCACAGACTGATCCGTGAGTACGAGCTTCCCGAGGGTGTCGTCGCGCTCGATGGTGGCACGCTCGGGCTCTCGCTTCTTCCTCTGGTCGATAGCTCTGATCAGGTGATTCTGGTCGACGCGATCAACGGCGATGGGCCACCGGGCACGCAGGTTCGGATCGAGGGCGAAGAGGTGGCTCCGGCGGTGTACGAGCGGCTTTCTCCTCACCAAATCGGCGTCGCCGATCTACTTGCGGGAGCCAGCCTCCTCGACCGGTACCCTGATCGGGTCGTGGTCATCGGCGTCGTGCCCGAGTCGATCGAGCTCGGGATGGAGCGAACGCCCGCGGTGGAGGCAAGCATTCCCGAGCTGGTCGAGCGCGTCGTCGAAGAGCTGACCGCCATGGGATATCCACCGGTTCGATCATCGGAGAATCGCGATGAAAGCCATGGGAGCGCTGGTCATGTCGCTCGCACTCTCGGCGTGTAGCGCCAAAAAGGCTCCGTCGGCGATCGACTACAACGAGATCGAGGTTCCGGTCGACCGGCTCTTCTCCGATGAAGCGCGAGGGCGCGGGCGCGCGCTCTTCAAGAAGAAGTGTGCGCTGTGTCATGGCGAGAGTGCAGACGGAAACGGCGCGCGCCGCGAAGGCTTGTCCGGCAAGCCGATGAACTTCCACAATCAGGAGTGGCGCGCGAACACCTCGCCGCTCGCCGTGTTCCAAATCTTGAGCGAAGGCAAGCGCGGAACGTCGATGCCTGCCTGGCCGACACTGAGCGACGAGCAGAAGTGGGACGTCATCGCGTATGTTCTCAGCGTGGCTGAGGACGGGCCGTGATGGCAGGACGTCGCATCGAAATCCACGGGACGGTACAGGGTGTTGGGTTCCGACCTTGGGTCTATCGGATAGCTCGACGCGCCGGAGTCGTCGGACGAGTGCGAAACGATCCGCGTGGCGTCACGATCGAGGCCTTTGGGCCGGCGGCAGTGCTAGAGGGTTTTCTCGAGCAATTACAGAAGGATGCGCCGGCCTCGGCTCGCGTCTTGGACTTTCAGGCCTTCGAGATTCCCGAGGAGGACTTGAACGAGTTCGTCATCGCGTCGAGCGACGCCTTGGGGGACAAGGCGCTCTCGATTCCTCCAGACCTCGCTACATGCGCAGACTGCAAGAGGGAGATTCTGGACCGAAGCAACAGGCGCTACCGCTACGCGTTCACCAATTGCACGACTTGCGGTCCGCGGTTCACGATCGCTACGGGGGTCCCATACGACCGCGGTGCAACGACGATGTCGACCTTCGAGATGTGCGCGGCCTGCCAGGGCGAGTACGACGATGTCGAAGACCGTCGGTTTCACGCGCAACCAAACGCTTGCGCGGCGTGCGGACCAACATTGAAGCTCGTTGCGCGCTCGGAAGACTTTCGCCGCGAAAGCGATCCCTTGAACGCTGCGGCCGAGCTCTTGAAGAATGGCTCGATCGTGGCGGTCAAAGGCTTGGGTGGTTTTCATCTCGCTTGCGACGCGAACGATGGAGGAGCGATTCGACTCTTGCGCGAACGCAAGCAGCGAGACGAGAAGCCGTTTGCGGTGATGGTGGCGGACCTCGGCGGAGCCCGAGCGCTCGCTGAGCTTGCGCCCGAAGAAGAGGACTTGCTGAGCGCCCCCGAGCGGCCGATCGTGCTGGTCTCCGCGCGCAGCGGGACGAGTCTGGCGGCGGAGGTAAGCCCGGATTCCCCTCTTTTGGGCCTCTTTTTGCCCTATACGCCGCTCCATCACCTCCTGTTGGCCGCGGTCGACCGCCCTCTCGTGATGACCTCCGCGAACGTGTCGGACGAGCCGATTTGCCGTGACAACGACGAGGCTCAGCGCCGCCTCGACGGCATCGCGGATGCGATCCTGTTGCACGACCGGGACATCGCGATGCGCTGCGACGACTCGGTCGTGCGGATGATTGCGGGCGCGCCCACGGTCATGCGCCGTTCCCGCGGGTTCGTTCCTCGTCCTTTTCGGTTGGCGCGATCGGTTTCCCGACCAGTCCTCGCCTGCGGTGCCGACCTGAAGAATACGTTTTGCATCGCGCTCGGGGACAACGCGTACTTTGGACCGCACATCGGTGACTTGGAAACGGTCGCCGCGCTCGAGTTCTTCGAGGAAGGAATCGAACGCTTGCAGACCATCCTCGCGGTTCGCCCTCAGGTCGTGGCCCATGATCTGCACCCCGGTTACTTGTCGACCCGGTACGCGAAAGCACGTACCGACGTTTCGCTCGTTGGTGTCCAACATCATCATGCGCACGTCGCGAGCCTGATGGCGGAGCACGGGGTCGGCGGACCGGTGCTTGGCGTGGCCTACGATGGCACCGGGTTCGGCGAGGATGGAACGTCTTGGGGAGGAGAGTTTCTGCTTTGTTTTGATGATCGTTTCGAGCGTCTTGCAACCTTTCGACCAGTTCGTCTGGCAGGAGGCGACTTGGCGATGCGCGAAGTTTGGCGAATCGCGTATGCGCTCCTGCACGACGCGTTCGACGGTGACCCACCTGTCGACTCGCTTCCGCTTTTCGATGACGTTGCGCCGGAATCGATTCGGATCGTCTCACAGATGATCGAGCGAGATCTGAACTCGCCTCGAGCGCGAGGCGTGGGACGTTACTTCGATGGCTTCGGTGCGCTCGCCCTCCGGCGTCCGGTGTCGACATACGAAGGGCAAGTTGCGATCGCCTGGGACCATGCTGCGAACGACGCGATGCGCGAGGCGTACCCGTTCACGCTCGATCGCAGCAAGGCACCGATGGAAGTGGATCTGCGCCCCGCCGTAAGAGGCGCCGTCGCAGACCTGGTGTCGGGTGCTCCACCGGAAGACATCTCCGGCCGTTTTCACAACACCGTCGTGGCGGTCACGGTAGGGGTCGTGAAGGCCCTCCTGGCAGCGCTCGGGGACCTCCCGGTGGCCCTGACGGGCGGCGTTTTCCAGAACGCGAGGCTGGCAGGCGGAGTGGCCCAAAATTTAGTCAATGAAATTGAGGTGTTACGGCATTCAGAAGTTCCGCCTGGGGACGGGGGAATTGCTCTCGGTCAGGCCTTGATCGCGGACGCGTTTCTGGGAGACAAAGGTTGATACCCGAAGGAGTTATTCCATGTGCTTAGGTGTCCCCGGCAAGGTGATCGAAGTCGACCGCGAGATGCAGATCGCGACCGTCGATTTCTGGGGCGTGAAGAAGCAAGTACGCCTCGAGGTGTGTGACGCGCCGGTCGACCCGGGCGACTACATCTTGAATCACGTCGGCTTTGCGATTCGTCGCATCCCTCCGGAAGAAGCCGCCGAGACTCTGGCTTTGTACGACGAGCTCCTCAGGCTCGCCGACGACCAAGACCTGATGACGGCCGACGTTCGCGCCGAAATCGACGCGGCACCCGATGCGACCCGTTCGCCGAAGGGAGCGCCCGATGGGTCCCAGTGACGCATTTGCTCAGTTGAAGTTCCGAGATCCGGCGCGAGCGCGCGGGCTTCGGGACACGCTCGAGCGTCTGGTGCGGTTGGCTGATCATGCACCGGTCTCGGTGATGCATGTCTGCGGAAGCCACGAGCAAGCGATCGCCAAGTTCGGGCTCCGCGCCGCCTTTCCCCAGGAATTGCAGGTTATCATGGGCCCTGGTTGCCCGGTCTGCGTCACCGATGTGCCGGAGGTCGACGAAGCCGTCGCACTCGCCAAGCAGGGCGTCCGCATCGCCTCGTATGGCGACATGCTCAGGGTCCCGGGTACCTCACAGTCGCTCGCGGACGCAAAGGCAGAAGGCGCCAGTGTCGACGTCGTGTACAGCGTCACGCAAGCGGTGGAGCTCGCACGCGAGCACGATGAGGAGATCGTCTTCTTTGCGTCGGGATTCGAAACGACGGCGGTGGCCACGGCAGCGGTCTTGGTCGATGATCCGCCGGACAACTTCTCCGTGCTTTCCGCGCACAAGTACATCCCACCGGTGATGGAGATCGTCGCCGAGATGCCAGAGACCAAGATCGAAGGTTTCCTCGCGGCAGGCCACGCAGCAACGATCACGGGCTCCAAAGTGTTCGAGAAGTTCGTCGAGCGCCACGGGTTGCCCGTGGTGATTGCAGGCTTCGAGCCGCTCGATGTGCTTGCGGGCTTGGTCAAGCTCCTCGAGGTCATCAACAGCGGCGAGCCGCGCGTGGAAAACGCCTTTCCCCGCTGCGTTACGCGGGAAGGTAACGTTCACGCGCAGAAGCTCCTTTGGCGAGTGTTTCGGCCTACGGGCGGTCGTTGGCGCGGCATCGCTCACGTCCCAAACGGGAACCTTCGTCTGCGAGACGAGTTTGCTCAGTACGACACGCGCAAGCGCTTCACCATCGACGCATCGGCGCTTTGGGGTTACGCGCCGCCGAAGCTGGTGCAGCAGTGTCAGTGCGGCGACATCATGGCGGGGATCGCGTCGCCGACAGACTGCCAGCTCTTCGGCAAAGAGTGCACGCCCGACAAGCCCGTCGGTGCGTGCATGGTGAGCGCGGAAGGTACCTGCAAGATTTGGCATCAGTACGGCGGACGGCCGGACCTTCGATCGATCAAGCGAGGCGCCGCATGACGCGCAATGCCCGCTTCGTCGATGAACGGATCACGCTCAAGTACGGAACGGGCGGCGGCGCGATGCGCGCGCTGATCGAGCAGGTGTTCGCAAAGGGCCTCGGCGATGTCGGAGACGACGGGATCGGGCTTGCGGCGATGGACGACGGCGCGGCAATCCGCGTTGGCGACCAATATCTGGTGATCGCGACGGACTCGCATGTGGTGCAGCCGATCGAGTTCCCAGGAGGCGATATCGGGCGACTTGCGATTTGTGGAACTGTCAATGATCTCGCGATGATGGGCGCGACGAAGCCCTTGGCCTTGACCTGCGCCGTGATCATCGAGGATGGCTTCCCGCGCGACGATCTGAAGCGGATTTGGGAGTCGATCCGCGCGACCTGTGAAGAGGCTCGGACCACGATCGTCACCGGCGATACCAAGGTGATGGGGCATGGCGAGCTCGATGGTTTGGTTCTGAACACGACGGGGATCGGGCTCACCGACCGGTTGGTTTCCGATGCGGGCCTTCAGCCGGGCGACAAGATCTTGGTTACGGGGACGATGGGTGATCACGGCCTTGCCATCATGGCGACACGCAACGAGCTCGCTTTGGAAACGACGCTCGAGTCGGATGTTGCGCCGGTACACACGCTGGTGAGGCGCGCGCTCGATGTCGGAGGGGAGGGTGTCGTAGCGCTCAAGGACCCGACGCGCGGGGGCTTGTCGAGCGCCCTGCACGAGATGGCGGAAAAGAGTGGCGTGGGCATCATCGTCGACGAAACGGCGGTACCGCTCCGCGACGAGGTCCGCGCCGTAGGCGAGCTCCTCGGGATCGACCCCTTGGTATCCGCGAACGAAGGCAAGGCTGTCTTTGGCTTGAGGCCCGAGGTCGCGGCTGGCGTACTCGATGCGATTCGCTCGCACCCGCTTGGCCGAAACGCCGCAATTGTCGGGGAATGCGTGGCGGAAAGGCCTGGGTTCGTGGTGCTCGATACCGGGTTTGGCAGCCGATTGCTGGCCGAGCCGGAGGGCGAGCTCCTCCCGAGGATTTGTTGAGCGATGGGCGCCATGAAACACATCCGAATTGAACGAGAAGGCGCCGTGGGGATCCTCACGATCGCGCGCCGCGAACGGCTCAATTCGCTCGACGTGGAGACTGCTCAAGACTTCCGAAAGGCGGGTCTTCAACTTGCGCGTGATCGTGATGTGCGCGCGGTCTTGATCCGAGGCGAGGGAGGCGTCTTCTGCAGCGGCGCCGACTTGAAGTATATCCGCGAAGGCGGCGACCAGGGTGACCTCGGTTACTTGCAACCCGATACGCGCAAACCCGAAGAGGGCTACGGGGAGATCTTCAAACAGATTCTCGAGTACATCCACAGCACGATCTCGGAGATCCGTCGCGCTCCCAAACCGTTCATCGCTGCAGTCGATGGTCCGGCGGCAGCGGGTGGCTTTGGCATCGCGATGAGCTGCGACCTGGTCTTTGCCTCGGAGCGCGCGTGGTTCGAGTGGGCGTACTTGAAGACAGGCCTCACGGGTGCGGAGAGCTCCACGTTCTTTTTGCCTCGGTTGGTCGGGCTTCGAAAAGCGCTCGAGTTGGTGCTCTTGAACCCGCGCTTGAGCGCCCAGGACGCACTCGACTGGGGGCTGATTAATCGCGTAGTTCCGAATGGTTCGCTCGACTCGGTGGCCTTGGAGGTCGCGGCGGAGCTCGCGCAGTCCCCGACGGGCGCGATCGGTGTTGCGAAGAACCTTCTCAACCAGGCAGCGGGCATGGATCGCCTCGACGTGCATCTCGACGCGGAGCTCACCGAGCTTGCGCGGATCGCCGACGGCCCGAACTTTGCGGAGGGCCTCGCTGCTTTCTTCGACAAACGCTCACCGGAGTTCGAAAGCGAGTAACGCCGTGCACGAGTACTCCATAGTCGCTTCCCTAATCGACCGCGTGCAGCAAGAAGCAGATGCCCACGGCGGCGTTCGCGTACATCGCTTGCACGTGAAGATCGGCGAGTTGTCGGGGGTCGAGCTAGACTTGCTCAAGACGGCGTTCGACACCTTTCGCGAGCGAACGATTTGCGACGGTGCGGAGCTTGCCATCGATACGGTGACGCCGGCCTGGGCATGTCCCTCGTGCAATCGCCCCATCGTTCGTGGAGCAATTCTGCGGTGCGACACCTGCGGGCGGCCAGCCCGCATGATTCAAGGAGACGAGATCATCTTGGAACGGATTGAAATGGAGGCCCCCGATGTGTGAAACCTGCGGATGCGGTGACCCGGAAATCGTGCCCATCGAAGTGCAGGAGCGAATCCTCTCCGACAACGATGCTCAGGCAGCCCATAATCGGAGTCATTTCAAAGGGTTAGGCGTGCTGGCAATCAACCTGATGGGGTCGCCCGGAGCGGGAAAAACCGCGGTTCTCGAGGCGACCGCCAAGGCTGCCGGGGAGCGTCTCAAGCTCGGCGCGGTGAGCGGTGACCTCGCCACCGATCGCGATGCTGATCGGTTGAACGCTTCGGGCATCGTGTCGGCCACGATCACGACTGGGTCCGCATGTCACCTCGATGCGCGTCTCGTTCATCATGCCTTGCATCATTTTCCTTCCACCGAGAGTGACATCTTTTTCATCGAGAACGTTGGCAACCTGGTCTGCCCCGCGATCTACGACCTCGGCCAAGCAGCCAATGTCGTTGCGCTATCGGTGACCGAGGGCGAGGACAAGCCGCTCAAGTACCCCGTGATGTTTCAAAAAGCCGACCTGGTTCTGCTCACCAAGATCGACTTGATTCCGCATCTAGACTTCGACGTCGCGGCGGTGGAAGACGGCCTGGCGAGAGTCATGCCTGAGCCGAAATTGCTGAAGGTGTCGGCCAAGACGGGAGAGGGCATCGACGCCTGGTTGGCGTGGCTCGAAGAGGAACGCCCGGTGCCGGTCGAGGAAACACCGGAGGGGCACCACCACCACGGCCACGAGCATCATCATGAACACCACTAGCCTCTTCATCTCACTGGCCATCGGCGCTATCACCGTAGGATCATTGCATTCTTTGGCGCCGGACCACTGGGTTCCGATCGCCGCGGTGGCGAGGGCGCGCAACTGGTCGAAGGGGCGGGCTGCCCGCGTAGGATTGATCTGCGGCCTCGGACACGTGACGGTTTCGGTGTTCCTCGGCCTTCTCGCGTTGACGTTTGGTAGACAGCTCTTTCAATCATTTGGCGAGCGCATGGTTTCGGTTGCGGGGCTGCTGCTGATCGGCTTCGGCGTGGCGTATGCGATCTGGGGTCTGCGTGGTGCCTTTGCTCACCGTCTGCACGGTCATCATCATCACCACTACGATCACGTACACGACGCGTCGCGCGCATCGACCTGGTCGCTGTTCTTGATCTACTGCGCCGACCCGTGCGTGGCGGTGATCCCAATCCTGTTCGCCGCGGCACCGCTGTCGACCGCGGAGACTGTCTCGATCGTCGTGGCATACGAGGTCGCAACAGTTGGCGCGATGGTCGCCCTGGTTGCGTTGGCGCACTCGGGCGCGCAGATGTTCAAAGGGAAGTGGATCGAACGCTATGGCGACAGCGCCGCAGGAGCGCTCATAGTGGCAACGGGCGTCATGGTGGCCGTCCTGGACTGGTAAACAAACGGGGGGACATTCGGCACCCCGGCTCTATACACGAGGTATGTACATGAAATTCAAGCAAAACTGGCTGCGGGCTCTGTCTGCGGGCCTTCTGATGAGTGCACTGACGGGGTGCACGCAGGTGGACGCTGGCAACCTCGGGGTTGTGATGAAATGGGGCGAGATTCAAGACGTTGCGCTTCAGGAAGGCATTCATTTCCGAACCCCTGTGAAGACGCAGATCGTCAACATCTCGACTCGCGTCCACAAGATGGAAGCAAGCGCGACGGCATCATCGAAGGACCTTCAGGTCGTGTCGACGAAGATCGCGTTGAACTACCGGGTCGATGCGGCGCAGATCGTCGAGGTATTCCGGAACGTCGGTACGCGTATAGCTGTTGAGAACACGATCATCGATCCCGCGCTTCAAGAATCTCTCAAGCAGGCGACGGCCCAGTACACGGCGGAAGAGCTGATCACCAAACGTCAAGAGGTGAAGGCGACACTGGGTGACAGCATCAAGGTCACGCTGGCCAAGAGCGACATCCTGGTCACCGAGCTGTCGATCACGGACTTCCAGTTCGCCCCCGAGTACCAGCAGGCGGTCGAAGCCAAACAGGTGGCAGAGCAGCGCGCTCTGACAGCGACGAACGACCTCGCGCGCATCAGGGTCGAGGCCGAACAGGCCGAGGCGAAGGCGCGCGGTACGGCCAACGCGATGCTGGCAAGGGCAGAGGCCGAAGCCAAAGCCCAGGAGCTCCTGAGAAAGACAATTAGCGCTGAAATCGTGTATTTACGCGCGGTGGAGAAATGGGACGGAAGGCAGCCGACCATCGTTGGAGAAGGCGGCGCCATCTTGGATCTCGGCGCGATCAAGAAGGCCGCGGGACGCTGATTCAACGCCCGTCTTTCACGACGGTGGCGAGCTTTGGAAGCAGCGAGCCGTGCAGACTGTCATGGCGCGGGTCGTTGCTGCTCATCGCTCGAAGGATGCCGTTCTGATCGATGAGGTGAAACCCTGGGATCAGTCTTCGGGTTTCAGGACTGATGAATCGTCGATCTCCGATCAGCACGACTCTGTTCTTGTCGCGATCCATATGGAAGTGGCGCGCCCATGCTCGCGCGTCTTCCTCCGACGGAGGGCTGCGTCCATCCATTCCGTATAGGACGAGTTGCACGAAGACGATGTCCGGATGGTCGAGCGAGAGCTTCGCGTAGCCGCGCGCGTACTGCTCGATCGAGCCGAGGCCCTTCTGCGGTTTGATGCTACGGAACTGCCCGACGCCCGGCTCGTTGCCGCCGGCAAACGCATGGCAGGCGCGGCAAGTGAGCCCGACCACTTCGACGAGAACCACCTTTCCCCGGAAATCACTGAGCGCAGTCACCTGCCCCGTTTGGTCCTTCAAGATGACGTTCGGATAGAACTGGCCGACCACGGGCGGCCAGCCTCGTAAGGGCTTGTCCGGTGCATATTTTGCGGGGTGTGTGGCACGAATCGTAGTGACCGCCCCCGCGGAATCGCCCGGGGCGTCGGGCGTCGTTCGGCTTGGTTGAAGGGCCGCGGGATCCATCTGCTTCAACGCAGCGATCGGGTCCTTTTCGATCTCGCGGAGCCAGTCCTTTGGATTGGGGGGCGGTGGCTCTTGCATCTTGGAGGCGACCCAGTCCGCGTCGATGGTCGCGGGCGTCGACTCATCTGCAGGCGCTAGGCCGGCCCTCGGTGTCTCCGCCGGTGGCGCGTCCGGCGAGGCGCTCCGATCGCACCCGAGCGCAAGAAACAGCAGTCCCCCTCCGAGTAGCATCGCCATCAAAGGCGAGGCGCCCCGCGATGCTTGCCTTGGTTCGGGCACCCGTGGAGCATATCAGAACCCGGCGATGAAGTGGCCGTACGCCCAAGTCGCCGGAGCGGTGAAAGCCAGCGCGTCCGCGCGGTCGAGGATGCCGCCGTGACCCGGCAGGATGCCGCCACTGTCCTTCACGCCACTGCTGCGCTTGAGCACCGACATCAATAGGTCCCCCGCCTGGCCAGCGGAGCCGGCGAGAATGCCGAGGGCGATCGCGTCGACCGCACCCAGGCTCGGCAGAAAGAAGCTGGTGATGACCGCGAGGACAACCGAGGCGGCCAGGCCACCCGCAGCTCCTTCGAGCGTCTTTTTTGGGGAGATGCGAGGCGCGAGCTTGGTCTTTCCAAACTTCCGTCCCACGAAATAGGCGGACGTGTCGCTACCCCACGCAAGGGCCATCGCGAGAAAGACCCAGGCCCCAGTGGGAGGAAAGTCGCGCACGATTGCCACCGCTGCAAGGCTGCCTCCAACATAGACCGGCGTGCCCAGTAGCCAACCAACGCGCACGCTTGCGTTGTGAAGCGGATCCTCCTGCAAGAGACTCCACGCCATTGCGCCGAGGATGATGAGCAACACCACGCCATACACTGCGGTCGCGGTGTCGATGAAGATGATCGTGTACGCAAACAAGACCGAGGTCGCCGAACCCCAAGTTCGAAGCCCGCGCGACGACGGAACTTTCATCGCCATCAGTTCGTACGCAGCGATTGCGACGGCGGTCAGGATGAACGTACGCCAAAGCCAAAGAGGCCCAGCGAACATCATCCATAGGATGACCGGAACGAGCGGCACGACTGTAACGACGCGCAACGTGGTCCCCGACAGACCTTTCTTCATGGGGGGTTGCTCGATGGCGTCGTTCATATCGCGCGCTCCAAGTCGTCGTGTGGATCGGCGGTTGTCGTGTCTCGCTCGACGTCTGGAACGAGTCCGAATCGTCGCTCCCGCCCTTGGTATGCCTCAATAGCGTAATATAGCGAATTTGCACAGAAATCTGGCCACAGCTCGTCTGTGAAAAAGAACTCGGCGTAGGCGGATCCCCACAGGAGAAAATTGCTGATCCGTTGCTCTCCACCGGTGCGGATCAACAGGTCGACAGGACCCACGTCCATCGACGGAAGCAAGTCCGCGACGGCGGCTTCATCGATGTCGTTCGGGTCGAGGTCGCCAACTCGCGCTTGGTTGGCAAGTGTGCGCGCTGCGTCGATCAACTCTTCCCGTCCACCGTACGACAGCGCGAGCGTCAACGTCATACCCGTGTGCGACTCGGTGTCCGAAGTGAGCGACTGCAATCGCGACTGCGCATGTTTCGGAAGCTTGTGCAGGCGGCCGATCGCGGACAAGCGAATGTCGTTGTCGACGAGCTCGTCGCGTTCGGACACCAGGCACTCACACAGTAAATCGACGAGCGAGTTGATCTCCGCTTGCGGTCGATCCCAGTTCTGTTCGCTGAAGGCGTACAACGTCAGCGCTGGGATGCCGAGCCGCCGCGCAGCGCGCATCGTCGCGCGCACCGCATCCGCCCCCCGCTCGTGGCCCACCGTGCGCGGCTTGCCCCTCGCCTGCGCCCACCGTCCGTTGCCGTCCATGATGATCGCGACATGCTGCGGCAACCGGCTAACATCGACCAAGGCCATGGCGAGCGAGTATCATGCGGCCCGGGCGGCAGCAAGAACGGCTGCAAGCACCGGTTTGGAGAGAGGACGCGGAGCGAACTTGGCGTTGCGAGACCCTAAATACGGCAAAATTGGCCTATATATTCCAAAGAACTGTCTGTTTCGCGCGTGGATACTGGAACCCAGCGTTGAAAGAAGTCCTCGAATGGTTATGTTGACCCGTCATGGCTGACCGCGATTTCTACAAGATTTTGGGTGTCTCGCGAGATGCGAGCCCGGACGAGATCAAGAAGGCCTACCGCCAGCTTGCGAAGGAGCTGCACCCGGACCGAAACCCCGACAACGAAGAGGCCGAGGAGCGTTTCAAGGATGTCACGGGGGCGTACTCGGTGATCTCTGACGAAGAGAAGCGCAAGCTCTATGACGAGTTTGGCGAGATGGGTTTGCGGGACGGGTTCGACCCGGAGGCGTACAGCGCCTCGAGACAAGGGGTCGGTGGCTTTGGAGGATTTGATTTCGGAGACATTTTTGGAGCGGCCGCCCGAGGCGGCGGCGGGGGAGCAGGTCATGTCGAGTTTGACCTCGGGGACCTCTTTGGGGGAGCCGGACCTGGCCGCGGAGCCTACGTCCGGGCTCCTCAGCGGGGCGCCGATCTTCGATCCGAGGTGACGGTGGATTTTCGTGATGCGGTTTTGGGCTGCACCAGGGAGCTGAGCCTACGAGGGCCGGAGGGGGAGCGGACGCTCAAGGTCCGTATTCCCGCTGGGGTTCGAAACGCTGGGAAGATCCGCCTTCGGGGCCAGGGTGGGCTCGGGATTCATGGTGGCCCTGCGGGCGACCTGGTCCTCGAGGTCAAGGTGCCCAAGCACCCCTACTTCTCGATACGGGGGAAGCAGCTTCACGTGAAGGTTCCCGTCACGCCTCTGGAGGCGTACTCGGGGGCGAAGGTGAGCGTGCCGACACCTGAGGGAAGCGTTCAGCTCTCGATCCCGGCGGGTTCCCAGAATGGGTCGAAGTTGCGCCTGCGCGGGAAGGGGATCCAGAAGAAGGGCAAGCCGAGAGGAGATTTGATCGCCCACCTGGAGATCGTGCTGCCCGAGGGCCATTCCGAAGAGGTAGACGGGGCCTTGAAGACGGTGCAGGACGCGTTTGCGGAGGATCCGCGCAAGGGCCTCGAGCTCTGAGTGTTTCACGTGCAACAATGTGCCCGGTCGGGGGGCGAAGGCTCGGAATGTTTCACGTGCAACATCGGTCCGGCAGCCGCGTTTGACCCCTGGGGAACCGTAGGTTTAGATCCCGCCAATGGCCTTTCAGACGCAAATCCACCAGGCTCTCGCCGAGCTCGAAACGGCAGGTCTTCTCCGTAGGCCTTTGCGGATCTCGGGCCCCCAGGGTCCGGAGATCGAGATCGACGGCCAGCGAGTCCTGTGCCTGTGCTCCAACAACTATCTAGGCCTTGCCGATCATCGGGCCATCGTGGCCGCCTCACAAGCGTCTGCCCGACAAGACGGTGTCGGCGCCGGCGCATCGCGGCTGATCACCGGAACGATGGGCGCTCACGAGGAAGCCGAGCTTGCCTTTGCCGAGTTCATCCAGGCTCCCGCCGCGGCCCTCTTCTCAACCGGGTACGCCGCAAACGTGGGCACCGTTCAGGCCTTGGTTGGACCCGGCGACGCGGTCTTCAGCGACGCGTTGAATCACGCGAGTCTGATCGACGGTTGTCGTCTCTCCCGAGCAACCGTCCACGTCTACTCGCATCGCGATGTCCAACAGCTCGAGTCACTGATGCAGGAACACCGGCCTCGCGCAGGGCGGGCCTTGATCATCACCGACTCTCTCTTCTCGATGGACGGCGTCACGGCACCGCTCCGTGACCTCGCCGCCCTTGCCAGCTCCTTTGGCGCTGGGCTGTTGGTTGATGAAGCCCACGCGCTCGGTGTGCTTGGGCCGGGTGGCCGAGGACTCGCTGCAGCCCAAGGAATCGAGCCGGATGTCATCGTCGGAACGCTTGGAAAGGCGTTCGGGGTCGCAGGTGCCTTCGTTGCGGCAAGCGAAGAGATCGTGTCCCTCGTCCGCAACAGGGCGCGAAGCTTCGTCTATTCGACCGCGCCGCCCCCGATGAACGCACGTGCAGCGATCGCGGCTCTCGGACTCGTGCGCGAAGGCGACGCCGCCCGCGCGACCCTGTTGGCCCACGCGGATCGACTCCGCTCAGAGCTCCGCAAACAAGGCTTCGACGTGCCCACCGACGACAGCCATATTCTCCCTGTTTTAATAGGGGACAACGATCGTACAATGCAGCTCTCGGCGAAGCTCCTCGACCGGGGAATCTTCGTTCAGGGAATCAGGCCACCGACGGTGCCCGAGGGCACCGCCAGGCTTCGGGTCACGCCCATGGCTACGCACCGACCAGAACACATCGAACGAGCGATCGGCGCCTTCGCGTCCTTGGCCCGCGACCACTAGGAGAGCAACTGATGAAGGGCGCGTTCATCACGGCAACCGGAACAGGAGTGGGAAAGACCTGGCTCGCGAGCGCGCTTACAACCGCGTGCGTGCAAAGAGGCAAACGTGTTGCTGCGATCAAACCGATCGAAACCGGTGTTGATCCAGATCCCATCGATGCGCTCGAGCTCGCGCGTGCGTGCGGCGACGAGTCGTTGGCAAACGCGCCGGGTTTGTACCGCGCAAGAGAACCACTCGCTCCGTATGCAATCGAGAAGCGCGGAGGTCCACCCGTCGGCTCGCTTCGCGCGTTGGCCACGCGCATTCGGGAGCTCGGGAGCGACGCAGACTACACGATCGTCGAAGGCGTCGGCGGTGTGTTGGTTCCCATCGATCGCGAGCACACGATCGCAGATCTCGGCGCGCTCCTCGATCTGCAGACCGTGGTCGTTGCGCGCAATGCGCTCGGCGTGTTGTCGTACACACTCAGCGCCGTCGAAGCGCTTCGCAAAAGAAAGATCTCCGTGCGCGCGATCGTGCTCAACCACGTCGACCGAAACCAGCGAGACGACCTGAGTCGAAGCTCGAATGCCGACGTGTTGGCGGATTGCTTCCCGCGGATCCCGATTTTGCGGGTGCCACGCGTACAGAGCCCGACTGGCATGGTCGATGCTGCATCGCAGCTGCTCAACACATTGAAAATATAGAGCTTTTCCTGATCAGGGCGAGTATCAATATCGATGCTTCGTTAGAACGTTCGTGATACCCACACACCGGTCGGAGAGATCGATACCTGCGTCCTACGCTCTTTCTTGCGTCGCTTTGCGCTCAACGCCAGCCACACGGCGCTCCCCGCCAAGGCTGCGGCGCCGATGCCGCCGTACACCCAGGTCCACGCCGTTGCGGAGCTTTCGGTGACGCATCTTCCAGCGACTTCGCGGTTGCACGAACCGTCTTTCGCGAGACCTACGCTCATCGCCGCAATGCCTGCAACACCGACCGCAGCCAACGCGCTCGAACCGGCAATCGCGGAAGCCGGAATGCGCCGACCGTCACTCGGCTCTTCATATAGTGTCGGCGTTTCGTAACGGACCGTCGCTTCCGCAAGCGCGCGCTCGGTTGCTTTGCGTTCCGCGATCGATTGTCGAAGCGCGCTGATCCGTTCGCGCACTTCAGCTTCGCGTGCTGGACTTTCGGTTTCCTCGACGTACCGCTCGAACGCGTTCAACGCCTCTTCTTCGCGTTGCAGTCGATCCGCTGCGACGCCGATGTTGTACTGGAGCTCGCTTCTGCGACTCAGCCGATACGCGTGTTGAAAGTACACCAGCGCGCTTTCGTAATCCGCCTGCTCGAACGCCGAACGCCCGCGCTCGAAGTACTCGCGCGCTGCCGCGTCGTCGGCCGTCTGCTGCGCCGCTGCCGGAGCTCCGAAACCCAGCGCGATCAGCACCGCGGCCGAACAAACCAAACCACGAACGATCCCCCGAGCCTGCCCCATGACTTCAAGGTAGTGGGACGAGGACCTCTGGGTAACCGCACGAATTTTCAGGTCTCCGCCCTGCTGGGCCGCTGCTTCCAGTTGCACCAGGAAACCGCGCAGCTATACGAACGCCCGACCTTGGGGTTGTAGCTCAGTTGGGAGAGCGCCGCGTTCGCAATGCGGAGGTCAGGGGTTCGATTCCCCTCAGCTCCA
>Ga0209456_10000166_pt1 | contig 36680 bp, 36 predicted proteins | sample COG_11_FD_184755 | JGI IMG/M metagenome (GOLD analysis project Ga0209456, IMG submission 184755) | Pelagic marine sediment microbial communities from the LTER site Helgoland, North Sea, for post-phytoplankton bloom and carbon turnover... | ecosystem: Environmental > Aquatic > Marine > Neritic...
AAACCGACGATCCATTCGTATAAACAAGCCCTGCCAAAACCTGTGGTCTTGCTACCATCGCGACGCCTGATCGTTCAGGCGCTTCGATGGCTATGGAGGCCACAATGGGCAACCAATCACCAAATCGCTGGCTCGTCGTAGTCGGCGCTATCCTGATCCAACTGGCGCTGGGCGCGATCTATGCCTGGTCCGTGTTCACGGCACGACTGACGGACGCAGCGGGCGCCTATGCGTTCACGGCAAGCGAGACGGCGTGGGTCTTCTCGGCCGGACTCGCGACGTTTGCGATCGTCATGGTGCTGGCGGGGCGTATATTGCCACATGTAGGACCGCGCAAGCTCACTGTCGCGGGCGGGCTGATGCTTGGTGCGGGCTACCTGTTGGGTGGCCTCTTCGGCGCGAGCTTCTGGGTGCAACTCGTCTCGATCGGTTTCGTTGGCGGTGCCGGAATCGGCCTCGCCTATGTCGTGCCCATTTCCGTCTGCGTCAAGTGGTTTCCCGACAAGAAGGGGCTGATCACGGGCCTGGCGGTCGCAGGCTTCGGCTTCGGCGCGACAATCTGGGTCAAGATGGCCGGGTCATGGTTCGGTGGACTGCTCAATACGACGAACGTCTTCGGGCTGCCCGGAGTCCAGAGCGTCTTCGTGCTTTACGGTATCGCGTTGCTGGCGCTCGTTCTGCTGGGCAGCATCGTCATGGTGAATCCGCCTGACGGATACCAGCCCGAAGGCTGGACGCCGCCGACATCCGAGAACGGTGACCATGAAGGAGCCATTGAATTCCGAGCGCGAGACATGTTGCGCACGCCGCAGTTCTACATGCTCTGGTCCGTATTTTTCTCGGCAGGCGTCGCCGGCCTCATGGTGATCTACTGCATCAAGCTGTTTGGCATCGATGCGCTCGAGCACAATGGAATCGCGGGAGCCGGCGCCATAACGGGCACGGCCATGGCCTGGTATGCGATCTTCAACGGACTGGGGCGCATCGCCTGGGGCAGCATCTCCGACCGGATTGGCCGCAAACGCACGATCATGTTTATGGCGGTCCTGCAGGGCATTACGATGCTTGCGACCTACCATGTATTCATCAGCTTCGGCATGGTCTACGGCTTCATCGTGGCTGCCGCACTGATCGGCTTCAATTACGGCGGCAGCTTTGCACTGTTCCCGGCGATCACAGCCGACTACTTCGGTAACAAGAATGTCGGCAGCAACTACGGCTGGATGTTCACGGCTTACGGTATCGCCGGTCTTGCGGGCCCGCTGCTCGCCGGTTATTTCAAGGATGCGGCCCAGGGCGCGGCGCAGCCGTCGGTCTGGATGGCGCCGTTCATCATTGCGGGCGTCGTTTGCCTGTTGGGAGCTGTCGTCATGGCGTTCACAACGCGGCCTAAAATACCTGCGCGTGTCAGTCCTTCCGAGAGTTTGTCCGCTGCTCGCGCGTAAGTTCGCGCGGATGGATGGCCCTGCGCAGGCCATCCAGCTTGTGGGCGATCGCCAGTAGCGGATGGCGCAACAGCATGCGAGGCCCGGCATAGCGCATGATTTGCCGGGCCTGCTCCCGGCGCGCCGGCTTGTAGCAGTGAATCGGGCAGTTGGCACACGTCGGCTTGTCTTCACCATACGGGCATTTCTGCAGCCGCACTTCGGCATAGTCCATGAATTCCTGGCAGTCTTTGCACAGGGCATCGCCCTCGTGATGGTCGCCACAGTAGATGTCGACCATCTTGCCGATTGTGACCAACTCGCGGGACAGGTGTTTCTCCATCGTTCAATTATCCTCGGCAGGATTCTCATGCTTGGTGACACGCAGCAGGCGCGCGCTTTTGCGATCGGCTCGCAGCACCTCTATACGGTAACCGCTCCAGTCGATCGAGTCACCGGCTACCGGGATCCGCTCCAGTATTTCCGTCACAAGTCCGCCAATCGTTGCAACCTCGATCTTCGGGTCCCAGGCAATGCCGAGCTTGTCTGACAGCTTGCGCAGGTCCACGCGGGCGCGGACCAGCAAGGTGCCGTCGTCGGAGCTGCGGAAGTCATTGGCGGGCAGGTCGGTTTCGTCGTCGATTTCGCCCACGATTTCCTCGAGTACATCCTCGAGCGTAGCGATGCCTTCTACACTGCCATACTCGTCGACGACAACAGCGAGATGGCGGCGCGTGTCCTGGTACGTGCGCAGCAGTTGCGGCAACGGCGCACTGTCGGGAACCACGAGCACGTCCTTGCGCACGGCTTCCCAGTCTATCTCGGATCCGTCATGCATCAGCATCCAGTGGAGCAGGTCCTTCGCAAAGATGACGCCCGTCACGTCACTGAGGTTGGCCGTCGGCGAGTAAGGAAAACGGCTGTGGCCCGAGTCACGCAACAGGGAGACCACCTGCTCAGGGTCCATCGTGGCCGACAGGAAGCGAACGTCCTCGCGCGGCAACATCACGTCGTGTGCGTGCAGGTATCGCAGCTGCGTCGCGCCCACGATCATTTCGGCCGTCTGGTCACCCACGACGCCCTCGCTGCGACCCAGCGATGCCAGCAAGCGGATTTCTTCGGTCGACGTAACAGGCGTTTCGGCGTCGGGACGAATAGAGCGCGAGATACGTTCGCTGAGCCACACGAGAGGCCGCAGCACGATCGTGAGGATATTGATCCCGATCGCGACGGGCGTGGCAAGTGTCGTCGCGTGCGCAACGCCCAGCGTCTTTGGAATGATCTCGGTGAACAGCAACACCGCGATCGTGAATACGATCGAGAAGATCCATAGCGTGCTGACGTTGAACACGTTCGAATAGCTGGCACCGGCAACGGCGGCGCCGATCGTGTGGGCTGACGTATTGAGAATCAGGATGGCCGCAATCGGGATGTCCATGTTTTCCTTGAACCCCGTCAACAGGCGGCCTGCAAGCCTGTGCTTCTTGTGCAATACCTCGATTTGCGGCCGCGTCAGCGACAACAATACCGATTCGAAGATGGAACAAAGGAACGAAACGACGAGTACGACGCTGACGGCCGTGACGAATAGCAGCATGACGCCTCCGCAGGATGGGATACGTCATTGTCGATGGCGGAGAGTCGGTATTCAAGCCGCGCGCGGTGCGTCGCCTGGTCTGCCACCGTGCGCGCCGGTATAGGTGATCTCCGAAGTCGCCTTCTCCATATCCGTATATAGAGCACAAAAGTAATGTGATCACAAATACGAGGATGGCCCGCGGTGCGTGGGCACTGCGCAATAACACAAACAGATCTCGGCTCAAGGGGAGCACTATGAAAAGCAAACTTGGCCTGCTCGCGGCATTGCTGGTCGCAGCGGGGATGGCAGCGCCGGCAGCGGCTCACGAAGCCGGCACGTGGATTGTCAAAGGCGGCGTGGGCATGGTCGATCCTCAAAGCAACAACGGTGACTTCGGCGACGTGGATTTGGGCGACGGCAATACCCTGGTAAATTCGCATTTCGAAGTCGACGACGACACCAGCGTGGTCCTTTCATTTACGTACATGCTCCTGGACAACTGGGCCGTCGATATCCTGCTGGCAACGCCTTTCGAGCATGACGTTGACCTCACAGGCACGGTCAATGGCTCAACCGTCACCGCCGGCATAGGTTCGACGGAGCACCTGCCTCCAACGCTGTCTTTGCAGTATCACTTCATGCCTGACGCAACGTTCCAGCCGTACGTGGGTCTCGGTGTCAACTACACGCTGTTTTTCAGCGAGGAAGTGACGCAGTTTTCGCGTGATCTTGACCTTGTCGACATTGAGCTCGATGATTCCAGCGGCATCGCTGCGCAACTAGGCGCCGACTGGGTGTTCCGCGACGACTGGCTGGTTAGCTTCGACGTTCGGTGGATGCAAATCCGCAGCGACCTAAAGCTCTCGGTCGACGTGGACGGCGAAATCATCAGCGGCGTTGACACACCGGGCAACGTCGAGATCGACCCCTGGGTTTATAGCCTGATGCTGGGCAAACGCTTCTAGAGCGAGTTTCATCAAAAGAGGGCCGGCACCCGCACCGCGGGTGCCGGCCTTTTCTCGTTGGCCTGCCGTGGATTGCCAGTATGATAACGTCGGCATCCTGTAGATCGGGCTGCACTGCTGCGCTGGAGATTCCATGGATGTGAAAGAACAGGAGATCCTTGGATCAGACATTGGAAAACACTGGTACTACGTATCGAAAGGGCGCGCCTTGCGCGCGATGCTGGGTGATACCCGGGTTGACGAAGTCGTCGACGTTGGTGCCGGGTCCGGTGTTTTCTCGCGCCAACTGATCGAGGCAGGAATCTGCGATCGAGCCACCTGCGTGGATCCCGCCTACGCCAGCGATTCCACCGAGTTGCACGATGGACATCGGCTGTCGTTCGTCCGCTCTATCGAGGATAGACCCCTGGACCTCGTGCTCATGATGGACGTACTCGAGCACGTGGAAGACGATATCCAGCTACTGAAACAGTACACAAAATCTCTTTCTCGAGATGGACAGGTGGTAGTAACAGTCCCGGCGTTTCAGTTCCTGTGGTCTGGCCACGACGTATTTCTCGAACACCATCGCCGATACACACGCTCAATGCTCAGTGATGTGATCGAGGCGGCCGATCTACAGGAGGTCCGCAGTCGGTATTTTTTTGGCCTGCTATTCCCTGTCGCAGCAGCGGTTCGGCTCGCGGCCGCCAGAAAACTGCGTTCCGGCGCTGTCGAGCCGAGAAGTTCCCTGAGGAAATACGGCGCAACCACCAACAAGGTGCTTACGCTGATCCACGACCTCGAACGAAAATTGCTGTTTCCCGCAAACGTCCTGGCGGGCCTGACGCTGTTTTGCGTGGCCCGCCGCAGACGATAGAAGAATGGATCGCAGCGCTGGAGGCCTGCTAGTTCTGGTAGCGCGCGAACGCCGCAAGCAACTCGCCGGCTTTCGCCTCTTTCAGGCCGGCACAAAGACGGATGCTTTCCAGGGACTGCGCCAGCGTTCGTTCGTAGCCCGGTATCGTCTCCGCATGCGAATTGACGAATGCCTCCCACTCATCGGCGCGATCGAGTGAACAGAAAGATGAGCCCAGTCCCGGCACGACGCGCGCGCGAAACGAGGCCGGGATCATCTCGATGACCTCCGCCTGATTGTCGAGGATCCAGGCATAGGTAAGCTCGGTCGTCGCCGTACGCGCCATCTGCCGGAACACTATGCCGAGCGCCTCGGTGCCCTTGAAGCTCTGCGCCATCACGACCTCCTGGAGCCTGGCCACCAGCACCGGGTCCTCGACCCGCGCCAGCGCGCCGGTCGCCGATTGTCGGAACTGCGGGTCCTCGGAAGCAATTGCCTGCTCGAGTAACAGGTCAAAGAACGGTTCGCCGATATCCTGTACGCCGACGCTGAAAATCGTCTCGAGTTCGCTGGCGGGCGCAGCGTCGGGGTCCGGTTCACCGTCAAGACCGATTCTCGCTGCCGCCTGCTCCGCGAGCGGCGCTCGCATATCCTCGTCCTTGGCCATGACGATCATGAAACGCAGCATGCGTTGCCGAAGCAGCGCCGAACCCGCGTCGGTCGGTTCGCCCAGCGCGGCGAAGCGCGGCCCGACCATTCTGCGAAATGCCGCCTCGGCCGCTTCCAGGTCGTCGGGATCGAGTACGATAGTCAGTCCTTCCAGGTAGCTGGTCGCCGCGTCCGCGACGTCCCAGGTATCGTGGTTAACCAGCGCCGAAAGCCCTGCAAGGTAAGTGTCGGAATCAACCAGCCCCTTGCGGAAGGCCGCGTCGAGGCTGTCCGCAAATACCAGCGCTTCCGCGGCCGGCATCGCGGAGGCACCGTCGATCAGCTGCTGCCAGCCTTCGTCATCCAGTGCGAACCGATAGTAGCCTGCGCCGTCGGCGTTCGGATGCACCGCGGTCGGGCAATTCTCGGCATCGAGGCTGATGGACTGTTGCTGTTTGTTGAGGAAACCGCACTGGCTCTTTCGTGCGCCGCCTGTCGTGTAGCTCACGCACATCGGGATGTGCCAGCGACTTGCGTTCGCGTCGATCTCCGAGCCCAGCGGCGCATACCGTGACTGGCTAACGTCCAGCTTTGGATTAGCCGGGTCGGTGCAGTTCAGTTCGACGTCCAGGAGCGGCACACCGGGCTGCTCGATATAGGTCTTGAAGGCCTGTTCTATCTCTGTGCGGTCCGAACCCTCGGCGATCGACTTGATGAAGTCTTCGGCCGTCGCGACGCCGTCGGCGTGTCGATCGAGGTGCAGGCGAATTCCGGCCCGGAAACTCTCTTCTCCGATGTAACGTTCGAGCATCTGCAGAACGCCGCCGCCTTTCCGGTAGGTGATGCCGTCGAACGCATCGTCGATCGCCTCGTTGCGAGTGACCGGCTCGCGGATCTGGCGCGCTGCCGCCAGCGAATCGTTGCTCATTGCGCCGAGCGCGCCCTTGATAATGTTGCGGTCGAACTCGCCCTCGGGCCAGTAGCCATGTGCGGCCTTGGCCGCCATCCAGGTGGCGAAGGATTCGTTGAGCCAGATGTCGTTCCACCAGGTCGGCGTAACGAGGTTGCCGAACCACTGGTGTGCCAGCTCGTGTGCGTGGACGGACGTATAAGCGCGGCGCTGGTCGACGGGTGAATCCTCGTCCATCAGCAACAGCCACTCGTCGTAGGTAATCGCGCCGATGTTCTCCATCGCGCCGCCGAAGCTCTCGGGAACGGCGATGATGTCGAGCTTTCTGTACGGATAGGGCGTGCCGAAGTACTCCTCGAGCTCTGTCAGGATGCCATCTGTATTCTCGAGCGCATACTCGACGCGCGGTCCCAGCCCTCTCGCGGTCAGGGCGCGAAGATGCACTTCGCGATCCCGGATGTTGTTCGCAGGAATCATGCCGTAGTCGACGAGATCATACGGACCGACGGCGAATGCCAGCAGGTAAGTCGGCATCGGACGCGTGGTCTCGAAGACTCGGCGCGTGAAGCCGTCGCCTGCGTCCTCTGCGGAGGACTCCGGTGTGTTAGTGATAGCCACGTCTTCGTCGCGCGTAATCAATGCAATGTCGAACGTGACCTTGAAACCGGGGTCATCGAATCCCGGGAAGACTTCACGGGCTGCCGTGGCTTCGAATTGTGTGGCTGCGTAGCGATCGTCACCGCGCTCGACGCGAAACAGTGCATTGGTGGCCGTATTGAACGGGGCGCTGTAGGTGAACTCGAGTGTGGCATCGCCGGCGACGGCTTCTGCCAGGGAGACCAGTGCGACGCCCGAATCGAGCTTCTCCGAATAGGTCGCTTCCACACGATTTCCGGCACTGTCTGTCAGGCTGACCTCCGTGACATCCAGACCCTTGCCGTGCAGCCAGATCTCGTCTGTGGGTGCCTTGATCGTCATGTCGATGCCCGTGCGGCCCGAGAAGCGCTGCTCACGCGGGTCTATACGGAGTTCCAGCCGATAATGGACGGGCGCGACGCTCTCATCGAGTTCGCCGACGGGCGGCTCGGCGGATACTCCGGCGGTTGTCTCGGGGGCCGGCGCTTCCGGTTTCGAGCACCCGACAAGCGTGAAAAACAATATGAGAAGGCTGAGAGAAAACTGCTGTATCTTATTATTATTCATGAAATTTCGACTCTGAAAATACGGCCGGAATGCACCACCATCCGGCCTCTGCGATGATTTCGCTAGACTGGAACCGTCATGCAGGCGTGTTGGGATCGTCTGGCGTTACAAGTAGACTACTGCAAATCATAGCTCGGCGGGTGTAGTTCAACGGTAGAACATCAGCTTCCCAAGCTGAGAATGAGGGTTCGATTCCCTTCACCCGCTCCAGACCCCGATAAGAACTGATGACCCTCTGACAGGGCGCGCCAATAATGGCACACAGTACCTTGTTCTGGCAGGGCGGTTGGGCGATAATGCGCGACCCTCTGATCAAACCCCGACACCCGTCGAGACAGGGCCAATGAAGCTGATTCGCTCTACAGCCGTGCTGTGCGCTGCCGCCATTCTGGCGAGCTGCGCAGTCCCGCGTGTGCCCGGGCCTGGTTACCAGTTGGCCGATGTCTCCGCCGGGCTGACGCACGCAGATATGTGTGCGGAGAGCCTCGCCGGCACATCAGTGGCGGGCTATGCTCTGCTGGATTCGCGCGACATCGAGATCCTGAACTGGAACATCCGCAAAGGCCTCAATCCCGAGTGGGCGACCGACCTCGATGCGATTGGCGACCAGCCCGACCTGATGCTGTTCCAGGAGGCTGCGCTGCACACCGACGACTGGGGCAGCCTTGCGTCGAGCCAGCATCGCTCGTTTGCGCCGGGCTACCGGACGAAGCGATCTCTGACCGGCGTCATGACGGTCAGTGCTGCCCAGCCTTTGACTCAATGCACGCTCATGAGCCGCGAGCCGTGGCTGCGCTCGCCAAAAGCGACGATGATCAGCGAATACGGCCTTACAGGCACCGACGAGACGCTGCTCGTCGTCAACGTGCACTCGGTGAACTTCACATTCGGTGTTCGCGATTTCACCAACCAGATCAAAGAGATAGAGTCGGTTATATCCGAGCACGAGGGGCCCGTACTGCTTTCCGGGGATTTCAATACCTGGCGCTGGCGCCGGACCGCGATCGTCCAGCAGGCTGCCGACTCCCTGGGCCTCGAGAAGCTGGAATTCGACATCGATCACCGCAAGCGCGTCTTCGGGCAGGCACTGGATCACATCTACGTGCGGGGATTCGAGGTCATGCAGGCCACGACCAGCCAGGTCCGGACCTCCGACCACAACCCCATGTCGGTGCGCCTGCGCCTGTAGCTGGGTTAGAATTGGGGCATGAGATTGGCCCTAATACTGGTCGTTGCCACGCTGTTTATCCCGTCTTTCAGCGCCCATGCCGATGAGGTGCCTGCCGAAATCGAGTACCTGTTGACCACCATCGGCAGCAGCGACTGCGTATTCATCCGCAACGGCAAACGCCACGATGCGCGGGACGCCGAGGATCATCTGCGCATGAAATACCGGCGCGGCAAGCGCTACGCGCCGACGACCGAGGCTTTCATTGGGCGACTTGCGAGCAAGAGTTCGATGAGCAAGAAGCTCTACCATATCGAGTGCCCAGGCGCCGAGCCCGTGCCATCCGGTGAATGGCTGAGCCAGCGGCTCGCCGAGTACCGCGTTAGTCAGGATGATGCGCAGTGAGAGTCGTGTGCCTCACGATCGTCATGTTGCTGATCGCGACCGCTTGTGCTGTCGAGTCGACGAATCAGCAGCCAGACTGGATTGAGGAGGTTAACGCGATCACGGTAGTTGATGCCCCGAGTCCGCAACCCGGCACCTACGCCCCCGAGAATCGTGGGTTGGTGGAGCGCGGTGAGAATCTCGTCGAACTGCTGGCGTGCGGTGCCTGCCATACCGACGGAGCGTTAGTCGGCGAACCCGATATGAACCACGCGTTGGCCGGCTCGCGAATCGGCATCGCGTACACCAGCCCGCTCGACGAAAGGTGGCCTGGAGTGATTTACCCGCCGAACATCACCCCTGAGAAATCAACCGGTATCGGCAACTGGAGCGATCCACAGATTGCGGATGCGATCCGGGCCGGCGCCGGCCGGCACGCGAGTCGACGCATCACGGCCATGCCGTGGCAGGGTTACGCGAAGATGTCGGATGAGGATGTAGCCGCAATCGTCAGCTACCTGCGTAGCATTCGCCCCGTAAAGCACGAGGTGCCCGAGCAGGTTGAACCGGGTCAGGCCGCGAGCAGTCCCTTCGTGTACTTCGGCGTTTATCGACGCACCGACTAGCGCGAGCACGATACACAGCCGCCATTCTGTGACTCGATTAACATCGAGCCAGGCGATTCGGGCGGTAGATTGGCAGGACCTGAACGAGTCCGGAGCCAGCCCGATGCGCCACATTCTCGCAATTAGCCTGTTCATCCTGATATCGACGTGTAGTTTGCAATCCCGCGCCAGCGTCGAAATTGGTGTCGTATTCTCGCAAGATGAGATCAGGATTATCAGCGCCTGGTATCGGGATAATGGCGCCGAGTCTCGCAAGGGCAAGGGCAAGAACAAGTCCACGGGACTGCCGCCCGGAATAGCCAGGAATCTCGCTCGCGGCAAGCCCTTGCCTCCCGGCATCGCCAGGCAAAGCCTGCCGGACGACTTACGCCATGTGCTTCCTGCGCCCCCCAGCGGCTACGAGCGCATTATCGTCGATGGCAAGGTGCTGCTCGTCGAAATCGCAACCCGGGTCATACACGACATCCTCGCGGATGCAGTCCTGCGCTGACGGCGCTAATTCGTAACCAGAAGTGTCGCGTCGAGCAATGCGTCGGCGATGGCGGCCGGATCGGCATTATCGGCGTTGGCCATCACGACCACACCGACGCCGTTTTCGATGTCGAGCAGCATGTGAGAACGGTGCGCCGCAAACCAGCCGCCATGCCGCGCCACAATCCTGCCTTCGAACGATTCGACGCGAATCCCCAGGCCCCAGCCGGACGCTTGTTCCTCGCGCATGCGTTGCCGCATGACCGCGGATAACACCGTATCGTTGCCATAGCCCAGTAGAAAGCGTGCGAGGCGTCCCAGGTCGCTGGCGCTCGCGTACGCGCCGAATGCCGGGCTCATGGCTCGGGCGTCGTGGTACATGCGGACATGGCGGCTGCCGACCTGTCGACCCAGGCCGGCGAAAGGACGTGCCGTACCCGGCAGGACACGCCCGGGAGGAGAATACCCTGCGACCACGTCGGTCGCGGGTCCGCGCGCCCCCGATGCGTGCATCTCGAGGGGTTCGATCACGCGCTGCCGCAAGGCTGTCTCGAAACTCTGCCCGGTGACCTGCTCCACGACCGATCCGAGGGCGGCGTAGCCAATGTTCGAATAATGCAGTGATTCACCAGGCGCACTCCGCAGACCCGTCGTCGCAAGGTAATGAGCGAGCTCGGTGGTATCGGGAAAGTCTGCCGAAAACCAGTAGCCGAAATTACCCTCTCGAGACAGCCCCGCGGAATGTGTCAGCAGATGCTCCACGGTTACGGGCTGCGAGCGATCACCGATGCCGTCGACTTCATCAGCCAGCGCGAGCTCCCCCCGCTCGACGAGCTGCAACACGAGCACAGCCGTCAACAGCTTGCTGAGCGAGCCTGCGTAGATAACGCTGTCGGTGGTCAGGCGTGTCGACGACTCCAGGTCCGCTACTCCGCTGGCCCCGGCGAACACGACGTCGTGTTTGCTGACAATGACCGCGCTGATTCCGGGCACGTCCTGGGACACCCGCATGTTGTCGAGAACCGCCTGCAGGTCAGGATTCCCGGCGAGTCCCGCGAGTAGAAGCGTAGCAGTCAGAATATTCATGGCCTAACGGCCAATGTTATCCAGAAATTCCAGCAATTCCGCAAGTTCCGGGCCGTCATCGGGCAGGCGACGGGCCATCGCCTGCATCGCATCGTCGACCACGCCCGAGGCATCGCCGAGCAAGTCCCGGCCCGCCGGCGTCAGCGCAGCGATCGCCAGCCTGGCGTCACGCTTGCTCTTGAGGGTCGACACGATACCGAGCTTCTCCATCGGCCGGAGCGCACGAGTGACGCCCGACGGTGTGAGTCCCACGGCCTCCGCGAGGTCAACACGGCTTGCCTGCGAGTTGGGTGCGTCGCCGAGCGCCCGCAACAGGCGATACTCAGCCAGGCTGATGCCGCGGATCGCGCCGAGACTGTGGTCGAGCCGCCGTTCCATGCGATTCCAGGCCGCTGCGAAGCCGAGGGCCAGGTGTTGTTCACTGGATATTGGATTATTCATGTGTAAAGCGTAACAAATACGTGAGTAGTCACGCAATAAGCAAATAAATAGTGCAGCTTGTCAGGCATGCCGCAATAGCGCAAAGTACGGTTTCCCAATATCCGGCCCTGCCACGAGGATCTGCCCTGTGCTGCAAGAGTTGACTGCCAACGAAGCCCGCGTCATTGGCTGCCTGATCGAAAAATCCATTGTCACTCCCGACCAGTACCCGCTCACTCTCAACGCCCTGACCAACGCCTGCAATCAGAAATCAGGGCGCAACCCGGTGATGGCACTGAGCCAGGGGGAGGTGCAGCACACGATGCGGACGCTCGAGTACAAGCATCTCGCGCGCACGGAGGAGAACTTCAAGAGCCGCACCGAAAAATACACGCAGCGCTTCTGTAACACCCGCTACAGCGATTTTCATTTCGATGACGCGCAACTCGCCGTTGTGACGCTGCTGTTGCTGCGCGGCCCGCAAACGCCGGGCGAACTGCGTTCCCGCAGCGGCCGCCTGCACAGTTTCGCCGACAATGCCGAGGTTGTCGTTGCGCTGACGAGCCTGATCGAACGGGACGGTGAGCCCCTGCTCGTCAAGTTGCCGCGCACGACGGGACGCAAGGACTCGGAATACATGCACCTCTTCTGTGGCGCTGTGGACGTCGATGTGCATGCGGAGGAGGCGGCGAAATCGGGCCCCTCGCGTTCGCGAGTCAGTACGGCGGAACTCGAGGAACGCATGAGCAAGCTCGAGGCGGAAGTTGCGTGGCTCAAGGATCGGCTTGGCTGAGGCCTGCGCGATGAGGACCATCCGTGGCAGCAATTGGCGGCTGGACAGCTATTTCGACGGACAATATGTCCAATGCGGGCGTATTCGCCCTCCAATCGTTAAATAATCGAGTCTTGGCAAAAGGGAAATCAGCGAACTCGCATGCAGTCAATAAAACCGCGGGTCGGCGAACGGGCATTCGGCACCGACTCTGACAGTGACATCATAATAAGCTACAAGTCACACCAGGATGCCGTCACTTATTTGCAGAACGAGCTCATGGGTCTGCAGGGCTCCGGGCTGCTGCAAGGCCCGAAAGGTTCGGGGAAATCGATCATCCTGAGGGCCCTGGTCGAGCAGCTGCCAGGCGGAACTGCTGTTGCGCTCGTCGACGGGGCGCGCCTCAAGTCTCGCGAGCTGCTGTCGCAGGCGCTTTCGCAGTTCGGTTTTGGTGCCAACTTCGAATCCAATGACGAGTTGCACCGCATGATCAAGGTGTTTGCGGTGCAGCAGGCACGCACGATCGAGGCGCCACTGCTGATCATTGACAATGTTGACCAGATGTATCCGAGCGCTTTGGCGACCCTTAACACGCTGGCCACATTGGAGGTCAATCGACGTTTTGCCTTGCGCATCATCGTCAGTGCGCGTAACGGGCTGGACTCCCTGATCGAATCGGGTGGCCTGGCTAACGTCGAGCGACGCTGCATTGGCAGTTTCCTGATCCATCCCCTGTCGCAGAAAGAGGCTCTCGTCTATCTGCAGGCACGGTTGACGGCCGCCGGTATCAACGATGCCAGGACGGTGTTCCCGGTGGATGTCTGCGATCGTTTGTACCAGCAATCGGGCGGCTGGCCCGGGCAGCTGAACCGGCACGCAGCCACGGCGATTTCCCGTGCGGATGGTTATCCGCTGACCGTGGAGGACACGCGTTCGAGCAAGGGCGCGACTTCGCGAAACAGGATCCCGGCGCCTGGCGCCAGGGAAGTCTCAAGAAGGAAGCCACCACGGCTCATACTGAGCCGGGATGGCAAGAAGATGAGAGAAGTGCCAGTCAGCGAGAAGAAGGTCCTGCTCGGGCGCTCTGATTTCGCCGACGTTGTTATCGAGGACCCGTTCGTCAGCAAGCTGCATGCCACGATTCTGGCGTACGCCGATGCTCTGGTACTGCTGGATCTGAACAGCGTCAACGGCACGACCGTCAACTCGGTGCGCGTGAGCAGCACGATTCTGAAGAGCAACGACATCGTTTCTCTAGGCAGTTATCGCCTGAAGGTTGAAAATGCGCCACCGATCAGTGCCGAGATGGCCAAGCTTCTGAACTCACCGGATACGGTCAGGATGAAGAGTCTCGACGACATGCGCCGTGTCCGCGCGCGAAGGCTGGCACTCGCGGAATCGCGCGAGAAGAACCAACTGTAATCAGTTGCGCGGCAGGAGCTGGTCGACCGAGAACTTGAATTGCAGGAAGAACAGCCCGCTTAACGAATCGTCCACAACGGCTTCATCGAAGATCTTCTCCACCGCTGCCTTGGGCAGGTAGGTGAGATTGACCCCCACGTGGCGGTTGCCGAATGTCATGCTGGGGATTGCGCCGGGGAATGGCCGGTTGTCATTAACGTCCTGGCGCGTCATCAGGAACACGTTGATTCCCGCATCGATATAGAAACCGCGCATGCGCTCGGTGGCGAATAGCGTCCTGTGCAGGCCACCGCCCGCCATGTAGGACATTTCGTCATTACTGTCGCGAAACCCGTTGACCATGAGCTGCTTCTTCCACACGGATTCGCTGCGGAACTGGTATTCAAGCCCAAGGCCGTAATTTTCCTCGTTCCAGTCCTGCTCGGCACCCACGTGTATGGACTTGCCGTTGATGACGGCGCTGAGTCCGCCAGCCAGCGCCGGTGCAGCTGGGGCCAGGAACAGCAGGCCGACCAGCAGTAGCCAGGACAGGTGCGATTTGTTCATACAGGCACTTGATGCAATGCCCGTGCCTGAAATTAAAGCTTAATAATTTCAGGGGTTTAAAAACCTGGTTTCACGCTACTGTAAAGAGTTCCGACACCGCCTGTTAGCGGAGCTGGCTGTCCTTGCTGCCGCGGCGATTGAACAAGCTGAATTCCGCTGTTTCCTCGTCATGCTGCTGCTGGCAGCTGATGCAGAGGCGCACACCGGGAACCGCTTCGCGACGCGCCTGCGGGATGATGGCGTCACAGTCCTCGCAGCGCTCCAGGCTCTCGCCGCTGGGAAGCTGGCCACGCGCCCGCTCGACCGCGTCTTCGACGGTTGCGTCGATCTGGTCCTGCACTGCTCCGTCTTTGGCAAATCCGCCAGCCATAGAAGGCCTCCTCGGCGTCGCAATGGTGCCCGACGAGATTTCGTTCTGTCTAGGGCTTCCGGAACAGCAACGTGAAACGATCGGTGTTGCCGCTGACCGAGCGGCGCCCGACCTCGTACTCCAGTTCATCGTCAGCGCGATAGTGCAGGTCGGAGTAGTCGACCAATTCGAAACCCAGCTCGAGCAGTTCTTTGATGACCAGGACCGGGTCTATGCGACGACGATTCTCGTAGTTTGCCGGTTCCATGTGACGCCTGGTGTGGTCGATGACGCCGTAAAGCCCGCCTGATTTGAGAGACTTGAAGACCTGCTTGTTGATGCGCGCCCTGGAAGCAGCGTCGAAGTTGTGAACATTCCGGAACGTGACGACCATGTCGAGGCCACTGACGCCGAATTCGAAGTCATCGACTTCGTAAATTCGCTTTTCGTCATTCCTGCGCAGGTTGTCGCTGGTATCGAGGACCTCCACCTTGTCGAATCCCGGTTGCGTGAGTACACGATCAGCCGTGCGGCCAGCGCCGAGGGCGACATACAGCTTGCCGTTGTCGGCGAGTACGGGCGCCAGTACGCGCGTATACCACCCGCCCCCAGGCAGTAGCTCGAGCACCCGCATGTCATCCTGGAGACCGAAGAACTTGAGAGTCTGCAATGGGCGTCGATTACGATCACGGTCTCGATCGGTCTGGGGCCGGCTCTCGGCCGCCAGCGCGGCTTCTACCTTGGCATCGATTTCGCCGGCTGCTTGGGCACCGTAGGCGACAGCGAATAACAACAGGGCAATCACTAGTCTCACGACTGAACTCCTTATGGGTTTGCGAAGCGCGTAAGCGTAGCAGGTTCCTCAAGCTCGTTGCACAGGAGTCCCTTCGTTCACCGGGAAGGTGTAAGCTGGGGGCGTTACCAGGAGTATCGATGAGTAAAACAGCGCTGATCGTCGACGATTCCAGGACTGCGAGACTCGTGCTGCAACAAAAGCTCGAGGCGCACGACCTCCGGGTCGATAACGCCGAGTCGGCCGAAGAGGCCCTGACCTACCTTGGTGTCAACCGGCCCGACATCATTTTCATGGATCATGAAATGCCGGGCATGGACGGCTTCGAGGCCGTTTCCGCGATCAAGAAGAACCCGGCGACCGCGACTATTCCGATCATGATGTACACCGCCCAGGAAGGCGAGCTGTATGTCGGGCAGGCGAGGGCGCTGGGCGCAGTCGGTGTGCTGCCCAAGGAGGTAGAGCCCGTCGAGCTCTCCAAGGTGCTCGAGTCGGTGCGCGTAATCGGCGAGCACGCCGAGCGGCACGAGCGTCGCGAGGATGTCGCCGCTACGAGCGGCGACTACCCGGCTCTCGGGAACTTTGACGGGGACCTGGGGATCCTGATCCAGGAGCTTTTCGATCAGCAACGCGCGATCTTGCGGCGTGACCTGCTCAACAGTCACGAGACGATCGCGGCTCGGGTCATCGATGAGATAAAGTCGCCGCCGCCGGATGATCGCGGGATGACCTGGCCCGGCACGCTGCTCCCCGGTCATTGGCAGGCCACGTCGGCGGTGCTTGCAGTGGTCGTCGTCATATTCGCCACCTTATTCTGGACTGAAACACGCAGTCTCGAGGACGTGCGGAGCGAAAACTCCGCACTGCAAACGATGCTCGACCGACAGCAGGCGCTCGGAACACAGGACGTGCTGCAGGCTCAGCGGCAGTTCGATTCAATCCGGCAGGCGCTGGATTCCACATATGTTTCTGCGATCGGTGCCATCGAATGGGCGGCAAACCAGTCGTCTCTTTATTCGTTCGACGAGATGCCGCTCGGAGATTTTCGCTTGTCAATAATGTCCGAACTCTCCGACCGCCTTGCCGAGCTCGATTTCCAGGGCCTGGTCAGAATCGAAACGCATGTGGGGAGTTTCTGCATGTCGTTTTCGGCGCCGGGCGACTATGTATTGGCGGCAGGAGACCAGCCGGCAGTGCAGTGCGAGCAGATCGGTTTCGATGCAAACGAAGCCTATGAGCGCGGGCTTCGACAGTCGGTCGCGTTCGCCAATTTCATCAATCTCGCCGGCGAGCGAACCGATGGGCGTATTCGCTTCGAGATAATCTCGCTGGGTCACAGCAGTCCATTGATCAGTTACCCGGTAGGAGTCGATGCGGTCACGGCTTCAGAATGGAATGAAATTGCGGCCAGTAACAACCGTGTCGACGTGTCACTCTATCCGGACCGACCGGGACCACTCGTTGAATAGATTCGTTTTCTTGGCTGCTCTTATTCTGTTCGCCGCAAGTGCACCGAGCGGGGCGGAGATCGAGCCTGAAACCGGCACTCTGATCGTAACCGTCGCCAACCTGCAGTCGGATGAGGGCGATCTGCGTTTCGTCATGTTTGACTCCAGGAAGAGCTTTCTGAAGAATCCTGTTCGCGCGGACATCGTCGAAATAAGTGGCCGCCAGGGCACATGGATCGTCGAGAACCTGCCATATGGCACGTACGCGGTGCTTGTGCATCACGACATCAATGGCAGTGGAAAAATGGAGCGGCACTGGTATGGCAAGCCGAAAGAGCCTACCGGTGTGTCTAATGACGCGCCTTCGAAGTTCGGCCCCCCGAAGTTCAAACATGCGAAGTTCGTATTTGCGGAGCCCTCACTAAAAATGACTATCACGGTCCAGTGACCGGCTCTGCTTAACGCAACCACTCAATGATACTGACCCCGATAAAGCTGCCAACCGCGTAGCCGAGGGAGCCGGCGAGTACGCCCGGTATCAAGAGCTCCCGCCAGCCCTTTGCAGACGCGATCGCCGCTGCTGTCGACGGGCCGCCAATGCAAACGGCCGACGCCATGGCGAGTTCGGCCAGGTCGAGCCGCATGAGTTTGCCAATTCCGAACAACACCACGAGATGCACGAGAATGATGATCAATGCGAAAACGAACAGCACTGGCGCGAGTTCGATCAATTGCCATATGTCTGCTGTCGCGCCAATGCTCGCGAGGAACACGAACATCAGGGCATTGCCGCTTTCCGTATAGCCGGAGAGTCCTGCTACGACACCCGGCAGGAACGTGGCGATCATGAGCGTCAGGGCCGTCGTAACGAGGATCGCAAACTGCGGCATTCCGGCGAGGCCTGCCAGCATCTTGCCGAGAGCGGCCAGGATGAAGGCCAGCGCCAGGGCGGCCAGCAGACCGGCGATATCGAGGTTTTCGATTCGATGCGGGCTATCCGTGTGCTCGCCCGGAACCTGCGATGCATTGTCCATGTGATGCGTTGGGTATCGATTAGCCATCCAGGCAATACCGGGCAAGAGCACGATCAACAGGAAGTGGAGATTCGTCACTACGTTGTCGGCCGCAACGGCAGCCGCAAGTATGCTGCCGTCCTTCATGCCGCTGGCCTCGGACACAGCCGCAAAATTGAGGCTGCCGCCGATATAGGTACCTGTGAAGATCCCGCCCAGCTCGGCTTCCTGGGCACCGAGGTCCAGCAGCGCCACTCCGATCAGAACGCCCGCCACCACGCCGGCACTGCCGATAACGAATGCGATCAGCGTGGGTCCGGATTCCCTGATGATGCGTTTAAGATCGGCCTGGAAAAGCAGTAACGGGATGGCAATCGGTACGAGGTAGTCCCATACGACGCCATAAACAGGAGCGGCGGTCGGGATGATCCTCAGGTTGGCGAGGACGATGGCTGCTGAAATGAGGAGCATGACGCCGGAGTACTTGCGGCCCCACGCGAAGCGTTCGCACCAGAACCCGAATGCGGCAAGGCCGATCAGGACGGCCCAGAGTGCGAAGTCCTGCTCGGGACCGATCAGCGGTAATGACATTCCTGTTCTCCGGGATTTTCGGCATCATAACGCAATACCGGGATTGGTCCGGAATACCGTCAGCGGGCCTCGCCGTATTTCTTGAAGTGCAATTCCTTTGCCTGGCCGATCCAGTCGTCCTGCTCCATGCGGCCCTTGAATTCCTTGAGCTTCGAATTGACGCGAGCAATATCGGCCACTCCGAATGAAGCGATCTGCCGAAAACTGAATACACCAAGATCATGCAAGGCGCGCTCGAAGACCTTGCCGATGCCGATGATCTCTTTCAGGTCATCGACCTCTTTCGGCGGCTTCTCATGTCCATTTATTTGTTTTACGACGGCGGCCTCGCGCGCACTCTTGATCGCCTTTCGCTGCTGCTTCTCGATATCCGCAAAATTCTTCTCGAGATCGTCGAGCTTGATTCGCAGAGTCTCGGATTGTTGCTCAGCGGTACCCGCGTTTTCCCGGTAGCGCTTGGCGTCTTCTTCGTATTGTTTGCGGCTGTGCTCCATCGACTTCAGGCAATGCGACAGCTCGTTGTTTTGCAGCTTCAGTTCCTCGAGTTCGACGACATCGCGCTGCAGAGCGTCGATCTCCTGATTCATACGCGTCGCGTCGTGCTTGAGCTGTGCATTCTCGGCTTCCAGCTCGATGACGGTCTGCTCGAGAGACTCGAGGTTTTCGAGTCGCGCCTGGGCAGAGGCCAGGATCTTGTTAACCGACTCTTGCTCTGAACGCGAAGCAGTCAGCAGGTTGTGGAACGAATCATGTTCGGCCTTTGCCTGGTCCAGCTTTACCTCGACCAGCTTACGCTTCTCAAAAGACTTCTTGAGTTCGTTCTTGTAAAACTCGCCGGATTTCACAAATTCCTGCTGCAGCTCGATGGTTTGTTGTCTCACGGCGGTCAGGTGGTCTTGCAGCATGCCGAGTTGCGCTTTGGTGTTTTCGCGCTCGGCACGCAATGTATGAACGTCCTTTGCTAGAGCATTGGCTCGTTCCTGCGCGGACTCGAGATCCGTGTGGGCTTTGGCAGCCGCGACTTCGTGCCGGTGCATGGCTCCCTGCTGGGACTCGATGGTTTGTCGCAGCTTGCCGTTTTCGACATGCAGGCGATCTCGCTGTCGGGTCAGGTCATCCAGTTTGAGTTGCAGCTTGTTGTCGAGCAGCGCCAGGCGCCGCTGGGTCACGCGGTTCTGAACGAGCCAGCAGACAAGGGCTCCAGCTACGCCTGAAGCCAGCAGGTAAAGGAGGAATTGTGGAGTTACAGCCGCCATCGGCGCAGTATGGCCGAGACGGGAATTATGGAATATGACCCGGCGCACAAAACGGAATTCGGCTGATTACTGTTTATGTGTACAGTATTTTTCGCCTATATTGGTGGCACGCCGTGTTGCGCACCGCTTTCCCTGAGCATTGCCGGCCGCGGTGATACGATACGCGCACATAAAACCAACAATAAAATCGAAAGAGCCTTCCCATGATTTACGCCACCGTCGTACTGATCTATGTGCTGATCCTGCTTGGTATCAGCGTCTACAAGAGCCGCACCGTTCATTCAGCCGAGGATTTCATGGTGGCGGGCCGCAGTGTCCCCGTCTACATGCTGGTCGCCACGCTCGTCTGCACCTGGATTGGCTCCGGCAGCCTGTTTGGTACGGCGGGCCTGACCTTTCGCACAGGAATTTCGGAACTCTGGTTTTCGTCGGGAGCGTGGATAGGCATTCTTGTCGTTTACCTGATCGCGGCGAGAGTTCGACGCATTGCCCAGTACACGCTGACAGACCTGCTCGAGAAACGCTACAGCCAGGTCGCCAAGATCCTCGGCACGATCACGATCATCATCGCGTACATGGTCATAGCCGGTTATCAGTTCAAGGGAGGAGGGCGCTTCATTGCCATCCTCTCCGAAGGGTCGATTACACCGGAGACCGGCATGTTGATCGCGGCGTTTCTGATTGTCGGTTTCACGGTGCTGGCGGGCATGGTCTCGATTGTCTCGATCGACATATTCAATGGCAGCATCATGTTGCTGGCCATGATCGTGACGCTGCCGTTCGCAATAGCGGCGCACGGTGGATTCGACGCAGTCGTTACGACGATTCAGCAGGCTCAGCCCACGCACCTGTCAATGATGGGCGGCCACGATTTTTTCTGGGTCGTTGGAATCGCGCTGCCGACTTTCCTGCTGCTCATGAGCGAGAGCAGCATGTACCAGAAATTCTCTTCGGCCGATAACGAACGAAATGCACGGCGCGCAGTACTGGGCATGTTCGTCGGCGTCGTGATCGTCGAATTGCTTATGATGCTGATTGCCCTCGTCGGCTTCGCGATTTATGCGGATGATCCGCGCTTTTTCCTGGCAGATGGTTCTGTCAATCGCGCCATGGCGGAAGAAATCATCCTGCGCATTGGATTCGAGCAGCTGCCCGTCATTATCGGGGCGTTGTTACTTTCCGCGGGCGCCGCCATCATCATATCGACGGGTAATACGTTTCTTATGGTGACGTCTACAAACGTAACGCGGGATATCCTGCAGGCGTTTTTCTTCAGGAACGCCAGTGCCGGCCAGATCGTCTGGATGCAACGCGCATGCATTGTCGCGATTGGTGTCCTCGCGTACCTGATGATGAGCCAGTTCCAGACGATTCTCGAGATGGCGCTGATCTCCTATACGATGATAGGGGCTTCACTGGCGCCCGCACTGCTTGCGGCGTTCTTCTGGAAGCGCGTCACCCGCGTTGCGGGTGTCGCTTCGATCGCATCGGGCATGCTCACGGTCATCACGATCGCTTCGCTCAATGCCATTTTCAAGGATGCGGCCGAGCCTCTGTGGGTCTTCGGCATTTCGTTCCCGATGGACACGGATTACATCGCAATTCCGGCAGTCATAGTGTCCGTGTCGACTCTCGTGATCGTCAGCCTGGCGACGCGTCGTCCCGACAAAGCCGATTGGCAGGAGTTCATCGACGAGCCGGGCTAAGTGTAATTCCGAATTGCGTCTTCTCTTGCCGGTGTGCATAAACCTCTGTGGAGGGTGCGATGTTCCGGCTGAACCTGACCTACGACGGCGACCAACATGCCACGGCGCTAATGGAGCCGCACCACAATGTCGTTTCCATCGATTGTCCTTATACGGGCAAGGGTGAGGAGTTCTCGCCCGCGAGCCTGCTGAGCATCAGCCTGGCGAGCTGCATGCTGCTTTCGATGGGCGCGCTCGCACAACGGGACGGCCTGGATCTAAAAGGTACCGTCGTCGACATCGTGTTCGCCGGCATGGAGAAGCGCTTGCCTCATGTCGACTCGATATCGCTGGTATTCAATATCCCGATCGAGTTTGAAGAGCAGGACCGCAAGAAGCTCGAGAGAGCCGCCGGGCTGTGCCCGATCATGGAGAGCATAGACGCCGGAACGGAAGTCACGACCGAGTTCCGCTATGGCGTCGCCAGGGCGGCCTGAAGGGACAGTTGGGCTATAATGCGCGTCGTTATGCTTTATCCGCGCGCGTACATCTATGTCTCCCTGCTGTTGCTGCTCACCTTTCCGGCGTTCTGGCTGAATTATTACTCGCAGCTCTCCGAGGTACCCTGGCAGTTCCATTTGCACGGTGTGTCCGCCACGCTCTGGATGCTGTTGCTGATCTGGCAGAGTTGGACGATTCACCATCGGCGGCGCGAGTTGCATCGAAAGGTCGGGCTCGTGACCTTCGTAATGACGCCGGTCTTTCTTGCCGGCAGCCTGCTCGTCATTGCTTCGATGGCGTCAGGGGGTGGCCCTTTCCGCGCCATGTTCGGGACGAGGCTCGGCCTTGCGGACGTGATTTCGTTCTTCACGTTCACCGCCCTGATATACGGCGCGTTCCGGCATCGCCGCGATGTCGCGCTGCACTCGAGTTACATGTTGGCAACGCCATTCCTGTTGGTGAGTCCGGTTGTATCGCGGCTGTTCCCGGCCTTCGTGCCGGGCCTGACGATTCGATCGGTCGAGGAGATTCCGCGATTTGCCGGGTCTTTTCATCTAAGCCAGGGCCTGGCAATCCTGCTGGCGCTCCTGCTGTTCTTTAGAAACCGCCAGGCCAGGCCATTCCTGGTCGTCGCGATCGTCATTGCGGTGCAAAGCCTGGTGTTCGAGACAGCGGGTCGTACCGTCATCTGGTCGGATATCAACGAGTGGATCGGCACGTTGTCGCCAGTGATTCTGGCCTGTTTCGCAGGTTTGCTCGGAATTGCCGCGACCTGGTTTGGCTGGGCCAATGGGCGCCCGAACCGCTGACTAGTGCTTCGCGCTGAAATCGACAGCCTTCCCGGACTCCAGCAGGGTTTTGAGCCCGCAGATCACGAGTGGCCAGCCCGGTTGGACCAGTTCGTACATCTTCGAATCCCTGGGGAACTGGTCGTGGATGACGGTTAGTTTCGTACCTGCCGCGATCGGCTCGAGTCGGAACGTGACGCGCGAGCGTGGCTCCTTCGCGGTTTCGGGGTTCCTCGGAAACTGCCACGTAAACGAAAGCTCGGCAGGGTAGTCGGCGTGCAGGATTTCACCCTCGCAGCCGACATGACCGTCTTCGGTGATGAACTCGATCGATGAACCGACAGTGAAGTCGCTTCTGACCTCGGTCTTGTGCCAGTACTGCTTCGTGAACTCAGCCGTCGTCAAACCTCGCCAGACTTCCTCGGGTGGCTTTGCGATTACAACGACGTAGATGTATTCGGGCTTGGTCATTTTTCTTGATCCTCCAATGCCGATTTCAGGGCCAGCAGGGCAAGCGCCTTGTCTTGTGAAAATCTGTCGAGCCAGCGCTCGGATATCTCGATTACAGGGACAGGATTGAGGTAGTGCAGCTTTTCGCGGCCGCTCCAGTGGGTCGCGACGAGCCCGGCCGCTTCCAATACCGATACATGCCGGGAGGCTGATTGCCTGGTCATGTCGATGTCCTCGATCAGCTCAGACAGTGTCAGGCCCGCTTTTTGGCGGAGCCTGTCGAGCATCTTGCGTCGGTTCCTGTCGGCCAGGGCCTTGAATATCTCGTCCATATCAATAGGCAGTAAATATGCTGCGTATTATTATGCAGTATTTATACTGCATGTCAAGTCACCATTGTTCCTGGTGGCCTTCGCTATAATCCTCAACTCTGCGAGAGCGCGTGTCGGGAACAGAAATGAACTATAAACGCTACCAGCCGATCGACCCTCGAGACGCGTTCACGGTCAGGCCGCGGCGCAGGGCGAAAAAGGCGATCGCCGCCGCTGAAGACGTCGAGTCAGTGGCGGCGTCACAGGCCGCGTTTCTGCTCGCAGTGCGCGCCGGGGTCCTTGGCCACACGCCGACAACAGAGAAACACAAGGAATTCCCGCTACCCGACGTTGCGAAGCTGCGCCGTTCGCGCCACCTAAAAGTCGACGAGGCCTGCAAATACCTTGGCGTGACGCAACGCGAATTGCGACAGGAGGCCGAGCCGGATCTCGAGAAGGAAATGACCCGGGCCGCCCGGGATGTCTACGAGAAACCGTCGGTGGAGGCGGCAGCCGCGCTATTCGAGGCGGCGATGCGGAGTCCGCACCCGCTCGTCGCCGTTGCGGGCGCCGCCGGTGCTCGTGAGACGACCCGCTTGCGCATCGAAATCAGGCAAACACTCGAGAAGGCGTACAAGAGCGAAGATGCACTGACATCACGGCTTGCGCTGGCCGCGATGGGACAGATCCCGCCGATGGGGGACATTCCGAAGAAATACGTGGTGAGGCAGCCGAAATCGAGAAAGCGTCGACGCAAATCGAATACGGCGGTCATTACTCACGGGACCTGGGCTGCCGGCAATGACTGGTACCGTCCACCGGACGGTGATTTCTACGCGGCGCTCAAGTCAAAGCGCCCGGACCTCGATGTGCATGATCAGAGTTTCAAGTGGAGCGGTGCCTACTCGCATGCCGCGTGGCAAGACGGCGCAGATTTGCTCAAGCAGTGGATCCCCGACCAGGGACTGAGCGTGCCCGATTTTTTCGCTCACAGCCATGGCGGCACGGTTGCAAATATGGCGACCAGGGGCGCTGGTCCCGTGCAGTACGACAGGCTCGTGCTGATGGCGTGGCCGGTGCGCAAACGTATCTTTCCCGACTTCACTCGCGTAAAGCGCATCATTGACGTACGCGTGCGGATGGATCTCGTCATTCTCCTGGACGGCGGTGGACAACGCTTCAGAACCAGTGAATTTCCGGTCGAGAGACAGCGCAATGGCTGGTTCGACCACAGCTCGACGCACGAATCTGCTTATTGGGATGACCATGGGCTCTGGGAAGTCCTCTAGCATCAGGGTGCTTGCGGCAGGTGCCTCGTGGCGCCTGTTTGGCTCCGCACGGGCCGGCGAGACGCTGCTCGATGCGGTGGCCGGCGACGACGAGCAGAATCGCATGCTGGCCGGCATTTCCCTGGTAAAGGCCGGTCAGCGCTCATTCGACCTTATCGAGGAAAAGATCGCCACAGGGGCGGCGACGGCGCCTGTCATTCGGCTGTTGCCGGATATTGGTGGGGAACGGGCACGCGCGTTGCTGCAACAAATCGCCGCAGGCAAACCCGGAGGCGAGGCTGATGCCGCGACTGAATGCATAGAATTGCTGGACCGGATCAAAAAGCTGTAAGGTCGGCATCGACAAAGACCAAAGGAAAACCCGATGACGCGAATTGTCCTTTTGATTGCGCTGCTTGGCGCCGGTTCCTCGTTGCCGGCGCATGCGGCGGAGGATCACGATTACTTCTTTGCCAATCGCGTCTCGATACGCAATGGACTGCAGGCTGTGCTCATGTGCAACGGCTTGTTCACGTCGAATCGCACGCTCGAACAAGTGTTCGAACAGGAACTGGCTTACGTGACCGTGCCTGTCGGCACCGCCGAGGGCGGCGAATACACCATCGATCGGGAACGTCGTTTCGTGGAGGTCGGCGGGCCGACAACAGGTCCGCTCCTGCGCGCTGCTTTTCGCGAGGGCATCGGCTGCGTCGTGATGGCACCGGGGCAGAGCGTCGACGCCATCGACTCGCTGCCTGAACTGACCCTGCCATACCCGCCTGGTGATCCGGCAAACACGCCCTGGCCCATGGGCGATGTGCTTGAACAGAAGCCGCTGCCGGATGAGGTAGACGAGGCTGTGCTGCAAGCTGCATCCGACTGGGCGTTCGACCGTGAAACGCCCGAACAGGACACATTGAGCCTGATCGTCGTGTACAAGGGAGACATCATTCACGAGCGTTACGCCGACGGCGTCACGATGATGACGCGGACGCGAACGTGGTCGACCGCCAAAAGTATTGCCGCAACGCTCATCGGCATGCTCGTCGACGACGGGCGTCTCGAGCTCGACGCACCGCTGGAAATTGGCTGGCTGCCCGACGTTGGCGACGAAGAGCATGACCCGCGGCACGCGATAACGCTGCGCCATGTTCTGAACATGGCGAGCGGCCTGTACCCGGTGGACGGTTTCAACATGGAGTATGCAACCGGTTCCGGGCTCGCGTACTGGAACGGCCTGAGCTCGGTCGAAGGCGCAAGAGACAGGGCGCTGATCCGAGAGCCGGGCACGCACTGGGACTATGAAAATTACGACACGCTGCTCGCCGTGTATGCGATGAAGCTGGCGCTTGGCGACCAGCAGACTTATGCGGAGTTTCCCCGTAAGGCATTGCTCGATCCGCTAGGCATGCGTAACACGTTGCCAAGCACTGATCGTTTCGGCGACTTCATCTTCTCGAGCCAGGTCTACACGACGGCGAGAGATCTTGCACGTTTCGGCCTGCTGTATGCGCAAAATGGCATGTGGCGGGGCGAGCGATTGGTCTCCGAAAAATGGATCGAGTTCGTGCGCACCCCCGCACCGGCATCGGCAAGCCGCGGACACGACTACGGCGGCCAGTTCTGGCTCGTGCCCGACGATCGGACGGATGTGCCGAAGACGGCTTACGCGACGGCCGGTAATCGTGGCCAGTATGTCGTCGTCGTGCCGACGCACGATCTCGTGATCGTGCGCCGTGGTCTCGACTTCGGCAAACAGGGATTCAACCGCTGGGACCTGGCTCGCGAAGTGCTGAAGGCATTTACTTCAAGGTAGTTTCGAACAGCTTGAAGATCCGGCGATATTCGTCGAGCCAGCTGTCCGCTCGTTCGAAGCCGTGAGGATCCAACGGATAGATCGCGATCTCGAAGTCTTCTTTCTGCAGTTCGATCAGGCGCTGCACGAGCAGCACGGTATCCTGGAAAAACACGTTGTTGTCCTGCATGCCGGCCGCAAGCAGCAGCGAGCCTTCGAGGCCACTCGCAAACTCGATCGGGGAACTCATTCTGTAGGCCTCGGGATCGACGTCGGGCGTATTCAGAATATTCGACGTATAGCCGTGGTTGTAATGCACCCAGTCGGTAACCGGCCGCAGGGCAGCACCGGACTGGAAGAGCCCGGGCGCTCGAAACATCGCAATGCAGGCCATGAAGCCGCCGTAAGAACCGCCGTACACGCCGATGCGGTCTCGGTCGACACCGTAATTCTCGACGAGGTAGTCAACCCCATCCCGGAAGTCCTCGAGTTCCGGGTGACCCATCCGCCGGTAGATCGCGGTACGCCAGTCGCGCCCATAACCCTCGGATGCGCGGAAATCCATGTCGATGACGACGTAGCCTCGTTGCGTCAGCAGGTTGTGGAACATGCCCTCACGAAAATAATAGGGCCAGCCGGCATCCGAGTTCTGTGTGTAACCGGCGCCGTGGACGAACATGACTGCCGGATAGGATTTTGACGGATCATGATCCGCGGGCAGGTAGATCTTCGAGTAGATCGGTTCATCCACGTGCGAGGAAGGCACCGCTACGATCGCGGGATCGATCCACGGAATCGACTTGAATTCCTCGCTCATCGTGTCGGTCAGGCGTCTTGCGTTTGCACCGGGCGCATTGTCCATGACGAACAGGTCGTCGTGCCGGTTGATCTCCGAATGCGTGATCAACAGTCGGGATCCGTCGGGCGATACGGCGAACGAATTCTTGCCGCCCATGCTTGTCATCTGCTCGGTCTTGCCGGACGTCACATCGACACGCCACACTTCGTAAACCGAGGGATGCCCGGCATTGGCACTGTAATAGAGATACTGCCCGGACGGATCGAGGGCCGGATCCACGACAAGATGCTTTCCAGCCACGAGCGGCTTGCCCCGTGGTTTGTCGATTACCTTGGTATAGATACCGAGGTAACCGTGGTCTTCGGAAAGAAACCAGAGTGTCTTGTTGTCCCCGAGCCAGCCATGCCCGATGTGGTACGAATTCACCCATGCTTCATCGCTGATGCGATGTTGGTTCACGAGTTTTTTACTGTCGAAATCGACCGTCGCGATCCAGCGGTCCTTGTTGTCGTTCGCGCGCACGTAAAGAGCCAGCTCGGAACCATCCTGAGACCACTGCAACTCCCAGAATTCCACGCCACGGGTGTCCGGCGACTTCAGGCGTTTTTCCGCGGCTTCCCGATCCTCACCCTCAGCGACAAAGATTTCGATTGCGCTCTTGCGCAGATCGGCAAGCGGGTCTTCGTCAATACCAGGCAACTCGCCGAGATCGAGCTCATGTTTTTCGCCGCTGCCAAGGTCTATCAACCATGCCGTTTGTGGGGCACGGCCGTTGCGCCCGACGCGCGTACGCAAGGCCTCGTTTTCCGTGTAACCGCTTGCCGTGACGTAGTTCGGCATGCTGCCTTCTTTGCCGGCCTTGAAGTCCTTCTTCTCGGTCACGACGATGAGCCAGTGGCCCGATGGCGACAGTGACTGGCCCTGCAACTCGAGGTCCTTGCCCATGTAGACCGGTGCCGCCGGCAACCCGCTGTCAACGTCGTACAGACGCTCATTGCGTTGCCGCTCTTCTTCCTTGTCCTTTTCCTGCTCTTTGAATTCGTCGAACAGGCGTTCCTGATGGGCCTTTAGTACGTCAAAGTCCTCATCCTTGTTCGGGTCGTCCTCGAAGCGGACCTCGGTGATCTGCTCGGTCAAGCCACGTTCGGGATCATGCACGAAAAACTGTTCGCCGCGCGTGAACGCGACACGGCGCCCGTCGCGCATGAAAAACGGCTCGGACTCGGAAACACTCGTGCGCGTGATCTGGCGTGTGCCCGAGTCGTCGACAACGTATATGTCGCCGGAGTAAACGTAGGTTCGACGATCGCCCGAGTCGTTGTAGCTGATAGACGAGTGGAAATACTGCGACCACTCCGACTCTGCAACCTGCCGCGTCGGGCCGCTCGAGCTGTCAACCACGAACAGGTCGGATAATTCAGAGCCGATGCGTTTTTGCTGGTAGTAGACCGTTTCGCTGTCGGTTCCCCAGTAGGGACGCGTGGGAGCGTTCCCGAGCCAGTCCGGATCGGCCATGATCTGCTCGAGCGTAAGCGTTGCGTCTTGCGCGAGCGTTGCGTGGGGTGCAGTAAAGGCGAGCAGGCACAGGAAATATCGGAATATCGGTTTCATTGTGTTTCCGGCAGGCGAAAAGCCGCAGTATAGCAATGAAAATATCGAGTTAATGACCGATACTATGCGCTGCCTAAACCGACTGGAATCGTCATGACACGTACCGTTGTCTCCCTGCTCGTACTGCTGATTGCGACGGCTGGCGCCGCGCAGGACAGGTCTTCCGAACACGCCATGAAGACCTTTGAAATCTACAAGACCATTATCGAGGTCGACACCTCGAAGCACCGAGGTAATACGCTCAAGGTGGCGCAGTATCTTGCGGATGAACTGGTCTCAGCGGGCTTGCCTGTCGACGACGTCGAGGTGATACCCAAGGACAGTTTTGGCGCATTGATCGCGCGCTACCGAGGCGATGACAGCTCCGGCAACAAACCGATTCTGTTCCTCGCGCATATGGACGTTGTGGAGGCCAACGCGGAGGACTGGGAGCGGCCGCCGTTCGAATTGACACAGGACGACAAGTATTTTTATGCGCGCGGCACAATAGACAACAAGTTTGGCGTTGCGCAGCTGACCTCGACGTTCATACGCCTGAAGAAGGAGGGATTCGTGCCGAATCGTGACCTGATCCTGGTGTTCTCTGGAGACGAGGAGAGCGGCATGACGACAACGCGGATGCTGGCCTATGAGCGGCCGGACCTCGCCGAGGCCGAATTCGCACTCAACTCCGATGCGGGCGGCGGAGCATTGGACAAGGACGGCAATGCCGTCACCTACGATATCCAGGCGGCAGAGAAGACCTACGCAACCTGGGAGATCACGGTCCACAACCCGGGTGGACACAGTTCACGACCAAGGCCTGACAATGCGATCTACGATCTGGCTGAAGCGATTAAGAACATCGAGGGCTACCGGTTCCCTGTGCAGTGGAGCGACATGACGCGGGACTACTTCCTGGTTACGGGAAACAAGCTCGGGGGTGAGCTGGGTGATGCGATGATCGCCTTTGCGAACAACCCCGAAGACGAAGCAGCCGCGGATCGTCTTGCAGTGGAATCGTCGTACGTAGGAACGACGCGAACGACCTGCGTGGTCACGATGTTGTCGGCAGGCCACGCCGAGAACGCGCTGCCGCAGTCTGCCACGGCGACAGTCAATTGCCGTATCTTCCCGGGGACGCCTGTCGAAGACGTGGAGCAGACACTGAGAGCTGTCGTCGCCAATGAAGAGGTCGAGTTCGAGCTCCTGGGAGAGCCAACTGAAAGCCCGATTTCAGAGCTCCGCGAGGACGTGGCCGCCGCCGTATCCAATGCGGTTCACAGCCGCTACCCGGATGTGCAGGTCCTGACCTACATGGAATCGGGAGGCACCGATGGCATGCACTTTCGTCGCGCCGGCATACCGACCTGGGCCGTGAGTGGCGTATTCATGGATCCCGACGAAATGTACGCGCACGGACTCAACGAACGCGTGCCCATCGATACTTTCTACGGCGCCCTGGACCACTGGAGCATGATCATCAAGCAGCTCGCCGGCAAATAGTCGCCCGCCGCTGCCAGGCCGTCACGAGCCCAGTGCCTCGAGGAACCTTTCCACGAGCGCAGCACCGACCCACGAGCCGAGGCCGAGGAAGATATACAGGATGACCCTGGCGTAACTGCCTGCATCGAACGGCCATTCACTGACGTCCATGAGGCGGCGTTCGAGTGCAAGGTCGGCACGCAGTTGCAGCGCGTCTTCAGTGGAGCGGCTGTGAGGGTCGCGGCGTTCGGTGATCGCGCTGCGGATCTCCTTGAGTTCCTGTTGTTTCAGCGTCTTCAGCCGCTGGTGAATGCCCCAGGTCGGTAGAAACAACGCGATCGCCGTTGCCGAGATGAGCATGACGAGCGTCGTAACGGTCGCCAACGCAGGTGAGTTGGGGTCCAGCCAGAGGTTTGACGAGATCGACAGGCCGACCACGGTGAGCAGGCTGCAGCGCACCCCATGCTGCGCGTAAGGTTCTACGAGCGCCGTGTCGAGGAGGTCAATGCTGTGTATCCGGCGCGCTGTCCGCGAGACTTCGAGCGCACTCCAAATCAGCAGGAACATGAATCGGAAGTTGAACCAACCCATAAATAGCAGCCCCGCAAGGACAAACGGGTAGTCCGCGCTCCAGCGGCCGGGCCGGAATACCAGCCACGGGTCGCTGGAACCGTGCAGGAACAGCAGATACATGGCGATAGCGCCTGCGGCACCCAGCAGATCACCCGCGCTGCGCGGCAAGTGGAACGGCGGCAGGTCGAGCGCGAACCGTGCGGAGATCGTGCCGAGGTGCGCGCTCGTCCATGTACCCAGGTAGTAAAGCGCCATCGGCAGGTAGCCGATCATCATGTAAAGCGTTACCGGAGCGCGCACCGCGATGTCGGGCTCTCGTCCCGAGGCAACTGCGGCGACGATGCCGGTTTTCCAGCTTGCCCACAAAGCGAAGAAGCCGAGGACAGCGGTGCTGATGACGCCAATCAGCAACGGCAGAAGCGGACGAATGCCCGCCGACCACAACAATGCACGGTGGGTGAGTGGCCAGGAATTCACCCGCTGCGAGCCTTAGTCACCCAGCGCGTACGTGGACAACAGGTAAGTGCGGATCCCGGCGGACTCAGACATCTCGGTGCCCGTATTCGGGTCCACGAGGTAGGGAATCGAAACACGCCCGGCGCGCTGTAGCAGCTCCCTGCGGTTTGCAATCTCACTGTCCGGGACAATATTCAACGCGTCCCGCACGAAGGGCGGCACCCATTCCCGAAGGGAAGTGCGGCCCGAATTGTGCAGCAAGTACGGCAGTTCGAGTTCGCACAACAACTCGCGAACGCGACGCGCGAACGGGCTGGCTTCGAAGCTGTAGAGTTCCAGCATTTCCGGCGGCGCCTTCGAAGGCCGCGCGGTCACGCCCCGCCCGAGTCGCGGGAGGCCGGAGCCAATAGAACTGATCTTCTGCAGGGTTCCCACACGCCACTTGAGCGGCAGGTCGCGCTGGCCGTAGGTCTCGAACAGGTAGGAAACGATGTCCATTGATTCGTACATCTGTTCGCCCGTGTTGGGATCAACCAGGAACGGGAACTGTGCTTTGCCACCCAGTTCGACGACTTTTGGCCGAAATCGCTGGCCGCGCTTCGGGCATGGATAGACGATGACGTCGATATCGAGTTCGGTCAGTGCTTCGCGCACGAGACGACAATAGGGGCAGCTCTCGAACTCGTAGAGTTCAAGTGTTTTTTCAGGCTTGATGGTGGCCGGGCTGGAAATAATGCCGGTCCAGGCCCTGAGCGTCGATGTCAGCGACGATGCGAGCACATCCGCATCGCGTACGAGAAAATTTTCGCTCAAGGTCTCTACCTGGCGTCGTCGATTTTACGGATACACAGTATATCGGTAATCCGGGACCACAACGTCATAATAAGGCTGCAGGAACATGACGATATCTATCAGCTCCTGGACCGTCATATGCCGGTTGTAGATGTACATATTGGACTCGCCGCCTTCCGCTACCCTTTCTGCCGCATAGCCTTTTGCCAGCTTGTGCGACGGGTTGATGATCGACGTGATCAATTCGCCGTAGGTCCTGACCTTGGTTACCTTGCCACCCAGGTGAATATAAGGCGGCTCGGTGCCGCCAATAGCCGGTAGCTCCTCACCCTCGATGGTATGGCACTGGTGACATTGCATGTAGAGGAAAGCCTCGCGGCCGGCCTGGGCGTCGCCGTCCGGCAGCCGAAAGCCTTTCTCCGACATCATGGTCTCCTGATCGCACCCGACAAGGGCCAACAGGATTACCAGGAATACGGCCAGTAGAGTACGCGCTTTCATGACTAGCCTCCTGCTTGTGCAGGCTCAAACGCCTGCGCTTTATTTGTAGCACTGTGGCGAGACCTTGAAAATCCGGGGAAACCGCAGAGCTGTTGCGCCGAAGCCAGCTGTTTCGCCGTGATGCGCAAATTTGCGCAAGTCACCCGGCGCCTGACCGGAAAATGTCAAATGGAGGTGCCATACGGCGGCCGTAAGCTACTGAATTCCTGTTGTATCCACGACGAAAGTCGGTTTTTGCCGACTGGCGCATTTGCAGTTTGAGAAACGTCTTATAGAAGGAGTATCGATTCGCAAGCAAATTACATGGACGCAACATAATGCAGGCAAAACAATCCTGGTTCGGCCACCAGGCATTCGGCAGGGAAGCCGATGGTCTCGTTACGGTCAGTTACAAGTCGCATGAGGAAGCGATGCTGTTCCTGCAGTCCGCTCTCAACGAGCGCGATGGCGTTGGTCTCTTGCAGGGCACGAGCGGCTCCGGCAAATCGACCGTCGCCCAGCATCTGTCCGATGTTCTACCGGGTGGTGCCGCGGTTGCGTTGATTGATGGTACGCACCTGAAGCCCCAGGACCTGCTATCCGCAATGCTGGCTCAGTATGGATACGACACGGGACTGCAGTCCGATGACGAACTCGAGAAGGTCGTGAAGATGTTCGCGGTTCAGCAGACAAGATCCAGCGAACCGCCGATTCTGATCATCGATAACATCGATCGCATGTATCCGAGCGCTTTGCGCGCGTTGAACGCGTTGGCCGAGCTCGAGGTCGACGATCGATACGCGCTGCGAATCGTCGCAACGGGAGGGGACGGGCTGAAAGAGCTTGTCGAGTCCGAAGGAATGCCGGCGATGAGCAGGCGACAGGTTGGCAGCTACGCAATGCGGCCAATGACCGGCAAGGAGACGCTGATTTACCTGCACGCACGACTCGAGGCCTGCGGCGTGAACAATGCGGACACTGTATTCCCCGTCGATGTCAGCGATCGCCTGTACCAGCACACGGAGGGCTGGCCCGGTCCGCTGAACCAGGCGGCGATTGAAACGATCGGGCGTGCGACGAGTTTCCCGGTCACGGTCACTGATACGATGGTGCTGGATGACGTCAAGCTCGATCCGCCGCCCGACGACCTGCCTGTATTGGGCGCAAAGGAGGCAACCGGACCCTTGCCGCCGACCTTGATCATTACGAAAGACGGCAAGGTCGTGTCCGAAAACGCCATCAAGCACAAGAAGATCCTGATCGGCCGATCGGATTTCGCGGACGTCGTCGTGGACGACCAGTTCGTCAGCAAGATGCACGCGGTAATACTGATGTATTCAGACGCGATGGTGCTCGTCGACCTCAACAGCGCCAACTGCACGATGGTCAATTCCGTGCGGATTACGACGACTATTCTAAGGAGCGACGACATCGTCTCTCTCGGGGATCACCGCATGAAGGTCGTCAACGCACCGGCTATCAGTGACGAGATGGCTTCGCTTATCGGCTCCTCGGATACGATCAAGATGAAGAACCTCATGGATGTGCGCCGCCAGCGCGCGCAGCGCCTCAAGCTCGTAAAGCGCAAGTAGCGCCACGGACTTCCGTTGCCGTTATGTCGCATCGTGCTGGCATTCGGCACGGCACCATGACACGCTCGTTTTGACGATGAAAAACGGCACAGCGTCCGAAAGGGCGCTTCGCAAAGCCACCGGTCTACAGTTATAGCTACGACAGCGGGGTTACCATCATGAGCTTTATGCTTGGCATCACGCCTTGGCCAGTTGCCTCGGCACTTCTCTGGATCATCCTTATTGTTGCCGCCCTTTACCTGGTGCGCGGCACAGCCCACAAGACCATTCAGGCCGCCGCGCAAGGCTTGCACCGCAGCTTCAAGATTGCATCGAGAGCCCTGTCCAGGTCGGAAAAGAACCTCGAGGCGCGCAATCGCGACGTGCTTCTCGCGGCGGGCCGCGAGGCGAAAGAGCGCATCATCGAGCGTGAGTTCGACCGCATCAACGAGACCGTGCGCAAGGACCTGGCCAACTACTCGGCGCTGCATCGTTCGTTGAGCGAATCAATCGGCCGCATAGAGAAGGACCACCAGGAAGCGGTGGACGTGCCACCGGATCCGCCGGGCTGGGTCAAGGCCGTGGAGGCGGTCGCCGGGATGGACGCGAAGGAAGGGCGTGCCCATGTGGGCAGCATACTCAGCGATATTCACAAATCGCTGCTCAAGGCTCACAAGGAAGCCATGGCGGCCTATCATGCGGCCAGCACCAAACGGCACAAGCTGCTGCGGCACATGCGTCCTGACTGGCGACGTATCCAACAGACGCTGACACAGGTCGGCAAGAACGTCGACAGCCTGTTGAGCCGCTCGGTCACGATTGACCGGCTAATGCAGGAATACGAGGACATCGTTCGGGGACACGACCGCGCAGTATCGGTGTTGTCATCATCGTCGCTTGTGAACTTTTTCGTATCCGCGTTTGTACTCTGCATCGCCATCGGTGGCGCGACCATCAACTTCTCGCTGATTGCGAGGCCGATGGCCGAGATGGTGGGCGGCACGAACCTGATCGGTAACTTCCGCACGGCGGATATTGCTGCGCTCGTCATCATTCTTGTCGAGATCTCGATGGGCCTGTTCCTGATGGAATCGCTCAGAATCACGCGGCTTTTCCCGGTTATCGGTGCGCTTCCGGATAAGACTCGTGTGCGCATGATCTGGATTACGTTTTCGATTCTGTTCCTGCTGGCAAGCGTTGAGGCTGGCCTGGCATACATGCGCGAGGTGCTCTTGCACGACGAACTCGCAACGAGCGCGCTGCTGCGCGGTGATGGAGCCGCAGCGGCCACCGCGACTGGTGAGTACATGTGGATTACAACAGCCGCGCAGATGGGTATGGGCTTTATCCTGCCGTTTGCATTGACATTTGTCGCGATTCCGCTGGAAACCTTCGTGCATTCGCTGCGTACAGTCGTTGGTTTACTCGCGATTTCGTTCGTGCGGACGCTTGCACTCGTCTTGAGGCTGTTAGGCAACCTCTGTCTTTACCTGGGGGTTCTGTTGAAGCAAGTCTATGACATTCCGTTGTTCGTGCCGCTCTGGCTCGAAGAGCGCATAGCTGCCGCGGCCGACTCCCATCGCCACAGCGATTCACTAGGGAGGGTGGGGTGATGAAGGGTATTACTCTTATTGTCGCGATCGTGTTCCTGGCGTCCTGCGGCGCCGATTCAACGCCGAAAAACACAGGCGTCTACATGCTCCTGGATACCTCCGGCACCTATCGTGAGGAACTCAACAAGGCCGAGCACATCATTCGCTACACGCTGTCGCGCCTCGATGCGACCGACTCTTTTGCCGTTGCTCGCATCGATACCGGTAGCTTCAGCGAGAAAGATATCGTTGCGAAGGCGTCGTTCGATGACAGGCCTAGCGCGATAAATCGCCAGAAACGGGAATTTGCGGAGCAGGTGAGCGAATTCGTTGAGTCAGCGGACCCATCGCCTTACACGGACATCACGGGAGGTCTGCTGCAGGCTGTGGAGTTTCTCAACGAGAAAGGCACGGGCAAGAAGACGATACTGATTTTTTCGGATCTCAAGGAAGATCTCGAGGAGGGCTATATCCGCGACATCGATGTCGAACTTGCCGGTTTCGAGGTTATTGCGCTCAACGTCACCAAGTTGCGCTCGGACAACGTCGACCCACGCGAATACCTCGGCAGGCTCGATGAGTGGCGTGGCCGTGTGGAAAAGACGGGTGGACAATGGCGCGTGATCAACGAT
>Ga0209456_10000167_pt1 | contig 36519 bp, 35 predicted proteins | sample COG_11_FD_184755 | JGI IMG/M metagenome (GOLD analysis project Ga0209456, IMG submission 184755) | Pelagic marine sediment microbial communities from the LTER site Helgoland, North Sea, for post-phytoplankton bloom and carbon turnover... | ecosystem: Environmental > Aquatic > Marine > Neritic...
ATGGCGGTCGCTCAGGGCACGGCAGCCCAGCAACAAATCAACTTCACCCGCACCAACGAATACGAGGCGGACCGGGTCGGTATCGCCGCCCTCGCAGATGCAGGCTTCGATCCGTACGGCATGGCGTCGTTCTTCGAAGTCATGTCGCGGCAAACGACAACGAGCCCGGAAATGCGGGCGCCCGAATTCCTGCGAACGCACCCGGTAACCACCGCCCGTATCGCTGAGTCACGCAATCGGGCACGCGAGTACCCGGTCATTCGCAGTGACGATTCGATCGGCTACGGACTGGCGCGCGCACGCATGATCGTCGCACGTTTCGATACTGCCAAGGAAGCGGTTGCCTATTTCGAGAGCCGCCCTTACGACAATCAAAATAGCACTGAACGCTATGGTCGCGCCGTTGCTTACCAGCGCGCGGAGAAGTACTGGGACGCCCTCGATATTTTTCAGGAATTACTCGATCAGGACAAATCCGTCATCGCCTATCACATCGGTCTGGGTCAGACCCTCGTCGCGTTGGACCAGCCGCGCGACGCCACCGAAGTCTACGAGCGCGCCATCGCCCTGTTTCCTCGCAACGTTCCGCTGGTCCTGGACTATGGCGAGCGACTGCTGCAACTGGGACAGCCAACCAAGGCACATGCCCTGCTGCTCGACATGATGAACAACGAGCCACCGACGCCTGAACAGGTGCGGCTGATAGCGCGCGCCGCAAGCGAAGCCGGTGACAACGCCGAGGCTTACTATTACTTGTCAGAATACCGCTTGATGATCGGTGACCTGACGGGTGGCATCGGATACCTGCAGCAGGCGTTACGCCTTCCGGAACTCCAGGAAATCCAGCGAATTCGTTTCGAGGCACGCATCGACTTCATTCGTGAGTTCATGACTGAAGAACAACTCAAAATGATGCAGCGTGACAGGCCGGTAGGCACGTCTGCCCGCAATACGAATTAGCCATGCAGCTCTGGCCCGACAACGCGCGCGCGGCCCGAATCGGCACGGGCCTGCTGCTCGCGTCCTGGCTGGGCGCTTGCGCAAGCATTCCCGAAGATCAACGCTCGGAAAGCGATCCGTGGGAGGGTCTGAATCGATCGATCTACAGCTTCAATACCAACGTCGACAAGGCGACCCTCAAACCCCTCGCCAAGGGCTACGAAAAAGTCATACCGAATCCCGTTCGCAGGGGAATTTCGAACTTTTTCAGGAATCTTCGTACCCCAGCTTCCTCCGTCAATAATTTCCTGCAGGGCAAGCCCAGTCGCGGCTTCTCGGAACTGGGCCGATTCGTGTTCAACAGCACGCTGGGTGTCGGCGGCATCTTCGACATCGCAACGGCCGGCGGCCTCGAGGCTCGTTTCGAGGATGTCGGGCAGACCGCGGCCGTTTGGGGCGTCCCGGACGGGCCTTACGTGATGCTCCCGTTCATGGGGCCTTCCACGCTGCGTGACACATTGCTCTTCCCGCTCATCATCGTGTCCAATCCGCTGTACCACTACGACAATACGTCCGTGCGGGACAAGCTGAATGTTCTGCGCGTGATCGACGTACGCGCGCGTCTGCTGCCCGCCGAAAAAATACTCGAGGAATCGAAGGACCCTTACATCACATTGCGCGAATCCTACTTGCAGAACCGCGAGTACGAAATCTATGACGGCGAGCCACCGGAGCAAGAGGATGAGTTTTATGATGAGTTTCTCGAGGAGGATGAAACCGATTGATCAGGCGTCGGGCGCCTCGATAAATCCTGCCCAACGTTCACCGCGCGTCAGCAAGCCTTCCACTTCCGTGGTCTTGGCAATTGCCAGTACCCTTTCAGGCATCCCGCTGAATCGAATCTCACGCACCGTGTGATTCGCCCAGGTCACCCACTCCAGAAGCAGCGCGAGTCCGGCCGAATCGGTCAGTGTGACGCCGGACAAATCGATCTCGAGCTGCGTATGCTCCTCGAAAGGCTCCTCGCTTTCCTTGAGTATTCTCTCCGCCGTATCGAATGACATCTCACCGCTAAGCGCGAAGCGACCTTCGCCACGATCCTCGAGCGTGTACTCACTCATCGGTAACGATACCGGCCTCGTCCTCGAGCCGCGCGATGACCGCATCCAGGCTGGTGCTACGAATTTCTGCGTCCAGCTCCGCACGATAATTGCGTACGTAGGACACGCCTTCGATGACGACATTGAAGACCAGCCAACCCGACTGGCGTTTCACAAGCTCGTAGTCAACGGCAACTTTGCTGCCGTCATCCAGTGCGACCGTGCTTCGCACTTTGGTCCGTTTCTTCGAATCGTCACCTCGAAACGGCAAAACCTGGATCTTGTCTGGGTCGAACTCGAGAATGCCGTCCGCGTAGCGACGCAGCAAAGACTGGTAGAACGCTTCGATAAAGCGGGTTCTCTGCGCTTCGCTCGCCGAACGCCAATGCTTGGCAAGAACGACCTGCGCCGCAAATTTTCGGTCGAAGCGCGGCAACAGAATCTCATCGATCAGTGCGTACAAAGCCGGACGATCGGCCGATAGTTCGGCTTTACGCCCGTCAAGTTTCTCTGCGAGAAGCACAACGGACGTTTCGATGATTGCGTTCGGAGAATCCGCTGCCGAACTCGCGACACCCAGGAACGAGGCCGCGGTCAGCACGCCAAGAACGAGCCCAACGATCAATCGCCCCATGATCGGGTTCCGGTCCGCGTCAGTCATCATCTTTTGACCCTGCATTCACAAGGAATTTGCCGATCAGGTTTTCAAGCACGATGGCCGACTGTGTAAACATGACTTCACTGCCGTCCTCGAGATAGATATCCGACCCGCCAGCCTGAAGGCCGATATATTGGCTGCCCAGAATGCCGGACGTCAAAATGCTCGCATCCGAATCGTCGGGGATCTGGTCGAACTGGCTGTCGATCACAAACTCGACGACAGCCTCGAGGGTCATCGGGTCGAACGCGACATTGGTAACGCGTCCAATGGTGACTCCTGACATCGCCACCGGGGCACGGTTGCGCAAACTGCCGATATTCTCGAAGCGTGCCTCCACCGTATAGGTCTCTTCGGCCGAAAAATCATCGCCGCCCGTCGTTTGTGTCGTCAGGAAAAACAGCGCACCCATGCCCAACAGGACAAAAAGACCGGTGCCAACCTCAACTGCGCGTGTCTGTCGCATCTTATTACCTCAAAGCAAGAATGCTGTGATCATGAAATCAAACACAAGCACTGCTATAGCCGTTATAACCACCGTTCGAGTCGTCGCCCTGCCCACGCCTTCGGCCGTAGGAATCGCATTATAGCCTTCCCAGACCGCGATCAGGCTGGCCGCAACGCCGAACACCACACTTTTGAAAATGCCTTCGTTGATATCCTCGATGTCAACGGTCATCTGCATTTGCTGCCAGAACGCGCCAACGTCGACGGACAACAATTCGACGGCCACCAGATGCGTACCGAACAGGCCGATCATGCTGAACACCGCGGCGAGGAACGGCATGGCGATCACACCGCCCAGGAACCTCGGAACAAGCACTCTCTGGACCGGGTTGACCGCCATCATTTCCATGGCCGACAGCTGGTCGGTCGCTTTCATGAGGCCGATCTCCGATGCGAGCGACGTGCCGGCACGACCGGCGAACAGCAACGCCGTAATTACGGGCCCCAGTTCCTTGACCAGGCCGAACGCCGCAAACACACCGATCGAGTCTTCGGCGTTAAATCGGGCAAGGTTCGAGTATCCCTGCAGACCAAGAACGCCACCGACAAATAGTCCGCTGATCATTATAATGACCAGCGATAACGCTCCCGTATTGAACACCTGTTTGACGACAAGATCGAAGCGCCTGACCAGCATTGCCGGCGTATGTCGTAAAAGCTGCATGAAAAACAACTGGAACGCGCCGAACGTTCGCACAAACTCGACGCCGGAGTCGTAAACGTCGCGAAGCAGTCTCGTCACTCCGTATCCCGCCCGAGCAGTTGTTTGTCGTAATCGGGCGCCTCGAAGTGAAAAGCGACCGGGCCGTCCGCCATACCGTGCATAAACTGGCGCACAAGATCGGACTGCGCGATGCGGAGTTCGTCCGGGCTGCCAGAGGCCGCAACCTTGCCATCGGAAATCAGGAAACTGCGGTCCGCGACGGCCGATATCTCCTCGACATCGTGACTCACGATGATGCTGGTAATACCGAGCGCGTCATTCATGCGGCGAACGAGGCGCACGATCACGCCCATTGAGATAGGGTCGAGACCGACAAACGGTTCGTCGTAAATCAAAATTTCGGGATCCATGACCATGGCGCGCGCCAGTGCCACGCGGCGCGCCATTCCGCCCGATAACTCCGACGGCATCATGTCTGCCGCTCCTCGCAAACCAACGGCGTGCAACTTGGTCAAAACGACATGGCGGATAAGCCGATTCGTGAGCTTCGTGTGTTCCCGAAGCGGAAATGCGACGTTTTCGAATACGCTGATATCCGTGAGCAACGCGCCATTCTGAAACAACATCCCGAAACGCTGTCGCATCTGATAGAGCTTCGCCTGGCTTAACGTTGCAATATCCACGCCACCAACATGAATCGTGCCATGCTCGGGAATCAGCTGGCGCGTTATCAGACGCAATAATGTGGTCTTGCCCGTGCCGCTGGGCCCCATCAACGCCGTAACTTCGCCGCGTTTGATGACCAGGTTCATACCGTCGAATATGGCGCGGGACCCGCGCGAATACTTCAGGTCGTGTATCTCGATCAGGTTTTCTGAATTATCGTCCAAGCCGCTACATTGTTGTTTGTTATTGGAAGTGTCAATGCGCTGAGGCAGCGTACAGCGACGCCTTAGCATAGCAAGAATCGGGGCGACCCAAGGCCAAGAAATCCACATTCACTATGGCCTGAGTCGTGAAATAGGACTAAAATAGTCCCTTATTTGGCCGGAGACGGAGCGACGCGTGCTCAGAATCAGCAAACTAACCGACTACGGGACGGTGTTGCTCGCCCATTTGGCGGCGAACAACGAAGACGTCTGCAGCTCGGCTGATGTCGCTGCAGCGACGGGCATTGCTTTGCCCACCGTCAGCAAGTTATTGAAGTCGTTGGCTAAATCTGGACTGGTCACGTCGAAACGAGGCGCCAACGGCGGCTACGAGTTGGCGCGCAGCCCGGCCGAAATCAGCGCAGCCGATGTTATCGACGCACTTGAAGGGCCCGTCTCTATTACCGAATGCAGTTCCATCGACAGCCTGTGTGAGCACGAGGGGATCTGCAGCGTCGGAGGCGCGTGGCAACGCATAAACGTGGCAATACGCCGCGCGCTCGATGACATCTCGCTGAGTGATTTGCTGCGGACCAACAGCCCGGTTCCGCAGTTCCGTTTCGCCGGCATGCCGATCACCGTTGAAAAAAAGAACTGAACCCATGTCGACTGAATCCGAAAACCTCGAAAGTCTCGTCAATCGACGCTACGAACACGGCTTCGTAACGGATATCGAGACCGATAGTCTGCCGCCAGGCCTCAGCGAAGACGTGATACGAGCGATTTCGGCGCGCAAGAACGAACCGCCATTCATGCTCGAGTGGCGACTTCAGGCTTATCGGCAGTGGCTCGAGATGCAGGAGCCCGAATGGGCTCACGTGCACTACCCCAAGATCGATTACAACGAAATCTCGTATTTCTCGGCGCCGATATCCGATGAGGATCGGCCGAAAAGCCTCGATGAAGTCGACCCGAAGTTACTGGAAACCTACGACAAGCTCGGAATTCCCCTGCACGAACGAGCCCGACTGGCCGGCGTCGCCGTCGATGCCGTATTCGACAGTGTTTCGGTCGCGACGACGTTCAAGGAAAAACTGTCCGAGGCCGGCGTCATCTTCTGTTCGTTCTCTGAGGCCGTGCAGGACCACCCTGATCTCGTGCGAAAATACCTGGGCACCGTCGTCCCGAGACGCGACAATTTTTTTGCTGCACTTAACGCTGCGGTATTCAGCGACGGATCCTTCGTCTACATACCGAAAGGCGTGCGTTGCCCGATGGAGCTATCGACGTATTTCCGCATCAACGCCGCCAATACGGGTCAATTCGAGCGCACCTTGATCGTCGCCGACGAAGGCAGCCATGTTAGCTACCTGGAAGGCTGCACGGCACCCATGCGAGATGAAAACCAGCTGCACGCGGCGGTCGTCGAACTGGTCGCGCTCAAGGATGCCGAGATCAAGTATTCCACTGTGCAGAACTGGTACCCGGGCGATGAAAACGGCGTTGGCGGCATATACAACTTCGTGACCAAGCGCGGCGATTGCCGGGGCGCGAATTCGAAAATCTCGTGGACGCAGGTTGAAACAGGATCCGCCATAACGTGGAAGTATCCGAGCTGCCTGTTGCGCGGCGACAACTCGGTGGGCGAATTCTACTCGGTCGCGGTCGCGAACAATATGCAGCAAGCAGACACCGGTACAAAAATGATTCACATCGGCCGCAACACGAGCAGCACCATTGTCTCGAAGGGCATATCCGCGGGTCGCGCCGAGAACGCCTATCGCGGGTTGGTGCGTGTCATGCCGAGAGCGCACGGTGCGCGCAATCACACGCAGTGTGATTCCTTACTCATCGGCAAGCAGTGCGGCGCGCACACCTTCCCCTACATGGAAATCAAGAATCCGTCTGCCAGGGTCGAACACGAGGCGACGACGTCCAAGATATCGGCCGACCAGCTGTTCTATTGCAGGCAGCGCGGCATCTCGGAAGAGGATGCCGTCAACATGATCGTCAACGGCTTTTGCAAAGAAGTCTTCAAGGAATTACCGATGGAATTCGCGGTTGAAGCTCAGGCACTCCTGAACGTCAGCCTCGAAGGCGCAGTCGGCTAGAGGAAAGAACTGGAAATGACAATGCTGGAAATCAACGACCTGAAAAGTCGCATCGACGACACGGAAATCTTGCGTGGGCTTTCACTGACGGTGAACGCCGGCGAGGTACACGCCATCATGGGACCCAATGGGTCGGGCAAAAGCACATTGGCGCAGGTTATCGCAGGACATGAGGATTACGAGGTTACGAGCGGCACGGTCACGTACAACGGCCAGGACCTGCTCGAACTCGAGCCTGAGGAACGTGCCCGCGAAGGCATTTTTCTCGGTTTCCAGTACCCGGTCGAGATCCCTGGGGTCAATAACGCCTACCTGTTGAAAGCCGCCGTGAACGCCAAGCGAAAGCACCAGGGCCTTGGCGAAGTCGACGCCTTCGAGTTTCTGAAGCTGGCCAGAGAGAAGATGACGACGCTGGGTATGGATCCGAAGTTCCTGAATCGCGGCGTCAACGAAGGCTTTTCTGGCGGTGAGAAGAAACGCAACGAGATTCTGCAGATGGCGATGCTCGAGCCCCGCCTTGCTATCCTCGATGAAACCGACTCCGGACTGGATATTGATGCGCTAAAGGCCGTCGCCGAAGGCGTGAATGCCCTGCGCAATCCGGAGCGAGCCATCATTCTCGTCACTCACTATCAGCGCCTGCTCGATTACATAAGGCCGGACTACGTCCACGTGCTCTCGCAAGGCCGGATTGTGCGCTCGGGGGACAAGTCGCTGGCGCTCGAACTCGAGGAAAGAGGTTATGACTGGGTCAGTGAGGCGGCAAACGGATGAAGCAGCCAGCTCTTTCCATCGATGACCTAAGGGAGGTCGTCGCCGCATTACCGAATAACGGCCTGGCGCCGTCCCGCGAGGCCGCCCTGGCACATCTGCACGAGCATGGCTTACCCACGCTGAGAGACGAGGACTGGAAATACACCGACCTGTCCTCACTCATCGATATCAGCAATCGATGGCTGAGCGGAGGCGGACGAGGGCGACCCTCCGATTTGCAGAGCGACGCCGTCGAGGCCATCACCCGTTCGATTGATGCGACCTGGCTCGTCATCTCCAACGGTACTATCGATGACCGGTTTATCGATGCCATCACGGACAGCGGCATCGAGGTTTCCAGGTTCAGCGATGCACCCTCGCCCTTTGCGAGGCAACGACCGCTGGCCGATCTCAATGCGGCGCTGCTCCGAGACGGCTTGCGAGTACGCATCAAGGGGCCGGTCAAGAAACCGCTTGGAATCCTCGTCTTTGATCGTGCCGCTGCAAGTGCCGGCGTCGCCCAATCATGCGTCGAAGTGGACGTTGCACCAGGATGCTCGGCAGAGGTCATCGAATACCAGACCTCGGACGGTGACGAGGATCACTACGCCAATTCGTTGTTGTCTCTGGCCATCGGGGAAGGCGCCAATGTGAAACATGTGCGCATTCAAAATCGTTCGATCCGGCATGTACAAACCGCTCGCACGTCCATCGCCCTCGGACGAGATGCGGTGCTTCGCATGTCGAGCTACGATCTCGGCGGCCGATTGATTCGCAATGACATCGATATTGACCTCAGCGAAACCGGAGCTGACGTGACTTTCGATGGCTTGTACCTCGCGGGCGACGGACAGCACATTGACAATCACACGCGAGTCGATCACCGGGTGGGGCCAGCAACCTCTTCCCAGGAATATCGGGGCATACTCAATGGCAACTGCCGCTGTGTCTGGAACGGCAAGGCCATTGTGCACAAAGGCGCCGATGGGACCGACGCCAGCCAGGAGAATCATAATCTCCTGCTGTCCGACGATGCGGAAATCGACGCAAAGCCGGAGCTCGAGATCTATGCCGAAGACGTGAAATGCAGCCACGGAACGACGGTAGGCCAGCTCGATGAGACTGCCCTGTTCTACCTTCGTTCGCGCGGCCTCGACAAACGACATGCCACCCAGGTATTGACGCACGCCTTTGCGGCCGACCTCGTTCTGCGTTCGCCGGTCCTTGCCGCAAGAGACGCCGTTACCGGCATCGTGGAGACCCGTCTCGCAGAACTCATTGAGGCGGATTTTGCCGCGGACCTGCTGTCATGACGCAAGCTCAGCCAAAACCTTCCATTACTGCCGCCGACTGGCGGAGGGATTTTCCTGTCCTTGAACAGTCTGTAAGCGGAAAACCCCTGGTTTACCTCGACAGCGCCGCGTCCGCGCAACAACCGGCGGCCGTGATCGACGCCGTCGCCCGTTACCATCGAGAGGATCACGCCAACGTTCACCGTGGGGTGCATACGCTGAGTCACAGGGCGACTGATGCATACGAAGCTGCGCGAGACAAGATTCGCGACTTTATCAATGCAACGAACAGGACCGAAATCGTTCTGACCAGCGGCACGACCGAGTCGATAAACCTTGTCGCCCAGAGTTTCTGCCGCCCCGGAGTCGGGCCCGGCGACAAGATATTGATCACCCACCTCGAGCATCACGCCAATATCGTGCCGTGGCAGCTGGTCTGCGAACAGACAGGCGCCGAGCTCCTGGTTGCGCCGATCGACGATAAGGGGCAGCTCGATCTCGAGGCGCTTTGGCCCCTGATGACGAGCGACGTTTTCATGCTCGCCGTGGGCCACGTCTCCAATGCGCTCGGCACGATCAACCCGGTCAGAGAGATCATTGCAGAGGCCAGGAAACGCGACATACCTGTGCTCGTTGATGGCGCCCAGGGCGTGCCACATATGCCGATCGACGTGCAGGCGCTCGATTGCGATTTCTATGCCTTTTCGGGGCACAAAATGTTCGGTCCAACCGGTACCGGTGTCCTCTACGGTCGCGAGTCGCTGCTGGATCAAATGCCGCCTTACAAGGGCGGTGGTGACATGATTCTCGAGGTCAGCTTCGAGTCGACGATATACAACGATTTACCCTACAAGTTTGAGGCCGGTACCCCCAACATATCGGGCGTCATTGGACTGGGTGCTGCGATTGATTATCTACAGTCAATCGGTATGCAGCGCATTGCCGACTACGAGTACGGACTGCATGAATACATGGTGTCTGAGCTGAGCCAGGTGGATGACATACGCTTGATCGGTACCGCACTGAACAAAGCAAGCGTACAATCGTTTCTGCTCGGCGATATTCACTCGCACGATCTCGGCACCATCCTCGATCACCAGGGCGTTGCGATTCGCACCGGGCACCATTGCGCCATGCCCGTAATGACGCGCTTCGGAATATCGGGCACAGCGCGAGCCTCGCTCGCTTTCTACAACAATACTAACGATGTGAATCGCCTGATTGAAGCGCTCGAAAAAGCGAAGCAGGTTTTCGCATGACCGGCCGCCCCGCTGAAGCTGAGGAACTCTACGACCTGTATCGTGAGCTGATACTCGATCATGCGCGCAGCCCGCGGCATTTTGGTCGCCTCGACAATGCGACGCACACGGCGCAGGGTATCAACCCGCTTTGCGGCGACAAACTCAGGATGTACTTCCGCATCGACGAAAACAGGCGCATCGAGGACACGGCGTTCGAGGGCTCCGGCTGCGCAATATCGGTGGCCTCTGCCTCTTTGCTTACCGACACGGTCATCGGACTTTCCGTGGACGAAGCGGACTCGGTTTTCAGCGCCGTCACGAAACGACTCACGCAAGATAACAGTGAAGACAAAGTCGATATCGGCGGTGCCCGCAAAGAGCAGATGGAGAAACTGAAGGCACTTGATGGGGTGCGAGAGTTTCCGTCACGAGTAAAATGCGCAACGCTCGCCTGGCATGCATTGCACTCTGCCTTGAGCAACGACGCAATCCCGGCTACCACGGAGTAACAAGCACGATGTTTGGTCATACCAACGAACCGTTCTCACTATCCCGCGATGTATCCGCCATCATAATCCCGGCCGGTGAGCAATTGACGTTGCGATCCGGAACCGAAGGGTTTGTCACGCAAGCGCTCGGCGGCAGCTTTACGGTTTATGTCGAAGGCAATCTGTTCCGTATTTCGGGCGCCGATGCCGATGCGCTCGGCAAAGAGCCCGTGCCGCCGCCAAGGGTGTCCGACAACGCCACGGATGAGGACATAGAGGCCGTCATATGGGAGCAATTGAAGACCTGTTATGACCCCGAGATTCCGGTCGACATCGTTAACCTCGGCCTGATCTACCGATGCGAGGTCAGGGCGCTCGGCAATGGCCAGCGTTCTGTCAGCGTCGACATGACGTTAACGGCGCCAGGTTGCGGCATGGGAGACGTTCTCGTGCAGGACGCGCGTGAGAAGATCGCAATTATTCCGACGATTTTCGAAGTCACCGTGGAACTCGTGTTTGACCCGCCGTGGAATGTTGGCATGATGACGGAAGAAGCTCGCTTGCAGACGGGGCTCATGTAATTCGAAACAGACGCAACTACGATGAAAACACTAACCCTGGTACGTCACGCCAAATCCAGCTGGAAGAACCCGCACCTGAGTGACCGACAGCGTCCTCTCAACAAACGCGGCAAACGTGACGCCCCGATTATGGGCAAGCGCATTCTTGAGCATGGCATCCGCCCCTCTCTGATCGTCAGCAGTCCTGCCACGCGCGCCTGGACCACGGCAAAGATTATAGCGACCCAGATTTCCTACCCGATCGAGTTCCTGCAACGCGAGGACAGTCTGTACCTCGCCTCGCTCAATGGAATCCTCGATGTTGTTGCCGCGCAGGATAATGGTTTCAATAACCTGATGGTGGTTGGTCACAACCCGGGGATGACCGACTTCGCGAATTTCCTGTCACCAGGACTAACCCATAATCTGCCGACCGCGGGCGTCGTCTGCGTGCAGATCGCCCAGGATGACTGGAATCTCTGCGAGCGCCCGCAAACCGAGTTGCTCGTTCACGACTACCCCAAGAAGCAGGCCTGAACGAACCGACCTCAGCACTCGGGAACGTTGACGGCGAGACCGCCCTGCGAGGTCTCCTTGTAATGCGATGACATGTCCAGTCCCGTCTGGCGCATGGTCTCGATGACCTGGTCAAGAGTCACGATGTGCGTGCCATCACCGTGCATCGCGAGTTTGGCGGCGTTGATCGCCTTTACCGCGCCCATGGCGTTACGCTCAATGCACGGAATCTGGACGAGCCCGCCGATCGGATCGCAGGTTAGTCCCAGGTTGTGTTCCATGCCGATCTCGGCGGCTTCTTCCACGTGGTCGTTGGAGCCACCCAGCGCGGCAGCAAGACCGCCCGCCGCCATCGAACAGGCGACACCAACCTCGCCCTGGCAACCCATTTCGGCACCCGAGATCGAGGCATTGACCTTGTACAATATTCCGATGGCGCCGGCGGTCAGAATGAAATTGCGTATGCCTTCCTCGCTCGCATCGGGGACGAAACGGTCATAGAACATCAGCACGGCAGGGATAATGCCGGCGGCGCCGTTCGTTGGTGACGTAACGACGCGCCCACCAGCGGCATTTTCCTCGTTAACGGCGATCGCATACGCGTTAACCCATTCCATGGCATCGAGCGCCGCGGGTGCTTCTCTCGATGAGAGACTACGGTACAACTTTGGCGCACGACGCAACACTGATAGCTTGCCAGGCAAGACACCTTCGGTGCGCAGCCCGCGCTCGATGCAATCACCCATTGCCTGCCATATCGCGGTGATGCGTTGCTTGACCTCCGCTTCGCTGCGCCAGGACGTTTCATTACGAAGCATGAGCTCGGCTATGCTCAGACCTTCATCCGCGGCGGTTGCGAGCAGCGACGCGCTCGTCACGAACGCCAGTGGCGGCTCGCCTTCCTGCGCGGCGGGCTCGGGCTCGTCGTTGCGGGCAATGAATCCACCGCCCAGGGAGAAATAGTTTTCGTCCCGCAGGGTCTGACCATCGGCGTCATAGGCCACAAAGTGCATGCCGTTGGTGTGCCGCGAAAGCTCCGTCTCAAAGTCGAAAGTGAGATCAGAATCGGGGTCGAACCGAAGTTTTCCTATGCCGGGCGCGTCGATCATGTTGTCTGAGCGAATGATACCCAGCAAGTCGTCAATGCCATCCGGATCGATCGTTTCCGGCAACAAGCCCGAGAGTCCAAGCAATACGGCCGAGTCCGTACCATGCCCCTTGCCCGTCCATGCAAGCGATCCGTGCAGCGTGACGGACACGCGCGCTACCCTATTCGCGACGTCCTCGAGGCCGCTTATGAAGGCGTGAGCGGCCAGCATGGGCCCGACCGTGTGCGAACTCGACGGCCCGATACCAATCTTGAAAATATCGAAGATGCTGAGGAACCTCTGATCAGCCATTTCGTCGCTCCGTGCCGCCATCAATCGGAGCTTAGCGTCAACAGGCTCGCATTTCCTCCAACGGCCGAAATATTGTTGCTGACCGTATACTCGCTGCCAAATCGTTGCACGTAATGCGGACCACCGGCCTTGGGTCCGGTGCCGGACAGCCCCCGTCCGCCGAATGGCTGCACGCCAACGACCGCGCCGATCATGTTGCGGTTGATGTAGATATTCCCGGCACCCGATGCGGCAACGAGACCACGCGCGCGCGCGTCTATGCGGCTGTGCAGGCCCATGGTCAGGCCATAACCCGTCGAGTTCACTGCCGCGACGGTCTTGTCGAGTTCACTGCCCTTGAACTTCATGACGTGCAGGACCGGTCCAAATACCTCTTCCGTCAACACACTGATGTCATCGATTTCGACAAGCGTAGGCGCGAAGAACGTCCCCGCCTCGGTTCCTGCCGGCATTGCGCATCGATGAACGATTCTGGCTTCTTTCGCCATGCGCTCGACGTGCGCCTCCAACACAGACCTGGACGGTGCATCAATTGCCGGCCCGACGTCGGTTGACAAGTGGCGTGGATTGCCAATCACAAGTTCGTCCATGTAGCCGGTCAGCAGATCGAGCGTTCGCGGCTCGATATCCTCCTGCACACACAGTAATCGCAGGGCAGAGCATCTCTGCCCTGCACTGTTGAACGCCGAGTAGATACTGTCGTGAACAACCTGCTCCGGTAACGCCGAACTGTCGACGAACATGGCGTTCTGTCCGCCCGTCTCGGCGATCAGGGTGCCGATAGGGCCGTCCCGATGCGCGAGCGTCTGATTGATAGTCTGGGCAACACCGGTCGATCCCGTGAAAACCACGCCGGCGACCCGCGAATCCGCCACCGCACGCCTGCCGATGAGGGAGCCGGACCCCGGAACGAAATGCAGGACCTCGGCTGGCACGCCGGCTTCGTGCATCAACTGCACCGCACGATAGGCGATCAGAGGCGTCGGCGCCGCCGGTTTCGCAAGCACTGCATTGCCCGCCGCAAGTGCGGCCGCTACCTGGCCGGTAAATATCGCGAGCGGAAAGTTCCACGGGCTGATGCAGACGAATACACCGCGGCCACGCAAACCGTAGGTGTTGCGTTCTCCGGTCGGCCCGGGCATGAGCAGCGGATCGCCAAAATGCCGCTGCGCCTGTGCGGCGTAGTAGCGGAAGAAATCGACGGCTTCACGCAGCTCGGCAATCGAGTCCGGGATGGTCTTGCCGCCTTCCCTGACACAAAGTGTCAACAACTCATCATGATGGGACTCGAACAGGTCCGCCGCCCGGTTAAGGATCTCGGCACGCTTGTCGGCTCCCATTCGGTCCCAGGCGACCTGCCCCGTGACCGAGAGCTCCAATGCGGCATCGACGTGGTTCTCTTCCGCGAGGTGGCAGATACCGACGACCTCGCTCGTGTTCGCGGGGTTGACCGATGGTTCCTCGGTTCCGGACATCTCCTTGCCGCCAATGATAGGTTTGGCCGTGATCGGCCTTGCACTGGCCTCCTCCATATCCGACAGCAATTTGCGACTTACATGTCGGTCCGCGAGGTTGAAGCCGTGCGAGTTGTCGCGTTCGGGCTGGAAGATATCGACCGGCCGCGGAATCTGGTCATGCGGCAGAAAATCATGCGAGGCGGCGACCTTGAGTGGATCGGCAACGATATCCTGTACATCAATCGATTCGTCGATGATCTTGTTGACGAATGAGGTATTCGATCCGTTCTCGAGCAAGCGCCGCACGAGGTACGGCAACAGGTCTTCGTGGTTACCCACAGGCGCGTAGACGCGGCACGGTCGATCGTGCTTCTCGGGATCGACCACTTCGGCGTACAGTTCCTCGCCCATGCCATGGAGTCGCTGGAACTCATAGTCCCTTCGCGCGCCGGCATAATGCAGCACGCTCGCCAGTGTATGCGCGTTGTGCGTCGCGAACTGCGCATAGATCTTGTCACCGGCCGCAAGCGCAGCCCGAGCGCAGGCGAGATACGACACGTCGGAATGGGACTTGCGCGTAAACACCGGGAAGCTCGAAATACCCTGCTCCTGCGCCCATTTGACCTCGCTGTCCCAGTACGCGCCTTTTACGAGCCGCACGGGAATGCGACGACCGACGTCGCCTGCCAGCTCTTCAACGAAGCGCATCACGTCACGTCCCCGGCGCTGGTAGGTCTGCACGGCGAGGCCGAATCCGTCCCAGCCTTCCAGAGCTTTGTCGCGATAAACCCGATCGAAAATATCCAGCCACATCTCGAGCCGGTGTGCTTCCTCGGAATCGATTGTCAGGCCGATGCCGACTTCTTTCGCGTGTTTTGCGAGCTCGAGCACCGACGGGACCAAGTCCGCCATGACACGACTTTCGTGCGTGTACTCGAAACGCGGGTGCAGCGCCGACAACTTGACCGATATGCCGGGTGCCGAGAACACGTCAGGCGCATCGATCTGCGGGCCGCTGCCAATACTGTTGATACCCTCATGGTAATTGTCGAGATAACGCTGCGCGTCAGCCGCCGTCAGCGCGGACTCGCCAAGCATGTCGAACGAGTAACGGTAAGGAAGCTTTTCGTTCTTCAGCGAACGTTTCAGCGCCTCTCCGATCGTGCGACCCATTACGAACTGGTGACCCATGATCTTCATAGCCTGGCGCATCGCGGTTCGAACGAGTGGCTCACCGGCGCGACTGATGAGCTTGCCCAGCGCCTGGCCGGGGTTGCCTGTCGCAGTCTCGTCGAGACTCAGTATTTGCCCTGTAAGCATCAGACCCCACGTGCCCGCATTAACGAACAGCGAGTCGCTTGCGCCCAGGTGGTCCTTCCAATGGGCCGACGTAATCTTGTCGGCAATGAGTCGATCCGCCGTATCGGCGTCAGGAATACGCAACAGGGCTTCGGCGATACACATGAGCAATACACCCTCATCCGAGGACAGGTCGTACTGCTGCAAGAACGCCTCGATGCCGCCGTCTTTCCTCGTGTTCTTGCGCACCGCTCGCACCAGCTGCGCAGCCGTGTTCTGGATCTTCTCGCGACCAGCGTCGCCGGGATCCGCCGCCTCAGCGAGCTCTCGCACGAGTCGTTGCTCATCGGCGAGATAATGATCATTGATATAGGGAATGTTGCCATCCTGCGCAGCAGGCTGATCGACAAAGCTCATGCGACGACTCCAATCACCACTCATTCGGCGAATTCAAAGTAGACCTCAGGGGCCGCGATTATAGGGTATTAATAGCGAAACAGGCATCGGTATTGGCCCGGATTTGCTTCAGTCGCCACGGTTGCGCTTACGTAGCTTGCGGCGTGTGTGTTTGTCGGGTTTGCCCCGGGTCATTGGCATCTGCATGCGATCGCGCCGCAGATCCGCAACCAACCGCTCCCGGCGTGCGTGACTCCCGGCCGACTCGTCGTAACAGGCCCTGGCGTCCTTCGCGGGCCCGCGCCTTGCCGGTATGGTTCTCACCGTCAGCTCCCAGGTCAGCTGCTGTCGCACGAGCCTGATCTCATCGCCGACGCGAACTCGAGTCGCGGTCCTTGCGGGCTCGCCGTTGACCCGCACATGACCGCCCTGCACCGCCGCACTGGCGGCCGTTCTTGTCTTGTAAAAGCGGCTGAACCACAACCATCGATCCAGTCTCAGCGAGTTGTCTGTCACGGCCTATCTCCGCAGGGAACCTCTGATCATCCTGATATACTTTGCTTTCTTCCAACCAAGAGAGCAATCCCGTGTTGACGACCTTTCTTGATTCCCTCGCGGAGCGGACTGAAGCCCTGAAAGCCGAAGGACTCTTCAAGTCCGAACGGCTTATCGCCGGACCGCAACAAGCAGCCATTGACGTTCGTTCAAACGGCGAAACGGACCATGTCCTTAACCTGTGTGCCAACAACTACCTCGGACTGGCCAACCATCCAGAGGTTATTGCAGCAGCACACAAAGCGCTGGACGAATATGGCTACGGCATGGCGTCCGTGCGATTTATCTGCGGCACTCAGACGATTCACAAGGAACTGGAAGCGCGTATCAGTGCATTCCTGGGTACCGAGGATACGATCTTGTACCCGTCCTGTTTCGACGCGAACGGCGGCCTCTTTGAGACCCTGCTCGGCGCTGAAGACGCCGTCATCAGTGATGCACTAAACCACGCGAGCATTATCGATGGGATCCGCCTGTCGAAGGCGCGCCGTTACCGTTATGCCAATAACGATATGCAGGACCTGGGGGCCCAGTTGCAGGATGCATCCGACGCAACGACAAGCCTGATCGTTACTGACGGTGTCTTTTCCATGGACGGTACGATCGCCGACCTTGTCAATATCTGCGACCTGGCTGATGAATTCGGTGCATTGACTATGATCGACGATTGTCACGCGGCGGGCTTCCTCGGCGAGCGCGGGCGCGGCACTCACGAGTATCGCGGCGTTATGGGTCGACTCGACATCATCACCGGCACACTGGGTAAAGCACTCGGGGGCGCGTCTGGTGGATACACATCGGGTCGCAAGGAAATCGTCGGCTGGCTGCGGCAGCGGTCCCGCCCATACCTGTTCTCCAACTCCGTCGCACCGATGATCGCCGCTTCGTCAATCGCCGTGTTAGACCTGCTCGAACGCGATAATACGCTGCAACGACAATTGCACGAAAACGCCGCGTATTTCCGCAGCAAGATGACCGAGAGGGGCTTCGATTTGAAACCGGGCGAGCACCCGATCATTCCCGTCATGCTGGGCGACGCGAAGCTCGCAACAATAATGGCGGATAAGCTGCTCGAGCGCGGCATCTACGTCATAGGCTTTTCGTTTCCTGTGGTTCCCAAGGGACAGGCGAGAATCCGGACGCAAATGTCAGCCGGGCTGACGCGCGACCAACTGGATAAAGCGATAGACGCGTTTACCAACGTCGGTCGTGAACTCAACGTCATCAATTAAGGCACAGCGATGAAAGCACTGGTCAAAGCAAAGGCCGAACGCGGCATCTGGATGGAAGACATCGATGTACCGCACGTTGGCCATAACGATGTCCTGATCAAGATCAATCGAACGGCGATCTGTGGAACCGACATACATATCTTCAAATGGGACGACTGGGCACAGGCAACCATTCCGGTGCCCATGGCCATAGGCCACGAGTTCAGCGGCCAAGTCGTGGAAGTGGGTATCGAGGTCCGAGGTTTTGACATCGGCGATCGGGTCTCGGCCGAAGGACATATCACCTGCGGCGTCTGCCGAAACTGCCGGGCCGGCCGACGTCATCTGTGCATGAATGCTATCGGTGTGGGCGTCAACAGGGCCGGCGCATTTGCGGAATACCTGTCGGTCCCGGCGTTTAACGTCTTCAAACTGCCCGACTTGATCACCGACGACCTGGCGTCGATTCTGGACCCGCTCGGCAACGCCACGCACACGGCCCTGTCATTCGACCTCGTAGGTGAAGACGTGTTGATAACAGGCGCAGGTCCAATCGGCGTCATGGCCGCCGCGATCGCCCGCTTTGCAGGCGCACGGCACATCGTGATCACGGACGTCAACGATTACCGGCTGGGCCTCGCCCGCAAGATGGGCGCTTCGCGCGCGCTCAACGTGACCCACGAGACAATTGAGGACACTATGCGGGATCTGGGCATGGAAGAAGGTTTCGATGTCGGCATGGAAATGTCGGGCAATCCCCAGGCCTTCCAGGGCATGGTGAGGACCATGCATCACGGCGGCAAGATCGCAATGCTCGGCATCCCGCCCGGTGACATGGCCATCGACTGGAATGACGTCATATTCAAAGGGCTCGTGATCAAGGGAATCTACGGCCGCGAGATGTTCGAGACCTGGTACAAGATGTCCAGCATGCTGCAGAGCGGCTTGAATATGGAGCCGATTATCACCCACCATTTTGACATCGACGAGTTCCAGCCGGCGTTCGACTTGATGGAATCCGGTCAGACCGGCAAAGTCATCTTGCACTGGAACTGATTGGCCGCCGGTGCCGCTATTCGAATTCGCAAAAACAATGCGAATACACGCCTTTCGGATCGTTGAACCTGGTGACGCCTGCAAGCAATTTCTGCAGCTTGGTCGCGAATGATGCGATCGGCGTCGGCGCAGTAACGAAGCTCGCAGGATCGATACCCACGCGCTTAGCGACGGTCAATAGATCGAGAATCATCTGCTCGCTCGGTGACAACTTCGGCTCAATGGATATTTTCCCGTACGCCCCTTCCTCGAGGCCCGCGAGTTCGGCGGCTGTCGTAACGGCATCGTCTATCCCGCCAAGTTCGTCAACCAGTCCGTTTTCAAGCGCGTCGACGCCGGTCCAGACCTGACCCTGACCAATCGTATCCACAGCCTGTTTGTCCATATCGCGATGTTCGGCCACGTTAGAGACAAAATCGTCGTAGATATTTTCGACGACCATCTGGATCAGCTGTTTGGCCTGCTCCGGTAATTCAAGATCCGGGCGCAAGGCCACCCAGGGCGTCGTCGCAACACCGTCAGCTGCCACTCCTACAACCTCCAGGGATCGTTGAAATGTGGGGACCATGCCGAATACGCCTATTGATCCCGTGACGGTCGACGGGTTGGCCAGTATCTTATCGGCAACAACGGATATCCAGTAACCACCCGATGCAGCGACACTGCTCATGGAGGCAACCACGGGCTTTCCGGCCTGCTGCAAGGTCTCGATTTCCTGCGCGATGACTTCTGAAGCGAACGCACTGCCACCCGGGCTGTCGACCCGCAACACCACAGCTTTGACGGACTCATCGCCCAGCGCCTCGCGCAATAAGGCAGCCGTTGAATCGCCGCCAACGGTGCCCGGAGGCTGCGTACCATCGAGAATGTCGCCAGACGCGATAACGATCGCGACATTTTCCGCTTCCGGCTTGGGCCCGTGCAGCAGGCGCATTTGTCCAAGATATTCCCGCATGGCCACAGATGCGTATAGCGACTCATCGTCCGAATCCGCTCCTGCGTATTCCTTGATGCGTTCGCGCAAGGCGGTGCGACTCAGCAGGTCGTCTACCAGTCCGAGGTCACGAGCCGCAGCGGCAATGTCGCCATTGGCGCTGGCAACTCGATCCACCATGTTCTGCGCATAGTCGTCGATAGCGCCATCCGGCAGCCCTCGGGCCGCAACGACGTCTTTCTCAAACGCAGTCCAGAACTGTTCGATCAGGTGGCTCCTCGATGCCCGATCCTCGGGAGACATGTCCATACGGGTAAAGGGCTCAACGAAGGACTTGTGAGTCCCGACTCGAAAAACGTTCCAGTCGATGCGTAGCAGGTCTATCGCATCTTTGAAGTAGTTGCGATACTGCCCGTAACCCTGCAGGAAAAGAATTCCCTCGGGGTGCATATAGAGTTCATCCGCATGGGCCGCGAGGTAGTAAGCTTGTTGCGCGAAGGAATCGGCGCTTGCAACAACGGGCTTGCCCGACTCCTGAAACGAATCGATCGCCGCGGCGATCCGTTGCAGTTTGCTGAGCCCTGCTGAACGGAGCCCGCTGAGCTCGAGGTGGACGGCGTTGATGCGATCGTCGGTCCGCGCGTACTCCAGCGCATCGACAATATCCTGTACCAGGGTCTGCATTTGCTTTTCGCCGATCAGCTCGTTCAGTGCACGGTCATAAGGGTCGCCGGCGAGCTGCTCTACGAGTGCCCCGGATGGTTTAATGAACAACGCGGCTTGCTGCGGCAACAGCGGTGGAGTGCCCGACAAGACACCGAAAAACACCAGGAAGATAAAGAGCAAGAGCACCAGGTGGAGCACTTTTCGCAGTCCGTTCGCGCCATGCCACAACGATACGATCAGGCGGACGAATAAATGACGTTTACTCATATTCAGTGGGCCCCTAGTTCATCTGGGTCACGATAAGTGATGCGGTATACCTTGCCGGAGAGATCGTCACTGACCAGCATGGAGCCATCCCCAAGCACCATGAGATCGACCGGACGACCCGATACTGACTCGTTCCGCAACCAACCCTGCGCAAACGGCTCATAGGATACCGCTCTGCCGTCTTCGAGACGCACCAGTGTAATGCGGTAGCCGATCTTCTTCGAGCGATTCCACGACCCGTGCTCGGCAATGAAAATCTGGCCCCGATACTCGGCGGGAAACATTTCGCCGGTGTAAAACTTGACGCCGAGAGGGGCTACGTGCGGCCCGAGTCTCTGCGCCGGCGACACGTAGTCCTCGCAGTCCTCGCCTTCGCCAAACCTCGGATCGAGGATCTCACCGGCATGGCAATATGGAAATCCGAAATGCAAGCCCTGTTCGGGTGCGCGATTGAGCTCACACGCAGGCACGTCATCGCCGAGCATGTCCCGACCATTATCGGTAAACCAGAATTCACCGGTCTCGGGGTGCCAGGTAAAGCCAACAGAATTGCGTACGCCTGACGCGTAGGTCTCTCTCTCGGAACCATCCGGGTTCATTCGAACGATCTCCGCGTAGCCTGGCTCTTCACACACGTTGCACGGGGCCCCGATACTGATGTACAGCTTGTTGTCGGGCCCGAAGCCGATATAGCGCCAGCCATGATGCCGTTCTGTGGGCAATTCTATATCGAGTATTTCGGCCTCGGGAACATCGTTCAATCGACTCTCAATGTCCGCGTAACGCGTAACGCGATCGATCTCGGCAACGTACAGGTCGCCATCATGCATTGCGATGCCATTTGGTGAGTTCAGGCCTTTCATGAGTTCGATCGTGCGCGTCCCATCGTCGCCCGCTACCACGGCATAGACCGATTGGGCCTTTCGATTGGAAACGAACACGGTGCCATTTTCGCCGAGCGCCAGCGACCGCGCGTTCGGCACGTCGGCATATTCTTCAATCGAAAAGCCGGCCGGCAGCGAAACGTCTTCCAGTGCCTGCGCACAGAACGGCCATAACACCACGATGAAGAATGTTGGTAGTTTTGCCCGCATATTGCACCTCTGAACAACCATAGCGGCCCGCTACTGAATCGACAGGAAGAATAGCGACAATTGCGGCCAGAACGTAATGAGTACGACCGACAACATGAGGATGATGAGAAAAGGAAACGTCGCCGAATAAACGTGCATGATGGATTTTTCAAACCGATAACTGGCAATAAACAGGTTGAGTCCCACTGGCGGCGTCAGGTAGCCAAGCTGCATTGCCGCCAGGAAGACGATGCCGAGGTGAACTTCATTGACACCAAAGCCGGCCGCGATCGGCAGGATTAGCGGCACGACCAGTACTATTGCCGAGAAAATATCCAGGATCGCTCCGAGTATCAGCAAGAACACGAGCAGCAGGATCAGAAAAGAAGCCTGGCTGCTGACGAGCTCGGCCACAAACGCCAACAGACGTTGCGGCACCTCGGCCTCGATCATGTAATTCGTCGACGCCAATGACACGCCCAGGATGATGAGAATGCCGCCGACAAGAACCATCGATTCCCTGATGACGCGCGGTAGATCCGTGAACTTGATTTCCCGGTGCACGATCACCTCGACCAAAAACACATACATGGCCGTTACGGCCGCCGCTTCGGAGACCGCAAAATAGCCAGAGTAGATGCCGCCGAGGACGACGATTGGAAGTGGCAGTTCCCATATCGTTTCCCACAACGCGCCACCCACCTCCTTCAATGAGAAAGAGCTCAGCGGTTTGCGGTTGCGTCGATTGACCCAGATGCTCCAGCCCGACAGCATCACGAGCATGACGAAGCCCGGCAGGATGCCAGCGAGGAACAGGTCGTCAATCTGCACGGAAGCCACAACGCCGTAGAGGATTAGTGGCAACGACGGCGGAAATAGCAAGCCGAGACTGCCCGACGATGTTACGAGCCCGAGGTTGAACTTGTCGCCGTAGCCGTCCTGCTTTAGCGCCGGGTACAGGATTGCCCCCAGCGCTATGATTGTTACGCCAGAGGCCCCTGTAAACGCGGTAAAAAAGGCGCAGGCCGCCAGGCAGACGAGCGCCAGGCCGCCGGGCATCCACCCCAGCAGTGCATTGGTCAGGCGCACGAGCCGCTTTGGTGCATCGCTCTCACTGAGCAGGTAACCCGCAAACGTGAACAATGGAATGGCTGCGAGGAACGGCATTTGGGCGATGCTCAAGAGCTCTAGCGCAATTGTCATCAGGTCGGTTTCGATATTGTGAAAGCCGATCATGGCGCTGCTTGCGATCACGGCGAACAGCGGTGCGCCCAGCACAGCCAACAGCACGAGAATAACGCTAAAGACAATCACTTCGCATCCTCGGGCACGCCGTTGTGAAAGACCTTGTAAAGGTCTCGGGCCATGTCAACGAGGAAGCGGTAGCTGATCAGCAGGAACGCCGCCGGTACCACTGCATGCACAATCCATGCAGGCACATCGTCCAGCACGGTTTCCTGCCACTCAATTTCGATCTGCAGGTAACGCCAGGCCTGCCACGCGATCATGGCGCAGACAGCCGCAGCGAAAAGATCGACGACGATCCGGCTCAGTACAACGAGTTTGTCAGGCAGGACGTGTGACAGTACGTCGATACGGATGTGGCGATTGTCTCGAGCCGCGGCGATAGAACCAACCATAGCCAGCCACAGGACGATGATCTTGATGAACTCGTCGGCCCAGGCGATGGTGTCATCGAAAAACTGCCGCAACACGATCTGCGTGACGGCCATAACGACCATCGAACCCAACAGGCCCACAAGCGCTGCGTCTTCGGCAACACGACCGATCTTTTCCAGTAGCGCGAGGACGGATTTCAAAAAAACAGCCTATTCTTCGGCGGCGCCCGCATCACCCTTTTGCCCAGACGCATTTGCTGCCTGCCGGCTGCGAAACTCACTGATGTAGCCCATCATCTCCTCGTACATTTCTGTCGAGAAGCCGCCATTCTTGCCAATCTCGCGGTTCGATTTCTCGAGAACCTTGCGGATTGCCTCGTACTCGGTCAGTTCGAAAGGCACGCTCTCGATACCGGCATTGATAAGCGCGTCCCTGGCGCCATCATTATCGTCGAGATTCGCCTTATCAAAATTTCGGTAGGTCGCCTCCATGACCTCACGCACGATTGCCTGGTCCGTCGCACTGATCTTGTTGAATGCGCGCTCGTCGATGGCCATGAATCCCATCGTATAAACAAGTGGCAATTCGGTGATGTACTTGACCTTGGTGTGCCACTGCAGGACCAGCGCGCCAACCGGCGACATGGCGACAATGTCGATCAGCCCTGTCTGCAGCCCCGTGAGCACGTCGGTCAACGGCAGAGTGACTGGCGACAGTGATAGCGCCGCCATCGAATCGTAGCTGACGGAGTCGCCCTCGGGGACCCAGACTTTCTTGCCCTTGAGATCCTCGAGTTCGTCGATCGGTGTATTCGACATAACAATGGCAAAACCACCCGAGGCAAAACCGAAAGACACGAAACCCGCGTCTTCCAGGCCTTTCTTGAGCTTGTCGTCCATCCGTTCCCTGACGTAGGCCGCCTCTTCCAAGGAATTGAAGATCAGCGGCAGGCCATACAGGTTGAGTTCGGGATATTGGCCAGCCAATGCGACCGGCGTGAAGGCACCGCCTTGCAGCGTGCCGATGCGAATGCGCCCCAGGACCTTGGTGTCGTTGCCCATGATGCCGCCACCGTAGTACTTGACTTGTACACGGCCTTCGGTGCGCTCCTTGATCTCTTTTGCGCCGGCTCGCATGTCTTTCATCCATTGCGAATTTTCGGGCGTGACAGTCGCGATCTTCAACGTAACGGCATATGCCGGCAGGCTGAAGATCGAAAAAAGAACGATTAGTAACAGTTTCTTCATGATCTACCTATCAAAAATAGTCGTCCGCCTCAGCCATCAGTGCCGCAGCGTCTTCCTGTGCCAGAACGTTGCTTAACGTAAACCCGTCCTGATAAGGATCCGCCGCCAGGACTTCTGTAAGAAGCTGGTCATGCAGTTCCCGCTCGTACAACAATTTCGCGTAGCCACGTGCAAATTCGACCTTGGCGCTCAAATCCCGGCCCTCGGTCACCACAATCGCCTTCTCGAAGTACTCGCGTGCTTCTTCCGGTTTGCCGCCGAGCGCTGGTGGCATTATGGTCAGCAATATTCCCATATATGTGTAGACGCTGCCGTTAACTTCGTCACCGCTTATGTCCAGATAGTGGTCAAACAACGCCTCGACACGCGGCAATTCCGCGAGCGAGTTCATGTCAGAGCTGTGCGCCTGAAGAAAAGCCAGTGACGCGAAACCATAGGTATACAGATACTCGGCATCCCGTGGGCCGACGCCCGCCAGCGAGGCGACGAAATCATCGTAACTCAGGTCAGACCAATCGCAAGCCGCGGCATAGGACTCGCACATCGCCGCAAGCGCGTAACCTCGGGCACGCGTCGTCAGCCGCGAAGCACGCAATTCATCGTCGGCGAACACGGCTCCGTAAGTTGCGTAGAGTGTTGCAGCTGCAGACAGTATATCCGGGTCGTCCGGATTGCCTTCGATGAAACTATCGAGCAGCAGAAGGTAGGATGGCGCCCCTGCGCGCACGAGTTCGGGATCATCCTGGTTGAGAATCGCCGTTGACAGGTTATCGGCCAGATTCGTAGCGACCGATGATATCAACGAGGCGCAGCCGCCCAACGCAACCGACACTAACAGCAGCAGCGACCCCTTGAGTATTGAACCCGCAAATACTTTTCTCATGTGACGAGGGACCCCGCTACAGGGAATTGGTTCACGCTAAGTACCCCTTGAGGGCAAAATTCGTGCGGCAGGTGTCTCGAAAAGAAGTCAACCGACTATGTCCGGTTGACTAGATCTTTTCCTTGATACGTGCCGCCTTGCCCGTACGACCACGGAGGTAGTACAGCTTGGCGCGACGAACGTCACCACGGCGTTTGACCGCAACCGAATCTACGACCGGACTGTACGTCTGGAATACGCGTTCCACGCCTTCGCCATGTGAAATTTTGCGCACCGTGAAGGACGAGTTCAGACCACGATTACGCTTCGCAATCACGACACCCTCGAATGCCTGCAAGCGCTCGCGAGTGCCTTCCTTGACCTTGACCTGGACTACAACCGTATCCCCTGGAGCAAACTTGGGGATTTCCTTACCCATCTGCTCGTTTTCGATCGCCTCAATAATTTTGCTCATGTTCTCTGCTCTTTTAAATATTCGTCGAGCAACGTTCGCTGCTCGTCACTTAAATCCAGCTTTTCAATCAAATCCGGGCGTCGCAACTGACTCCGACCCAGTGCCTGTTTTTGTCGCCAACGCTCGATTTTCGCATGGTCGCCAGACAGTAATACGTCCGGCACGGTTTTTCCTTCCACAACTTCCGGCCGCGTGTAATGCGGATAATCCAGCAGGCCCTCAGTAAAGGAGTCCTGCTCCGCCGAGTCATCGTCACCCAACACACCCGGCAACAATCGTACTACGGCGTCGATGACCGCCATCGCCGCAATTTCACCGCCCGAAAGCACAAAATCGCCCAGCGACAACTCCTCATCGACCTCCGACTCAATGAGTCGCTCATCAATGCCTTCATAGCGGCCGGCCAGCAACACAATGCCGGGCAAGGTCGAATACCGCTTCGCCACACCCTGGTCGAATACTGCGCCTTGCGGCGACAAGTAGACGACCGGGCTGCCCTCAGGCAGTCGCGCTCGCACGGCGGACAATGCCCTCGCAAGCGGCTCGAACTTCATCACCATGCCCGGACCACCGCCATACGGCCGGTCATCGACCGTACGATGCACATCATCCGTGTGATAACGCGGATTCTCGATATCCAGCGAAACCAGGCCACGGTCTTGTGCGCGGCCGATAACGCCATAATCGGCAATCGTCGCCACCATTTCGGGAAACAGACTGACCACGCTTATTTGCATGTCGTCAGTCCCAGTCCCAGTCGACGGTAATCACGCCCTCGGCAAGATCAACGTCAATTACAACTTCATCTTTGACGAAGGGAATCAACCGTTCCTTTTCGCCCTTGATCACCATTACATCGTGCCCGCCGGTCTCGAGCATGTACTCAAGCTTTCCGAGTTCCGCGCCATCGCCTCGCACGACCCGCAGGCCTTCGAGATCGGACCAGTAATAGTGCCCTTCCTCTGTATCCGGCAGCTCGTCCCGCGGTACCCCAATGTCGGTACCAATCAATGTTGCTGCCTGGTCGCGATCGTCGTATCCCTCGATTCGAACCACAACCGTTTTTCCATGTCGCTGTCCTTCCGCGACTCTTGCCTTTCGCCACTTGCCCTTTTCACCCAGCAGGCAGCTCTCGTAATCCAGTAGCGCCTCGCGAGGATCTGTGTACGAGAACACCTTGACCCACCCCTTGACACCGAACACGCCGGAAATACGTCCCAGCACTACCGGTTCGGGTGCCAAAAGATCAGTTGCTCGCGGCAGCCTTGCGGTGCTCTTTCAACAACGATGCGACGCGATCTGACGGCTGCGCGCCCTGGCCGATCCAGTAATCAGCACGTTCGATATCAACCCTGAGATTCTCCTCGTGGGCCTTTCCGACCGGGTTGAAAAAACCGATACGCTCGATATACCGGCCGTCCCGACGATTGCGGCTGTCGGTAACCACCAGGTGGTAAAAAGGACGCTTTTTCGCGCCAGCGCGCGAAAGTCGAATACTAACCATTTCATTTCCGTGTTTGTGTAAAAAGAGGCAGACATGCCTTGACTCGGGCCGGCCCGAGTAGACGGCGCATTGTACGGGTTTTCCACCAAATGTGAAGCGTTTTGGCAGCGAAAATAGCTAGGTATTTCCGTACCTTAGAGTTGCAGCCCCGGAATTCGGCCTGGGCGAGCGATTTTCACCCGGCAAATGGGCCGAAAATCACCGCATTCCCGGCGGCATGCCGCGTCCCGGCATGCCACGCATGAAGTTCTTCATGCCGCCTTTGGACACCTTTTTCATCATCTTTTCCATCTGCAGGTGCTGCTTCAGGAGACGATTGACGTCCTGAATCTGCTGTCCGGCACCCCTGGCAATGCGCTTCTTCCGGGAACCATTAATCGTTTTCGGGAAACGACGCTCGGATGGGGTCATGGAATTGATGATTGCGATCTGTCGCCGGATCTTCAGCTCGTTGGCACTGTCCTGCAGCGCCGCCGGATTCACGTTACCCGGCAATGGCAGTTTCTCGAGCATGGATGCCAGCCCGCCCATATTCATCATCTGCTCAAGCTGATCACGGAGGTCCGCCAGGTCAAAGCCGCGCCCCTTCTTGAGCTTCTTTGCGAGCTTCTCGGTCTTTTCCTTGCTGACCTTTTGTTCGATCTCTTCGACAAGCGTCAGCACATCGCCCATGCCGAGAATGCGTGACGCCATGCGATCCGGATGAAACGCCTCGAGCGCATCGACCTTCTCGCCAACACCCATCAAGCGGATCGGTTTACCCGTCACCTCGCGAAGCGACAACGCGACGCCGCCCTTGGCATCTCCGTCGGTCTTGGTCAGTATGATGCCGGTCAACGGCAGACTCTGGTCGAAAGCCGTCGCCGAATTCACGGCATCCTGACCCGCCATGCTGTCAACCACGAACAGCGTTTCGTGGGGCGTGGCGGCTTCGTGAACCTCGACGGCCTCCTGCATCATCTCGCTGTCGATGTGCAACCTGCCCGCCGTATCGATAATCAGTACATCGGCGTGAGAACGACGGGCCTCGTCAAGCGCGCGCGCCACGATAGCCGTTGGTCTCTCACTCGATTCACTGGCGCAATGTAACGCGCCCACTTCGCTCGCGAGCGTTTGCAACTGGAGTATCGCCGCAGGTCGGTGCACATCCACACTGACGAGCATGACCTTCTTTTTCTCGGTGTCGTTAAGCCGTTTGGCGAGTTTCGCCGCTGTGGTTGTCTTACCGGCGCCTTGCAGTCCCGCCAACAGGATGACAACAGGCGGCTGCGCTCTGAGGTTAAGCGGCGCGGATTCGCTGCCAAGGATTCGAACCAGCTCGGCGTGAATGATCTTTACGAGTTCCTGACCCGGCGTCAGGCTCTTGCCGACCTCTTCACCAAGGGCGCGTTCACGGATTCGATCAATGAAACTTTTTACGACAGGTAAAGCGACATCTGCTTCCAGCAAAGCCAGACGGACTTGCCGGAGCGTGTCTTTAATATTGGCTTCGGTCAGCCGGCCCTTGCCGGAAAGCTGGCGGGCGGCGTCCGACAAGCGGCCACTCAGATTGTCAAACATCGAGCGATTCTAACGCGGCCTGACGGCCGCCGCTATCGCTCGCGCGCTGGAGCGCGCTCCTACACGGTCAGAACGGTACCGCGCGATAGCATCTGGATGTTTTTTCCAGGTGCCGCTTTGATGACCTGCCCGTAGATTTTGTCCTCTTCGCCAGGCTTCATGCCCGTGAGCCAGATCTCGGGCTCGTGACGAAGGTGCCGTAAATCTTCCGTCAGTGTCTTTGGCGTGTAATGACCGGAGTCGGCAGCGAGCGACTCCATCTCGTCGGGAAACGAAACCTCGATAACGAGGACTCTGAGATCATCGCAAGCGTTGAGTACCGGCCAGAGGGTCTCGTTGGTTTTCGTGTCGCCACTGACGGCGAACGCTCCACCGGAGTTCTGCACCGTGAAGCCCAGGGAAGGGACAGAGTGCATAACATCGACAGCATAGAATTCGCGCTCACCGATCGTAACGGTATCTCCCGGACTGCAGGCGTGATAACGCAGCATGGGATTATGGGCTGAAGGCAACTTTGCAAAGTCGGGCCAGATTACGTCGTTGAACAGGTGATCCTGGACCGCGCGGAGCGTTTCTTCTCGCGCGTAGACCGTCAATGGGGTCTCGAAGTTGTCGTCGAAAACCCGATCGGCGAGCATTGGCAGTCCGGCAATATGATCAAGATGTGCGTGCGTTAAGAAAACGTGACGAATAGAGTCAATATCCGAAAGATCGAGGTCACCAATACCGGTGCCTGCATCGATCAGGACATCGTTGTCGATCAGCATCGCGGAGGTGCGCGCTCCACCGCCTATACCGCCGCTGCAACCAAGCACGCGAATTCGCATAACGAGGGTTCTCTTGAACTAATGCATGTGGGATGATCTGACGTTAGGTCAACGCCTTCCGGGTTTCTGTGTCTCAAATCACAATTTTTCCGCTGTATTTGCTGGCCGCCGCGGCATTTGCGATGAGCCGCCTGCCGCGCTTTGCGGAACAGTCCCGACCCTATTTCTTCGTTGCGTTTATCTTCGCAGCAATTGGATTGGTTTTGCACGCACAGGGCCTGTTCGGCTTGATGCTGCCCGCAAACGGATTCGACCTGTCGATCGGCAGCGCTGCATCGATGATCGGACTCGAACTTGCGTTAATTGCCTTGATTGCGGCTGTCGAACCGACGCTGCGCGGCATGAGCGCCGGCATGCTGATCTTGTCGGCGGCCACGGCACTGTTGATGGGCGCCTCTGGCGATATGAGTGCTGGCATTTCGCTGGCATGGCAGGTCCGGGCGCACATATTGATAGCGTTACTCTCTTACGGGCTGCTGACGGTCGGCGCAATCGTGGCTTTGTACGCATTGATTCAGGAGCGCCGACTCCAGTCAGCACGGATCTCCCCGGTCAGTCAGCTCTTCGCACCCCTTGAAACAACCGAAAAACTGCTTATCGGTGTGGCAGGCGCTGGTTTCGCGGGACTGACACTGTCGATCGCGTCTGGCCTGTCCTTCGTCAATGACCTGTTGGAACAGCATTTGGCGCACAAATTCGGTTTATCGCTGCTGGCCTGGGTCATTTTCGGCATTTTGCTTGCCGGCCGATTCTTCGCGGGCTGGCGCGGCAAGCGCGCCGTGAAGCTCTACCTCTGGGGGTTCGCTACACTCTGCCTGGCTTATTTCGGCAGCCGGCTGATATTGGAAGAGATTTTCAACCGCAGTTGGGGTTGAGACGCGCGTTCTTGACAGCTTGTGGACGGCCTGTTGAACTGGTTCGCGTCTGACTGATATGGAGGTGCCCTTCTTTTGGGCGACGACGTCCCACTAGCAGGTCTTATTGGCCTGCTATTAGTTCTCCTGCTTCTTTCCGCCTTCTTCTCTGGCTCGGAAACGGCTCTTATGAGCCTCAACCGCTACCAGCTGCGACACAAAGCGCGGGAAGGTCACCGCGGAGCCCGACTTGCAGAACGGCTGCTGAAACGCCCCGATCGACTCATAGGCCTGATTCTGCTGGGCAACAATCTGGTCAATTTCTCGGCCGCGTCTTTGGTCGCGGTAATCGCGTTCGAAGTCGGAGGCCAGCCCGCGGTTGCCGTGGGCACATTGCTGCTCACCCTGGCTGTACTGATTTTCTCCGAAGCGGCGCCCAAAACGCTTGCCGCCCTGCATCCGGAACGCGTCGCTTTTCCGGCAGCCATAATCTACTACCCGTTGCTGAAGATTACTTACCCGATCGTCTGGCTGACTAATGCCGCATCAAACGGCGTATTGTCCCTGCTTGGCGTCAGGGACAATAGCAACGATCTGCACGCCCTGACTCGAGAGGAATTGCGCACCGTCGTGCACGAAGCCGGCGCGAGAATTTCCTCACGCTACCGCGAAATGTTGATAAGCATTCTCGATCTCGAAAAAGTGACCGTCGACGATGTCATGGTGCCACACAACGAGATCATCGGCATTGATCTCGACAGCGAAGATGCCGAGATCGAGGCTATCATTAACGACAGTCAGCACACCCGTTTGCCGGTGTATCGTGACAACATCGACCAGGTTGTCGGTATCTTGCATTTGCGCAAGCTAGCCAATCTGGCGCAACAGGACCTCAACAAAGACAACCTGCAGCGTTTGCTGTCGGATCCCTATTTTGTTCCTGAGGGCACACCGTTAAGCACGCAGCTGGTGCAATTCCAGAGACGACGCGAGCGCATCGCGCTGGTCGTTGACGAGTATGGCGATATCCAGGGTATCGTTACTCTTGAAGACATTCTCGAGGAGATTGTTGGCGAGTTTACGACCGACCCTGCTGACGATGAAGACGACGTCGTCAGCGAAGGAGCAGACACTTTCATCGTCGACGCCACGGCCAACATACGTGAGTTGAATCGATCGCAGAACTGGGATTTGCCAACGGATGGTCCGAAAACGTTCAATGGCCTGATCGTCGAGTTGCTGGAGACCATTCCCGCGCCTGGTACCTGCCTGAAGATCAACGGTTACGACATTGAGATCATCGAAACCGACGATAACCGAATTCGCTCCGTCAGAGTTAGCCAGGATATGCCAGCGACTTAGCACGCTTCGTCGAGGCGGTCGCTTACCAGGCCTCGTCGATGGCCTCGCTCAATCGACGCACACCGGTAATCCTGATGCCTTTCGGTGCCCTTTTCGGCACGTTGCCGACGGGGACAATCGCTTGCGTGAAACCCTGTTTCGCCGCTGCCGCGATCCGTTCGGTGCCGAAACGTACCGGTCTGATCTCCCCCGCCAGGCCGATCTCCCCGAAAGAAATGAGCCGTTCCGGGCAAGCGCGATCGCGAAAACTCGAGACGATCGCGAGCAACGTCGGTAAATCGACAGCCGTCTCACCAATCCGGAGGCCACCAACCACGTTGACGAACACATCTTCATCGCTGACGGCCAGATTGCCATGCCGTTGAAGCACCGCGAGCAGCAGCGCCAGGCGATTCTGGTCGACCCCCTGAGCAAGCCGCTTCGCGGGTGTGCTGTTGCCGTCGGCTACCAGCGCCTGAATCTCAACAAGCAGAGGACGGCTACCCTCCCAGGCAACGGATACGATGCTGCCCGGTTCGTTAACCGAATCACGGGATAAGAAAATCGCCGACGGGTTACTGACTTCGCGAAAACCGCTCTCTGTCATGGCAAACACACCCATCTCCCCACTGGCACCAAAACGATTTTTTACGGAACGAATCATCGTATATCGACTTGCGGGATCACTTTCGAAGTACAACACCGTATCCACCATGTGCTCCACAACCCGCGGGCCCGCGATCGCGCCTTCTTTGGTCACATGGCCGATCACAAAAACAGAGACTTCGTTCTGCTTCGCGAACTGCACGATCCGGCCTACGCTTTCGCGCAACTGAGCAACCGATCCCGGCGCTGACGGAAGCTGTTCGCAGGTCATCGTCTGGATCGAATCGATAACCAGTACTCTGGCGCGGCAACGCGAGGCCTGCGCCAACACGTTTTCGATCGAAGTGTCGGCCAGCAGGTTCATCGCAGACGCATCGAGCCCGAGTCTCATTGAGCGCTGCCCGATCTGGCGCAACGACTCCTCACCGGTTGCGTAGCAACCCGGCAAATCGGTCATCAGACTAGCGGAAACCTGTTGCAGCAAGGTCGACTTGCCGACGCCGGGATCACCACCCAAAAGCACGACAGCGCCGGGAACCAGGCCACCACCGAGCACCCGATCGAATTCGCCAAATCCCGTGCCATGCCGCTGTTCGACGTCATCGGGCAGCTCATCGAGCCGTTGGGTCCTTGCGCCAGAGCGCGATACCGAGGCCGGTGCCGAAAACGTCGTCTCCGAGAGCGTATTCCACCTCAGACAGTCGGGGCACTGCCCTGCCCATTTGACGCTGTGTGCGCCGCATTCTGTGCAAACGTACGCCTGCTTTGCCTTTGCCACGGTTATCTCACCCTTGAAGTGGTCGTGATGCAGATTGATGGCACCAGGCAGACCTGATTAGCAGTTTAAGAATATGCTATATACCTTTGTTATTTAACGCGTTTATAGAAGTTCTGTTACTAATGGCGCGACGCTGGCGCAGATTATTGTTAAATTCGTGCAAACAGCGACAGGTCCAATGATAGCACCGCCTCCCGGACCCGTATTACATAAAAATGCCAACCCTATCTCATAACGGCAACCTGCATTTACCTATAATTTCGGGCTTGAAAACAGGGACATGACAGATCTTGAAGACGGGACACTACCCAAAACGCAACAGGATTATCTCGCTTGGTTTCGCCAGCGTCCTGTTGCTGCTGGTTTATGGCCCGCTGGCACAGTGGTTTGTGTCGGCTGACCTTCTACTGTACGACCAACTTGCTGGCCGGCTGCCAAGCGAGCCGCTGAGCAATGCCTATATTGTCAGTATCGACCCGCAAAGAGGGTCTCCGACCGACGTTCTGAACCAGTACGGCAAAGTCATAGCGCGTCTGCAGGCCGCGAATGTCGACCGCATCATCCTGGCACGACCGCCGGATATTCCAATGACCGAAGATCTGCCAGACTGGATGACGACGGTGAATTCGGGCCCTCCAATATTCGTTCCATCACGCCATCGATTCAAAGATGTGTCCATGCACAATGGATTCGTGGATGTCAGCGCGGACAGGGATGGTGTGCTGCGGCGCTCCGAACTCTGGCACTTGAACGGTGGCGTCATGTCACCTTCGCTGCCTTTGGCAATCGCGCTGGCCAAGTCAGCAACGGCTACAGCACCGCGACTGTCGAGATCGGATGATGCCATCTATTTCTCCAATTACGCTGAACTACCTCGACTCGGTGTGGCGGATGTCTTGAACGGCGCCACGACGCTTGCCGGCTCGACCGTATTTGTTGATTCTGATCCCGCCCTGGCAGCCGCGACAGCCCTTTTGCCTTCGGGCCAGTTCGTTACTCATTCAGAATTGATCGCCGCGGCGCTTGCCGACATCGAAAATAATCGTATGATCATCGCGCCAGCCTGGGCCAAAGCGCTGGAATGGCTGGCGCCCTTGCTGCTCGCCATTATTGCAGTGCTGTTCATGCCGGATCGCAATCGACGCGAGGTCGCAGTGCTAACGGTGACTGCGGTGGTCTCCCTGCTGCTGCTGGAGGCGCTGTTGCTTGTTGGACTGAACGTTCGTATCGATCTCGGCCGCGCCATCCTGGTCTTTTCCGGTGTCGCGATTCTGAGTGCCTACCTCGTGGCCGATACCAAGAAGGTGACGGTCGACGCGTTCAAAAAGGGCAGTGATTTTCTGTCCGCAGGTCGGTTGGAACCTGCGTTTGCAGAATTTCGTCGTTGCAATCCATCCGAAACAGTCGCTTCCGTGATGTACAAGTTGTCGTTGGCTTTCGAAGAGCAGGCCAAGCCTGAGCGCGCCGAAGCCGTTCTCGAATGGATGAAACGGACACATGGAGGTCCTGCGCACAACGAGCTGTCGCCCAAGAATCCCAGTGGTGCACCACAGAGACTCGGGCGCTACGTCATAAAACGGCGCATCGGCCGTGGCGCAATGGGCGCTGTGTACCTGGCCAAGGACCCCCGCATCAATCGTGCCGTGGCGGTAAAAGCCATTCCGATCGAAAAGGAGTTCGAGGACGCGGAACTCAAGGAAGCGCGACTGCGTTTTTATCGGGAAGCGGAGTCGGCGGGCCGCCTGACGCACCCGAATATCATCACTGTATATGACGCCGGCGAAGAAAAAGGACTTGCCTACATCGCCATGGAGTACCTGCCCGGCGTCGCGCTCAAGGACTTCACCGATCCGACCCGGCTGCTCGCCCCGAAACGGGCGCTGGAACTATGCGCCGCTACCGCTGAGGCTCTTGATTACGCACACAATCAGGGCGTCATCCACCGTGATATCAAGCCGGCGAATCTGCTGTATAACCCGAAAGACGGCTCATTGAAGATCAGCGACTTCGGCGTTGCGCGGATTACGGACAACAATCGCACCAAAACCGGCATCGTACTGGGTACCCCGATGTACATGTCCCCGGAGCAACTGGGCGCAGAAGATCTCACGGGACTATCGGACTTATTTTCACTTGGTGTTACCCTGTACGAGCTACTGGTGGGAGAGACCCCGTTCAAAGCATCGAACATCGCCGTATTAATGACAAAGATAACGACTGACGATCCCGCGCTGGTGTCATCCCGACGAGCCGGAATACCTCCGAGTGTTGATGCCGTTCTTGCCAAAGCGTTGGCAAAGAAACCAGAAGATCGCTTTTCCTGTGGCGCCGAGATGGCTATCGCGCTGCGGAATTGTGCGAGATTCTCCTGATTATCGAAAGAGCGATATAGAAAAACGTACATGAATCTGCGCGGAAAAATTGATTTTGCCGAGATCACGGACACCGGACGTGTGCGGGAGCACAACGAGGATGCGATCGGATCTCTACCCGACATCGGGTTAATGGTCCTGGCCGACGGCATGGGTGGCTATAACGCAGGCGAAGTTGCGAGCGGTATCGCCATACAGATCGTCACCGAATTGGCCACCATTGGCGCGAGGCGCGAAGAAGGCGATGAAATCGATTCGCACAGCGGTCTCATGCGCCAGTCGATCGTACTGCGTGACGCCGTTTACCGTGCGAACAAGATTATTTATCAGACCGCTCAGAGCCAGACGCACTGCGAAGGCATGGGTACGACAATTGTCGCCTGCATGTTTTGTGACAACAAGGTATCGATCGCGCACGTCGGCGACTCCAGGGCCTATCGAATGCGCGGCGGCCAGCTGGA